>Ga0208162_1000566_pt1 | contig 21281 bp, 5 predicted proteins | sample CB_VirMetaG_4_FD_184539 | JGI IMG/M metagenome (GOLD analysis project Ga0208162, IMG submission 184539) | Freshwater to marine saline gradient viral communities from Chesapeake Bay - CB_1508_1M Viral MetaG (SPAdes) (version 4) | ecosystem: Environmental > Aquatic > Marine > Coastal | place: USA... | reverse complement strand
CGGTAGTGCTGGATCAGCAGGTAGTGCAGGGTCTGCCGGTAGTGCAGGGTCTGCCGGTAGTGCCGGATCAGCAGGTAGTGCAGGTAGTGCAGGTAGTGCAGGATCAGCAGGTAGTGCAGGGTCTGCCGGTAGTGCCGGATCAGCAGGTAGTGCAGGTAGTGCCGGATCAGCAGGTAGTGCTGGATCATCAGGTTCTTCTGGACGTGATGCGAGTGCCGGATCTGCTGGTAGTGCAGGATCTTCAGGCACATCCGGAAGTTCTGGTAGTGCAGGATCTGCTGGTAGTGCTGGATCAGCAGGTAGTGCAGGATCTGCTGGTAGTGCCGGTAGTGCTGGATCAGCAGGTAGTGCAGGTTCTGCTGGTAGTGCTGGAACTTCAGGTTCATCAGGAAGTTCAGGTTTTAGTGGTGATGTTTACAGTACTATATCAAATGATACAATATCATTACCCCCATCTTCACCCACTAATATCACAATTGGAACTGGATTATCTTATACACTTTCACAAGAAATATTACTTGCGTATGATGTAAATACAAAAATAATTGGAACAGTTAATTCATACAATCAAAATAGTGGTTTATTATCATTCTCCGTAAATTCTTATACAGGAACTGGATCTAATTTATCACCATGGATCGTTAATTTAAATGGGGCGACAGGACCGCAAGGTGAAATAGGACTCACTGGAGAGAAAGGTTCTTCTGGTTCAAGCGGAACATCTGGCACATCTGGAACTTCAGGATCTTCAGGAACTTCAGGAACTTCAGGAACTTCTGGTACAGCAGGAACTTCAGGTTCTGTCGGAACTTCAGGAACTTCAGGATCTTCTGGAACTTCAGGAACTTCAGGATCTTCTGGAACTTCAGGATCTTCAGGATCTTCTGGAACTTCTGGAACTTCAGGATCATCTGGTACGGCAGGAACTTCAGGCTCTGTAGGAACATCTGGAACTTCAGGATCATCAGGATCATCAGGAACTTCAGGAACTTCAGGATCATCAGGAACTTCAGGATCATCTGGTACGGCAGGAACTTCAGGCTCTGTAGGAACATCTGGATCATCAGGAACTTCTGGAACTTCAGGATCAGCAGGAACATCAGGTTCAGCTGGATCAAGTGGATTTAATGGTTCATCTGGTTCAAGTGGTACTGCTGGTGCACCTGGAACTTCTGGAACCAGTGGTTCTTCTGGAACTAGTGGTTCTTCTGGTATATCTGGATCTTCTGGTTTTGAAGGACTCTATGGAGGAATATCTTTTGAGTATGTTTATGATAGTTCAAATACTACAACTCCTAGTGGAGGAACTTTTTCATTTGAATCTTCCACAGTTCAAACACTATCTAAATTATATTTGAGTGATTTAAATAATGATGGAAATGATATTCATGATTATTTGGAATCCATTTCATCGACCAGTAATAATGTAACCATAGCACAAATTAAAATAACGAAAAAAAATGATTCTTCTAAATTTTTAATTTTTAATGTGACTGGCATCACTCACAATCCAGTAGTACACACATTTCATGAATTATCAGTTAATTTTATAGCAAAATCTAGTGTAATTTTTTCTAATAATGATCAGTGTATTATATCATTTGTTGTTGTAGGAAATAAAGGTGATACCGGTTTGACAGGATCTTCAGGATCTTCAGGTATGATGAATCTAAATAATATAGGACAAGATTATCTTATAAAATTAAACAGTGATGGTTCCGGTACAGGTCAAGAAAATTTAACATTTGATGGTAGTACATTAAATGTCACTGGTAAAATTGACATAAACAGTGGAGGCTCAGGATCTTCTGGTTATGCATATTTTGAAGTTTTAAATTCAGATCCATATACACCGGTAGGAAAAACATCTTTATATTCTAAAGCTGTTGGCACAGGTGGATCAGGTTTATATTTTAAAAATGGTTCTAATTCTGGTGAATTAGTTTCTCGAAAAACAGCAATTACATTTGGATTGATATTTTAATGGCAATAGAAAATAATTTAATAGATACAACTGAAACCATAGTTTATGAATCACTAGGTGGAGATAGTGCTGTCACAACGATCTTTGTGTGTAATTATAGTGAAACCGAAGATGTTAAAATCAACATACATATTGTTCCGAGTGGTTCGGCAACATCAGATCAAAATAGAGTCTTAAAAGATTTAATCATTATCAGCACAGACACTTTCGTTTTTGGTACAGAAAGAATATTATTGGGTTCTGGTGACAAAATAGTCATGACGGCAAACACTGCATCTGTAGCAAGTGCAACAATTAGTTATACAGGCATATAATGTCAAATTATGTGAAATTTAATAGAGGATTGTCAAAATCTCAATTTAAATTATATGTAAAAAATTCAAATACGATTATTTTATCTTATCCATCTGGTGATAGAATGATTTTTTATGAACCTCATACTTCAGGTAATGTAGATGTACATCTAGAGGGATTGCTATTAATACCTCAAATCACATCTTCAGCAGATGTTTCAGGAACATCAAATTTACCGGATGGATCTTTTGACTATAAATCGGGCTATTATAATTCTAATACTGGAATCTTTACTCCAGAAAATTTGGCACAAAGAAGTTGCACCCATATAGAGGTTCAATTCACATTACCAAATGATTCTGTAATTCAGATTAGGACATATTGATGGCAACAAAAAATTATACTTTATTGACATTGTTAGATAGAAATAATGGAATTGCAGATTCGAACAAATTTGATATTTCTGTAATTGATTATGATGATGTCAATATAAATGATTTTCCAGAAACCGATCTACATTTATTGAAATATAATAATGGTGAATGGACATTAGAACAAATTTTTGACGATCAAAATTTAAATAATTATGTAACTGACAATGAATTAAATCAAACAATTACTGATTTAATTGGTGGAGCACCTTCAAACTTAGATTCATTATTAGAAATTTCATCAAAATTAAATTCTGATTTTACGATTATTGATGATTTAACATTTAAAATGCAGAATAATAAACAATTAATTTTAAGAGGTGATGACCATTCTAAAATATTTCATTTACCAAATCATAGAGCAGGATATACCTCTGTTAATTTGAATGGGGTTGAACAAAACAATAGGATCAATGATAGCAAAATTTTAACGGATGATAATTATTTTTTAAACAGTCAATATGATTATTATTCTGGTATTGGTATTGTGGCATATCAAGCAATTGAAGAATTTAGCATATTTGGAGATGGTACAGAGTTATACAAATACGAAAACTCTATTGGTTATTCTTTTTTCGGTCCTGGAGAAACTTGGGGAATTAAGAGAAATCATTTCGGCAAACAAGTTGAAGTAGGTGAGATTTTTACTTATGGGGACAATTATGATTACATTTGGACATCAGGAAACAATATAAATGGTAATTATTATTACCCTACAATACAAATAGAAGATGTTAATCCTGATTTTAATGTTGTGTTACCCAATGATTCACAAGAATATTTTTACTATAAATTAGAAAAAATAACAGCACCGAATCCATTAAATGCAGGAGAAACTTGTAATAAAATTTATTTTAAAAATTCACCATCATATAATAGTATAATTTTCATAAGAATGTATTTTTAAATGAGGTATGATATTGACAACATATAATAAAAAAATATTAGATTTTGTATATTCAGACGGAAGTTTAAATCAAAATAAAATAGAAATAAATTTATCTAGTTTAAATGAATGTAATTTTGATCAGGAAGATGAAAATAATGGAGATTATTTTGCATATAGTGGTAAAAATTTTATTTCTTACACACCGCCTGATTATAATGAATTAGCTAATAGTTTGTCAACCATACAAGAGGTTAATGATGCATTTTCAAATTTAGTGAATGGTGCATCAACTTCTGCGGATACTTTAAATGAAATTTCAAATTATTTTAGAAATGATCCAGATTATTTGAAAGATCAAATTATACCATTTGTAAGACGACAGAAAATGATAGTTTTTAGAGGAGATGGTAATAAAAGATTATTTGAATTCGATCACATTTCAGGAAATGTAGATGTTTTCATAAATGGAATCAAAAAAATTCCTAAAGTGATAGATTTTACTGATATTAATGGAGATTCTAATTTAGATGATGGATTTGATTATCAAAGCATTGGAAGATATGGTTCACCACTACGATTAAATTTTAATACTGATCATACAGATCCGGATTATGGAATTCATTGGAGAACAAATTACACAGAAGCGACCGGAGAAACTAGAAGATTAGTCGATTATTATTCGCTTTATATATTCAATTTTCAGCAAATTCCATCTAGTATTGAAAGTTTTATAGATAATCTGGAGGAAGATGAATATTTTCTTTTAGATTTCACTGATAATATTGAGGAAAGTAATCAGTTTGATCCAACAAATCAAAAACTAAATTATTCATATGTAACACAATATCTTGGTTCTGAACTTTTAGATATGCCTGTTGAACCTGATGAAATAGTTCCTCCTGGATTTAGATCTTTATTATTTACAAATGGACCTAGGGGACAAATAGGAAGTCCATATTATGTTGATTTTTACAATTTAGAGCCAGTAAATGCTCAGAGAGATTCAAGTGCTATAGAATTTTTAGTAGCTCCAAATTTAAACGATGTAATCTTAATAAGGTCTTATTGAAATGTCTGGTGCAAAAAATATAGCAACAATACTTAATACAAACAATGAGATAAACGAAAATAAAACGATAACAAATACACTTGATGATTTGATAGATGTCGATTTATCAAATTCTCCAATCAATGGCGATTCTTTATCTTTTGATACTAGTGTGTTGAAATGGTTACCTGCAGAATTATACATACCAGATTTTTCATCATATTCTACAAAAAATAATTTAAATCAGGTGAAAACAAATTTCATAGATGGTGCTCCAGAGGAACTTGATACGATAGGAGAGATATCTAGAATTTTGACTGAAGATGAATTAGGTATATCAGAATTATTATCTTATGTTTCAAGAGTGAAAACAATAACTTTTGTTGCTGATGGTACTACTAAAAAGTTTAATATTAATCATATTTCTGGTAATGTAGATGTATGGTTGAATGGAATTCTACAAACACCAAATATAACAGATTCAACGGATATTTTAGGTGAAAGAACATCTACTATAGATTTAAATGCATTCCATAAAGAATTTGATTTCGATTACTATAGTACTGATGATACATTTGGATTTAATAATGCTGATGAATTGACAGACATAGAACCAGGTGATTTTACATTTTTATATTCATATAGACAAACAGATGGTTCCTTTCATTATAGTATAGATATTTCAGATTTTAATGAACATCCATATCCAAATAGTTCGACAATTTTTTCATCTCCTATATACGAAATTACAAATTCAGGTGCGACACCATCAGATCCTGCATATTATTATTTTTTAGACGGTAGATTGACGAATAGAAGAGATCCGGAATATTATTTTGGTCCTACACTTTCGATTAATCTAAATAATCCTATAACTTTTAATAAAATTTATACTAGAGAAAGTTATCAAACAATTATAAATGTAGCAAAACAAAGTTCAAGTTTTATACATTTTACATTTACACCAGAATACGGTGATATTATTAAGGTTAGAGTTTATTAATGCCAAACTATATCAAATATGGTAATGCTTTAATTGAGGGTAATGACGGCACATCCGGTTCGTCCGGGTTAAATGGCAGTTCAGGATCATCAGGATCTTCTGGCAGTTCAGGATCTGCAGGTAGTACAGGATCTGCAGGTAGTGCCGGATCTTCTGGATCCTCAGGTGTAAATTCCGCAAATATCTATAAATTTATATACAGAACATTCAACGTTGCAAACAATCCAGGTTTAGGTAAATTTTCATTTGATGATGGAAACCTATCAGATGCTACAGAATTGTATATATCTTCATCAGATGCTGAAATTAATAATAATGACTTATCAAGTTTATTTTCTTCTTTTTATAGATATGGAGCATCAGATTTAAAAGGATTTATAAAATTACAGAAATCCACTGATGTGTCCAATTATCAAGTTTATGAGATATCTGATATAGTTGAAGAGTTACCCGGTGGTTCAGGCTGGTTCACTCTTTCAGTCACAAATAAAGTATTCACTTCTAATTTCTCAGATTTAGATGAAATATACATAAGTTTCAGTTTTGCAGGACCATCAGGTTCTTCTGGTACTGTAGGTTCTTCTGGAAGTTCTGGTTCAGCAGGTTCTTCTGGTTCAGCAGGTAGTTCAGGCAGTTCTGGAAGTTCAGGCTCAGCAGGTAGTGCTGGAAGTTCTGGTTCAGCAGGTTCTTCTGGTTCCGCAGGTAGTTCAGGTTCAGCGGGTAGTTCTGGTTCAGCAGGTTCTTCTGGATCAGCAGGTAGTTCAGGTAGTGCTGGAAGTTCTGGTTCAGCAGGTTCTTCTGGATCAGCAGGTTCATCCGGTAGTGCAGGAACTTCTGGATCAGCAGGTAGTTCAGGTAGTGCTGGAAGTTCTGGTTCAGCAGGTTCTTCTGGATCAGCAGGCTCATCAGGTAGTGCAGGCAGTTCTGGAAGTTCAGGCTCATCAGGTAGTGCAGGCAGTTCTGGAAGTTCAGGCTCATCAGGTAGTGCAGGCAGTTCTGGAAGTTCAGGCTCAGCAGGAAGTGCTGGAAGTTCTGGTTCAGCAGGTAGTGCAGGCAGTTCAGGCTCAGCAGGTTCTTCTGGTTCAGCAGGTAGTTCTGGTAGTGCTGGAACTTCAGGATCATCTGGTAGTGCTGGAACTTCAGGATCATCTGGTGAAGATGGTGATAAGTATTCAACAAATTCCATAACAAGTATTACAATACCATCATCAATTGGTGCCAATCTAACGATTTTTGTTGATACTGGGTTATCTTACACACAAGCACAAGAATTACTTATTGTGTATGATAATTCAAATAAAATGACAGGTGAAATAATTTCATATAATTCATCATCTGGTGAGTTAATTTTTGAAGTTTTATCTTTTAATGGTTCTGGAAATTATTCACAATGGTCGGTGAACTTAAATGGGGCTCAAGGTCCCGCAGGATCTTCAGGCACTTCCGGTTCATCTGGAATTGATGGATCATCCGGTTCTTCTGGGTTGGATGGATCATCCGGCAGTTCTGGTACTTCAGGTTCATCTGGCAGTTCTGGTACTTCAGGTTCATCTGGCAGTTCTGGATCAGCAGGGTCCGCAGGTAGTGCAGGAACTTCTGGATCAGCAGGGTCCGCAGGTAGTGCAGGAACTTCTGGATCAGCAGGGTCCGCAGGTAGTGCCGGATCAGCAGGTTCGTCTGGAAGTGCTGGTAGTGCAGGTAGTGCCGGATCATCTGGTAGTGCAGGTAGTGCCGGATCAGCAGGTTCTTCTGGAAGTGCTGGAAGTGCCGGTAGTGCTGGATCAGCAGGTTCATCTGGAAGTGCAGGTAGTGCAGGTAGTGCCGGATCATCTGGAAGTGCAGGTAGTGCCGGATCAGCAGGTTCGTCTGGAAGTGCAGGTAGTGCAGGTAGTGCCGGATCATCTGGAAGTGCCGGTAGTGCTGGATCAGCAGGTTCATCTGGAAGTGCAGGTAGTGCCGGTTCAGCAGGTAGTTCTGGTTTCAGTGGATCTTCAGGTCGTGATGGATCCTCAGGGTCATCTGGTAGTGCAGGTACATCTGGTATTAGCAGTGCTAACGTTTTTAAATTTAAATTTTCCAATTTATTGATAGGATCACCATCATCTGGCTATTTTAGATCTAACAAATCAGATTTAAATTCTACAGGTGTAAATTTAAGTATATCGATAAATGATCATGATAATAATGATCTCACAAATTTATTCAATTCTCTGCAATATTATGGAGATTCGACCAGAAAAGGATTTTTAAAATTACAAGAAATTTCTGATCCAGAAAATTTTATTTTATTTGAAATTGAAGAATATCAAGATTTTTCATCATCAGGGTATTTTTTCATAAAAATTTTAAATAGAATAACCAATTTAAATAATGCATTTTCAAACGATGATGAAATTTACATATCCTTTTCTCCTTCAGGTCCTTCGGGATCATCAGGCTCATCTGGAACTTCAGGATCTTCAGGAACTTCAGGTTCATCTGGATCTTCCGGATCTTCTGGGTCATCAGGCAGTGCTGGAAGTGCAGGTACTTCAGGATCATCTGGTACTTCAGGAACTTCAGGATCTTTTGGAACTTCAGGATCATCTGGTACTTCAGGAAGTTCAGGACAAACGGGTTCTTCTGGATCAGCAGGGACTTCTGGTGTAGATGGAACATCTGGAACATCAGGCACTTCAGGCACAACAGGTGCATCTGGAACCTCAGGTACGTCAGGAACTAGTGGATATGATGGTGATAAAATTGTAACAACATCTTCAAATTCATTGTCACTTCCTCCAAATAATGTATTTTCCATTACAGTTGATACTGGTTTATCGTTTTTTGCGGGAATGAATCTGATTCTTGTATACGATGCCAATAGAAAAATTTATGCTACAATAAATTCATATGATTCTTTATTTGGAACATTATCTTTAACTTTAGATTCTTATATTGGTTCTGGATCTAATTTAGGTCCTTGGGATATAAGTGTTTCCGGTCCAGTAGGGCCACAGGGTCCACAGGGGGCAAGTGGTGATAGGTATTCCACTGAAACATCAGACACTATATCAGTTCCTCCTGGAGCAACTATAAGTGTAGTTGTCGATGCTGGTTTATCATTTACTATAGGTCATGAGATTTTCTTAGCATATGATGCGAATACTAAAATTATTGCAACAATAACATCATATAATTCTATCACAGGTGATTTAACAGCAACTGTTGATTCTTATGTAGGATCTGGAAATAATCTCACTCCATGGTTTGTTGCATTAAATGGAGCATTAGGTGCAAAAGGTGAAACTGGTAGTTCAGGAACTTCTGGAACATCAGGTATATCTGGTTCATCTGGACTAACATATGCGAGTTCTGGTTCGGCTGGTTCTTCCGGTTCATCGGGAACTTCAGGTAAACCTGCAAATCACTTACTTTATACATTTGTGGACTATGCAAATGTCACATTATTTGGAGAATTTAATGCACCTAATTCAACATCCAATTCTTTAAATTTAACGGATGATGATTTAGAATTTAATAATATTGATTCTTATAATAATGATGTCAGTGCATTTTTTCAAACTTTAGATGATTATGGTACAAGTCCTGATAGAATTGGTTATTTAAAGTTAAGTGATTCAAAAGATGATGGGAATTTCTTTTTATATGAAATTGATTATGTAACAAAAGGAAATAACACATCTGTATTTAGGATCAAATCAACACTGGTAACTGGTAATTTAAATGTTGATGATGAAATAACAGTTATTTTTTCAATGACTGGTACTTCAGGATCTTCTGGATCTGCTGGAAGTGCTGGATCATCTGGTAGTTCAGGAAGTGCTGGTAGTGCTGGATCTGCCGGTTCAGCAGGCTCATCTGGTAGTTCAGGAAGAGATGCTAGTGCAGGATCATCTGGATCTACTGGAAGTGCAGGATCATCTGGTACTTCCGGATCGACAGGAACATCTGGTTCATCTGGGTACGATGGATCTGATGGATCTTCTGGAAGTGCAGGATCATCTGGTACATCAGGGTTTTCGGGAACATCAGGAAGTGCAGGTTCATCTGGACTAACATATGCGAGTTCAGGATCTGCAGGTAGTGCTGGTACATCCGGATCTTCTGGAACTGCTGGTTCTTCTGGCACCTCTGGATCTTCTGGAACTGCTGGTTCGTCTGGTTCATCTGGTTTAACATATGCAAGTTCTGGTTCTTCCGGTTCTGCAGGTAGTGCAGGATCATCCGGATCATCCGGATCATCTGGCAGTGCTGGTTCATCTGGATCTTCTGGAACTGCTGGTTCATCTGGCAGTGCTGGTTCATCTGGATCTTCTGGAACTGCTGGTTCATCTGGCAGTGCTGGTTCATCTGGATCATCTGGTAGTGCTGGATCATCCGGAAGTTCTGGTTCATCTGGATCATCTGGTAGTGCTGGATCATCCGGAAGTTCTGGTTCATCTGGATCATCTGGTAGTGCGGGAAGTTCTGGAACTTCAGGATCTTCGGGATTAACTTATGCGAGTTCAGGAAGTTCAGGAGTATCTGGTTCAGCAGGTTTATCGGGAAGTTCTGGAACTTCAGGATCTTCAGGAACTTCAGGATCTTCGGGTGTATCTGGTAGTTCATATATTCATGATCAATCCACATCAGCAATTACCTGGATTATTAATCATAATTTAAACACACGACCAGTAAATATTGTTATCACTGATAGAAATTATAATTTAATTTTAATTGAAGATGTTGAATACGTAAATACAAATACTATTGAAGTTACTTTTCCATCTGCACAAGATGGGTGGGCAACGGTAACTGCTGGTCAAGGTTCGTCTGGAACTTCAGGATCATCAGGTTCATCTGGAAGTGCAGGAAGTTCTGGAAGTTCTGGAATTGCAGGAAGTTCTGGAAGTTCTGGAATTGCAGGAAGTTCTGGAAGTTCTGGATCTGCTGGTTCGGCAGGATCATCAGGTTCATCTGGAAGTGCAGGAAGTTCTGGAAGTTCTGGAATTGCAGGAAGTTCTGGAAGTTCTGGAATTGCAGGAAGTTCTGGAACTTCAGGATCTGCTGGTTCGGCAGGATCATCAGGTTCATCTGGAAGTGCAGGAAGTTCTGGAAGTTCTGGAATTGCAGGAAGTTCCGGAAGTTCTGGAATTGCAGGAAGTTCTGGAACTTCAGGATCTGCTGGTTCGGCAGGATCATCTGGTAGTTCAGGAAGAGATGGTAGTGTAGGAACTTCAGGCTCATCAGGCAGTGCAGGCAGTGCAGGCAGTGCCGGATCAGCAGGCTCATCAGGTAGCGCAGGAAGTGCTGGATCATCTGGCAGTGCAGGAACTTCAGGATCATCTGGTCGTGACGGTAGTACTTCAGTTAAAACAGTTTCCATGCCATCCACAGTTTGGAATTTATATCATGGATTTAATACTAGACCTCTACAAGTATTAGTAACTGATTTCAACTATAATAAAATTGAAACTGAAGCAATACAATTCACTACTGATAATTTGGTAAAAATATATTTTAGTTCACCGCAAACAGGATATGCTCATTTAACGTTTGGTGGCAGTAGTGAAAATGGATCTTCTGGATCTTCTGGATCTGCAGGAACATCCGGTAGTGCTGGAAGTTCTGGAATTTCAGGATCTTCTGGATTAACTTATGCAAGTTCTGGATCATCTGGTAGTGCAGGTAGTGCTGGATCAGCAGGTTCATCAGGCAGTGCTGGAAGTGCTGGATCTTCTGGTTCATCTGGATCATCTGGGTCATCAGGTTCATCTGGATCTTCTGGATCATCAGGTTCATCTGGTAGTGCAGGATCTTCAGGCTCATCAGGTAGTGCAGGTAGTGCCGGTAGTGCTGGATCAGCAGGTTCATCTGGAAGTGCAGGTAGTGCAGGTAGTGCAGGATCATCTGGCAGTGCAGGTAGTGCCGGATCATCTGGTAGTGCTGGTTCAGCAGGCTCATCAGGATCTTCTGGCACTTCAGGATCATCTGGTCGTGACGGTAGTACTTCAGTTAAAACAGTTTCCACACCATCTACAGTTTGGAATTTATATCATGGATTTAATACTAGACCTCTACAAGTTCTAGTTACCGACTTGAATTTTAATAAGATTGAAACAGAAGCTGTTCAATTTGTGACTGATAATTTGGTTAAAGTTTACTTCTCAACACCTCAAACTGGATTTGCTCATTTAACGTTTGGCGGTAGTAGTGAAAATGGTTCTTCTGGATCTGCTGGATCATCTGGTAGTGCTGGAAGTTCTGGAACTTCAGGATCTTCGGGATTAACTTATGCAAGTTCAGGATCATCTGGACGTGATGCAAGCGCAGGTTCTGCTGGTAGTGCAGGTTCATCTGGAAGTGCAGGTAGTGCAGGAACTTCAGGATCAACTGGTAGTGCAGGTAGTGCAGGAACTTCAGGATCATCAGGTAGAGATGGTGGATCTTATATTCATACCCAAGGATCAGCATCAACAACATGGACAGTAAATCATAATTTAAATACAAGACCATTAAATTTTGTCATCACTGATTTAAATTATAATTTAATATTAAATGGTGATGCGTCATTTGTTGATAGTAATACCATTGAAATTAATTTTCCAACACCTGAAACTGGTTATGTTGCTGTAACATTTGGAGATGCTTCTTCTGGAACTTCAGGTTCATCCGGTAGTGCTGGAACATCAGGTTCATCTGGTAGAGATGGAAGTTCAAGTGTCAAAACTGTTTCTACACCATCAACTGTTTGGACATTGCATCATGGTTTCAATACTAGACCTTTACAAGTTCTAGTTACTGATTTCAATTATAATAAAATTGAAACTGAAGCTGTACAATTCACTACGAATGATTTGGTCAAGGTTTATTTCTCATCTCCGCAAACTGGATATGCTCATCTAACATTTGGTGGTAGTAGTGAAAATGGTTCATCTGGAACTACAGGATCATCTGGAACTTCAGGATCTTCGGGATTAACTTACGCAAGTTCAGGATCTTCTGGATCTGCTGGATCATCTGGTAGTGCTGGAAGTTCTGGAACTTCAGGATCTTCGGGATTAACTTATGCAAGTTCTGGATCTTCTGGATCTGCAGGATCATCTGGTAGTGCCGGTAGTGCCGGTAGTGCCGGTAGTGCAGGATCTTCTGGATCTTCTGGATCTGCAGGATCATCAGGCAGTGCTGGTAGTGCAGGATCTTCTGGATCTACAGGATCATCTGGTAGTGCTGGTTCATCTGGTAGTGCTGGTTCATCCGGAACTTCAGGATCATCTGGTAGAGATGGTAGTTCATCGGTTAAAACAGTTTCCACGCCATCTACAGTTTGGAATTTATATCATGGATTTAATACCAGACCTCTACAAGTATTGGTAACTGATTTCAACTATAATAAAATTGAAACAGAAGCTATACAATTCACCACGAATAATTTGGTTAAAGTTTATTTTAGTTCTCCGCAAACTGGATATGCCCATCTAACATTTGGTGGTAGTAGTGAAAATGGTTCATCTGGTAGTACTGGAAGTTCTGGAACTTCAGGATCTTCTGGATTAACTTACGCAAGTTCAGGATCATCTGGTAGTGCTGGATCTTCAGGATCTTCAGGATCTGCTGGAAGTGCTGGAACTTCAGGATCATCTGGATTAACTTATGCAAGTTCAGGATCTTCTGGTAGTGCTGGAAGTGCAGGCAGCGCAGGAAGCGCAGGTAGTGCTGGTTCAGCAGGTAGTGCTGGAACATCAGGTTCATCTGGTCGTGATGGTAGTTCAACAGTTAAAACAGTTTCTACACCATCGACTGTTTGGACATTGCATCATGGATTCAACACAAGGCCTCTACAAGTTCTAGTAACAGATTTTAACTACAATAAAATTGAAACAGAAGCTATACAGTTTGTTACTGATAATATAGTTAAAGTTTATTTTAGTTCACCTCAAACTGGTTATATTCATTTAACTTATGGTGGTAGCAGTGAAAATGGATCTTCTGGTAGTACTGGATCATCTGGATCATCTGGATCTTCAGGAACATCTGGATTAACTTACGCAAGTTCAGGATCATCAGGTAGAGATGGTGGATCTTATATTCATACCCAAGGATCAGCATCAACAACATGGACAGTAAATCATAATTTAAATACAAGACCTGTTAATATCGCAATTACCGATTCAAATTATAATTTGATATTAAACAGTGATGTATCATATGTTGATAATAATACAATTGAAATTAATTTTCCAACACCTGAAACTGGTTATGTTGCTGTAACATTTGGAGATGCTTCTTCTGGAACTTCTGGCTCGACAGGAAAAACTGGATCTGCTGGAAGTGCTGGATCATCTGGTAGTACAGGAACTTCAGGATCATCTGGTAGAGATGGAAGTTCAAGTGTCAAAACTATTTCCACACCATCTACAGTTTGGAATTTATATCATGGATTTAATACCAGACCTTTACAGGTATTAATAACTGATTTCAACTACAATAAAATTGAAACAGAAGCCATACAATTTGTTACTGATGATTTAGTTAAAATATATTTTTCATCACCACAATCTGGATATGCTCATTTAACATATGGCGGTAGTAGTGAAAATGGTTCTTCTGGAAGTTCAGGATCTGCTGGAAGTGCTGGAACTTCAGGATCTTCGGGATTAACTTATGCAAGTTCAGGATCTGCTGGTTCAGCAGGTAGTGCTGGTAGTGCTGGTTCAGCAGGTAGTGCTGGTTCAGCAGGTAGTGCTGGTTCAGCAGGTAGTGCTGGTTCATCCGGATCTTCAGGTTCATCTGGTAGAGATGGTAGTACTTCAGTTAAAACGGTTTCCTCGCCATCGACTGTTTGGACATTGTACCATGGATTTAAAACCAGACCTTTACAAGTTTTAATTACCGATTTGAATTATAATAAAATTGAAACAGAAGCTATACAATTTGTTACTGATGATTTGGTCAAGGTTTATTTCTCATCTCCGCAAACTGGATATGCCCATCTAACATTTGGTGGTAGTAGTGAAAGTGGTTCATCTGGAACCACAGGATCATCTGGTAGTACAGGAACTTCAGGATCATCTGGTCGTGACGGTAGTACTTCAGTTAAAACAGTTTCTACACCATCGACTGTTTGGACACTTTACCATGGATTTCATACAAGACCTTTACAAGTATTTGTAACTGATTTTAACTATAATAAAATTGAAACTGAAGCTGTTCAATTTGTGACTGATGATTTAGTTAAAATATACTTCTCATTTCCACAAACTGGATATGCTCATCTAACATATGGTGGTAGTAGTGAGAGTGGTTCTTCTGGAAGTTCAGGATCATCTGGAAGTGCTGGAACATCTGGAAGTGCTGGAACTTCAGGTTCATCAGGTTTGACTTACGCAAGTTCAGGTTCATCTGGTCGTGATGGTAGTTCAACAGTTAAAACGGTTTCCTCGCCATCCAATGTTTGGACATTGTACCATGGATTTAAAACCAGACCTTTACAAGTTTTAATTACTGATTTCAACTATAATAAAATTGAAACAGAAGCCATACAATTTGTTACCGATGATTTAGTTAAAATATACTTCTCATCACCACGAACCGGATATGCTCATTTAACTTATGGCGGTAGTAGTGAAAATGGTTCTTCTGGATCATCAGGATCTGCTGGAAGTGCTGGAACTTCAGGATCTTCGGGATTAACATACGCAAGTTCAGGATCTGCTGGATCTGCTGGTAGTGCTGGATCTGCTGGTAGTGCTGGATCTGCTGGTAGTGCTGGTTCAGCAGGTAGTGCTGGATCTGCTGGTAGTGCTGGATCTGCTGGTTCATCTGGTAGAGATGGAAGTTCATCGGTCAAAACAGTTTCAACACCATCCAATGTTTGGACATTGTACCATGGATTTAAAACCAGACCTTTACAAGTTTTAATTACTGATTTCAACTACAATAAAATTGAAACAGAAGCCATACAATTTGTTACTGATGATTTAGTTAAAATATATTTTTCATCACCACAATCTGGATATGCCCATCTAACATTTGGTGGTAGTAGTGAAAGTGGTTCTTCCGGAACTTCGGGAACATCTGGTATTACTGGAACTTCAGGTTCATCTGGTAGAGATGGTAGTACTTCAGTTAAAACGGTTTCCTCGCCATCCAATGTTTGGACACTTTACCATGGATTTCATACAAGACCTTTACAAGTATTTGTAACTGATTTTAACTATAATAAAATTGAAACAGAAGCCATACAATTTGTTACTGATGATTTAGTTAAAATTTATTTTAGTTTTCCACAAACCGGATATGCACATTTAACTTATGGCGGCAGTGGTGAGAGTGGTTCATCTGGAAGTTCAGGATCTGCTGGAAGCGCTGGAACATCTGGAAGTGCTGGAACTTCAGGTTCATCAGGTTTGACTTACGCAAGTTCAGGTTCATCTGGTAGAGATGGAAGTTCATCGGTCAAAACAGTTTCAACACCATCCAATGTTTGGACATTGTACCATGGATTTAAAACCAGACCTTTACAAGTTTTAATTACTGATTTCGATTATAATAAAATCGAAACAGAAGCTATACAATTTGTTACCGATGATTTAGTTAAAGTTTATTTTAGTTCTCCGCAAACTGGATATGCTCATTTAACTTATGGCGGTAGTAGTGAAAATGGTTCTTCTGGATCATCTGGATCTTCTGGAAGTTCAGGATCTTCTGGAACATCTGGATTAACATACGCAAGTTCAGGATCTGCTGGATCTGCTGGTAGTGCTGGATCTGCTGGTAGTGCTGGATCTGCTGGTAGTGCTGGATCTGCTGGCAGTGCTGGTTCAGCAGGTAGTGCTGGATCTGCTGGTTCATCTGGTAGAGATGGAAGTTCATCGGTCAAAACAGTTTCAACACCATCTACAGTTTGGAATTTATATCACGGATTTAAAACCAGACCTTTACAAGTTTTAATTACTGATTTCGATTATAATAAAATCGAAACAGAAGCTATACAATTTGTTACTGAGGATTTAGTTAAAGTTTATTTTAGTTCTCCGCAAACTGGATATGCTCATTTAACGTTTGGTGGTAGTAGTGAAAATGGTTCTTCCGGAACTTCGGGAACATCTGGTATTACTGGAACTTCAGGTTCATCTGGTAGAGATGGTAGTACTTCAGTTAAAACGGTTTCCTCGCCATCCAATGTTTGGACATTGTACCATGGATTCAACACAAGGCCTTTACAAGTTTTAACTACCGATTTCAATTATAATAAAATTGAAACTGAAGCAGTTCAATTCGTAACTGATAATTTAGTTAAAATATATTTCTCATCACCAAAAACTGGATATGCTCATTTAACTTATGGCGGCAGTGGTGAGAGTGGTTCATCTGGAAGTTCAGGATCATCTGGAAGTTCAGGATCATCTGGAAGTGCTGGAACTTCAGGATCTTCTGGATTAACTTATGCAAGTTCAGGTTCATCTGGTAGAGATGGTAGTTCAAGTGTTAAAACCGTTTCTTCTTCATCTAATGTTTGGACATTGTACCATGGTTTCAATACAAGACCTTTACAAGTTTTAATTACTGATTTCGATTATAATAAAATTGAAACAGAAGCTATACAATTTGTTACCGATAATCTAGTTAAAGTTTATTTCTCATCACCACAAACCGGATATGCCCATTTAACTTATGGCGGTAGTAGTGAAAATGGTTCTTCTGGAACTTCGGGTTCATCTGGTAGTGCTGGTACATCAGGCTCATCAGGTTTGACTTACGCAAGTTCTGGTTCTGCCGGATCTGCAGGTAGTGCTGGAAGTGCTGGAACTTCAGGATCATCTGCTAGTGCTGGAAGTGCTGGATCTTCAGGAACATCAGGTTCATCCGGTAGTGTAGGAACTTCAGGATCATCTGGTAGAGATGGAAGTTCATCTGTCAAGACAGTTTCCTCGCCATCGACTGTTTGGACATTGTACCATGGTTTCAATACCAGACCTTTGCAGGTATTGGTAACAGATTTTAACTATAATAAAATTGAAACAGAAGCTATACAATTTGTTACCGATAATCTAGTTAAAGTTTATTTTAGTTCTCCGCAAACTGGATATGCTCATTTAACGTTTGGTGGTAGTAGTGAAAATGGTTCTTCTGGAACTTCGGGTTCATCTGGTAGTGCTGGTACATCAGGCTCATCAGGTTTGACTTACGCAAGTTCAGGATCATCTGGATCTACTGGATCATCTGGTAGTGCTGGCACATCAGGCTCATCAGGTTTGACTTACGCAAGTTCTGGATCTGCTGGATCTGCAGGTAGTGCTGGATCTGCTGGATCTGCAGGTAGTGCTGGATCTGCTGGATCTTCTGGTACTTCAGGATCTTCAGGTAGAGATGGAAGTTCAAGTATCAAAACTGTTTCTACACCATCAACCGTTTGGACACTACATCACGGATTTAATACTAGGCCTCTACAAGTTCTAGTGACAGATTTTAACTACAATAAAATTGAAACTGAAGCCGTACAATTTACTACGAATAATATAGTAAAAGTTTATTTCTCTTCTCCACAAACTGGATATGCCCATCTAACATTTGGCGGTAGTAATGAAAATGGATCTGCTGGATCATCTGGATCTTCAGGAACTTCTGGATTAACTTACGCAAGTTCAGGATCATCTGGATCTGCTGGATCATCTGGTAGTGCAGGAACTTCAGGTTCATCTGGTAGTGCAGGAACTTCAGGTTCATCTGGTAGTGCAGGAACTTCAGGTTCATCTGGTAGTACTGGATCTGCTGGAACTTCGGGTTCATCAGGTAGAGATGGTGGATCTTATATTCACACTCAAGGATCTGCATCAACAACATGGACAGTAAATCATGGTTTATCTAATAGATTAGTCATTGTAGGAATAACAGATTTAAACTACAATTTATTAAATTCAGATGATATTTTTTATAATGATGCAAATAATTTAACAATTTCTTTTAGTAATCCTCAAACAGGTTATGCAGTAATTTCGATAGGTCAAGGATCTTCAGGTAGTGCCGGATCATCCGGTAGTACAGGAACTTCAGGCTCATCCGGTAGTACAGGAACTTCAGGTTCATCCGGTAGTACAGGAACTTCAGGTTCATCCGGTAGTGCAGGAACATCAGGTTCATCCGGTAGTGCAGGAACATCAGGTTCATCCGGTAGAGATGGAAGTTCATCTGTCAAGACAGTTTCCTCGCCATCGACTGTTTGGACATTGTATCACGGTTTCAATACCAGACCTCTACAAGTATTGGTAACCGATTTTAATTACAACAAGATTGAAACTGAAGCAATTCAATTCACTACAAATAATTTGGTTAAGGTTTACTTTTCATCTCCGCAAACTGGATATGCTCATTTAACGTTTGGTGGTAGTAGTGAAAATGGATCTTCTGGAAGTTCAGGATCGTCTGGAAGTGCTGGAACTTCTGGAACTTCTGGTTTAACTTATGCAAGTTCAGGATCTTCTGGCCGTGATGCAAGTTCAGGATCTTCAGGATCGTCTGGAAGTGCTGGAACTTCTGGAAGTTCAGGATCTTCTGGAAGTGCTGGAACTTCTGGAACTTCTGGTTCAACAGGAAGAACTGGATCATCAGGCAGTGCAGGAACTTCTGGATCATCTGGTAGAGATGGTGGATCTTATATTCATACTCAAGGATCAGCATCAACAACATGGACAGTAAACCATAATTTAAATACAAGACCAGTTAATATTGTTATAACAGATTCTAATTATAGATTAATTGTAAACGATGATGTAACTTACATTGATAATAATACGATTGAGATTAATTTTCTTTCTGCGATTTCTGGTTATGTTGCTGTAACATTTGGAGATGCTTCTTCTGGAACTTCAGGATCATCTGGTAGTGCTGGAACTTCAGGATCATCTGGTCGTGACGGTAGTGCTTCAGTTAAAACAGTTTCCACGCCATCGACTGTTTGGACATTACATCATGGATTCAACACAAGGCCTCTACAAGTTCTAGTAACAGATTTTAACTACAATAAAATTGAAACAGAAGCTGTACAATTCACTACGAATAATTTGATTAAGGTTTATTTTTCTACTCCACAATCTGGATATGCTCATTTAACATATGGCGGTAGTAGTGAAAATGGATCATCTGGTAGTGCTGGAACTTCAGGATCTTCTGGATTAACTTACGCAAGTTCTGGATCTTCTGGATCTGCAGGAACATCCGGTAGTGCTGGAAGTTCTGGAACTTCAGGATCTTCTGGTTTAACTTATGCAAGTTCTGGATCTTCTGGATCTGCGGGAACGTCTGGTAGTACTGGATCATCTGGTAGTGCTGGTAGTGCTGGATCTTCAGGATCATCTGGAAGTGCTGGATCTTCAGGATCATCTGGAAGTGCTGGATCTTCAGGATCATCTGGAAGTGCTGGATCTTCAGGATCATCTGGCAGTGCTGGATCTGCTGGAACTTCAGGCTCATCTGGTAGAGATGGAAGTTCAAGTGTTAAAACAGTTTCTTCTCCATCGACTGTTTGGACATTGCATCATGGTTTCAATACTAGACCTTTGCAGGTATTAGTAACCGATTTTAATTACAACAAGATTGAAACTGAAGCAATTCAATTCACCACGAATAATATAGTAAAAGTTTATTTCAGTACACCTCAAACTGGATATGCTCATCTAACATTTGGCGGCAGTAGTGAGAATGGATCTTCTGGAAGTTCAGGATCGTCTGGAAGTGCTGGAACTTCAGGATCTTCCGGTTTAACTTATGCGAGTTCAGGATCTTCTGGCCGTGATGCAAGTTCAGGATCTTCTGGAACTTCAGGATCTTCTGGAACTTCTGGATCATCTGGAACTTCTGGATCTTCTGGAACTTCAGGATCTTCTGGAACTTCTGGTTCAACAGGAAGAACTGGATCATCAGGTAGTTCTGGAACTTCTGGATCATCTGGAACTTCAGGATCTTCTGGAACTTCTGGATCATCTGGAACTTCTGGTTCAACAGGAAGAACTGGATCATCTGGAACTTCTGGTTCATCAGGTAGAGATGGAGGAAGTTTTGTACATAATCAAACAGTTGCATCAACATTATGGACAGTTAATCACAATTTATCGTCAAGACCTGTAAATACTATCGTTACAGATAGTAATTTTGAAGTTTTACAAGATTATCATTTAAATTTTGTCGATCAGAACACACTAACTGTTGAATTTCCTTATAGTTTAACTGGATATGTTGCTGTAACTTTTGGACAATCATCTTCCGGATCATCTGGGACCACAGGATCATCAGGAACTTCAGGATCATCTGGTCGTGACGGTAGAGATGGTAGTTCTTCTATTAAAACAGTTTCTACACCATCTACTGTTTGGACATTACATCATGGATTCGATACCAGGCCTCTACAAGTTCTAGTAACAGATTTTAACTACAATAAAATTGAAACAGAAGCTGTTCAATTTGTTACCAATAATCTAGTTAAAGTTTATTTCTCATCTCCGCAGACTGGATATGCTCATTTAACATATGGCGGTAGTAGTGAAAATGGTTCTTCTGGATCTGCTGGATCATCTGGTAGTGCTGGAAGTTCTGGAACTTCAGGATCTTCGGGATTAACTTATGCAAGTTCAGGATCATCTGGACGTGATGCAAGC
>Ga0208162_1000564_pt1 | contig 21316 bp, 16 predicted proteins | sample CB_VirMetaG_4_FD_184539 | JGI IMG/M metagenome (GOLD analysis project Ga0208162, IMG submission 184539) | Freshwater to marine saline gradient viral communities from Chesapeake Bay - CB_1508_1M Viral MetaG (SPAdes) (version 4) | ecosystem: Environmental > Aquatic > Marine > Coastal | place: USA... | reverse complement strand
ATATGTATTACCACTGATTGAAAGAACCTTAGCAAGAGGATCATCAATAGGAGTGATATTATCCTTCAATCTACGGTCTGAACTGTAGAAAGCAGTGATGTCACCAGTGACTCTCAAGTCTCCATTGATATCTGTAATATCACTTGAAGAGTTTCCAAGAGTTACATTTCCATTAACGGTAAGTTCTCCAGAAACATCTAAGTCATCATCAATCGTTGTTGTTCCACCAGCAGAGTCAATAGTAAGGTTTCCACTGCTGGTATCAATCTCATTGTTTCCTGTAATTCCAATCTGGATATTATCAATGGTTGCTCCACCGTTAGCATCAATAGTATTGGTAAATGTTGAGAGTCCAGTAACCGAAAGGTTCTTACTAATCGTTACACTTCCAGAGATGGAAGTATCGCCATTGTCAGTATCAACACCAAACTTTTCAGTTCCCGAACCATTTCTGATAGAGAAGACCTCGTTAGCAGCGTTGATAATCACACTATCAGTAATAGTTGTGATTCCAGTTACGCTCAGGTTATTATTAAATACAACGCCACCACAGACATTCAATCTCTTCTGGATTCCAACACCACCAGAGACTCTCAGAGCGCCTGTAGTGCAATTTGTGGAGTCTGTGGTGTTTCTGAAGTCAACAGTTCCAGTGACTCTCAGGTCGTCATTGAGAACCAACTGTTGGTTCATTCTTACGTCACCATTAAAGGTGACAGGACCATCAAACTGCGATAGAATCTGACCAGAGTTACCACCCTCAACAAGGATTCTCTCCTTAACAATAACTTCATCAAATACAACACTCAGTCTGTTTGGATCTTCACCAGTAATTGTTGGTGTTGGAACATCGAATGTCGTTTGCTCACCAGACTGTGCAGAATACTTGGTGTTTCCAATGTAGAAGTCACCATCACTATCCATACCAGTATAGAGAACACTGCCGCAAGCAGTTTCTTGTGCTTGTGAAAGGAACTCTTCTTTCTCACTGAGAGTCTTAACTTGGACTTGTGGAAGACCAGTTGAGTAGTTACCAGGACCGTAACCAAGGTATTCAAAGGTGTGACCAGAAGCACGAAGAATCGAAGGTCTACGGAACTCGATTGGAGTCAGTTTGATTTTCTTGACTAAAGAACCAGATGCGTGTGGTTCAATAATGGTTCCCATCGAACCACGAATAACTTGAATCTCGTTACTATTAGTTCCAGTCAGAGAGTCGCTCTTGACTCTCATAATCTCGTTATCAATCTGAATGTATGAACCCAGAGGGAATCTGCTCATAGTGCCGATACCAGCACCAGGGAGATCAACTTCAAACTGTTCTTGAGTTGTAAGTGATTCGCCAAGAATCAGAACTTCATTATCATAGATTCCAAGACCTCTGACACCTAAGTTCTCTCCTAAATTGTCAGCACTTGCATTGTTGGCGGACAGACCGTGCTTGAGTGACCATCTTGCTGTAGGCAGTGACTTAGGTACTTTTGCTGTAAAAGTGCTAACACCAACGACACTATTAACAATGAAATCACCAAGATTGTTATTGCTGTTGTCTAAGATTCTGAATGAATTACCAGCAAGCAATCCGTGAGGAGAGTTGAGTGACTGATATGTAGCATTTCCAGTTGTAGAATTATATCCAGTTTGCTGAATTGTAATCGCTGGTCCAAGATTGATTGCATATTGCTCAGAAACGATTATAGGATCTCCTACCGTCTTTGCGATAGAAACCGCAATCTTGTTGGAAGCATCTGTGATTCTATAGTATCCACCAGCAGTTGTACCAATACCAGTTACCTGAACATAATTACCTTCAGCAGTAGAAATACCAGCAGTGTTGACTGTAATATTTGCTTGTGGTGTTCCTCCAATAGTGCTACTATCGAAGTAGAGAGTCTCACCATCAATATATCCAGAACCACCTTCTACGATAGTGGCAGAAGTAACAGCACCACCACTTACGGTTACGTTAGCAGTAGCACCATCCCAAACTGCCGATGATGGGGCAGCATTGTTATTGAACAGTCTTACATTATAATAGTCACCATCAGCGTGACCAGAACCACCACTCAGAGAGGTATATTGTCTAACACCATTTAATTGATGCTCTCTATCAAAAGTTAAAACAGCAGATGTTCCACTGTCGCTTACACTATCAATCTTAATACCGTGAGAGAAAGTATCGAAGAACTTATCAATAGTTTCTCTAGTCAAACTCCTCTTGAGGTCATTAGTTACAACATCACCGATTGGGAATCTCTTGGCAAATGACTTGGCGGAAGGAGGATTATCATTATGATTATCCCTATCTAACTGTGGATAGAGATCAGTAACTTTCTGACTATACTTGGAATCTGTAAATTCGCTTGGAAGTGCATTGCCAGAGTTCAGAACATAGAGATAGTAGACACCATCTTGTACATTGTAAATGTATGGTGTGATAGTTTCTGTACGATAGATGTAGAAGTTTTCTTGAGCATCATTTCTAGAGAACTTAGGAAGTGATATATCTCTTACGTTAGTATCACTTGTAATGTTTCCAGGGTTGTGGGTTGTGCCGAAAATATCAGTGGAGCTAACAGTGAAGGTCTTGTCATCAAGAACACTATTAACTGTGAATGTTCCATTGTAACCAATGTTATTAGTACCATCTGAGTTTGTTGTACTCTTTACATTAGTAACAACAATCTTATCATCTACTTTCAGATCGTGTGTTCTATCTGCTCTGATTGTAATCAGTGCTGAACCAGAAGAGAATGTACAACTGGAGATAAATCTTGGATTACGATCATAATCATAATCTGAGGTAGTAATACTATTGAGGGTAAAGTCACTCGTTTGTCTTACATTTGTTGAGGCAGAATCCTGAAGAATGAATCCACTAACAGGGTCTCTACCATTTACAAGTTCTTTAGGTACGACATAACGAACTTTATAGAGTTTTTCATCCAAACTTCTATCATCTTCTGTTCTGAGAACATAAGAGATTTCAGATTCTGGTGTAGTTAAAGTTTGAATATATTGCCACAGAGCACTGTTAGCATTGGTGTGAATGAACCACTGACTTTGATTTGGGTCCCACTGGATTGGATGACCTAATTCACCTGCTTCCTTATCAGAAACTCTACTCTCAATTCTGAGTTGTTCTCCACCATAACTTGTGATGTATACTGGAATCTGTGCTTCAGCATTTGTTCTGGAAGAAGCAATTTGAATCTCAGTGACTCCAAGAGAAGTCTTCTTTTCACTTGTTATGACATAGTATAATTTGTTTAATTCAAGATTCTCTGGCAGGTCTCCAGTCTCACTGAAAACTCTGATTGATTCACCGTTCTTTAAGCTATGACCACCAGGAATGTTATAAACAGTTCCATTGCTGGTATTTGACAGTGTTGGTCTAAAGACTTTTGCTGAGTTATTTGCTCCAGTAGCAGTAGTATTTGATGGTGTTACTGGACCATTGGTCATAAAGATGCGAGCATAATTGCTATCGCTATCCAGATACACAGTATCATTCAGTTTTGAACCGATTCTATATCCCTGTGAAATGGTTGGGGGTGGAATATCCTCACTGGTGTATCCTAAGAGATACAGATGGTTGTTAATGCCAACTGCTTTAGTCTTTGTTACATCAAATTGGACCCATTCAATATTAACTTCTTCACCAACAATTGCTCTTGGAGAAATAATTGAAGTTACATATCCTTTATCGTCTTTGGAGAACGCTGCTGCTTTGAATCCATCAGCAGACAGTGAGAACTGACCAAAGTTAGAGTTGGAGTTGGTAATAGAAGCATCACCACCACTCAGTGCTTCGAAGTGCTTATGGAAACCAATAGCAAATACAGAAACAATCTGAACTACAGCATCATTAGATATCTTGATGTGTGCTGTTTGCCACCCATTTCTGTAGATTGCATCAGAATCAAGGTGATAAACAAATGCTTGGTTAGTTGCTGAAGACTCAGCAGACAGAGAAGCACCAGAAACTGGTGTGATAGAAATACTATCGTAAGTTCTGTTAGAAGGATTATATTTTACGAACGCACGGTCATCCTTTTGGAGAGACACAGCAGTGAACTGTGCTACAACCATTGAGCGGAAACCTGATGATTTGCTACCATCAGCGTGCATACCGTTCATACCATAAACGGAACGCAGAGATACGTTGAAGATATAAGGAGAAGCACCAGAAACGGTATCTGTTTCAATAGTTACATTAGCACCTACTGAAGGTGCCAGACCAGCAGCAGGACCAGCAGGAAGGTTTGCTCTTACGAATGACAGAGCATATGTAAAGGAGGTATCGCTAATAACTTGTACAACTTTTGTTGAGATGTTATAGTCATTAACATTGATTCCACGAATCTTGATGGGTGTTCCTGCCGTCAGACCGTGTGGAGTTTGAGTGTTGACAGTAACAACTGTTCCAGGAGTTGCACCATCACCAGAAATGATCGAAGTAATAGTTACAGGGTCGGATGCAAATGCGCCAACGATTTCCCATTCAGGTCTTTGCTTAGCAAAAGAACCTGCTTGTTCTGGATACTTCTGGTCGATTTCTCTGCCAGAAGCTCTGTTAAATGCATTACTAATCTTGCTATAATACATATCAAGATCAGTGATATCATATCCCGAAGGGATATTTACACCATCAGCATACTCAAAGCAAGTGAGTTTGTGGTGTGAGAATGTTGGTTTTGACTGATTATTTGTAGAGAAGTCAGTTGGATTGGTATAGACTAATCCACTATCATTACCATCAAAGAAAGTGAACTGCCAGAAATAGCAAGCACCAGTAATTCTGAAGATGGCAGAATTAGGAACGTTTGGATCTGTTGGGTTTGGAACGTACTTTGGTCTAACCTTTGTCTTTCTTAAATCTAGACCAACAACAGAAGTACCACGAGGAATGATAATACCACCGTTGATACTATTAAACTTATAAAGGATATTATCTTCTTGTGTGAGGTCAAAATTAGTATTGAGAGTCAGTGTTAACTCATTTCCAGCAAAAGTTTCTGAACCACCAGGAGAAACTGCTGTAGCAACACCACCAACATCTTTGATTGCATAACCAGGTCTGTTATCAATCAGGTGTTCACCTGGGAACACCAGAATAGTGGTTTTCTCTACAATATCGTTGTCATTACCTCTCAAATAGGAGAATCTTGCCGACTCCAGCAATGCTCTCTGAATCGTCTTAAATGGTTTTGTTAACGAATTACCCTGATTTTCTACACCATCAGTGGCATCAAGGTCATTGGGGTTAACATAAAGAATACGACCTTCCGTGTTCTTTATAAAGTTCTCAAGCTTATTAAGAGGCATCGGATTATGACAACCGTTAGATTTCTATGTTTTATTTATTAACCCATAAAATCTTCTTCATCATAAAAAGGAATCAAATCTGGGGGCAAATCTTTGGGATTTGAAATCTCGACGGCATCAAAACAAGGATGCATTTGTTCCATAATCATATAGTTGGAACCTTTATATACATCTTCTATTTCATATGACTTGTTCTTATTTGCCTCTTGAACTAAATCTAGATCATAAAGATGACCGTCTGGCATCTCATCAAAGGTGAATGGAATACCTTCGAAGAAATACATCTTTACTATGACTTTTCCTTCGTTATACCAACAGTGCTTCGTTGTAATGGTATACGACATAACATTCCCTTTAATGTTATTTATTTTTATACCCGTGGTCGGATTCGAACCGACCCTGGAACGATTTTAAGTCGTTTGTCTCTGCCGCTGGACTACACGGGCAAGGTGCTCCTTGCGTGGATCGAACACGCCTCAGGCGAATTATGAGTTCGCTGCATTCACCAGATTGCTAAAGGAGCAGATAGTGTAGAAGACAGGATTTGATACCTGCATACCCTCATAGAGGTGTGTTTCCTTACATCACATCTACACTAATAGGAGTACTGGGAGTTGAACCCAGACTACCCCGTTATAAGCAGGGCGCTCTAACCATTAAGCTATACTCCCAGATGATGAACTACGATGCTTCGTTGTTATTTTCCGTGTATATTCGGACGAGTTCATCATCATAAGGCATCATAACCGCTGCTTTTCCATCATCTCCCATAATACCAAGGGTTTCTCCTTTCTCTACCCTTTCTAGAAGAGAATCAAAGTTCTCTTCCCATTCTTTAACTGAAAATACTTCCATCAATACTCCTCTCCCTGAATAGCAAGATCGGCATACTCGATCTGATGTGGTTCAAGGTTAGCAGTAACAACTTCCAACACATTCATAAACTCTTGTACAGTTTCGCACTCTACCATCTTCTCATTACCTTCATCGCTCAGCAGAAGGAAGGAACGAGTACAGACATCAATGACGATGCCTTGGACGCATTCAGTGTTGCTCATCGTGTTTCGTTGAATACCCAAGTATTATAGGGCATCTGGGGTCAGGCGTCAAGAGGTTGGATAAGCAATGATGACGATACCGGAACCGCCAGAACCACCAGACTGAGGAGTAGATCCAGCGCCACCACCTCCCCCACCAGTTCCCGGAGAACCATTTCCTACAGAAACTCCTGGATCACCACCCCGACCACCGCCGCCAGGGGTAGCAGGTACAGATGTGCCAGGAGCATCCTTTCCGCCGCCACCACCACTAGCATAAGTTACATCGGTGCCTGTAATAGAGGATGGAGATCCAGCCCCACCAGCAGTAGCAGGTGATGGGTTTGCATTTGGACCAGATTCGCCAACACCTCCAGCACCGCCTCCTCCACCACCAGCGGAAGAAACGCCAGGGTTATGAAATCCATCCCCACCATTGTTTCCTTGTGGTGGTGATGTTGGTGGAGTATTTCCTGATGCGCCAGGGTTAGCACTACCTCCAGGTCCTCTACCACCACCACCACCAGAACCACCACTTCCTGCTCTTAATGTTGCATCACCAGAGGAAGAAGCGCCTCCACCACCACCAGCAGAAGTTATTGTAGAAAATGTTGAATTTGTACCATTACTTCCAGCAGTAGTATTTCCTGCAGGAGCTCCTGCACCACCACCACCGACAGATACTGGATAACTACCAGGAGTAACTGGAAAACTAGTACCAGTTCTAAATCCACCGGCACCCCCTCCACCTGCTCCTCCACCATGAGTAGGATTGCCTGCTCCACCGCCACCACCGCCAGCAATAACAAGGTATTCTACATTACCACTACCAGATGTGACTGTAAAAGTTTCTGATGCTCCAGTAAATGTGTGAACTGCATATCCACTTCTTGATGTCGTATCTTTAGTTCCACCAGTAGCTGAAATTGCTCCAAGAATGGCTACATTTTTCCAAGAAGTTCCATTATAAGCTTCTATAGCCTCTGTTGTTGAATTATAAACCAAAGCACCAGTAGCAGTGCTCACCCCAGCGTTTCTACCAGTCGTCGTAACACTATTTAAGTTAAGGTTACCAGCAACTGTAATACTTCCATCATTGTTGAAAGTTGCGGTGCCTAAACCACTGCGGTTGGTTATACTGTTTACACGAACTTCTGACGCCATGGTATATTAGAGTTTTAGGTATTTATTAAGATGGATAAGCAATGATGACGATACCGGAACCACCAGAGGCTCCTGGAACACTACCCGGCGATCCTCTTCCACCTCCACCACCACCTCCAGTATTCGCAGTTCCAGCAGTTGCTGAACCACTTTTAGCACCAGTACCCCCTCCACCAGCACCACCTAATCCAGCAGGTCCAGGAGCACCAGCATATGCACCACCACCTCCACCACCACCATAAGTGACATTAGATCCAGAAATTGATATCGGAATACCATTTCCTCCAGGACCACCAGGAGCATTATTAATTCCAGCACCGCCAGCAGTTGCAGCTCCACCACCACCAGCACCAACCTGTCCAGAACTATTGTCTCCACCAGGATTTGCCCATCCAGTATCTGGTGATACGTTAGGAGGAGAACCTGGCCAATCTGCAGTTCCAGTTCCTCTTACACCACCAGAATCTGAAGAATCGTCAGAACCAGCACCACCACCAGAACCAAGATTTCCACCACTTTGAGCATCAGTTCCAGGATCACTGGATCCACCACCACCTCCACCATAAGCATTTAATGAAAATCCTGATGATGTATTCCCACCATTTCCTCTTGAACTGATGCTAGTAGATCCACCACCACCTCCACCAATAGTAATACTATAGGCACCTGGTGATACTGGTTGAGATTCTTTGTATACTACTGCTCCGGCGCCACCACCGCCACCACCGCCATCGTTTGGTGAAGCCGTGCCTCCTCCTCCACCACCACCAACAATAAGATACTCAACATTGCCAGTACCTTGACTAACTGTAAAAGTTCCTGGTGAAGTAAATGTATGAACAGTATATCCACTTCTCGATGTTGTATCTTTCGTTCCACCAGTAGCACTTAAAGAACCCATATTGCCAACTCCTATCCATCCAGTTGGTGTATATGCCTCAACTTTATTGTTAGTAGCATTATAAATCAGAGTTCCTATAGCAGTCCCTACACCAGCATTGCGTCCAGTGGTAGTCGTAGATCCGATACCAATAGAAGTGGAGTGTATAACGGTATCACCAACAGTAATACTCGAAGTCGCAGAGATAGTACTGATGCCAGAAATACTATTATGGTTTACAATAGCCATTATTTTATAATAAGACTTCTACTTTGTGATATTTATACTACGACCCATACACCATCAATAGTCAGAGAACCCTGAACATCGACGGGACCAGCCATAAGTCCATTAAAGGCAGTTCCAATGTAATGGTTTCCAGTCAGTTTGTTATCCATAATATACATTCCATTGGAAATATAAACACCTTGGAATGAGTTACCAATACCAACTAGTTCTGTGTTTGCTGCGAGTCCAGTGGTATTAACACCTATTTGTGTGGTTGTTGATAGTCCAACAGCATCTTGGTTCCATGGAGCAACACCATTAGCACCTTGAGCACCAACTACACCTTGGAAACCTTGAGCACCTTGAGCACCTTGGACACCAGCAGCACCTTGTCTTCCTTGGAAACCTTGAGCACCCTGGGCACCTTGAGATCCTACAGTACCAGGATCACCTTGAGCACCTACGGCACCCTGACGACCTTGGAAACCTTGAGCACCTTGAGCACCCTGTGCTCCTACGGCACCTTGGACACCTTGGTTTCCTTGTGCTCCATCAGAACCCTGAGCACCAGTAGCACCTTGGCGACCTTGAGCACCCTGAACACCTTGAGCACCTTGGGCACCAACACCACCAGCAGTACCATCAACACCTTGTACACCCTGGGCACCCTGAGCTCCATCAGCACCTTGTACACCCTGAGCACCTTGGGCACCGACAGCACCTTGTGCTCCACTATCACCTTTATCGCCAGTTCTAGCGAAGGTTACAATAATATCTTCTCCATCGCTGAATGAAGTAGCACCAGAGATTCTAGTACAAGGAACCTTAAAGTATCCTGTTGCTTCTGTAATAGAACCATCAATAGTGAAGATAGCAAAGTCATCAGCATTCAGGCGGTTTGATACTCTGAAGTGACCCTTAATAGTGGAGGTAGAGTCATCAATAGTTCTCAAGAATGCCTGAATATCTGTAGAGTTATCATCTACATCATCAATGAACATCTGCGTAGCAGAACCTAACGCAGCATTATTAAACCTTAAAGTTCCTGTTCCTGGGTCACTATCAGTTGTGGTGGTACTGAATGTATAGTCAAAGGTAGCACCACCAAAGTTACCATCAGCACCCTGAACACCCTGAGCACCTTGGACGCCCTGAGCACCTTGGGAACCTAAACCACCAGCATCACCTTGAACACCTTGAGCACCCTGGGCACCGACAGCACCTTGTACACCTTGTGCTCCTTGTCTTCCTTGAGCACCTTGTACACCTTGTGCGCCTTGAGCACCATCAGTACCAGCAGAACCCTGTACACCTTGAGCACCTTGTGCGCCTTGTGCTCCATCAGCACCTTGAGCACCTACATCACCCTGTGCTCCTACGGCACCTTGGACACCTTGAGCACCTTGGACTCCTTGTGCTCCAGTTGCGCCTTGTACACCTTGGAAACCTTGGTTACCAGCACTAACAATTCTTACCCAAGACGAACCATCCCACTGCCATCTAGTTCCATTGGCTTCATAAATGTCGTTAAGGGCTGGACTATTAGGAAAATTGAGAGCCATTATCTACAGCTTTTTGAGTATTTATGAGGTTGGGTAAGCAATGATGACGATACCTGATCCACCTGATCCTCCTGTAGGGGAGGTATCACCACCATAATTGCCACCACCACCGCCACCAGTGTTAGCAGTACCATTTTGTCCACTATTGGATGGACTTGTTCCTGGCGACCCTCCAGGTCCACCTCCATGAACTCCAGTTCCTTCTTGACCACTTGGCCATCCAGCACCTCCACCACCTCCAGCACGAAATACAGAAGATCCAGTGATAGCAGACGCTGCTCCAACTCCACCATCACCACCACGCTTACTACCTCCACCAGCATCACCAGCACCGCCAGCACCACCTCCACCGCCGCCGCCAGCACCACCAACAGGAAGTTCTCCTTTTCCACCATTATATCCTTCTACTGGTGTATATCCTCCAGTATTTCCAGTACCACCCTCTTGTCCCTGTGGAGATCCATATCCACCTCCACCACCAGAACCACCCGGATTTCCAGGTATATTTGTTGCGTATGGCCAACCACCAGGACTACCTCCACCACCACCAGTAGATGAGATAGTTGTTATATTTGGATTAGCAATGGAAGAATTAGATCCATCAGCACCATATCCTGTTGGTGCAGGATGTGGGTTAGTTCCTCCAGCTCCACCACCACCAACAGTGATTGTATAAGTTCCCGTTTGAAGTGGTAAAGACGTGCTAGTTCTGTGTCCACCAGCACCACCGCCTCCACCGCCACCACCAGAACTTCCAGCTCCACCACCGCCACCAGCAATAACAAGATATTCGGCGGTAACAATACCATAAGAAACAACTAAAGTACCTGGTGAAGTAAATGTATGAACTTTATATCCACTTCTTGATGTTGTACTTTCAGTTCCACCAGTAGCAATAAATGGTATTGCTGCTCCAACAATCCATCCTGCAGGGCTATAAACCTCTAACTGATCTGTAGTTGAATTATAAATCAAAGCACCAGTAGCAGTACTTACACCAGCATTTCTTTGTGTTGTTGTAAACGTTCCTAAGTTAAGACGATGTTGAGAACCTAGGGTCAAATCGTTCGATGTTTTATTAAACGTTAAACCAGCATCACCGCCAGTGGAACCACCATCATTAAAAAGTATTTGAGTATTAGAACCACCTACAGGTCCAGTAGCACCCTGAGCACCTTGTGCTCCTGTAGCACCCTGAGCACCTTGTGCTCCTGTAGCACCTTGAGCCCCCTGTGCTCCAACAGCACCTTGTCTTCCTTGGAAACCTTGAGCACCCTGGGCTCCTTGTGCACCAACATCACCTTGCGCTCCAACAGCACCTTGGGCACCTTGAGCTCCTGTAGCACCTTGTGCTCCATCAGTACCAGCATCACCTTGAGCACCTACTGCTCCTTGGCGACCTTGGAAACCTTGTGCTCCTTGTGCTCCTACAAGACCAGAACTAGAACCACCCCAGGTTCCATCAGGGCGAACGATTTCCGTATTACCAACAAAAATACCACCAGCACTAATTTTTAGTGTAGTTCCGATACCAACGTTCTTCGTTGTATCATCTACAGAAATATAAGAACCAAACTGGGATACTTCTCTGTTCTTAGACATTATCTATGACTTTTTTGAGTATTTATGTTGTATAAGGGCTATCGCCTAGTAAGTCAGTTTTCCAGGCAGATTTGAGTTCCTCTGGTGTAGTTGCAGCAGCAATATCAGGATCTGATGTTGCATCACGAAGAGCTTGTTTCTCTGCAGCAACTGATGTTTGCGTAACAGTATCAGCAGACTCAACTGCTCTCATAAACTCTACGTCTTTTGTTTCTAATAATGGTTTTCTTGCGACACGAATATTATCCTTGTGGATCTCTCGTGCTTTGACCATGTTGATGTTAATCATTCGGATACCTCCTCGGTTTGTTCTGCTGCTTCGGCTGCTGCCTTAGCGGCAAACCAAGCATCAGCACCAATGCCGTAGCCGTCAGGGTTGCTGAAGTCAGCTTCCCAAGCGCCACGGAAGGAACGATCAGAAGGGATTACATTGTCTTCGACGACAAGGTAAGGCGTACCAGCGGGTACATCCTTTTGGCAAACGTCTTCGATGGGAAGTTCGCCGGTGGGAACTAGGACAGCTACGCCGCCTTCAGGTTGTTGGTAAATGATTCGTGTCATGGTTTTAGATTAGCGGATAACGGCACAACAAATAAATTCGTGATCGGAGGGGCTGCCACTGCTGTCGGTTGTTGCGACACGAACGTCAGTGGTTCGAGGAGCATTTCGCTGAATTTGAAATCCTTGGTGGTTTGGTGTAGTGCCGTTGGTATCCTCACCACTACTTCCAACAGCCGCGTAATTAGCATCAGGCATTGAATTGCTGAAATTTATTTGATACAAGCCTGTGCCTTGGTCAGTAATACTACTGACGTTTCCGCTACCTCGAATTGCAACAGTATTTTTTCCGTTAAAGTTTACCCACGCCCTACAGCCGTAAGCTGTAGCAGCACTGCCGTAGCCGGAGTTAAACTGAAAATTCGCGTTATCGTCGATCGCGCCAACAAGGACTCCACCAGATTCGTCTAGATTTTTAACAAAACGCAATCCACTAGAACTGTTTGCGTCTATACCAAAATTGGTATTATTGCCGTAGTAAAAATGAATGCCTGGATCACCCGTTGCCCCGTTATTGAGAATAATATCCCCGTTGTTAGCTGTAAATCCAACGGTGTAAGTTTGGCTGCCTCCAAGAATCTTGGATGTGTAGACGTTGCGCCAGCGGAGGGAGCTAGTGCCTAGGTCGTAGGCGTTGTTTACTTCTGGAATAAAGTGACCAATTAGAGACAAATTATTACCATTGACGTTTATTTGCCCACCAGTGCCGGTGGTAATAAATCTGAAATCGAAGTCATCAGAGTTAGGACTTTTAAGATCAATATACGCCCCAGAACTTCCACCAATTTCAATAGATCCATAACCAGAAGTGTTTTCTATATATATTGTATTATCACATGCCACCTGTCCAGTTACGTTGATGCCGACAGAAGTGGTGGCTAGTTTTTCGGAGTTGTCGTAATAAAGAGAAACTGCACCATTATTGACACATTCAACATATGTTTCACCATCTGCTGAATTTTTGAGAACAAGGTTATTTCCAAGAAGTTTTAGATTTCCTGTACCATTCTCCTTAACATAACTATTGCTGCCGTCGTGATAAATCTCAAGGTCAAAATCATCACCAAAACGAACCTTAACGTTGTCGTTGTAGTCTACACCAGTCGCACCACCTGCTGCTGTTCCTGTAGCACCCTGAGCACCCTGAGCACCTTGTGCTCCGACAGCACCCTGAGCACCTTGAGCACCTACTGCACCTTGGAAACCCTGAGCACCTTGAGCTCCTACAAGACCTGAGTTAGAACCACCCCAAGTTCCATCAGGTCTTATGACTTCAGTATTAGCAACGAAAATACCACCAGCACTAATTTTCAGAGTCGTTCCGATACCGACATTCTTCGTCGTATCGTCTACTGTAAGATAATCAGCGAATTCTGATAGTTCTCTATTGTTAGACATTATCTATGACTTTTTTGAGTATTTATTCAGAAACTTCTGGAGTCTCTAATACCCATCCAGTTGTGTTGTCTGCTTGGTATGCTTCTTCGTCCCAACGGTAGTATGAATCTGCTGCTAGTTGTTCTTCAGTCAAAGCAGGAGCAGCACCCAAAGGTGATACCCAGTCAGCAGTATCGTTGTCTAATGTCCAAGATACAAATGGTTGTGGAGGAACAAATGCATCAAGAGCAGCGTTATATGAATATCCGATACCAGCATAACGGACTCTCATGCTGCCATTATAAGAAGTCTGTTTCCAGTTACCACCCAAGAGTTTTTTACAAAAAGCAATACCAAGAATCTCATCCTCTTGTCCAGTGTGTGGATCCCTAACATCTTTATCATTTACAACAATGATATCTATGACTATATTGTTTTCATCAAGTTTAGCGAAGTGGGCCATAAGTTTTTCGTAAGATATTATTAAAGACTTGTTTGTTTGTATTTATGAAATTAGACCGGATAAGTGATGATGATGACACCAGAACCACCATTACCTCCAACAGATATTGTTGGACCAGTTGATGTTGGATACTGTGAACCATTTGATGCTGCTCCACCGCCGCCACCTAAGTTTCTTCCTCCATTCTCGCCAGTGGAATCACTATTAGTATTATTTAATGTAGGACCTCCAGCACCATTTCCTCCACCACCAGAACCACCTAAAGGATATGGAGACTCCCATGATCCGCCGGAACCACCTCCACCAGCATAAGTTACCGATACTCCCGAAATAGATGATGCTAATCCATTACCACCGGTTCTATTTCCTGCTCCTTGTGGACTATCTAAACCATTTTCACCAGCGCCTCCACCACCACCGCCATGGTTTGCTCCAGATCCTCCACCACCACGATTTCCTTGAGATGGTGTTACTGGCGGATCGTTTCCATTTCCATACGCAGTTGATGGAGCGTCTACAGACGCTCCACCACCAGAACCGCCAGGGTTTCCTGGATTGGTTGGTCCTGTGCCACCATTATGAGTTCTTGATCCTCCTCCACCGCCTCCAGCAGAAGTAATCTTTGTAGTTCCCTCAGTTCCAGCAGGAGGACCAAAAACAGAAACACTTCCGTTTCCGCCTCTTTGAGCAGTGCCATAGCTTGGATATGACATACTGGCTCCATTACCGCCAGAACCAATTGTTATTGCATAAGAACCACCGGTACCACCAGTAGAACTTACTGGGAAACTAGTACCCGTTCTAAATCCTCCGGCACCACCACCACCGCCAGCATTACCTCCTCCAGCACCACCGCCACCAACTATAAGATAGTCAATGGATGTGAGTGTGGCATCTGTAATGTCGAAAGTACCAGACTCTCTAAAAGTGTGGATAGCCTTATTATTATTAAAAGTTATATCACCACCAGTCGCTTTCGCTGTATTTGTTTGCGTTCCTGTTATTTTATAACGAATAATAGCAACTCCAGAACCACCGTTTCCACCAATATTATTTCCTCCAGTTCCTCCTCCTCCACCACCAGTTCCAGCAAAACCATAAGTTGCTGGATCTTTATCTATCGGAGCGGAACGTATTTTTCCATTTCCACCACCACCTAATCCACCACTTGCGCCTGCGATATCTCCTCCTCCTCCGCCGCCTCCGGCATAATGCGTTGATACTCCAGATATACTATAACTTAAACCATCACCACCGGCACCACCACTTCGTGTTCCAGCAGAACCAGCAGTGCCAGCACCACCTCCGCCGCCAGAACCATAGTTTCCACCATATCCTGCTCCACCGGGATTTCCCCAACCAGATGATGGGGATTCAGAATCGGCAGTTCCAGAACTAGTTCCAGTTGCCGGTCCGCCAGCGCCACCAGTTGGTCCCCCACCTCCTCCACCTCCAGAACCACCAGAAGTACCAGCATTATTAGGATAGTTTCCTCCACCTCCACCTCCAGGTGCAGTAATAGTTGATGGGAAGGCTATAGAAGATGATCCACCAGATATTCCAGGTCCGGATTGTGTGAGCATCCTAGCAGCAGCGCCACCACCAATGGTTATTGTATAATCTGTCGCTGTTACAGCTTGACCAGTTCCATATCTTAATGCTCCTGCACCACCAGCACCACCAACGTCTGATGCAGATCCACCACCACCACCAACAACAAGATAATCTACAGTATCAGGAATCCCATATCCAAGAGCACTTACCGAAAAAGTTCCTGTTTGATAGAAAATATGAGCACGATATCTATCTGAACCTGATAGATAGTCATTAACAATACCACCAGTAGCAGTAAGTCCAGTTTTTTGATTACTTAGTTGTTCCCATTCACTTCCATTCCAAACTTGAACTACATTATCAGTACTATTATAAATCACAGTACCAGTAACAGTGCTCACCCCAGCATTGCGTCCTGTGGTATCTGTAACACCAATAGCAACACCTTTACCACCACCTCTTGCTACAAAGTCATCAGACCCATTATTTCCTACGAAAATAGGCATATCACTTAACCTCCTCTAGCATGAACTTATACTTCTTACCAGTTCTTCTATTTATCAAGAACAAGTCATTCTCACCCTCTTGGATAGTGTACTTACCCCAAGTTCCGTCAATATCATTAGCATAACCTTCGTTTGATAACTGAAGGTCAGCGGAGTAGATGTTTGCCCAACGTAAACCTGTTGATCCTAGGTCATGTGTAGCATCAGCAGATGGTAACGCATCTCCATTGATACTTAAAGTGGAACCATCAAAAGTTAAGTTTGCTTCACCATTTAAGTTAGTTCCAGTTCCACCAGTAATGACTCTATTATCAGCATTATTGGTGATAGTAGCAGAACCAGCAGCACCTTGTGCGCCTTGAGCACCTACTGCACCCTGACGACCTTGGAAACCTTGAGCTCCTTGTGCTCCTTGTGCGCCTTGAGCACCTGCTGCTCCTTGTGCGCCATCAGCACCTTGGAAACCTTGAGCTCCTTGAGCACCCTGAGCACCAACATCACCTTGAGCACCTACTGCTCCTTGAGCACCAGCAGCACCCTGTGCTCCTTGTACACCCTGAGCACCCTGAACACCTTGTGGTCCAGCAGACTCAAAGGTAAGAATATCAATGATCGCACCTGCCGTAGCACCAGTATCAAGAACAACATTAGTTCCACTGGTTGCGGTATATTCGTCTGGAGTTAGACGAACACCATTATAGAAGACATCAATGTCTGTACCATCAGCATAAGTTGCTGCAAATGTTGTCTGACCTGATGTTGCCGTGTAGTTATATTCTGTTCTACTAAAGTTTGTACCCTGAGCACCTTGAACACCTTGTGTTCCTTGAGCACCCTGAACACCTTGAGCACCTTGGACACCTTGAGCACCAGTAGGACCAGCAGACTCAAAGTATAAGATATCTACAATGTCTCCAGCATCGGCACCAACATCTAGTACAACACTTGTTCCATTGGTTGCTGTATAGTCTGCTGGTGTTAGACGAGTACCATTAATGAATACGTCAAGGTCATCACCATTCGCATAAGTTACACTGAAGGTTGTTTGTCCAGCGGTTGCCGTAGCATTAAACTCAGTTCTTGAGAAACTTGTACCCTGGGCACCTTGGACACCCTGAGCACCCTGTACGCCTTGAGCACCTTGGACACCTTGAGCTCCCTGGGCACCATCAGTACCGCCAGTACCAGCAGCACCTTGGACGCCTTGAGCACCCTGAGCACCGACAGCACCCTGTGCTCCAGCGTCCCCCTTATCACCAGTTCTGGCGAAAGTAATAATAACATCTTCACCATTGGAGAATGATGTAGCACTTCCTGAAACGTATGAAGAACTTACATCAAAGTATCCAGTGTTCTCTGTTACTCCTGAGATAGTAAACAGAGCAAAGTCTGAGGCATCAAGTCTGTTAGAAATTCTATAGTGACCCTTAATAGTAGAGGTAGAGTCATCAATAGTTCTCAGGAAAGTCTGAATATCAGTTCCGTTGTCGTCAGTATCATCAATATAAAGGTTTAGTGCTCCTGAGAATGGAGACTCACTGAACTTCAGAGTTCCTGTTCCAGGGTCACTATCAGTAGTATTTGTAGAGAATGTGTAGTCAAAGGTAGCACCACCGAAGTTGCCATCAGCACCTTGGACACCTTGAGCTCCTTGGGCACCTTGGACACCTTGAGCTCCTTGGGCACCATCAACACCGATAGTTCCGTTTGTACCCTGTACACCTTGGGCACCTTGTGCTCCTTGGACGCCTTGAGCACCCTGAACTCCCTGAGCCCCTTGGATACCTTGAGCACCTTGTGCTCCTTGAGCGCCAATAGCACCTTGGGCACCATCGACACCCTGAGCACCTTGGAAACCCTGGGCACCTTGAGCACCCTGTACACCTTGTGCTCCAGGGTCTGGTATTCTTTGCCAGGCTGTTCCGTTCCACTGCCATCGACGACCACTTGCTACGTGAAAGTCGTTAAGAGTTGGACTTGCTGGAAAATTGAGAGCCATTATCTACAGCTTTTTAGATATTTATGATATAATGTCTTATAAAAAATATGAAACTTCTAGTAAACCCAAAAACTAAAAACTACCAGTACCTGAAGGAAATAGTTTTTTCTGGAAGTTTTCCCTGGTTTTGGATGGAAGACTCAACCACACTAGACTTGGAGTATGATAGAAACAAATACTCAAACATATCAGTATATACACATACATTCTTAACAAGACCAGAAGTTAATGGAATGTACTCTGTCCCATCATGTGACTATCTTGATTTAGTATGTACAGTATTTAAAGAAATACTAATGTGGAATGGAATTTCATTTCACTCATTTATAAGAATAAATGCTAACTGTGTACATCCTCACGAAAAAGTTTTAAACTCTGTTCCACATACAGACCATAACTTTTCTCACCATAATATCATCATATATCTGAATGATTCTGATGGTGCTACTGTTGTGGAAGGGGAGGAATATATTCCAGTAGAAGATGAAGTTCTATTGTTTGATGGAGTCCACTTTCTAAGAATCCCATCAAAAGGAAGAAGAATAAACTGTGTTGCTACTTTTATTTAAGCATTTGGATAGGCAATGATAACAATACCGGAACCGCCGTTTCCTGTGGGTCCACCAGATGGTGATCCACCACCTCCAGAACCAGTGTTTGCTGCTGCCGCCTGCTGTTTTGATGTTGCACTAGAAGTTCCATTGCTACCAGAGGCTCCATCATTTCCACTAGATCCACCATATCCTCTGGTTTCAGAACTTCCTCTAATAGAGTTGCTAGAACCTGGACCACCAGCAGTTCCGCCAGAATTACCTCCAGATCCTGCTCCTCCACCACCATTAAAACCTCCTGGGTTTCCACTATAATCTGCGTTATTTGCTCCAGGATATGCGTTTGGAGAAGGACCACCTCCAGATGCCGAAGAAGATCCAAAATATGATGTACTTCCAGCGTTACCTGGGGATTCGATAGGACTTGCTCCAGCTCCACCAGCACCAACAGTTACTGACTGTGGGCTGGAAACTGTCTTTGTACCAGACCTTAAAACTCCAGCAGCTCCTCCAGGACCATAATTTGTTCCACCTCTTCCACCATTAGCACCAGATCCACCACCATAAAGTGTGTATTCAACCTCTTTAGAACCACTAGTAACCGTAAAAGTTCCTGGTGATGTGAAAGTATGGACAGTATATCCAGATCTTGAAGTGGTACTTGTAGTCCCACCAGTAGCTTGGAATGGTGCAAATTGTTCTCCAACCGCTTCCCACCCACCAGGTGTATATACTTCAAGAATGTTACTACTACTATTGTAAATCACAGTACCATTAGAAACACCAGTCAAGGCATCTCTTTGTGGTGATGTAAAAGCACCTAATCCTAGTTGGTGTTGAGAACCCAAAGTAAGTTTATTAGCACTCTTATCAAATACTAAACCAGCATCACCGCCAGTGGAACCACCATCATTAAAGAGTATTTGAGTATTAGAACCTCCAATAGGTCCAGTAGCACCCTGAGCACCAGTAGCACCCTGAGCCCCTACACTTCCCTGTGCCCCAACGTCTCCCTGTGCTCCAACGGCACCTTGTGCTCCTACTGCACCCTGAGCACCAGTAGCACCCTGAGCCCCTACACTTCCCTGTGCCCCAACGTCTCCCTGTGCTCCAACTGCACCTTGAGCCCCTACAGCACCTTGGCGTCCCTGGTTACCTTGTGCTCCAACGGCACCTTGTGCTCCAACGTCTCCCTGAGCACCAGCATCTCCTTGTGCTCCAACGTCTCCTTGAGCCCCAACAGCACCTTGTGCTCCAACGTCTCCCTGAGCACCAGCATCGCCTTGTGCTCCGACAGTACCTTGAGCACCAGCAGAACCCTGACGACCTTGTGCTCCTTGGGCACCAACATCTCCTTGTGCTCCGACAGCACCCTGAGCACCAGCAGCACCCTGAACACCATCAGCACCTTGGCGTCCTTGGTTACCTTGAGCACCTACAGAACCTTGAACACCTTGAGCACCTTGAGCACCAGGGTCTCCTAGTCTTACCCAGGCAGTTCCGTTCCAACGCCAGGTAGCACTATTAGCATTATATTCGTCATTAAGACTTGGGTTTGCGGGGAAGTTTAACGCAGCCATTTATTACGAACTTTTTGATTATTTATGAAAAGTAATCTATGTTCATTAAGATGCGGAGACCTTCATCTGTACAGTTAGTTCCAGTGTGTCTCAAGTGTCCAGGAAATAGTACTGCTCTATTAGCAACCGACTTAACCTTCTGCTGACTCTCCTCAAATAATGTATATCCATTATTTGTATTCATGTATAAAATACAAACATTGTGTTCTACATACTCATCATTTTTAGTAACATCTATATGATATTGATGTTCGTGGATAAATGGTCCTTTGGGAGTTCCATTCATTTTCATTCTATAAAGACCACGACCATCTGCGCCAGGAACATATCTAGTGTAAACCTCATAGACATACTTATAATAGTCTGGAGATTTTACATCACCATCATAATAAAATAAGTGATAAAACTGGGGGTCTTCATCTCCTTTGTAGACACTATAATTGTGAAAAAACCAAGGAAGATCATTAGTCATCAAACACAGGTTATCAAAATAGTCCTGTGGAAGAAAGTTATCAATTACTTGTACGTCACTCATAATATAATACAGTCAAGATAATTATTATAACATCAAGTCTTCATAATGTATGCCAAAGCATAGTATGGAGGTCTATTCTCGTGGAAGTCGTTGCTACCAGTTGATGATGTGTTCTGGTTGCTTTGGTTAACAGCATCACCAGAACCAGAACCTGCTTGGTCTTGTCCACCAGAAGGAGCACTAGTTCTTGTATATACGTGAGAGTGAGATGGCATTTCTGCCTCGGTCAACTGGTGAGCAACTGAACCACCAGTAACACCAACCGAATAATTGCTACTAACGGCACCAGTATCTGCGTCAAACGTTACGTTATTAGAACCATCACCAGTAGCTCCAACAACAAACCTACTTCTTAAGTCTGGAGTGCTATTGTTACCATCACAAAGAACCCA
>Ga0208162_1000562_pt1 | contig 21323 bp, 18 predicted proteins | sample CB_VirMetaG_4_FD_184539 | JGI IMG/M metagenome (GOLD analysis project Ga0208162, IMG submission 184539) | Freshwater to marine saline gradient viral communities from Chesapeake Bay - CB_1508_1M Viral MetaG (SPAdes) (version 4) | ecosystem: Environmental > Aquatic > Marine > Coastal | place: USA... | reverse complement strand
CAGTTGCACCCGTGGCTCCTGTAGCACCAGTTGCACCACCTCCGGCACCAGATCCTAATTCCAACCAATCTGTTCCATCAAATCCATAAAACTTAGAATCACCTTCATTAAAAACTATGGTTCCAGCCTGAGACTTAGGTGAATCAGCATCCATGAGAATTTCATATGCTTCACTGCTGTTAAAAATAACAATGTCGTTGTTTCCAACTCCAGTTATAGATCCGAAGTTTGCGTTTAGGTTTCCAGTATCAGTTACAATGTATTTGTATCCAAGAGTAGATCCGGGATTTAAACTACTGTCTTCTTGTATACCTTGAACTTTAAAATTGATATCAGCCGAGTCCAACAAAAAGAAATGGAATTGAGATGTTGGATCTCTAGAACTTTGTTTGATGATATCAATTAAGGTAATAGGCATGTTATGTCACCACTATGGTATTTGTTCCTAGTTCAGCATTAGTTGATCTGTAGACATAGTATGTTTCATAGAAACCGTTTGCGTTTGTATGACCTGTTGCTCCTCCATGTAGCAACTGAAATCCTCCTTCAAATCCACCGACAAAGAAAGTTGCTGTTCCGTATTTAGAGGGATATGCATAGTAATAGTATTCACTTGCACCTCCAGTTAATACTATTCCACTATCTGTTCTACTAGTAGTTAGTTCATCTGTTAGAGTTGAATTTAAATCGAGAGGAGACAAGTTGTTTCCAGATGTTACTCCATAGTATTTGTTGTTTCTGAAAGAAATGCTATCTGTTGCAGTGACGTAGGAATTATCACTTCCAGTTGCACCTAACGTAAAGACAACAGAATTACCGCTAACAGTGGGATAGGCAACATTGGTTGCAGAACCAGAGCCACTTACTAGATCGACAGGAAAACCAGAATCACTGGTTGCATTACTTGTAACTTCTGCTTCACTGACTGTAATTGATCCGGGTTCTTGATATGTTGCTGAAAAACTTCTTCCTGTTATATCAAAGTTTCCAGTTCCAATCAAAACACTGGCAGCACCACTAATAGTAAAACTGTTGATTCCAAACTGAAACTCTTCGTCGGTGAATATGTCTTGTGCGCGAATATAATCAAAGGTGATGGAACCATCCGTAAGTAGAACAGGAAACTTTCTACCATCTCCACTCACGGTGTTTATATTATCGAAGTTTATACTATGGTTTATTGGTGTTCCCGTATCATATGTTGTATCGAATAAACCATTTCCTGTTGCTCCCGTGCCACCAGTGGCTCCTGTGGCACCAGTTGCACCCGTTGCTCCTGTAGCACCAGTGGCTCCTGTTGCTCCCGTGGCACCAGTTGCACCAGTGGCACCAGTTGCACCAGTGGCTCCTGTTGCTCCCGTGGCTCCTGTTGCTCCCGTGGCACCAGTTGCACCAGTTGCACCAGTGGCTCCTGTTGCTCCCGTGGCACCAGTTGCACCAGTGGCTCCTGTTGCTCCTGTATTTCCATCTCCTTCTCCACCACCTCCATCGGCACCAGTTGGACCTTGTTTTCCGGCAATTTCAACCCATTGCTGGCTGTCACCGTCATCAATATACACACTAAGAAACCCTTCAGTCTCGTTGAACCAAAGATCACCGGGCTGTGGACTAATAGGAGCGGTTGTATCAAATGTTATACTTACTGCACCAGTGGCTCCTGTGGCACCAGTAGCACCAGTGGCTCCTGTTGCTCCCGTAGCACCAGTTGCACCTGTGGCTCCAGTGGCTCCAGTGGCTCCTGTTGCTCCCGTGGCACCAGTGGCTCCTGTAGCACCAGTTGCACCAGTGGCTCCCGTAGCACCAGTTGCTCCTGTATTTCCTGCACCACCTCCACCAGTTGTTAATTCTGTCCAGTTTATATTTGCGGTTCCGCCTACAAGTTGATATAGTTTTTGATCTGCAACAACATATGCCAACATGCCTTCTTCTCGGCGTTCACTCGTAATTGCATCTCTCTCTGTTGTATCTGCTACAGTCCTAAGACCACCAAGTCCATATGTTGGATTGGTTACAGGATAGGCGTCACCCGAATCAGTCGGAGCAACAAACCCACCAAATCTAACGCCGCCTGTGATGATTGCCATTAGGTACTAACCTTTATGCTTACTGCCCCACCAAAGTTATTAGTGGATTCAAAGATAGTGTAATCCACATTCAATCCATGTGTGTTTGTGTGGGTAAATTCTCCTTGGTTTGTGAAAGGAAAATCTAGATTAGTTCCAGTATCAGTGAATGTAAGAGTGCCACTGAATTCACTGCTAGGAATGATGAAGTATCCTTTATTTGCTGGACTAACGGCTGGAAAAGTAACAGTCCAGTTATTTGGTGTTGTTCTTGTCAAAATATCATCAAATCCTTGACTATCCAATCCTGCACCATCAAACCCCGCACCTGTTCTTCCTGAGTAATATTTATATCTCCAGTGGATGTTTTCATTTTTGGTAGGATTGCTTCCTGTGGTTTGTTGACCAGTGATGGTAAAAGTTTCTGTTGATTCGACTGTATAGCGGTATGCACCATATGATATTGTTTGTGGTGAATCATCATAATCCAATGCACTAACAAGTGTTGATGATTCGTCAGATATTGAAATGGTTCCTGCAATCCAGTTATCATCTGGACCACTTGTTGTCCATGTAGAACTCAAACTTTGATCACCAGCAGTTTGACCTACTTCATATGGACCAGTCAATCCAGTTGAAAATGAAGCAAATGATACAGGTTGATATGGGTATAAAATAGACTCTAGTATGTCTATCGCACTTGTTCCATTTGCAATGGTAGATCCTGCTTCAACACCACCTATTGTTTCAGGAAAGGTTTCACCTTGTCTTGTCCAGCCAATTTCACCAATGGTAAAGGTATATCCACTTAAACTAACATCTAGACCAGTACCGGCACTTATTCCTATAGTTGTTCCTGAACCAGCAGGACCAGCAGGACCAGCGGGACCAGCAGGACCAGTTGCACCGGTAGCACCGGTAGCACCAGCAGGACCAGTTGCGCCAGTGGCTCCCGTGTTTCCAACTCCAGATATAACATCACCACCATCTAGTATAGGAGTTCCACCCAAACCACTGACGTATGTTCCGGGATCTAATCTCGGTCCAAGGGGAGTTATCAATGGAATAAGATCATCAAGGTTGTTTTCGACCACTGAGATTATGTTTGAGGTTAAGTTGGATATTGATCCAAAAAACTCAATTCCAATCGGAACAATAACTTCTTCATCTTCTTCGTCAAATTCTATAATGGTGTAAACTTGACTCAACGAGTTTGGACGAACAACATTTATACCCAGTGGTGTTTCTGGGTAATAAAAACGAAGAGTGAGTCTTCGTGTTTTTAGATCTTTGATGATTCGTTCGACGTTTGCCATATCAGTTCAATTTAATGTTGGATGCTTTCATCACAATGTTGTCACTGGCATTTATTTCTATGGACTCGCCTGAGTTTATTTTGATACTACCAGCAACAAGATGTTCAGAGTCACCATCAACTTGTGCAGTGCAATTTCCTTTGACATACAAAGAAGCGTCACCCTCTACAGTGACATTCATTTTACCGACGACATGAAGGTTGTTGTCTTTGATTACAACCTCATATTGATCACCTACAATCTTCACGACTTTTTTTCCGTCAGGATGAATTTCTTCAAAGGTTCCTGATCTATGATATCTATGCAGTCTTTCTGCGCCCGGTGTGTCATCCATTTCATCCAAGTGACCCGACTCGGTAAACTTCACATGATTGAAAGGATACTTTGCATCATATGGAGTTTCTGGTTCATTTATCTCTTCTCCTCCACCAAGACCACCAGCCGTCTCCATCTTGTCAAGATACTCTGGATCTTTTTTGAACTCAACATAAGTTCCCTCTTGAACACCGCGAGCCATTCTGTTTGTGTCTGGCTCATTCAAAAACTCTTCAAGAGGATATGTTCCATTTGGATCATTGAACCCTTCTTTTTGGTTTGCTTTCTTGAGAGAAACACCACCTAAAGTCCCCAAGAACATAGGCTCTTGTGCTGATTCGCCATCACGAAAGAATCCAAAAACCCATGTGCCTTCAACGGGTCCAACAGGAGCATCACCTATACCACTCATTGCAGCAGATGTTATTGGTTGAACTGGATATGCCCAAGGTAAATCTTCGGTTGGTAGATCCTGCTTGTTTTCAGTATGAAATCCAAGACATCGAACACGAACTCTACCAAGTTGTTCGGGATCATTTCTGTCTTCAACTACACCCTGAAACCAAATAAATCCATTTTTACCAGCAAACGCTTCCATGATTATCTCCTATGATTATTTGTTTCCTGTTCCCAAGAAAGATGATTTGTCTGGTGTTGGTTTCTCATAACTATTCTTGGCGAGCAACATTGTATTCGTATACCCATCTTGGGTTATGGTGTGTCTAAGGGTTGTGATCAAATACCTACCGCTATAATAAGTGTCATACCACTCATCCTGACCTTTATCCTCAAAAGAAGATTTTGGTGTAAAGAATTCTATAACCTTTCCTGCTCGAAGCAATGAGTTTCCACAAGTCGTTATTTTTACACTGACACTATCAAGAAGAATATTACTAGAGATGGATCGTTGTAACCAATCTTTGTGGTTTTGAACGTCAGGAAAATCTTTGCCCATCAATCCTGTTTGTTTTGTTGTCAAGTGAAAGGCAGAATCTGGTTTTGTTGTATAGACATCTGTATTGTTTTTTGTTAGTTTATTGTCAGTGATATACCTAACCTTACCTTCATCGTCATTGTAGTTGTATATGTACTTCCCCCATTGTTTAGTTGTTACATCGTGAACATACAAAGTGGATGAATATGATCCTTGGATTTGTTCTTTTAACTTTTGATTTGTCTTCAAAAAGTTAACATCTCTAGTCTTTGAAAAGATCAGCGAAAGATCTCTTTCTGTGTTTGCTGGAATGTTGTAATATGTCATTACTGAGTTTGCACTTACCAGTTCACTCAAAGTAATGAAGTTGTGTCTATCGGCGTCTTCATAAAAGAGATAGTTGGTTTCGCTTGATCTTTTTGCTGGAATTGCTCTCTTAGCAAGCCAAAGCAAGGCTCTAAATGGAGACCATCTTGGAATAACATATTTTTGTTCTCCAAGCGTCTCTTGAACATTTAGATCTGATGCATCATATTTCAGTGGTTTTAAGGGATTGTCTTTTTTGGTGGTTTTGATGTATTCAGAGTAGATCTTTTTAGCGATATCACTTATCTTTCCTTTGTATGATTTTGATATGTTTTTTGTTTTATCGTTGAAAGCAGAATCGCTGATCAGAGTTAATCTGTAAACTTCTTTTCTTTGATCTTCTGATTTTACATTGTCAGTCACCTCTATCACTCTAAATGATTTCTTGATATACTCTGATCCTATTCCGGGAGTTTTGAATTCAATCTCTAAAATTTCATATCCCTCCATCGGAAAAGTTGATCTCAAATTAACAGCATCTTTTAATATGACAGATCCTGTCAAAGAGCATTTGAATATGTCTTCGACAAAAGTAAAGTTTTGGAATAGTGGTTTTAGATCTAGTTTCTGACCAGATCTACCAATTAATACCATGCTAAGTAACCGATAGTCGTCAATATCAGTATACTTATTGTCCGGTTTTATCTTTAGGACAAATTGCTCTGGCATTAAGTCTCAATTACCTCTCTGAATTGTCTAAGGATATCATTCAATAGCCTTGGATTTACTAATTTCAACTTTCTACTCTTTTCATTCTCTTTGAATTCATAATCTTCGTTGGTTATTACATATGTGTTGTTTCCATCATTCATGTAGTTTTCAAGAATGGTTTGTGTTACTCCAACTGGATCAAGAAATCCATCACCAGTTTGACCAATTGGAATTTGGTTTCCCTTGTCATCTGGAGGTGTAGCCATTGGATTCAACTGTATTCCGTTTTCTTCAAAATGATGAACAGAATAGCGGCTTATCGTTACTCTTGATACCTTTGCTCTTAATTCTCCTTCATACCCTCTCACTATCACATCACCTTCTTTAATTACACCTGTGAGTGAATCCAATTGAATTGCGGATAGTTCAGGAATGTATCTTTTGATGATACCTAGAACTTTATCATCATCTTCGTCTTTGTATCTTAATCTTTGACCAAGGTAGACAGTTATTGTGTCACCCTCTCTAAAGTTTGGAATATTGCTTGCCGGATTTGGGTGAGAAAAAAACTGCTCACTGTCATTTTCAGGTGTTATGAATAAAGTTTGTGATCTATATTTTCTGTTAGTATAGTCATCTAAAGATCTAGATCTAAGGGGTATGGAATAATTTGGATCTAAAAAATTGTTGAAAAGCAAAACCAACCAAAAGTATTCTTGATCCCCATATACAGATTCTGCTATGAATTCTGGTGTAGATCCTTCTGGGGCATTGTATTCAATAAAAACCTCTGCATTGGTTTTTTCTAATTCCTTAAAATCAATTCTTATGAGTATATCTTGAATGGTCTCTAATTGACCATCTTCTTTGACATAGTTTACAAGAGGGAAGTTAGCGAAATACATTAAAATCCATCCTTTACCAGTTCTCTATGAATATATTGTGTCTCTTTGAATGAAAGAGAGATTTCAACTCTAATAGGAGAACCATCTTTAAAAGAATGATATACATCATCTGGTGTGTAGTTTGTGGTTATCTTTTCCAAGACGCATTTTTTTAATTTTGGAAGACTAGTATTTTCCTTGGTTTCATTTAATTCAACATCATACGATTTGAATTTGATTTCAAATTCAGAGGGAAAATTAAAGAATGCTTTATTTTCCGATAGTTCTGGATAAGCATGAAACCTAAAAAGTTTTATTATACTGGCTACTGTTTCTGCTTCCTTCTTTGATCTTGGTATGAGGTTGAATTTGAAGTCAAACGATCTAAATGCAACACCTCTAAACATTTGCTCTTTTTGAGGATTAACGACAACACCTAATTGTGCAGACAAGACATCTCCTGCATTGATTGAGTCTTGTCCTAGTATTCCACCAACTATATCCAATCCTCCAGCAAGTTGTCTCAATAAATTAAGAGCAACTGTACTCTGAAATGCACTTGCATTTTTTATATTTTGTGCAGCAGCAAATCCCACCTCTTCATAAGAAAATGCATCAGTATACTCAATTCCACCCGGCAAATATATTGAAACACTTTCACCTGCTTGTCTATTACTTCCTGCTAATCTGTTATCAGAAATATTAAGACTTTTTCCAAGTTCTCCAAGTGCATTGCTTGCATCTTCTTGTGCTTGTTTTCTCTCAGCATTATCTTCGCTGTCAGTTGAATCGGGAAGTAAAGCATCCAGTCCAGAACCAACAGCGGCTCTAATATTTTTTACCACCCCTTGAATTCCTTTTGCTTCCAAAAAATGAGGTATAAATTCAACCCAGTGTATAATTCCATTTCCTGTCTCTGGTTGACCTAAATCACTAGGAAACACATATAGTTGATTTTTCCCTTGTTCTGTGAGCCGATTCAAATCGCCGCTTCTACGAAAAGCACTATCTACAGATGCAGCAGCAGATTCGGTTATGTCTCCTAAGTAAGTCATTAGTTTCTCCTAGTCTAATACATAGTTATATATGCCATACAAAGGAAAATATAAACCAAATAGACCCGACAAATATCATGGAGATCCCACGAAAATTGTGTACCGAAGTCTATGGGAGAGAAAGTGCATGAGGGTATTTGATGAGAACCCAAACGTGATTTCTTGGGGATCAGAGGAGATATGCATACCTTATATTTCTCCGGTAGATGGCAAACCCCACAGATACTATCCAGATTTCATTGTTGAACTTAAAAACAAACAAGGTGAAATAGAAACACTAGTTATTGAAGTCAAACCAAGTAAGCAAACAATTGAGCCAAAGAAACCTACGAGCGGAAAGAAAACGAGAAGATATTTGAGCGAAGTTATGACATACACCATAAATAATGCTAAGTGGGAGGCTGCAAAAAAAGCATGTGAAAATAGAGGATGGGTTTTTAGAATCATAACAGAAAAAGAGATATTCTGATGCTGTACGAAGAACTCAAAAAAATAGCACCGCCTTTATCTGAATTCTTACAAAGAGTAGCACCAGATCTAGGAGAAGAAGATGTCAATGTAATGAATCCAAACTCAATAAGAAGATCAATTGGAGGAAGAGGTAGGTGCTATTTATTTTCTTATAGGAATCCCATCAACAAAGGAACACCAAAATTACCATATTACCATATTTACCCAATGGTAATTTCCTTGGAGCAAGAGGAAAATAGTTTATTGGGATTAAACCCATTTTACCTTCCCCCAGAGATGAGACAAAAACTTATTAATGGAATCATGGGAAGGTTGCTAGGAAGCGAAGAAGATCCAGACACCAGAGCATCAATATCATATAAAATGTTGTCTAGATATAGAAGAAGTTTAGGATTAGCATTTCCTTGTATTAAAAGATACGATCACCAAAGAATGGGTCGCATTATTTTGGAGATGAAACCGAGTTTGTGGGAAAGATTTTACTTGGGAGATATTTCAAAAAAACATGAAGTGTTTTTTGTTGGAAAAAATGTATCTTCTATATGGAGTGAAAGTAAAATTCAAGCGATAAAGGATTCAAGAAAAACCTAAAGGAACATAAAAAAGATGTTTGGATTTAACGTACAAAACTTTATTGCTGGAATCAAAAAGCATGGTGTTGCCCAGCGAAATCGTTATGAAATACAATTTGGTGCTTATGGTGATAGTCCTAGATTTGTTTTCAATAAGGAAAACACAGAACTTTTAAATCAGAGACTGGAAACAGTTTCTTTTCCTGCTTCCACTATAGGAAGTAAGGGTCATGTTTTACAGGGTATAGAAAGAGAAATGCCTTATGGTAGAATTTATGAGGGTGATGTTACACTTTCTTTTCTAGAGACATATGAATACAACATAAGAAAACTGTTCACCGAATGGCAAGAAAAAATAATAGATTCTACAAACTATACTCATGGTTATTATAATGATTATGTAACTAGTCTTGATATTAGTTCATTTCCGATCACAAAACAAACAAAAGAAATATCACTTGATATTCCGAACCTGAACAGAGAAGGTCCAATTAGACCAACTCCTCTTGCCGCCGCTGCTGGGTTGACTGAAAATGTGGTAAACTTTCTTCGGAAAAAAGACCCCGCAGAAAGCACTTCATTGATTCCACCGGGTGCGCTTGATATTAAATTACCAGATCAAGTAAATATTCCTATAAATCCTCTTCCCTCATATCAAGTTCGGCTTATTCAAGTTTTCCCCAAAAGAATAAATGAAATTCAACTGTCAGCCGGTTCTGAAGAATTAGTAAAGACTGAAATAGTCTTATCTTTCCGCAAGTGGGAAATTGGAGTATCAGAACCTAATATTACATAAATGAAAGGATATTATGTCGTTACCTAAGTTAGAAAGTCCAACCTTTAAAATGAAACTGCCCTCTTCTGGAGAAACTATCTCGTATAGACCATTCTTAGTCAAAGAAGAAAAATTGCTATTGATGTTAGGCGAAGAAGACAGTTCCGATTCAAATAAAATTCAATTGATTCAAGAGTTAATCACTGCTTGTGTAAAAACAGAAATAGATTTCAACAAATTGACAACCTACGATATTGAGTATATTTTTCTCAATCTAAGATCCAAATCTGTTGGTCAAGACATTCAATTGGGCTTGAGTTGTTCAAAATGTGAAACAAAATGTCCAGTTACATTAGATCTGGATAAGGATATCTTTATAGAAAACCTAAAAGAGTCAAAGAAAGAAGAAAGTTACATCATTAAAATTGATAACTCTATTGGACTTAAAATGAAGCACCCTGCTTTTTCAGATATAGATTCCTTCACATCAATTAGTAACGATGGAGATATCATTTCAATTCTAGGAAAGTGTATAGAGTCAATTTATGATGATAAGACTGTTTACAACATCCAAGACTACACTGAAGAAGAAGTGAAGGAATTCTTGCAGTCATTGAGTATGAAAGACATAGAAAAAATGAAGAAGTTTTTCGATTCAATACCAAAGGTTAAGAGCAAGTTGGAATTTACCTGTCCTTCTTGTGGAAACAAAGAAGAAATGATTATTGATGGAATCGGTAATTTTTTCTAATGTGCCTCTCCCATGATTCCTTAGAAAATCATTACAGGGTAAATTTTATGATGATGCAGCACTATAAATATAGTTTGTCTGAGTTGGACAATATGATTCCTTGGGAGAGACAAATCTATCTTGGTCTATTGACCCAGTTCTTACAGGAAGAAAGAGAAAAAGAGGCAAAGTCAAATAGGAGACTTTAGGGATGGCAGGAAAACCACCAGAGAGCAGAGAAAATAAACAAGGGAATCCCTTGGAGGATGTTAATAATAATCCTCTTTTGTCTATATTAGGCAAAAGAGATTCCAACGAAAGGATGATTTCGGAATTCAAAAAAGCATCAAAAGAAGAAATCTCTGCATTAAACACAAACTTTGGTTCTTTAGCAAAAAGTATAGAAGTCAAACTACTTGGAGACTACTTAGAGAACTTTAAATCTACAATTACACTGCAACTCTCAAGTCTCAGGGTTATTGAAGAAGGTATTTCAAAACAATATAGTTATGACACAAAAAAGAATGAAAGAGACGATAAACGTGAAGTTAGTTTTAATGAAAACATTAAAACCCTATTCTCTACGATAAAAGATATCTTTTCGGGTTCAAAAGAAGACAAATTAGAAGAACAAAATAGACAAGGTGCATTGTTTAAAAATTTACAGTCAAGCGTTGTTTCATCTATAACATCTGTTAGATCTGCGATGAGAGAGTTAATACCAAAAGATTTTATGGGTGTGCTAAAGTTAGCATTTATAGTAGGAGTGGCGTATCTTTTAAGACCGTTTAAGGCACTTTTCACTGGCATCAGAGGATTGTTTGGGGCTAAATCCTTTCTCAACCTTGATAGACTTAGGCGAATTTTTGGAACATTGTATGATATTGGTCTTAGAATAGGGAAAGCACTGAAAAGTTTCTTCTCTGGTATTGGTGATCTTTTGGAATCATCTAAGGTTTCATTTTTGGGTCGTTTCGTTGCGTCGATCAGAGAATTGTTTACAGATGTTGGTGGTCTTTTTGGTAGAGTTGGAAACTTTTTTAGTAGAGTTGGTGGTTTTTTTGCAAACATCTGGAAAGTAAGTAAACCATTTCTTACTTCCATAGGAAATTTTTTCAAAACAGTGGGTCAAATATTTTTAAAACTATTTCCATTCCTAAAAACTGTATTAAAATTTGCAGGACCAATTGGAATTATTATTACCATAATTGAAGGTATAGTTGGTGCGATTAGAGGATTTCTACGCTCTGATGGAAATTTCTTTGATAAACTTTTTAGTGCTATAAGAGGTTTCTTTGCTCAGATAATTTCTGGTCTCTCTTTTGGGCTTTTATCTTTTGAAGATGTAATGGGATTCTTCGATGGTGTTATAGAAAGTCTAACGAATTTCTTTGCATCCATATACGGTTTCTTTGCATATACAGTTCCTGAGTTGTTTGAACCTATTGGAGATTTTGTAAACAACAAACTTATTCCTGCATTTGAAAAAGCATATGATGCACTAGTCACTGTGTTTACAAAAACAATCCCGGATAGAGTAAGAGAACTCACCAGAACAGTAGTCCTTGCACTACTTAATGCAAGACTTTGGTTTATAGACAATGTGGTATCACTTATAAATCCAGAAAAAGAAAAGGAACAAAGGCTCAGAGTGGAGAGACAAATTTATGAAGTAAGTGGTCAAAAGGCTATAGATGAAGAAAAGATGTCGAAGGAGAGGGAAGAAAGAGAAAAGTCAAATAAACAACAAGAAGAACAATTCAGATTGGAGGAAGAAGCAAGGCTACAATCATTACCACAAGAACAATTAGACGCAATAGACAAACAGAGAGAAGCAAATGTCTTGTTGCTGAGATCGGTAAATGATTTGTGGATGTCAGCAAAAGACGGTGGATTAGTCAATGAAGCACAGGAAATGGTTCGCACGGGACTAATCACAGCAGATGAGATAAGAGAGTTCAAGAAGGAAAGAGGTCTTAGTGACATTGGTGAAAATGCACTAAGGCAATTGATAGAATTGAATAGACAGAGAGAAGAAAAAACACAAGAAGAAAAACCACCAACAGCGGTACAAACTAATAATATTGTCACCAACAACAATCAAAGAATATTTAGCGGTGATGGTGAAATTGCTAGTGACGTAAGAAACTCATTGTATTCAACACCAAATATTTCAATGGCATAAAAAACCCCCGGATTTCTCCGGGGGTTTCTCTCTCTAAAAGAGATCGTCTGTCAATCCTCACTCGCGAGTCGTTCAAAGTAGGACATGGCATCCTCCTCTTCAGACGGAGCCGAAATGGTCTCCTCCGACACGGAGACTGACTCCTCCGAAGGCTTTGACTCTAGCCTAGTGGTCTCGGCAGTGGTGGAAACTGCTGTGCTGCCAAGCACGATATCAAGACGCTGCTTGAGTTCGTCATATGACTTGTAGTTGCTGGGGTCAACGAACTCGTTCAATCCATACTCACTTTCCCAAACCTTCTTGAGACGATCATCGTCTCCGTCAAACAACTCCGAAGGGGAATCAAACTCGGACTTGTCATAGTTGAGATAGCCTGCAACCTTTCGAATACGGATTCTAAAGTTGGCACCCTTCCAGAAATCGAAGGGAACGATTGCATCCTCATCAGCAAACTCAGGCTTCATTGCATCCTGAATCTTCTGATAGATCTTGGTTCCATAGCGGAACAAGAAAACCTTACCATTGTTTTCCGGTGCTACCGGATCGTCGATCACAAGAACATTGGACACATAGTTCTTCTTTCGCTTGAACTTCTGTGAAACCATATCCTTCTTGACCTGATCGCCACTGTTCCAGAGACGAGTGTTCATCTCCGAGACAGGATCTTTCTCGCCGAGTGTGGTACGCGAATTTTCAATGTACCATCCACCCGGTCCCTGAAAACCGTGTGAATAATACAGGACGAAGGGAACTTCCTCTCCCGGTGCTTCTGGAAGAAATCGAATGATTGCCTGTCCAGTTCCTGCATCATCCACGGCTGGTCGCCAGAAGCGATCATCCTTGTATGAATTCTTGGTTTCGTCCATCGAGGACAACTTCTCGATCAATGCGTCTGTGTTCTTACTCTTCTTTTTTAGTGCGTCGAATGACATTCTGTTTTACTCCTGTTGTAGTGTTTTCAACTGTTTTACGATCAGTTGTATGGAAGAAGTATACACCCAAAAACATGGATGTCAACCCTCTTACCACAATTTTGGTGATCTGGGTAAAAGATTTATTTCCTCTCCCTCTGTTCTTATCTTTTCTTTTATTGGTTGGCTAAGATACTTCGCGGCAAGTTCTGGTTCTATGTCCAATTCCCTGCAACTCTCGATTACGGCTTCAATATAGCCATATTCGTTGATTCTAGCCTTATTCTCTACCATGCTGTTGAATTCTTTTTCTAACCTATCAAACATGATTTTCTCCATGACCAAATGCATAAATGAAATACATAGGTATGTAGTATACTACAATGAATGGAGAAATCAATGGCTAATGCAGCAACAGCAGAAGATCATATTACGTTAAACTTGGGCGAGGGTGGTGCAGTAATTGCCACCGATTATGTCTCAGATTCAAATTTTGGATATGGGGATGCAAACGGAAACGCTCATTTTCAAATTGTAAAACTAAGCACTGGCGGTGCTGGTGAATATGCACTATTGTCAACAGACTCACCTGCACCAGTTCAAATTTGGAAGGTGGGAAACAGTGATGTTTCAAGTGGATTCCTTGCGGTTCGCGGGAATACAGCAGGAACACAACCAGTTCCTGTTAGTCTCTCTGGAGCAACCCTAGAAATCAGCGACATTACAATCATAGGAGGCACTATTGATAGAGTTGTTGGTGCTTCATGTGATATCAGATCCGTTGCAGCAGGAGTAACTATAGGTGTCACTGGTGATGTTTCTGTTTCTGCTGGTGTTTCTGCCGATATTCGTTCTATGCCTCTTCCAACAGGAATGACGGCATATACCAAGACCATAAACGAAAGTAGTGTTCTCAGTTTCGCAGGATACACTCTTGAATCTGGTGTTAAGATTAAGAACTACTTCAGTGGATTAGAGGGACTGACTCCCGGTGAGGCTGGTCCCGGAGGTGGATTGCTTTGTATTGGTGCATCTGGCGCACACTTTACAGCCGGTTGCTCTTTGGGATATTTGCTCTCTCCCGGTGAAGAGGTTTTTCTTGAAATCAAGAACATCAACTCAATTCTTGCCACATCAGTTGATTATGATGGTGGAAACGATTATTGTCATGTTTCTATTCTAGGAACTTAATATGTCAAACAGACATAGGCTGACAGCAGGTAGGCATTTAAGTGCTGGTCAATTAGTAAGACTATCACAAAATATGTACATACCTTTGAATCCATGCTTGAATGGAAACTGCAATGAAAATGAATGCGAGTATGATGATCCTACTTGCTGTGAACCACTATCCGCACACTCAACAGAAACATATGGTGTAACACATTCTCCAAACGAGAGAAATTTCTATCAAGCAAGCGATCTATTTGCTCAGGAAAATGGTGGAATCAGTTTTTCTGGTATGCTTGGTTTTGGTGGTATCAATCTTCTAGTTCCAAGTCACACACAATTGTTCTCTGAGAACCGTTCTGCGTTCAATGATGCAACAAAGGACACACACTCAGCAACATACAACATATCATCCAACTTGGGATTTGCAAGATATAGATCAAACTATAAAGCAAATGATCCAATGAACTCTCTTTCATACTCCTCCTTGAAGAAAGTCATGCCTCTTACTCCAAGAATGTCTCTTGGTGAATCAAGCATTTCTATCAACTCCATATCAAGCAAACAGTCTTCAGGTGGAATTGATTTTCAGAAAGGTAAAGTTTCTGGTGAGCCAGCAATTGTAAGTAAGTTGACTAAAGTTAATGATCCTAGAGAGGTTGCAAAATACAACAACAAGAAAAGGTCTCCACTTGAAGATCAAAATCTCAATCCAGATGGTTTATCAGTTAATACGGGACATGCATTTATTCCATATAGTGATATAAAGACTCATGTGACCACAAGAATTACTCCAAGAGGAGAGTTCAAGAGATATCTATCTTTACCAAAAGGAGGATACAATACAGAAGTTAATGTGGGATCAGAGGTTCCTGTTGTAACTGAAAATAGCATCGTTGATATTACAAGTGTTCCTTTCAATGCAGGAAATGTTTACTATTTGGATAAAGAAAGCACAGATGCTGATGTAATAAAAACACTAGAAACAACCAAAACTACCATCACAACAGAAAAAGATGGAAAAACAGTAATAACTGTATTTAATACGACAACAACCAAAGATACCACCACAAGAACAACTGATTCAGTTGAGACAATTTCTAGCAGTGGAAAAATCACAAGAGACACAAGTTACTTCGGAGATGAGAGTGTTGATTCTGGAACTCCAGCCATCCCGCTAACAGATGAAACGGGTAATCCATCAGAGTGTCCACCGGGTGATGCTTTCTGTCAAAATTGTGATAGTTATTGCGAAAGACTCAATGGAGGTGGTCAGGTTCCATGTGTTTGTTCTAATTGTGATTGTAGTGATGATCCTGAACCTTGTAACGAATGTGAAAATTGCGCCAACCAAGTTCCTTGTTTTTGTGGAGATGTAATATGTTCTTATGTTTGTCCTGAAGATGGTTGTCCTCCGTGCGAAAGTTGCAACAATCAACCACTTTGTCCGGGATTTGGATCAGAAATATCTTGTCCTGAGTGTGGTGGTTTCTATTGTTTTGGTCAAGATCCAAATGAAATATGTGACTTTAATTTTGGTTGTGGGTGTGGAAACGGATCTCCTATCAGTTGTGGATCTTGTCCTGATGTTTGCCCAGAACTGGGAGAAGAGTGTTTGGCTCCAGACTGTTTGGGTGAATGTGGTGGAGAAGGGTGCGATGGTGAAATATCGTGTTGTCCACCAGACGGTAGTCCTTCATGTGTTCCATGTGATCCATGTCCAGATGCAACAACAATAGAATTGAATGCTTCGGGTGATATCACAAGTGTCAAGGGAAACTTTACAAACAGAGACTTGATTCCTGTTGGTTATTTTTCCCATGACTTAAATGTTGGTGGCGGAGAAATAGAAAGCACTGATGTCGTTCTATCTGCTAACTTGGTTCTCACTGTTCAAGAAGTTTATGGAAGACTTCCCTTCGTTGGTGCAAAACCATATGCAAAACCATTGAAACTAGATCTTTATGAAGTTCTACAGGATGTAGATCCAAACGGTGTTTCTTGCTCTCAATATTCAGCAGGCAAATCATGGACAAGTGCATCTGGAAGAAACACAACAGACAGATCAGCAGAGCCAGTCTCATCTATTACCATTGATACTTCAGTGAAGCCGGGAGATAGAATTAACTTTGATCTCACCAGCCTTGCAAGAAAGGTAGTCACTGGTGGTGGAGTCAACGGAAAGATGGTTTTTATGATTGAGGCAAGCGAATGGTTTGCCGGTTCAACAGGAGATACTGTTGCATCAGATGCTAGAGAAAAAGTCGCTATGCTTGTGTCTTTCCACCAGAGTGGAAGATATCAACCTAAGATAAACACCAACATCATGCGAAAAAATTCTACCGCAACAAGCAGACTTGCTCCCGGTGTTGCTAGACGGCGATTGATTGGTTCTTGAATTCCAATATCGTCTTGCGAAGATTCATTACATGGTTCACAGGATTATCTACAATCTCCTGTGTTGTTCCATCTTCACTGCTAATCAAAATGACAATCTGATCAATGGTTTGACCGGTCATTTCCTTCCACATGATGGCATATGCAGTTGCCTGTTGAAAGTAGTTGTCGATATCAGACAACCGCTTCTCTCTTGTTGATCCCTTGAAGTCGATGATAGAGAGTTTACCATCGTACTCTGCAACACAATCTACTCTTCCAGCCAACTCTAGAAGTTTACTGTATAGAGGAACTTCCTGTGCATATACGTTATCGATCTTATTGAGCATAGGAAGAGCCTGCTTGAATAGCAACTCTTCTATTCCAGATGCTTGTGGTTCTTCATTGTTGAGATAGTCTTCTATGATGGTATGAAATTTGTTTCCTCTAGAAGTTACTCTCTTTGATTCTGTTGGATTCTTTCTTCGCCACTCCGCAAAGAATGCTTTCTTTTTGAACCCAGTAACAGTTGTAACAGAGTAGTATTTCACACCATCGGGAGACACATAGTATCTGCTACCTTCGGATGTAATGCATTTTAGTGGTTCGAACTTGTGTTCGAGTGTTACATGATTAAACGTCTTTCTGGTCACACTCATAGTATACTGTTCCTTTTGCAAGTGTCAAGTTTTAATCCATACTTCCTTTATGGTATTATACATTCCCTTATACACTTGCTCTTCTGTTTTTTCTTGTTCTTTCTTTCTCTTTTCTTCCTCTTCTTTGCGATCTTCCTCTCTTTTCTTCCTCTCTTCCCTTTCCTTTTCTGCTTTCTCTCTTGCTTCTTTGGACGCCTTTTCCGCCTTTTCACTAGCCTTGGTTTCCTTCTTACCAAACTTAGAAACCTTTCGCTCTGCTCTATTTTGATAATATTTTTCTAACGCACCCATAATAGTTACAAGATCTCCCTCCATTCCGGGAAATGGTGCTGGTTCTGCTTCAAAGAAAGTTGTTAGTAGTTTTCCTAATCTACTCTCTCGATCTATTATGTTAAAATATTTCTCTTTGTTTTTTTCCCACTTCTCTTTTGCTTTTTTATATTTTTCTTCTTGTTTTCTGAACTTGAGTTCTTCTTTGTCATCAGGAGTTATTTCACTATCGGATAGCGAAATATCCATGTCCATCTCCTTTTCTAAAGATTTAACATCATCTACAAAACTTTTTCTGTTGTCTTGTGCTTGCTTGACAGTCAAAGTGACTTCCTTGTCACCTTCACTTTCAGTGGAGGCATTTTTATCTGTTTCTTTCTTCGAGGTAGTTCTATCTTTTATCTCTGCTTTTGCAGCAGATACATTTGGACCACCTCTTTTTGACCAAGAACGCAAAACTTCTGTATTTGCTTTTCTGATATCCTTATCTGATATCTTGGTAGTCATAACTTTTGTGTTGTCATAACTTCCCCGTTTTACACCGGGAATAGAACCCTCAGAGAGAAATGAACTAAACCTTTTCATTTGCGAAATTCCAATCAGTCGTTTGCGACTTCTTCTATTTCCTCTCTGTATCCATCAAGTAGTTCTTGAGCAACTCTCATCTTTGCTGCTTTATCTAGTTTGATAGCAGAACCAAATTCATCCTTGTATCGTTTGATACCATGATCCACAGCATACATGAATCCCTTTACAGCAAGTTTCTCGTCAAAGTTGCCCTTATTCATTTTTCTTGCTAGGTTCTTGATGATGGGAGTGATTCTTTGACTATATGTTTGAGAATCATTAGTGATGAACAACTCTAGTTCTCTTTCCCCAACTTCGTCTTGTGTGGATTCACCCAATTCTGTTCTGGCTTTTCTCTCAACAGTATTGGGATACTTTAGAACATGGGGAACCTCGTCTGCAACGGGGTTTCCTTTGTCGATGAGAACAGGAACTCCTTCCGGTCCTTCATCACCATCGGTTCTAACATATGCACCTCTCTGTGCATCCCATGTGTATTCATCAGTCAAACTATTGGTGCTTTTGATGAATCCACCCATCTCTTCTAGTTTAGCCTCAAGTTCTTGCCTTTTCTTCATGTCTGTTGTGATGCCGACTAGTCTAACACTAGAACCACTCAACTTATCATAATCTTCTGCGCTCTTGTGGACATATGCAGCCCAGCGTCCAAAGTCTATTGCCTTGCCTCCGTTGGGCAACTCAAATGTTACTTCACTGTCATTCTTTCCTTCTTTTAGAACAGCCTTTTCTACAAATTTCATTGCTTCCTCCGGTGACTTAAATGATCCCAATGATCCCTTTGGAGACATTCTAGGACGTAATCCTGTGTAGTCTGCATCTGCAAAGACAGTCCATGTTCCTAGACCATCGTTGTGAAGTAGGTAACTCTTGTATCCCGGCATACCGGAACCAGTTTCCAACTCAGTCTTCCATCCAGCAACTGGTTGTTCTGGATACTTAGGAAGACCTCTCATTACTACTCCAAACCACTTTGGAACTCCTGCTTGGAATTTTTTACCTCTCTTGACGAGAATGTTTTCGTCAAGAGTTTCTTCGGTAAGTGGTGGATCTCCTGCGATTAAATCTTTCATCATTCTCTTGTTAGAAGGAATAGCAACACTTCCTAGATTGTTCATCATCTTTCCACCTTCTCCATGAACATAGAGAAAATCTTTATATTGCCAGAAGTGTCTTCCAAAGTTCTTATCTTTACCCAGATAAGTTCCATGCTTAACAACAGACTGATAGACTCGATCTCTTACTTGATCAAATGATTCGGATACGACAGAAAGATTACTCATCTCTTCGTCTATCTCATAAGACTCTTTTTTGCCACCAACATGTTTCCATGTAAAGTTAACTGCTTTTGTGAATGTGCTTTTATTTCTGGTTAACATGTCTTCAAACTTTTTCTTGTTGCTAGAGTTCAATGCATTATAGACTGCGAGAAGAGCATTGGCAGTTGTCATGTCAACTTTCATTGATCCACCCTGCTTGAACTTCAAACTCTTTGCTGACTTCTTCTTTACTATGTCTTGAATGTCCTTTATGCCCTCATCCAACTGATCAGATGGATAATCCTTTGGATTCTGCATTCTATTGAATCTTCTAAATGCTAGTTTCGCCATTGGATTCTTCTTGTCTCGCATCAACTTCTTGAGTTCATCCTTGCTCATCTTGTTCACGGCATCAACCATATCTTTGTCTGACATTTGTTCTCCTAATCTGGTATGCTTAGGAAGAGGAGCGTTTCTATTTCCTGACATCGCTTTATTCAAACGGTTCAATGCCAATTTGGATATGAACTTAATCTTGGCATTGACAAGAACCTTGAGTTGTTCTTTGTCCAGAGAATCCAATAACTTGATTATTTTCTGATATATTGGTTTGCTTGGATCAATCTTGTCGATGTTTCCATATGCAGAAATAAGTTGTTTTACTAGTTTGTCCATGTTTCCCTCACTTAATTCGAATTCATCTTCTTGAACCGACTCGTTGACACTATACTTGGCGAGGAAGAAATATGTGCCTTGGTTGCTCTTGTCTACAGCACCAACATAACGATCACCATCAAATGGGTGAATGTCTATAGTGTCGCCCTTCTTGAGTTTTGTAACACCCTTGGCACCTTCAATATTTTTGTCTGTGTTGAGTTTTGCTGTTCTCCACTCGGAACTGTTTGGCTTTACGCTTAGAATTCCCTTTGCCTCGTCGAGTTTACCACCAGCATCTGTAAATGCAGCAATTGCCATGTCTCTTTTCTCCTCGTCTGATTTACCCTTGAACTGTGGAGCATCCGACTTCATAAAGTCCTTGATCCATGCACCTAGACCATCGGATACCTTTAGTTTCTCATTGAGAGTTTCTTCCATCACATCATCGACATCCAAATACATATCGGAATTTGGATCATAGTATTTGCCTTCTTTTGGATCATAGTAGAATACCTTGCCAGTTTTTCTGCTTCGAAATGGACCCTCAAGACCCTTTCTCTTGGGATATCTGTCAGTGTCAATGGGAGAGACTCTACCCTTCTGCATCAATTTCTTATGAATCGCTTTTGCACTCTCCGAAATTTCAAATCCCTCTGTCAAACCAAGAACCTTGTTGATGTGATCAGCGACTTCCTCTGGTGTTCCCACAAAGACGTTTTCGGGGTTTTTGCCAAAGTCAAATGCGACCTTTATCTTACCACCGGTGCTTCTGGTCATAAGCATGTGCTTATGCTTGTTGGGATTCTTGTGTGGCTTAAGTGTGATACCATATCCTCTGTCTGAACCAATTTCAGCGTTTCTCTTCACGCTATCAGCGGTCCATGCTTCGGTGAGTTCAGTGGACTCTGTGTAGAACTTCATGGTTGACAACTTGATGTTGTTCTTTCTGAATGCATCGTCAATCATGGCAACAATTTGTTTGTTGTATCGCTTCTTGTAGTCCTTGGCAAGTGGTCCGGGAGAGGGAACCAATGAACCGCTGACACTGCTAACCTCCCATATTCTTGGTCCTGCTTCATCGCCTTCTGCGGGATCAAAATCTGGATCATCCTGCTCTTT
>Ga0208162_1000561_pt1 | contig 21331 bp, 25 predicted proteins | sample CB_VirMetaG_4_FD_184539 | JGI IMG/M metagenome (GOLD analysis project Ga0208162, IMG submission 184539) | Freshwater to marine saline gradient viral communities from Chesapeake Bay - CB_1508_1M Viral MetaG (SPAdes) (version 4) | ecosystem: Environmental > Aquatic > Marine > Coastal | place: USA... | reverse complement strand
TATAGAGGGGTCTACTACCGTAAGGAACCTACCCTAGCATGCTAGGGTAGGTAGATCTGACTCCAAACAGCCTTTGGGCTGTTTGTCGTGCCTATATATCATAGGCTAATATGACTTCGACTGTCAGTCTCTTGGGGACTGCTTCGCAGTCCCTGCCCCGCCGAAGGCGGGCAGCCCCCCCCGCCGCCGCCGCGACCCGCCACAGTCAAAACATGGCCCCCTAGGGGCCACTGAGACGCGACGCAAGACGCGATTCGACTCAGAACACCCCGCCGGCAACTGCGGCCCTTAGAATCGATTCTAGGGGCAGGGGGGCGGGGCTTGTTTTTAGTGGCATCGGGTGGCAGGGGGCAGGCGGGACTTCATCGGGCAGGGGCGATGGCACGGGGCAGGGGCAGGGAAAGCCGGAATCAGCCCCGATTCGGCCCCGCTACAAAGCACGGATTGCCACATTTCTACCCGATACCCTAGGTGAACACAAAGAAAAAAACCGCCGTTTTTGCGGCGGTTGTAGGGTAAAATTTTATTTTCTGCCAAAAACCTGGCCCCCCCCTAGCGGCGGGGACCGCGTTTTCCGCTGCCCTTTGGCTGCTTTGGCTCCGTGCCGAATATCCAATTGAGAACCGATTCAAAGCCAAAGGCGAAGATACAGAACGCAAGAGCCGCCACTATGCAAAGCCCTAAGAACATATCGAACGAAGCCCCTGTGATATTCCGTTCGGGGAAATCCCAACGCCCTACGGGCTTCGTGTTGTAATCGTCACACATCTCAATTATGCTCCGCCGCGTTTCTAGCATTGATAAGCCCCCGAACACCGAGAGTCGGTGGGCGATACAAAGAAGCCCGAACGGGTCACAACATCGAGAAACGCGGATCGGGCAGCCTTCGCCCTTGGGGCTTTGGCTGTTAACCCGATAACGGTTCCGCCTTCGTCGAGAAAACGCAAGTCCGAAGAAACGCCTTCCCGTACTGGAAACCCGAGAAAACGGGCAGGGAAGCCCCGCACGGTTTTTGTTGCAAACGGCACGGCAACCGTTCCCCCGCGTTCTAGAACGTCCACAAGATAGCTATCGGGCACGTTTTCGGAAAAGCTAAAGGTTAGATGGTAATTCTCGGGCAATTCGCCACGAAGGAAGGCGGAGTAGGTCGCCCGAATCTTTGTATACCCGTAAAACTGCCATTCTGGGAACGCTTCAAAGATCCACGAAAAACGCGATCTATGCCAAGGGTAATCGGATAGCACGTTGGGCCGAAACGCCACGGGCACACCCCGCCGGTCTGCCATGCGATCCACTTTGAGCAGTTCAGCCCGTAGGATGCGGTCGAAGTCTTCGGGGGATTCGAACAAGCACCGAGTACGACCGATACGCGAATTGAGAATCCGCCCCGTATCGCCCTCACTCCGTCCCCAATTCCCAAGGCACGGGTTAACGTCGCCAAACTTGAAGCAAGCCCCACGACCGTGACAGACTTCGTGCCCTGATAGGTTACCTTGGGCAAGCGTGATACCCGCGTTAAAGTAACGGGTGTCGGCCCCCAACTTCGCGTTGCCATCGGGCAGGGTAATAAGAGAAGCGAAGCCGTGATTCTTGGCAAGGCTTCGGGCAGTAACTAGGGAAACCAGTTCGGGTATGTTAATCGTTTCTATCATCGTTTAAAACTCCGTCAATTATGGCAAAAACCAAAGGACCGAAAACAAGCACGAAAACCGCAAGTAATTCACAAACGTCTTGATCTAAAAACACGTCAGCCCCCCAATGCCTTAGACCACCGCGAAGCCGCCTTTGATTGCCCACCGCAAAGCAGGATAGCAAGGGTGTCGATTGAATCCACAAGCCCACCGTCAAGCCCCCGCGGTGGGAACATCAAAGGATAACTACCAAGGTTTCCCCCGCCGCTATGCCACTTCAAACAGTCCCAAAGCAGGACCGCCCCGATTGCCACTATATCGCCTTCGTTCTTTGGGCGGGTGAAACGGCTCCCCTTGGGTCGTGAACGCCTCCAAGCCCCATTGCGGACCGTCAAACGGTCAATCAGCCCCGCGATGATATCCCGCCGCGGCAACGTGTAGTGATTCAGCCCCGAAGCCATTTCGAGAATCAACGCAAGCCGTTTTTCGTTCAATTCTGCCTTTGTCATTTTGCCAACCTTCCTTTGTACTTCCTAGCAACAAACAAGCCCCACTGAGACGCCATGGCGTCCGCGATGCCTTGGAACGTCTTACTACGGATAGCCCACCGATCTTCAGACGGTGGCAGGTAGTGCAACCGCTGTCGGTGTCGTTTCGGCATACGTTCCATTTCAGCCTTGACGTTTCGCGTTTCTTCAAGCCGTGGCAAGCCGTGCAACCACAAGCCGGTTTTCTTTTGTTCGGGATGCCCGAACTGCCACGGGTTAACGTATTGGGCCGGCTTCATCCCTGCCATCCGTGGCAGCACCCCAACGGGATTTTCTAAGGCTACGTGTTCGCAAACGTCACAAGCCCGTTCCCATAGTTCAGCGGTCCAATCAACGGCCCTAAGCCGTTCGTCGTGCTTTGGCTGTCCTTCACCATACCACCGATTTCCCGAAACCGCTAAAGCCGTACACGGCGGGTGAAGGATAACGATATCCCACCGCTGACGGTTCAACGCCTTGAACACGTTTTCTCTGTAGTGGTACGGGCTACCGTCAGCAGCGGGCAGGATATCACAAGACCAAGCCTTGCACTCCCCGCCAAGGAAAGCCCACCGCCGGAAAGCTTCGCGGACCGTGCCCGTAAATTCGCAACCTATTAAAACGTTCAACATATCAAAGCCCCGAAAACGGGGGCCGAAGCCCCCAAGGAAGGAAGGAAGTTAAACCAAGTCGGCAAAGTATTGGTTGACGCTTTCATGCTCGCAGAGAATCGACCAGCAGTATTCGTTTTCCGTTTCGCATGGCGAAGAGCAAAGCGTATAGAACCAGCCGTCAGAATAGAAGGCGTCGCCTTCTTCAATCTCAAAGAACGTGTTATCGCAGAACTGACGCAAAGCCCCGCCACTCAACATACGGTGTGCCATGCCTTCGAATTCGCTAATGGCTTCGTCGTAAGTCATCCCGCCAAGGTAAAAACGTTTTTCTGTCATTTTCGCTACCTTTTGCTTGTGTTGTTTGTGTCGTGCAACCGTGCCCGACTGCTAATTAGAATATCGGCCGCCGCCTTATATGTCAACATATAATTCTGAGAGTTTATAACTATTTTTTTTCGGGTATTATAAGCCGCCGCAAAGCCGGCCCCGAAGCCGGCCACGGTTGTCGATTGGCACGACGTTTGCTTGGCAGATTTTCGACGTTTTGGCACGGTGGTTGCAGCGGGGGCGACCCCCACTTTCGGGTGCATGACAAATTGTCACGTGTACATCTGTATACATGACAAAATGTCAGTGTACAGGTGTACACTGACAAAATGTCACTGACTTTTTGTCACCCAGGATTTGAAAATAATTTTTCGACCCCCGGCCAGGAGCCTCTTTAGGGAGGCGTGGGCTTTTTGCGTGGGAAAACGTGGGCTTTTAGGAGACCGTGGGGAAATAATATTTTTTCCCAGACGTTTGTTTGAACAACCCAGCTTTTATTTTGGAGCGATCTGGGTAGTTTCAACCGGCTCTCAGCCCTCTTTAGGCATTCGTGGACTTTTTACCTGAAAAAGATCGCACAGATTAGCTCCTAGCGAGAGAGGAGCTGTTCATTTGACTGAGATGTCGCAAAGTGCTTAGAGGCTCTTAGAATCGATCCTGTGCGATTCTAGGGCACATGCTAGAAAATGACCGTAAAAAGGCTGGAAAGCCTAGCACCCCTGGGGGGGGGTCTTTTTTAAAACGGTCAAATCAAAAAAGAAGCCCCACCCAAGTGAGGAATCACCTGAGTAGGGCTAAGGGGAGGGGTATTAAGGTAATTCTCCGCCGGGGTCACCACCACCACCACCACCTGGGTCAGGGGCTGGTTCAGTTGGGCATACTATCTGTACTATAACCCACTCCCCCTGTGTCCAGTATGCTATAGCCTTATCCCCTAATGAACCCTCAAAACTTCCGAGGTCATTATATAAAGTGGCGGCAGTTCCAGAGATGCCAGACTTGCTATCGCCAGAAACGTCTGCTGCAACGGTAGTGTCAGATGTTGTAAAGTTTGCAGTCAAATCAAACATTTGCAAGACACCCTCTGGATCTCTTGGGATAAGAAACCCGCCCGGCCCCGTCTGAACTGTTATCCTCTCTTGGTTTGAAAGAGAATAGTTCTGCCATATATTATAAACCTTGCACTTCTTTCCCTGAACAACAACTCCAGTGGAGTTAAAGTAAAGGAAGGAGGCACTGTAAGGAGAAGGTTTTCCAGAAGAGTATGGAAGCATATCTTCTTCGAGCCTGACATAAAAAGTGCCGGCGTTGCCGTAAAACTTTGGAGCCTTCTGGTCAACCCGCCTAGTCTTGACTACATCCTGCTTACGTAGAAGCGTTTTAATCTCAGTAGCGGTGCCTTTTTTTGCAACATAGACCTTCTTAGCCATTACAACCTCCTAGGTAGAAAAGCCGTCAGAGGTGCGTAATCAAACTCATCAAACGCAATAAAGTAAGGAAGGTTTGCTGGGTCAATGCCTGCTGGCTTAATGCCCGGATCGCCACTGCCCTTAGTCCCGCCAGCCCCAGTTTGATACATCACATGCGGGCCGCCATAGCCATTTAAGAACCCAACAAATGGATTACCATCTGAATCCTTAAATGCCACTGTTTTTTCAAGTCTTGGAACTCCTGTATTGCCAAGAGTATCGTCAATGTATCTTGGCCCCATGTCTGCTAAGACTTTGTGCCACCCTACATTTAGCTCTTTCTTGTAGTCACCTTCGTCAGTTCCCATGTCTCTGGCAAACAGACAATTCCTTGCTTTCCAAGCCTTGCAAGCTAGCTCAACCTCGTATTCAAAATAGGACACCCCTTGATTAGATGTTAATGTTACATTGAGACTCCGGCAAAGAACCTGTCCAGGAAGCCAGCCATTCCAAGACGTTGTGTTTACTTTATTCAAGTATATTCTCTGATGCTCCATTGGGCTATTAATATATGAACCAGGGAGGGCGTTCCACTTAATATTAATAGTTGGAATAACCAAAGGAAACTCGACACCACCTTCAAAGGTGTCGCCATAAGAGTTTACAAGAGGCCTGCCCATTGCATCTACCAGCCTTGCTACAGTCTCTTGGTCAGCACCCCAGCTATATATTGGAGGTTGTGTCCACGGCTGGTCTGGGTTTCCGCCGCCTCCACCTCCTGGGTTGTTTGAGTCGTCGCCACCAGCCTCTTTAGCTGGGTTGTTATAGGTAGCCTTTGCTTCCCATAGGCCGGGTGCAACCTCTTCATAGGCAATCTCTGAAACATAAATGCCTTCGTAGTCAGCACTTTTTGTTCCTATTTTAACGCCGTACCCTTGGAGTACACTTGCAACTTGAGGGACTGTTGCGTCGTAATCTGGATTGCCGCCCCCATCCTCCATCTTAATGAAGTACACAACCTCTTGCGTTACATCAGTACCCTTTCCCGGCTCAAAGGCTAGGCTGGCACCGTATGATAAGTTCTTTACACCCAATACTCGACTAGCCATTATTCACCTTAAAATTCAAGAGCAATTGGCGTTCCGCTTAACTTTCGATCAATAGACGCCAAATGCTTTAACTGTTTTTCCATCTGAACCTTCTGTGCCCTAGCGAAAGCCTCTGTACCGTACTCTAAGGCACTGAAATCCATTTGGCTTGCAACCTTCTTCATGTCAGCAGATGGCTCCAAGGTAAGCGTCCCGTCCCCTTCAAAACTAAATCCCATCAAGCCCTTCAAAGACTCAAGGTTGGCTTTGAGCTTATCTCCAAATGACCCAGTGAATGCGTCTGAGAAATGCGACCCAGCAGCTTCCCATGACTCATTAAAACCCTCCTTGGTGTACTCCATAGTCCGCCTTGCTTGGGCAGCATACTGCTCTAGCTCTTCACCTGCGTGTTTGAATCCAGTATTTTTAGCAATCTTAGCCAGACCCGTGAGTATCTCATCAACAACGAACAAGATCGTTGTAGCAAAGCCATAGAAGCCGACCTTGAATACATTGATGACGCCCATCATTGTAGACCATTGCCTTTGCCAAAATCTGACTAACACCTGAACTGCACTTAGTATCCAATCAGCAGCCCAAGCAACAGTATCCCCGAGTGATCCGACTCCACCCTGAACGTCAAAGATTGTTTTATAGAATGCAACGAACCAAAGTACAGCCCTCTCAACGACAGGGGCAAGCTTTGCGGCCATAGTCTGCAAGAAAGACATAATAACCCTTCTCGCAATATTGAACGCATCCATCATACGCTCAATGGCCTTGCCTTGATCATTGTCCAAGATTAGACCGAATTCTTTAGCTTGCTGGGCATATGCCTTTAACTCTCCAGCACCACCTCTAAGCATTCCCATAAGCGGTCTAGCTGACTCACCCATAAGCTTCTCTACCAGAGTGCCTGCATCTGATCCAGCCCTAGAGGCAGCGTCAGCAATCTTGATAAACTGTTCCTCAACACTAAGGCCAGCGAAATCGTCTGCTGACATCTTCATCCATTGCAGTGCCTCTGCGAACTCACCACCCTTCAACCTAGACAATGTGAGGTTTCGTTGCATGTGGGTCATCGCACGGGACAGGTCGTCCATGGTTGCCCCAGATTGTTCAGCAGCAAATGCCAATGCTTGCATGTTTTCGAAGTTTGCACCAATTGCCCTGCTGGCCTTAATTAACCTATCGGCATCGCGGGCGGCTTGAACCATGCTACCACTGACTGCACCAATAGCCCAAGAGAAGTTTCGAACAACTCGAATTGCATAATGAAGTTTGCTGAATCTCTTTCCAATACCAGCGACTGAATTTCCAGCGTCATCAGCCCTCCTAGCCAGCTTCTCCGCCTCGTCACCAGCATCGTCCAAAGCATTGTCTAGCTTTTTTATCTCTCGTGTTGTTATAGAGACATCCTTGCCAACATGCCCAGTCTTTTTCAGTTCTTCGGCTAACCTTTCAGCAGCTTCCTTCGCTCTATCACCTTGGACAGTTATGTTCTTAAGATCCTTCATGTCGATCTTAACGCCAAAAGCTTTTCCTAGCGTCCTTGCTACACGCTCAAACCCTTTAATCTCTTGTTCTAGTTGTTCAAGGTCACTGCTGACTGTATCAGCACCGTCGAGGGTCATTTCAATGAAGGCACCGCCAGCGTAAACACCTTTTGCCATTACCCCATTCCTTTTCTTTTGCGAATGCCCTGAACCTTTTTGGTCATGCCACCTGGAGAAAGGCGTTTAGCCATGATCTGAGAAAACTCTTTTGCCGCCCTTGGGTTGTAGTAGTCAGCGGCAGGTTGTAATGAAGGGTGATAGGTTTTTTGCTTGCGAACCTTTACCGTCCATTCTGGGTGCTTTCTCTGTAAGTTGTTTGCCGTCATTGCATCGAAAATCACTCGATCAGGCTTTGTTCTCTTGATAACGCCACGATGCTTTATGTACCTAGTAGATCGACCAACCCTCATACGCTCGTCGGTTAGGTTCTCCCAGATCCAGTAGCTTGTCGTCATCCCTCCGAACTCAAGTAGTTCAGTCACGCCTGAGCTAACGCTCCCCTTTGTCTGGAAGCCTGCTCTCATTACATAATCATCTGTCTTGTGCCAGTGAGGCTGAGTATTGAACCTTAAACCAAAATCTGAATCTGGAACTCTGGATGTAGGTGGCTTTCCCTGTGCCCTCGTCTTTCTAAACTTCCTTGTGTACATCTCAGCACCGCCGTGCTTTTTGGACTTACGGTAGCGAACTTGACCGGCCACCACTGGCTTACCGATCAAGTTCCTTGTCTTTTTAGAGATACCGTAACCCCAAACATTCCCAAACTCCTTCCAGACATACTTGATCTCCTTCTCAATTACATCCATCGGGAGTCGGTTAATCTCAATCTTTGGCTTTAGGGTCATTCGAGCCATTAGTTAAAACCTTTATGAAGGTGTCAATGTTTCGAGCATAGAATGGAACTGAGATCTTAGATCTTCTTCCGTTATTGCCCCCGCCTCCAGTTGCTGCACCAATTCCTTTAATTTGGGGATTCCTTCCGTATGCCAATTCTCTGAGTTGCCAAAAGGTAAAAGGGCGAGGATCAACTCCTGCAATTCCTCCGAGTCGATAGATGTGTTCCCTAAGATGGAATCTACTAGAGCTTCCTCGATCTTCAACATGCCCTTGCTCGCCTGCCAAGCTTGATTCAGGATCTTCCCTCTTCCTGGCAGAAGGGCTGAGAAAAAATCCGAAAGGGCACCCATCCACTCATTCATGGCCTCTCTGAGAGTCGGCCCATCCAAAGACCTCCCGAAGTCTCTTGGATCAATACCCTTAGACTCAGCCTGTTCTTCAACAGTGATCCAAAGCATATGTACATTATCTCGCGGACTCATTGATATCTGTGTTGGATCTTCAAAGATATCATCACCGAGTTCTTCGCAGATCTGATCCAAAACACCGACAGTGATGTTTAAACGCCACTGCCGGCCTTTGGTGTCCTTAAAAGTACGCATAACCCACTCCCCCTATTAAAACTACGGCGTCGATTCAGTGTAGATTTCTGGAGCAGCGTCATCGTTTGCAACTGGACGCAACTCAACGTCTGACCACATGACCTCGCCTAACGTTTCATCTCTAGTAAAGTTTGAAACCATGCAGGTCATCCGAACCCCTTTAATGGAACTTCCACTTGGAGGTGGAGTAGCACCATCAACGCAAAGAACTTCCACAGCAGTGTTGTTTTGATAGGCAGCTAAAAGCTCATCGTAGCCGTCCGCTGCTTTGTCCCAAAGCATCTTGAAGGAGATGTTTACATCCTTCAGCCCGTCAACATACTCTCGGAAGCCACCGCTTGATCGAACTGTCGCATCGGCAGTGTCTTTGGTTAAATTTAGACTTACATCCTTGATTTCAGTCAATTCAGTCCAAGTTGGAGCAGCGTATGTGCCACCATCATTGAAATACAGTTTACCGTCTTGCCCTAGAACAAAAGCCATTATGTCATAGTCCTTAAGTTAACAGTCACTAAGACCGCGAAATCAGAATCGTTGTAAAGTCTCCCAGCATCGTAAGCACCTTCAGCACTGAGAGAAACTATCTTTGAAACATTGCCTTGAATCTGGGTTATCACTTCATCAACCAGATCCAACATCCCATCGATATCGGAAGTGTTGGAAGATCCCTTAGCCGTCGTAACACCTTTTCGAATCATCACTGAAACAGATAGATCAGATCTAGCCAGCCTGCTCCTAGTGTCCACGTCTCTCGTGTAACCATCAGGAAAAACAACAACTGTGAGATCCCTTGCAGTCTGGTCGAATGAAGGCCTGTAGTCCTTTACAGCGGTAAAGGACTGTGAATATGACCCAGCATTTAAGACATTAACAATCTCGTTGACCGAATCTTTGATAATACCCATCAGATCTCCTTTGTATGAATCCTGAATGCGGTATGACTCGAATCGATCCAGCCCCAGCCGTCAGTTTGCTCCAGAGGATCAGGCATAACACTATAAGTCTTACCATTGTATTCAATGGTATCGCCCCTATCTGGGTAGACCAAAGACCCATCCCTCTTCATCTCACTAACCCTGACTAGAAAGTCAATGCTAGTATGCTCTATCTGGTTACCACCGTAGTCGATTTCAGTATGAAGCGACTGTCCAAGGGTCACCGCGATTCGCCACGATGACCCACTGGACAGATCGGTGTATGTGGCTTTGCCACCTAACACAGCCTCAGAACCCAACAACATCGCTTTGATGAGGTCGGGAGTTAAGCTCATTAGGAAACAGTAGCCTCAGTGTTAAGAATAGAATCCGTCACGACAATGGGAATTCCATCCAAAGTCTGACTTGGGAATGGAGCCGGTGCCCCAGTGGGCGAGTATGTCGTTCTCGATTCTCGGAGATTCTTCAACGAAGTTCGGTTCATGACGATAACGTCGAAAGGAGGCTGACCAACTGGCTTGTTAGCAATCAGTTCCCCGATCAAGTCGTCAGTGAGCTTGTTGGTTGCATCCAAGTTCACCAGTCGGTGAATGCTGTGAATGCTACCATTCTTCATACCGCAGTAACCGGCAATTTCGTGAGCATAAGCCCAGAACTGAAGAGTCGATGAGGATGTTTCTTTGACCATCATTCGCTCGGAGACGGTCAACTCACCACCCTCGCCCCAAAGCAACTCGAATCCACTTTCACCGAAGGTGATGCCGTAGACCGAGGTATTTGCACCGACAGTTCCTGAACCAGCCGAAACAACCTGAGAGTCGGCCAATGCATTGAGACTACCAATTCCCGGAAGCCCTTCAAAACCTCCAGTAACACCACCACCCGTGACGGCAGGGTTTGAATCATTACCTTGGAAGATGTTATTCTCAACCGTAACCATTGCAGCACGCAATGCCGCAAGAGCTTCAAGGCCAACAGCGTGATCAACTCCACGCTCGTCAACCTTGGCCACAGCGGTATCAATCGAGAAGCTTGCATCGAGATACTTCAACGCAATGCTAACTTCCTCGTATCCGCTAGGCGTATTATCAACACCAACATTAGCAGCACGATACGAAGCACTAGGTGCCGTGATCAATTTGCTGTATTTGAAGTTATCGCTTGCAACAGACCGAGCAGCAGCTACCTGCAAGAATGGAGAAGCTTCCAAAACATCTCGGATGACAACATCGAGATCTTTGCGATTCAATTTCAGGATTTCAGCAGTAGTTTGAAAAGACATTATTCTTATTCCTTTTTAGTTATTTCGAGAAAAGGGAAGCCCAGCGAATCTCGCGGTCAGACCACCCATCCTTTTTCTTTTGTTGAATAAACTCTTGATGACGAATCTCAGCCTCAGAAAGTTCTACCTCTGCCGACTTCGATGCTGGTTCTGCTTCACCTAGGCTGTTTGAAAAAGCCTCCAGTTTTGCATTAGCATCTGCAAGCTGCTTTTTCAGATCCTCATTCTCCTTTCGGAAGCCATGAAGATACTCAGCAAAGCATTCATTCAGAGGCCGCTTTCGTAGAAACCAAACAGCACCTTGGTCACCAAAGGCTTCGATGTAGGCTTCGTACTCAGGGACTGGCTGTTGACTTTGTTCAACCTTCTCCCCTTCGTCATCATGCTCTTCCATCTCATCCTCTTCCTCTTCTTCCTCGGAGGCTTTCTCGTACTTTACATCCTCCTCGTACTCGTCCTTCTTCTCGTCTTCCTCAAAGACGACTTGATCCTTTTTATCTTCATCAAGTTGGCCTTCGAGCTTCTCTTCAATAGTCATACTTTCCTCGTTTTCTGCTGAAAAAAGCCCTCCGCGAGTCGCGTTTGGCTCTCCAACAAAATCTACAGAGTAAAGACGCTTGATCCTGACGGGCAGCAGACCATCCACTGCCTCAACTTCAGGGTCCATCATGAAAGCGATTGATAACCCCAACGCTTCGGGATCTTCCATTGCCAGTGACATGATATAGTCATAAGCATTAAAGGGAGCCAACTTTGCAGCCTTGACTAGATTAATGTCACATCGAACGCAGTTTTCCTGTCCACGACGGTAGAAATTAACCGCACGACCAAGGTGATTGCCCAGTGACTCTTGAGTGTGGGTGAATCGAACCTTGATGCCATTATTCGGTCGGTTCCCGAAGGCCACCACTGCCGATAATGTTTCCTCATCTACAAGAAAGGGTCTATGGTCATTAACTCTTCCGAGTTCAATAACCTTTGCCCCGTAAATGACCCCATTGTCTGTATCGATCTTGCTTCCAGAATCCAAGCTTAGTGCTTCAAATTTAACAAGATCATCAATACCAGTATTGGTTTTATTTGACATTTCAGCCCTCTCAACAATACCTTTCGCCCACTTCTTTCCGGGGCTTCCGCCCCACAACAAAAAAGCTATGTAACCTTTATCTTTGTTCCTATCTTCCCCTGGACTTGGCTTTTCATTTCCTTTATGCCTAGAGAAGAAAGAGTGCATCCTCTTAACTGTCGACAGGCTTAAGTTTTTCCTGTTTGATATATCTCTTGCCCTAGCAACACCAACCGCAGTCCCGCCTTTGCCGTTATTTTTCTTCCTTAACTCAAGCCCACGTCTAGCAGCACTTGCCATGGCTTCACTTGGCTTATAACCCTCATCCTTCGGCATCGTCGAGATCCTCCTCGCCCTCGATGTCTTCATCGTCGTCAGCCTCTTCTTCAGGCTCACTTACGCTCATCTGCGGCTCAGGTGATGGTGACAACCCAAGTTCATCCAAATAATCCTCTTCCTCTTTTAGCTTGTCAGCAACCATCGTTTTCCAGTCGTCACCAAACCTATCGAGCCTAACCTCACTTCTCGTCTTAAGCTTTGCGTTAATCAACTCAATGTCGGCCATGGCTTCAGCTTTGGGATCGAACCAAGGAACTCCGCTAGGAATCCAACTCCATTGAACATCACTGATTTCCATGCCTTGCGGCAACTGGATCATCCCAGAGTTAATCCACCGGATGAACCAGAAGTATGTGATCTCATCAAGAACACGTATGACATCTCGCCGCTTGCTTTCGCAAGATTTAATGTACTGCTGCATTGCAATGCGAGAGCCACTGTAATTCGTGAATGACTCATCAGCAATCGACCAAGGGATGTCGAGAGCTTTTAGTGCAATCTGTAACGCTAATGTTATGTACGACTGAAACTCGGTCGATGGATTTTTGGATTCCAAGAAATCTGCTCGGTCACCATCCTCAAGGTCGAGGACTAATGGCCCAGTTCCAAAATCAATTGTATCCATTGCTCCCTCCGCGGAGCATTCGTCATCACTGGCGTCGTCGCCAGTTAAGAAGTCAGTCTTGTCTCTCGAAATAGCCAATGCAAAGTATTGAGAAACTTTAGCTTTCAATCGAGCATATTCAGCCATTTCATCAATGTCATGCATTGTGTCGATAGCCGAATTAAGTGGACTGTATCCACGTACTTGAGATAGCTTATCGAAATACCCAAAATGTATCATGTTGCCTGCTGGGATTACTCGATCAAAAATATATCGATGGTCAGCAGTCTTGTGCCACAACCGATACCCAATCGCCCTTCCAGCTTTATTGGTCAGCACGCCATGGGTTGCCCAAGGCGTGACCACTTGATCTGCGTGCGGATTTCTCCACCGGCTAACACGCTCATGAATTGGGTCATTTACAACCCCATGGAATTCATTGCGAACAAGGTCTGATTCAATGCCTTGCAGGTGACCACTCCGCAGCTTCATGATAAACACGTCGCCGTCAGTAGTTCTAAGACCCTCTGCAATGCGAATCATCTGTTCCAGAGAGTGACGACCAGTGATGTCACAATTTCTTGGTCTAGAGTTTTGCTTTAATAGATATCGAAACCTATCATCAAACTCTTTATTGCCAGTTTGAATCATGAAGTTAAAACTTGAAACGTAATCAAGGTGCTTTCGAATTGCCCAAGCGGCAATAGGAAAATTCCTATACGCATCGCGTGCCGATTCAATTAATTGGCGACGATCCTGATCGGTGACCGTGGAGTCAACATTCCGAACGTTGGTCCCCGGATTCCGCCTTTTTTGTTTTGGGTAGTTGGCGTTGTAGCCAGTAATGCCTGCCATTACAGACCCCCGTTCAAGTCAATCGTCCGAGTGGACTTGCCACTTCGCGTCAACCTTGTTAGTTCTTTTTCCCAATACTCTAGCTGACCGCGAATGCTTTCAGCACCACCAGTTGCAAAGGTCGTAGACGTTCCATCCGCAGAAACAGACTGAATGCCAGCAGAGGCTTTAAGCCTCACTCTCAATGTCTCGATCATCTCCTTCGCAAACTCTATCCTCTCTTGAGTTCTTTTGCTTTTTGCCATCTTCAGCCCTATATCCAATTACAATGACTTTAGTAATCTGACAACCTTCGCATACCGACTCAGCAACTGCCTTGCTGACACCACCGCTTGTCTCGGGCATCTCCTGAATTAACCTGCTGATGCCAACTGAACCGCCACAATGCGGGCATCTTCTTGGCAGACCCCACTTAATCAAGTTTACGCCAAGTGCCTTTGCGTCTTTTTCTTCTAGAGACATTTGAGCCTTTCATTATAATTGAGTTTTCCGTATCGCTCTCCAAGCGTGCCCCCAACGATGAAGCCGCCACATGGCAACCAACAAACGCATCGAGCCAGTGATTATCTTCACCGGGTTTAAGCTTCCATTCCTTAACCACTCGGCCCCGTCCTTCCACGGTGACTGGGTACTCTGATCGGAGATTGTTGACGAGTTGGTCATGGTAATGCTTGCCTTTCACGTTCGGTAGACTTGATGACCCAGACATAAACATTCCCGTTGCCAACCTTTCGTGAGAAAAGGTCTTCCAGAAATTTGTATCGTAAAGGAAGTATCTTATTGGCAATTCGTTGGATACAGTCATTCTCCAATGCTTCCCAATGAACTTCTTTGGCGAGGGTTTTTGCCCTGCATTCAGCGGCTCGGAGGAAGCTCCGACAAACTTACCATGCGATGGGAATATTGTTGACTTGTATTGAGACTTGTTTATCCATTCATAAATCACATCCCTTGAAACGCCCCAGTTTGCATCTATAAGCATGCGTTCAATTTTTCTTGAGTCACCACTCGGGGTTTGCCACTCTTTATCTAAAAGGAACTTAGATAGACCAGATAACTGGTCCCTCAAAATATACTCAAATGATTCACCTGCATACAGCGTTGATGCTTGAATTCTTAGGTTTCTGTATGTTTGTGACATGTCTGGCTGCTGGGGCCAATGACCATAATCAACGATCCAAGATGTAAAGTTTGATCTATTAAATGCCATTACCATCCAGTAAAGGGCATTTTTTTGAACGTCTGCGAAGGCGACAAGCAGGTCGCTTGCAGCGGGCACTATACCAATATCATCAGGATGCATCTTCTTCTTCAGTTCCTCTGCTGTCATCATCTCTGCCGCAGAGTTGTCTTCAGGCTCGTTTTGATATTCCGCTAAAAAAGCCCTTTCATCACGAAGGCGAAGATTGTAACAATGCATGATTGCTGAAACTTCATCTTCATTCTTTCTTTGGGGCCATGCTGCCTCTAATCCAGCCTCTAACGCCTCTTGATGCTTCAGGTAGTAGTTCGTCAACTCCTCCATTGGAAGGTCATTAGAAATGATCCTATCTCGTTCTACTGCGTAGCGTTCCCACTCCGCAGGGTTCTCTGGTTTCCCGTACAGCATCTTCGTCCTGAATGATTTCCACTCCTTAAATTCATCACTCAGCAACCGATCAACTGCATCATATTGATTTATGACTGTGCATGTGCAGACGCAAGCTATCTTCACTCCGGGACCGGCAAGGCCAAGGATGTCTCCAGACAAAGTCTCAAGCCGGTCATTGCATTGCTTTTCACTGGCACTAGACTCACGAGTCTGTGGGTCATCAACAATGCATAGGTCAGGTCTTATGATCCTACCATCAGTTGTTGTCTCCTGCTGACCGCGAATGTCGCCAGTTATCCCGCAAACACTAAAGGTTGATCCACTGCTGACAGAATCTTCAATCGTGGGCAACACAAGCTTATCCATATTCCACTGGATATTTGTTGGGATACCCCTGACAGTTTGAGAAACAGTCCTTGCTGGCCGTCCTTCTAACGCCCGAATTGGATAGCAGACTTCAGGAAAGTCTTCAAAGAGCAGTGGGTTAAACCGCAACTCTGTTTTAATGCTTTTAAGGAGTGCCTCTGCTTTTCCGCCTGTTGCCCCAACTAGGCATACCCAACGTCTATGACCATAGAGTATCGACCATAACCCAGCCGTTACACTCAGAGAGGTTTTTCCGTTGCCTCGTGGCATGGCAAGGGTCATTAGGCCTCCATTTATTGCCACATCTTCCATGGCAGAAATGACCCTCAAGTGGTCATCTGACCACCCTAAATTAAACACCTCCGGCCTGTATATTTCACAGAAACGTCTTAAATTATGCCTGCATTCCTCACGACGTTCTTTGTTTCTTGGGCTAGGTATGCTGTCAATGTCAATGCTTGCAGCACGATAACGCCGCATCAACTCAGCTTGCTTCTTTCGCCTTGAATCCCCTTTTTCGTTGGCTACTTTAGTGTACTTCCCCATAACCCCTCCAAGTCTATGACCGGAACCTTACAAGCTTATTGAGCATTTTTCGCCTTGCATTGCAATTGCATTCCTTGAGTCCTAATATTTTTTTGAACCTCTCCTCGGTCACGCCAACCTTTTTTAGGATAGAGTGTACGAGATCACCCAAACCCTCAATAGCCTCCATGTCGGTGTCTTGGGTTATACCTTCCTTCTCAAGTTCTCTAACAATAGCATCACCATCGTTCCTCAACTCTCTCTGCTTTCCAACAAGCTTCCTATAGGCATCATACTGCTCTTGCAATTCTTTCTTCTTTTGCTCGTCATTCATGATTCACCTACGGGGGGCAAGCTATTGGTCCGATTGTCACGTCAGGAATGGAATGGTTTGATTTACAATGCATCTCTTGAGGCCTTACTGTAGGAAACGTAATTGTTCCTACAGGCGTAAATATACACATGGTCTGAGAATATCCGTAATTTGCACAGCTTCTCAGTGAAGGATTTGAAACAGTATTATATCCCGCAACGGCCTGAAATGGCTTAAGTGGATTTGCAGCGACCGCACCGCTTGTCCAGATATTAGCAAGAGAAAAGTCGTTTTGACTTAACCATTCATATCTCCCGCCAACTGGTGCCTGTCCTCCAAATGTATTAACTGGAACTGGTGACATACTCCAAAACATCTGAAGATGAAATTTGTTTTGCGTATATGTTGCTAATGCAACATCCTCTTGTATCCACGAGTTAATTGAAGTGCAACTATATAGCTTTGCGTCCCAGCAACTCCCACTATTTCCCATCAACAATTGATCTGCTGATCTCACATATAATCTAGTTCTTACAGTAAGCACATCAGTGCCATTTGTAAAATTATATTCATGGCTCCAAAAACACGGCACGAAATCGCCAGCAGTATCTTCAGTTGCCTTGACTACTATGTTGTTCAAATCTGTGCAATCAAGCCCAGTGAACCACCAGCCGTCAGTTGATGGGATAGTCCCGTCTTCATCCCAATCTGTGTTCTGCCATGACGAACCAAATGTCACGTCAATGCAATTAACAAAAGAAGGGTCTGTAGTTGGAGTGCATGGAGGCGTCTGAGGGCTAACTGGGTTGAATTGCCACCAACATGCACATCCTGCGGTGACTCCATCGCAATCCTGACCAAGGTAGTTTCTCTCATCCTCGGCAGGCTCTAATGTTGCAGTGATATCAGAAAAATCAAGTATTGGCCCGCCACCACACAACTCTAGATTTAAATGCTGAAATTTATAAGTTTCAGCAGGATCGGTGGGGCATACAGGAAACCCTCTTGATGTTGCCTCGGCAATGTAATCATCACACCTGTCAGGCCCAATCTCTTGTTGTGCTATTGCGTTCCATTCTTCATTATCCTGTGTTACTGACCCTGCAATCAGCGGTTCAACGTAGATGGAAACATCATATTGAAACCCACAGAACTGACAAACGCCAGAACCACCAAATTCTGAGTCGTTACATAATGGTTGACAATTCGATTGACCGTAGATGGTAATTACGAACCGAACTGTCAAAATTCCTGGCGAGACAACACATGTACCGCAAGAGTATGGAGGCGATGCAGGTGGGCCTGGTGGCACAGTGATGTCGGGTTGGGTGTCAATAGTAGTGACATATTCAGCGATGCATGACCCAGTTGTGTTTTGTGTTACATCTGCGTAAACCCACTCGCCTTGAAAAACGTCATCAGTTAAGTAACTTGCCGAACATTTAAAACTCGGTACATCGGATAACTTAAATTTAACGCCGCAAGGAAAGCAGTCGCATGGATTGCATCGTTCAACTACTCCGCAGCAGCAAGGATACCACCCCATCACTCAACCTCACAAGGCTCAATGAAGGTGTAATAAAAATATTCTACAATAGTCTGTGCAGGAGTTCCATCGGTTACACACACAACCTTGACTAAATATGTAATTGGAACAGAGCTACTTGTGCTAAGTTGAAACTGAGCCGCCTGCCCAACTTCTATGTCAAAATCACTATTGCTGTAATCAGCCACAGTATTTACTTGCATGTTAGATATAGATAACCCACTCTTACCTGAAGCCTCTGTGACCGAAGAGATTGAATCAACAAGCTCTCCTGAATTCAGGTAATCACCCAAATACAAGGTGACAATCTGGCTAGATCCAATATTTGAACTTGCTGATGGGTAATATTGATCACTCAATGCTTCGCCCTTAAAATAATTCTTTTACTACCACTTCTTAGAACAGATTTAGGCTTTCTGCTTGATGGACGAATAACATAGCCCACCCTATCAAATATAGTGACCTCGCCACTAATCCAACCAAGAACCCACTCCCAAATAAGCATATTATTGCACCCTAGTCACAGGTTCAGCGGCAGGATCTAGTGTAAGAGTCTTCGTAGCCTGAACAGTAGTGCCGTTAGTTCTATAGATTGTCCAAGTGGAGTCAACTCTCTGACTTTCGAGTATAGCTAAAACAATGGTCGCCAAGCTATGCTCGGACAGGGTGGCACCTTCCACGTTACCAACAGAACGCTTCAGAATCTCGTCAGCAATCGCCTGAGCCTGAGCAGTTGAGATAACAACACCATCTGTCGATGTGTCTGCGAGGATTGAATCCACATTGGAGTCTACAACCGCAAGGGCAGCAGAGGTGGCAAGACCACTTTGGATATCACTGATGGGATCTGTATGATCTGGAACAATAATAAACTCGTCCGCAGCACTCGGAGCCGCAGTCAGGGCTTCCTGTAACGTGATTCGTCCATTCGTGGAAACGTATGTGTCAATCGGCCTTGCCTCGCCAGCTAATGCTCCAGAGGTGAACAGCAGCAAGAGATGATTGTATGCTCCAGTTGTTGCAGTCAGATTTGTGTCAAATGCACTCACCCCTGGAGTACCTGATACTTCACCATCAGTAAGTGCCTGTGTTTTAAGTGCCTGCCAGAATGCCCGTTCAATCGTACCTGGGCTACCTTTAGTTAAGGTATAAGAAAGGAACGCAGCACCAATGGCATCATTTGCAGCAGACGACAGAGCGTATCCTGTCTTGTCGTTGTTGGTTGCTACCGTAACTTGTTCAGTTGACGGATCAAAATCATTTAACGCACCGATAGCAGATTGCGTAGTAGCATGTTGGCTATCCTGAGCAGTATCCAGAGCATCCAACGTAGTAAGCGTGCCACTGATTGAGTACCCCGTCTTATCCGTAACAGTCCCAGCAGTCACAGACGCAACAACAGATCCAACAGATCCACTGACTGATCCCACCGTTGTGACATTGGCAACTGTATCAGTAGCAGGGTTAAACGTACTAAAACCGCTCGCCCTAAAATCTGCCACGCCCGAAACTGCGGTTTGCTGCACTTCCAGAATATCGCTGGCAGTTGGTTCAGTGACAATCGAAACTGTCCGAGTTGCAAAGTCACTGGTAGATGCAATGAACTCGATGATAACCTCATCCGCATTCATCATTGAACTGGTCAATGCAACAGTGAACGGTCCAGTGCTTGGAGTCGGGAAGGTCGGCAGCGGAGTGACAGGCACAGCAGCACCCAACGTTGAACCGTTTCGCAGACGATATGTCACCTCTCCACTTGCAAATGGCCCAGTGAAGAACGCAGTAGGGTCACTACTCTTTGGAAGGGCGTAGTTAAAAGTAAACGCCTGATTTTTATATGCTCCACTTGTAGCCAATGTTATTCTCCTTAGCCTAAACGCTGCAAGAAGGCAGCGGAGTAATATGCGTAAACTAAACTGTCGGTAGCCAATCCGACCCATGGGTCATCGTACAGTGTCTGTACCTCTGCATCCGTTAACACGCGGTCGTAAATGCGAACGTTCTGCATGGCACACTGGAGGCTCTTCTTTGTACCTGCAGCCACAGGAAGATTGTTGATCCGAATCTGCTTCCCTGACGTTGCCAGCGGGGGACCACCTACAGGATCATTCGGTCTTTTGAAACCATTAACAAAAGTATAGGTCGACCCGTCCGATGGGTCGTATCGAATTACGTGATGCTCCCACCGACCGTTCGAGTTGCTCTTATTGGTGTTTCCATCAGGGTGAGTGTAGTTGGTTCCTGCGTATAACGTGCCACCGTTGCTTCTGTTATGTACTAATTGGGGCCACTGAGGTGCAGTGGTAGTGGAGGTGTAGTACCATTCAATATCAGATGATCCTGTATCATCCCCGATCACTATGCCGGCACCGTACATGTCCAATGCACCGCCTGCTTCCTCATGCCTAATCCAAGCGGACATTGTGTAGCCACCAGACAGGTCGAGAGCAACGGTGTCAGAGGCTAGGTCATAGTCGGCACCTGATTCGGGAAACTCTACAGACCTAGTTAAACCAGAAACCTGTCGCTGGATGCCTGAGCTTGTGTAGCAGTGGTAGTCATTCCCACTGATATCATACGCCAGTGTATCTTGCGGACCAAACTCAGTAAGAGGCCACCAGCCAACGAGGTTCGTTGTCAGGCTGCTGGATGTGTCGAGGTCTTTAACCGTAGGCGATGGTTCAATCGCTCGGTCAGTGCCTGCCCAGGGGTCTTGGTAGAGGCGGTATACTTCTGCCGTAGATAAGGCTCGATTGTATAGGCGGACGTTTTGTATGAAACCATCGAAGCGATAGTTGGCAACGTATGGGGTTCCAATTAAAACCCCTCCAGACAAAACATGCGAACCGGCGTTACCCGTAGCCTCTAACGCACCATCCACATAAAGACGGCTCGATGCCCCATCAAACACACCCGCAACGTGTTGCCACTCACCAACCTTTGGCACTGAAGTTCCATCTAAAGTAGTCCCCCCAGCAAACATTCTGTAATACGAAACTGCCGCCCATATATCATTCCTTGTGCTACTTGATGCACCAGCAGCAATAAATGCCCCAATACTCGGAAGATGGTCATTATAAACCCAAGCTGACCATGTTGACGAAGATGATGTTGAGGCGTTGGAACTAAAATAATCATCCACACCATCAAAACTCGCAGTAGTCCCTTTCGCTGTACTCGCCCAAGTTACACCACCACTCTGAGTTCCATCATTCCCATTCGTAGTCAAATCAACAGCCGTGGTTCCACTGCCGTCAGACAAGGGCCAGAAGCCCTGCAATCCAGTGTTAATACTGTCTGCGGTGTCAACGGTGAGAT
>Ga0208162_1000560_pt1 | contig 21364 bp, 30 predicted proteins | sample CB_VirMetaG_4_FD_184539 | JGI IMG/M metagenome (GOLD analysis project Ga0208162, IMG submission 184539) | Freshwater to marine saline gradient viral communities from Chesapeake Bay - CB_1508_1M Viral MetaG (SPAdes) (version 4) | ecosystem: Environmental > Aquatic > Marine > Coastal | place: USA... | reverse complement strand
TTTTCGTTGAAACCCTGTGACTTGCGAGTCACAGTTGCCGCCCCCCGCAGGATTCCGGTCCTGCGGGTGGGCCCTTTTGCCCTACGGGCAACCGTCAATCGGTGATGCCTTATGGCAACGAAAGAAAACGAACAAAACGAACACCAAAACGAAAACGAAACAAATGAAGAACGAAAAGAATGGAGCCTCATGGAACTGACCGTGCTGACGTATCAGCACGCGCCTGAAGAAATGAAAACCCTCGAAGACTACGTCGATAGTGGAGAAGAAATCCACTACGAAAGTTTTGAAGATGAATACCTCGTCAAAGAGGGCGCAGAAGCATGGACAGGAAGCCTAAGTGACTTCCAAGGCTGGCTGAGCGATTTTTTCCCACACGCTCCAAACAACTGGACTGAAAAAGAATACCCTTTCTTCGTCAAAGCGAGCCCACAGATTCTCGATTATGCGAGAATGTACTGTGCGTTTCCTGCCGAGACTCGGAATTGGAATAAGGTTGAGAAAGAAGAGTGGACGGAATCCTTGCTTGAGCAAGGAATCATCAAGCCCAACGACCCATACCATCGTGCTCTCACAGAGCAGAAAGATTCGATGTATTGGGAATGGGAATTGCCTCGACTTCGAGACCTACTGAAAAGGGATTTTTCAGAATACAGAAGAAGCAAAATTTCAGAAAATTGAAACTGATTTGTTCTCAACGTTGTAATCACTGTGGCTTACGAGACCACAGTTATCCGCCCCCCGCAGGATTCCGGTCCTGCGGGTGGGCCCTTTTTGCCCTACGGGGCAGTCGTCAATCGGTGATGCCTTATGGCAACGAAAGAAAACGAACAAAACGAACACCAAACAAACGAAGAACGAAAAGAATGCACAGAAGGCCGCAGGTTTGGAAACCTTAAAGGTGCTAACCTCAAAGGTGCAGACCTCGAGCGTGCAGACTTCTGGTGTGCAGACCTCAAAGGTGCAAACCTCATATGTGCAAACCTCAAGGGTGCAAACCTCAGATGTGCAAACCTCAAAGGTGCAAACCTAAGACGTGCAAACCTCAAAGGTGCAAACCTCGGATATGCAAACCTCAAGGATGCTAACCTCAAAGGCGTAGACCTCAGAGGGGCAGACCTCAAAGGTGCAGACCTCAAAGGTGCAAACCTCGAAGGTGCAGACCTCAGAAATGCAAACCTCGAAGGTGCAGACCCCGTAGGTGCAAACCTCAAGGGTGCAGACCTCGAAGGTGCAGACCTCAGATATGCAAACCTCACAGGTGCAAACCTCAAAGGCGTAGACCTCACAGGTGCAAACCTCAGAGATGCAAACCTCAAAGGCGCAGACCTCACAGGCGCAATCCTCGAAGGTGCAGACCTCATAGGTGCAGACCTCAAAGGTGCAAACCTCGAGCAATGCTCCTTTTTTGGAGCAAACCTCAAAGGAGCAATCTTTGATGATGCAGACCTCATAGGTGCAGACCTCAAAGGTGCAGACCTTGCTGACGCTGACGTCGTCGCTGGGTTCTGAAACCGAGACGACGCACTCTTTTCGTTGAAACACTGTGACTTGCGAGTCACAGTTATCCGCCCCCCGCAGGATTCCGGTCCTGCGGGTGGGCCATCCGTCAATCGGTGACAACATGTCAAACAAAAACAGAACAGAAAAAAGAATACAATATCAGGCGTTTATCAACACTGAACCAGTAGGACCTCGACTTGGCAGCAAAAAGGCTGTCAGGAAGTGGCTTCGCTCCTTCCGTAGGAAGGCGAATTTGACTGGAAGCGTATCGGACGAAACAGGACTTCTTTCGGAAAAAGAACCATCACGGTTCATTGACGATAAAAGAAACTGCTCAATCTTAAATGGCCCTGCTTATGCATGCCTTCTTTATCAAATCAAGGAGGTCTGAGCACGCTTCCAGTGAAATATCTCCTACAACCCTACCCGGGAGCAGGAAAATCACTCCGAAAAAGACCGTTGCAGATTTGGGATGAACATCCTAAGTTGATGATTCCGCCAGAAAAGCCAGTGCGTGAAAAAATACTGGGACGAGACTTTGGGTTTATTTTTAAGCCCGAGAAACCGCCAACACGGACGGCTGAGAAACCTCGTGTTTCTGTTTGGAGTGAAAGTGAAGGATTGAAGGAATACCGAATGATTCCAACGAAAAGGGTCAAAAAAGACCTGATGGAAAATCAAGAAACCCTCACCCACCTAAAGCAAGAAATGAAGATGTTTCGGCCTTATGTAGCCCCACGCCTCGACAAGAAGCAGCGGAAGAAAAATCTCCGGCACATGACCTGATTCTCTCTTTTTGATAACTGGACTTGCGTACACCAAAAAAGCCGCCAACACGAGCGGTTGAGAGTCACGAAGGATTTGCTTTTGAAGCAATGGAACCATCGCTGATTCGACCTTATTTCTCCCTGAGTGGAGCGCAGATGCTGCCTGTGACGACAACAGCAACCGTCAATCGTGCTACCTAAAAAAAGTACAACCCAAGAGGAACGGGATGATTCCTCCACTCCACGAGTAGTGACAACAACTCGAGCGACGGTGCGCGATTTAATCGGGCACTGGACAATCGAACAATTGAAAGATTACGTCAGAATGATGTGCCGTTGCATTGAAGCAATGGAACGCAGAGGAAACTTTGCGTATCTAACGAAGCACGCCATCGGGCGAGCGAACAGCCCCGACCGCCATGCAAAACGTGCTCTCAAGGAGCATGCGAATGCTACTTCTATGATTAAGAAGGAGGGGGTATTGGGACGACCACTCAGCATCTCATTTGATGGCTGGTGGTTTATAGTGCCCGAGGCTGACAGTGATTCGGTGTCTTTATTTCTCAAAGATGCCATTTTCGGACATTTGATTTTGACCTGCAAGGCTAATGGCACTTGGGTCGTCAAGACCGTGGCCGACGGTAATCACTTCAAACGATGCTCGGAAAAGAAACATGGAATGCTCTTGAAGAAGAATTTTGGAGTAATCCAGAATTACCTTATGGAACGCATTGCTGAAGACGCCACAGCGGAAGCCTTGAAGAACGTTGATGTCAACAAGGCAGCCTCAACTGACGCCACGCTTTCTCAAAAAGCGATGTTCGATGCCATGAACCACAAGAACCTCATGCGACTTCGTGCGCACTTGGATATCACCGAGTCCCCTACTAAAGGGAAGCCCGGTCGACCATCCAAGGCTGCGTATCGAGCGCAAGTGCGCAAGCACATTGATGAGCACAACTTGTGGTCTGTCATGAACCAGTCTTTCTGAAGTTCATACGTCGACGATGTTATCGACGTCGAAACCCTGTGACTTGCGAGTCACAGTTGCCGCCCCCCGCAGGATTCCGGTCCTGCGGGTGGGCCCTTTTGCCCTACGGGCAACCGTCAATCGTGTTGAACAACAACGACGCAAACCAAGGAGAGCGGAAAGCCTCTCCAGAAAATGAAGAACGAAAGGAATGGACAGTTCAGCAATGGACTGACTACGCAGGCGCAGGCTTTGCTTACGACTTCTATGCGAAATTAGAAAACAAGGACCTTCAAGGTGCAAACTTCGAAGGTGCAGACCTCAGGAGTTCGAAATTCGATTATGCAAACCTCGAAGGCGCAAACTTCCGAGGTGCAAACCTCGAGCACTGCTCCTTTGTTGGAGCAAACGTCAAAGGAGCAATCTTTGATGGTGCAACACTGTCTCGGACGAATTGCACACAAGCAGATTTCCGTGACGCAAGCCTCAAAGATGCAGATTTAGAAGAAGCAGAATTTGTGCGAGCAAATCTTGTGGGCACCAACCTCGACGGTGCAAATCTTGCGCGTACAAACCTGTATTTGACGAAAGTCGAAGGACAAGACAAAGACGACCTGCGTAGGCGGGTATGTCCGCATGTCCGCTACACGTTTGGTTGGGATTGAATCTCCAACTGTCTTTTCGTTGAACCTGTGACTTGCGAGTCACAGTTGCCCGCCCTTCGCAGGATTCAGGTCCTGCGGAGGGCCCAAATCGTTAGAATTGTGCAAGTGATACCACTCTGCACAGCGTATATACAATGGAGGGGGGAACACCCGAAGAATGACCCGCTCCACCCGTTTGAGGGGATATTCCTTTCAGCCCGGAGGCGTGAACCGTCTCCCCTGCTGGAAGCCCTATGAAGAACCAAAGCCTACTGTTTGAACAGTGCAGGGGCTGGTATGCTAACTGTTCCTTCCGTGAAGATGACTCTGGCAAGTCTGAGCCTCATCACGGTCGAGCCACGAACACAGTTCGGTCAAGCCTGAGATGGTATCAACGGCCTAACGAAAACATGTGTTCCGAGGCACTTGACCAATTCAAGAACAAAAATTCGACGGAATTTTGGCTTGAAGAGGGAAAGTTGTACGAGTGTTATCACTCTCTCCAGCGTATTAACAATGGAGGGGAGATAGCCCTCATTCGGACGAACAAAGAGCCCTTGGTAAAAAGAGGGCTATATTGCCGCAAAAAAGCGGCTCTCAAAAATTTGCTAATGTGAGCCCCAGAGGCTCACCAGCAAACGGAGACGAGGAAACAAGATGTATTTCCCTCGGCTCTCAGAGAAGGAATACTCTGGTGCTCGAAAAATTGGAAACGCCTTAACTGGCATGCCCAATACAAGACACTGAGAATACGTTCGTAATCTTGGCCCGGATTCCGCTACGCATAAGCGTGGTGGATGAAGGGTCAGCCGTCTATCGAAGATTCATGGTCAGCAGATGCTTTATCCGCTGACCATTTTTCTTTTGCGCGGTAGCGTGAACCTGAGTATCGCTCGGGTGAACGCCCAATGCGTCGATAGTCCCGTATAGCCGTCGTCTGACAAGGGCGGCTGCGGACTTGTTAGTCAATCGTTGGCACTTGCCTCTATCATCACCCCCTCAGAGTGGTGATGGGGCAGGTGCGCAACACCCGCAAAATCGCAGCACACCATGAATGACTCTCATTCGTGACCTAACCGTCCCACATGGTGTGCTGAAGGAATGAGAGTCTGTATGAGGGAACACCTTCCCTCGGGGATTACAGATGTAGGGTATCGACTTCTGAACGCCGTCGCAAGACGTGTTAGTTCCGTGGGACGAACGCTGCACCAAGGTTAGGACATAGGGAGAGTGCCTCGCAGGCATTAACAACTCTTCCGCCCGGAGCGGTCGGCCAGCAGCCGTCGCTCCACCCGTGACCAACAATCACAAAAACAGAAAGACAAGGAAAGTTCCGAGTCTTACAAAATCAGTAAAAAATGCAAAGCCTTCCAATTACGTCCCTCGACCTGAGAGACGCACTGGAAAGTGATAGCGGGTGCTCAGCACCTGCATTCGGTGACACTATGTCGCACAACAAGAAAAACGGAGGAAGCAGCGCGGCCTCTGGGGGTCGAAAGGACTCAAGAATGCGCAACAAGAACAACAAGCGTGGTAACACGCAGAACGACAAGAAAAAGGGAGGCCCCCTTACCATCGCACGACCTCTAATCGTTGCGCCGGTTCAATGGGCGGGCGTTTTTCTCCTGATGATGTTGAAAGTCCCCGTGAAAGGTGCAAGGAAAGCCTTGACCTTCTTCACACGGGATGACGTCATCGAGGAAATGACAACTCTCCCTCCTTTCGTAGCGGACCCAAACTTGGCCATTGATACTTTCAGGGAACTGAAAGAGAAAAACCAAGAAGATGCTTTCGGGCAACGGTTCGACTTCGGAGCATTCAAATCGCTTCTGTCAAGCCACCCTACGTTGAAATCGCTTCGACTGAAGCGTGACCAAGCACTGACGGATGCGCTATACAATGCGCACACCCGTCCAAAGATGAATAGGGCGCTTAACAACGCCTTCAATGAGGGGATGGAACGATTCCTCTCCATCTTGACCAAAGAAGTTGACCAACTTATCGGCATGCTGCCGAAAAATTGGAAAGAAAACATCGAACTGGTCATTGAAATGTATCACAAGGAAGCAAAAGACAGGGACTGGACACCAACAGCAAAGCACACTGATGCTTTGAAAGAGGTTCTGAAATTCCGTGGTCTTTGCTACCCAGACATTCCAACGGATTCGAAATTTGCCGCTGTTTGGCAATTCGAAGAAACTCGCTTTGAAAAGAACGTTGTCAAAATCGGCAACGTTCTATCCAAGACGCAATACCGAAACTTCTTCAACCAATACTACCGGTTGGAAGGAGCGGATGCACCAGCAACAGCATACTCTCTTAAGGGGACTGTCAAAGTCCAACCAAAGAGCGTTATACGCTTGAGCAACTGCCATTCGCACTCCGAACCGAAAGGTGACTCTGTCAACGTTGATGTTGACTGGGTTGTTGTTGAAGTGCCAAAGAAAGGTGACGGTGAGTTCTATCTCAACCGCATCATGAAATTTGGTGACGAGACTGTCAATCCTGCCTATGGACACTTGCTTAGTGACAAGTTAGTCCTAAAGGCATGGAACAATGCAGGACTCATGCGTCTCGGTTGGCGACCGGACTCTCGACTCTCAGCCGCTTACGGCCCAGATGTCGAAAATGTCCTTACCGACGAATACGCCTTGAACTATGGTGAAATGATGGCAACTCTCAAATCGGGAGAAACCATGCAAGTCACCAACGGTCATTGGACCATTTTGCAAACTGACGGACCTCGTCCAAAGAAGCAGAAGAAGTCCAACAACAAGATGCCGAAGACAACTGGAAACAGTGATACGGGCGAAAACGTGACTCAACCCACCAACGTGGGATGATACTGATTCGTCAGTGACTTTGTCGAAACCCTGTGGCTTACGAGACCACAGTTGCCGCCCCCCGCAGGATTCCGGTCCTGCGGAGGGCCCCTTTGAAGAAGCCGATGGCCTGAACAACCATCGGCTTTTTCTTTTGCTCTTTCGAGAGCAACCGTGTCCGTCGTAAGGAAGACACCAACCAACCTTGAAGGTTGGAAGAAGGAATACCTTATTGAGGCCCTTCAGGAAATGTTCGGCGCTGAGTGCGTCATTGTAGCGGAGGAAGGCCAGAAAGTGCCTGTCCGTGGTGAAAGAAGTGGTCGCCAACTCGAAGCAGACATCGTTGTCCGCCTCGGTGATTCAGGCGATATCGGTTTTGAGGTGAACTCAAACACAGACAACTACGAAGTGGTCGCTGACTGGTATATGGTAAGTCAGCATGCAGACAAACTTCGAGAGGCTGGAATTGAAAGCACTGACCGAGTATCTGTTGTCGCTGGAGTTCTCCAGAAGACAAACCACACTTTCGTTAAGAGCGAACTGAAGAAGAAACATGGTTTCAAGAAGAGCACACTGAAAAAGACAATCGACGCTGAAGGCAACGAATGTTATGAAGCAGTGTTCACAAAAGGAGGTTTCTGATATGAAAAAGAACAATGAAAAAGTTATCGTCCGCTACTATCCAGACGGACGGGTCGTTATCGAAACAAAGGGCCTCAAAGGGGTCAAGTGTGAAGAAGTGACCGATGGAATTTTCAAAAACTTGTCGGCTGGACGTGGAACTACAACCAATACGTCAGAACGACACCAAGGAGGGGACGGAACAAAGCGCTCCCTTCGCCAAGGCTGAATAAGCCAATCGGGAATCGGCAGATACTGCCACCGAGGGGAGAAATCCCCAATGACGGATAAAAACGCTCTCACGGGTGCGCCTGCGCGCAGCCGAGAGGACGCAAATACGACCGACAACAAATACGACGCGACAAGTAAAAGCGCGTCGCGCAGGCGCACCCGTGAGAGCGGGCTTGCACTGCATAAAGAAGTAAAATTTCGACGAAACAGATGGTATAACGACTTACACTACCAAAAACAGCGAAACAAGCCAGATGGACTATTTCCTTAATTTGCGGATGAAGAATCAATTCATTCATAGAAAAAAGGAACAAAATTGGTCTATGGAAAAGGCTTGACCCAATGTCCACTTACAGAAATACGAAGATTTCGTAGAACCGAGCACGAAAAGACGCCCGGGTCTATTGAGAAAAAGAGCCATAATTGGCTCCGAACATGTGTTGAAGAGGTGGGGAAGGTATATCGGCTACCATTACTGACGTATTACCATGGACAAAGTGCAACCAACGAACAAATTGGAATCAAACATCGACAAAGACTTGGAGATGATTGAACAAAAGACCAATGAAAATTGGGAAAAAGCACGGAAGGCTGGGCACGAGAAGCGTGCCTCAGCGGTCCGCCGTGGGGAAACTACGGAGAAAGAGGACTCAACAGGTGTTGAAAGAGATTTACGCTCAAAAAACACTGGTTAGGGGACCTTGACCGTGCCAAAGACTGTGGTGTAGAACCCAGTAAGAAATACGACTTCGAAATAAAATTCTAAACAAAAGTCATCGTAATAACTTGAAAAGTTGACAAAATGAAACAAAACATCACGTCAAGGTGTGGTAAAAGCACACCTGAATGAGAACTAACAGATGTCGACAGAGAAAAAGTGAGTAAAAACTACGACAGGTGACCTGCTTTTTTTGCGGGACTGAAGTGACGAGACCAAGACGCAGGAAGATTCCATTAAACAATAGTGGAAATCATTTCCAAATCTTAGGAAAAATCATGGAAAAAAAGTCGTCGCTAAATGCGTTCGTAAAACGAAATGCAGGCGACGCTACCTTCCAGTTCGCATAAAAAGCGAGCATTCTCTGTATTAACATATGTTATGTACTGAAAAGTTGTAATTCTTTAGAGTTTCTTGGAGAAGACCCCTACGAAAGGGTTCTCCCAATACCTCGAAGATTTATTGATAGATGAAATGGAAGTTTAACTTCCATCTATCAGGAAATTCATTTGTTGCTGCTATCAAGTTAAAGAAGAACGCAGGGTGGGGTAGTGTGCCTCTCAGGTAAAGGGTCAATCCCCGACCTGAAGTGCAACTTACCCTATGCGCTTCTGCTCTATTCCCACCCGATAGAGAAATAGTCAATCGTGTCTGCTATGGACATTTTGAATACGTTCCTCCACGAGTGCGCATCTGCATCAGTGGCCGGAGCGGCAATCACCAGCCCAGAAGAAGACGAAGTAATCAGGCGTGTATGCGACTTTGCAACACGAACTGCCCCTTCGTTGAATCGGGACAACGGAAACGCTCGTAAAGTGTATGTCTGGCATCAATCCACTGGCTTTCGCCGGTATGGACTGTTTGACCGAGACGACGCTGGACGATATATCCCGGTCGAAGAACTAAGTGAAGATGATACTCGCAACCTCGCTTGCCGTCCAATTGCGGACGACGTAATCGAGACAGAGGACTACGACGCTGTCTTCGGCTTTATGCGTGACTACGACCCGAAAATGCAAAACGCTGGTGTAATGTTTTTGCTATGTGATTGGCATAATTTTATTGGCAATCAACCCAAAGACCCAAGCAATATCGACGCCCAGAAGGTGTTCTTGAAAGAGACATCTCAGGCCGGTAGTGCGAAGACCGTTATCATGCTTAGCCCGACTAAGTGGGATATCCCTGTTGAAATGGAGCAGGTAGTCCGTGTTTTGGACTTACCTCTTCCTGACAAGGGAGACCGCTTGGCAAAGGTGCAAGGTTATGTTAATACCTTCCGGAACAATCCGGAAACACACAGCCAATATGCAAAGGCGGCTGAACTTACCGACCGAGAGGTCGAGATGGTTGCTGACGCATGTGCTGGACTCACGCTCTTCCAAATGGAGAATGTCCTATTGATGTCCCTCGCTTCTCATGAGGGCAACTTCGACAAGGACTTCGTTCTCCGAGAGAAGCGGCAGATGTTGAAAGGCCAAGGTATCGAACTTATCGAACCGAAATATGGCTATGACGACGTAGGTGGACTTGAGCCCGTAAAGGCTTGGGCCCGCCGCTATCGAAACCGCTTTACACAGGCGGCTTTCGACTACGGATTCCCACGCTTCCCGCGTGGGGCGTTCTTGACTGGCGTACCGGGAACCGGTAAGTCACTCTTCACCACCATCCTTTGTAAGGAATGGGGAATGAACGGAATATACGTCAAAGCGACCAGTATCAAAGGTTCGCTTGTTGGCGAATCTGAGCAGAAGGCAGAGACTATCCTTAAGCAAGCAAAGGCAAATGCCCCTTGTTTGTTGGTAGTTGGAGAAGGAGACAAATTGTTTGCTTCGACTGATGCATCCCGAGATGGCGGCGCCTCCCAAGGTGTCTTGTCACTCTTCCTCGAATTCATGCAGGAAGATGACTCGGGTGTATTCACCGTCTTCACGCTCAACGAGATGAACAACCTACCACGGGAACTCATCGACCGTTTTGAAGGCCGGTTTTTCTTTGACCTGCCTACTGAAGAAGAACGCACTGAAATTTTCAACATTCACATCAAGCGATTTAATCGCAAGCCCAAAGACTACGATATCAAATCCTTCGTCGACAAGACGGATGGGTTCAACGGTCGTGGTATTGAGGCCGCTGTGTGCGACGCCTTTGGCGCCGCCTTTGCGGATGGAGAACGTGAGCCAACCAACGATGACTTTGTGACAGCCTTCGAGTTTGTCGGCGCAGCAGCCGACCAGAAGACTATCGAGAGCCTCCGAGAGGAAGCGAAAGCAAAGCACTTGGTAGCGGCAAACCGACCACGAAAGGAAGCGCAAGCACCTTCTGGTCAACCAATGGATTTCAGCCGAGTCTGAGTCCAATCGTTCTATGAACTGTGTGGGAGCATCTGCTCCCACTCCCTTTTTACCGGCCTGAAACAGGTCACTCGTGCGAGCCATCTGGAATGGACGAACACCTGAGTCGTTGAATATAGCAGAGATGCTTACGGCTCTGGCAATCTATCATGTATATGAGGAAGAAGGAGATGACTATCTTGAGACGACGAAAAACCGTCGTCTTCCATGGGTCCTTATCCGCGATGTGCGGGGAACTGTGACCAAAGATGTCGTCTTCGGATTCGACCGACTGTTTCAAGAATCAGTTGGTCTTCTTCGCTCAGCATGGAATGAAGACGAAAAAGTTCGCAACGAAATGAAGGGACGTATGGAGTCTGGTGAATTTAACCCAGCCCTCGACTTTGTTTCTGACCCGAAAATGAAGAATGCGATTGGTCAGGTTTTGCTTCGGCAGGCTGATATTCGCAAGGGACTCGTCGGTCCCAAGGCTTTCGACTTTGTCGTGGAAAATATGCCTGAGGCTCTGAAAGAAATGGAAGAGTTTGTTGGGCAAGTGATTACACACGCTGGAACCTTTGTAATACAAGAGATGCAGCGACACTCCCTGCGTCCAAAGGACGTCAACGCTCTTCAGGTGAAGATTAAGGCGATTGACGAACATGGACCAGTTGTCGATTTCACAATTGACGAAGGAGTTGTCTTTTCCAACGACCAGAAGGAAGAGTCCAAGAAGGACAAGAAAGACGACAACGGTTTCAATCCAATGTATGGATGAAACCAATCGTACACCAGAAATGGTGTGCAGGCATGCGAGGAAATAAGCCGCTGCAATGAACCAATTGGTCTTGGTTTGTTGCTTTGGATTATTGCATAAGAGAAGGGTACACATCCGTGTGTTTAGGGAACAAGCGCGTTCCCTTGCCCGACAAAGCCACCTCCCGTAAGTCCTGCATCCGTGCCAGTTAAGGTGCAATTTGAATTTGAGACGCTTGAAGAGTTCTATGACTTCTTCGAGATTCTCAAAGGTAATGAACCAAAAACCAAGGTGACAATAAGCGAAGCCACTGTTTCGGCTACCCCAGAAGGGGAAGCAGCGAAAGAGGAAGTGCTTACCGCTTCTAAGCCTGTTTCGAAACCACGCAAGTTGGTGCCACTACGGTGCCGAACATGTGGGGTCGAACTGAACAGCGACAATTGGTACGCTTCAATGGAGAAAAGGAACCAAAAGCAATGTAAGAGTTGCTGGAACGACTATCTCAAGAAGCGGAAGGCGAACAAGGAAGAGGCATCTGGTAAGAAAACCAAGACGCCGACAAAACCGAAAAGGAGCACATCTGGATGGACCCCGGAAAAGCGAGCGGCTGCGGCTGAACGCATGAAGGCCCGCCATGCAGCGAACAAGGAAGACAAATCTTCCAAGAACGCTCGAAAGGCTTCCAACGACCGACTTCGCAAGAAGGTGTCAAAAAAGGCAAACAAATCACCTGAGCAGAAGAAAACTGCATCAAAACAAAAGCAAGAACCAACACTGAATTTGAGATTCAGGGCTGCTTACGCAGTAGTGAATTCTCAAATTTATGAGAACTCGCAAGCAAGCGTGGAAAGCGTCATTGAGGCACTGGTTGTCTCCGATGACGAGCGTGAGATGATGGAAGGCATTGTCCTCAAAATTCTCCGTGGCGCTGCTACACTCTCACCGAACTTGTTCGGAGTTGGAGAGGGTAAGAACCCTACTCTTCTGTGCTTCGGTCCACCGGGAACATCACTCCCGCCACTGGACCAAATACGGGCTCAATAAGCCCAATCGTGGTGAACATCACCCTAAATGCACAAGTTAGACCTCGAGTTGCGCAAGCACTTCGACGCCATAACTTTGAAATTGACGAATTTGAAGGCGCACTTTCACCTGAAATGTGTGTATCAGGTCAACTCATTGACGGGGGAACTGATGAACGGTTCTTACTTCGTGTCAATGATGAAATCGCACTCGTTGTTGCTAAAAGCGACGACGGGTTGGTGGCTATTGGAACGACGACGTTCGAGTAGCCACAATCGTGACGTTTGAGGAAAGACTCAACGGACCGGGCTTCAACGAGCCCGAATCAGACGACGAACGGTCATGGAATTTTCTGGCAAAGCAGGCAATACCTGAACCTGAAAAAACACCTGTTGTTCCGACTCTGAATCTAATTGAACAAATGCATCGAGAACTCACTGGAGATGACAGTGTTGGTCTCGGGTTCGCCCGAGCCTACGCACTTGCTAAAATGATTGCGGGGTCAAATGAACCTGAGTTCAAGCGCTATATGATTTCAGATACACTATACTATGACTTTGAGGTCGATGGCTATGAATTTGAAATGATTGAAGCAACTGACGACTCTCGAGACATCAATGAGGACTGGCTTATCTGCACCGACGATGAAGCAGATGAACTTGCGAGAAATTCTATCGAAGAACTCGTAGGCTACTTCAACTCCCAATTCCTTATGGAACAAACTGGGATTGACACAGAAGTGTTTGACGCCCTAAGGCGAGGTGCTTCAACCAGTGAGCAAGTTATGCAGATTATTGAAGCGACTTGTGGATATGATTCCTTTGTCGAAGCGGCTATTTCAGCCGACGGCAGGGGTCACTTTCTCGCAAGTTATGATGGAGAAGAAGGGGAATTCAACAATGGACGAATGACCTTCTATCTTTACCGCATCAACTGATGCAATCGTGTCATTCATTGAACGACTAACGGGGAATCAACTCCCTGTTCAAATGAACAAAGACGAAGAAATCAAACATCTCACTGCACTCAACGAGCGCAACCACAATCAGATAACCGAACTGAACACGAAAGTGCAATACGGTATTGACTTGGTGGGCCACCAGCGCGAGCAGATTGAGGACCTCAGCAGACAACTCAAGGCGACTCGAGAAAAGTGGAATGAAGACAAGAATGCACTCGACTCATTGTATCGTCGGTTTGAGAGGCTTATGCTCGAAAGAGACAACCTCGACGGCCAGAACATGCAACTTCAGAACATGCTCTACGGCGTCATTGGTATGCTGTCTGAGCAGAACGCTGAGACTGTTCTCTCGCAGTTGGATAAACTCCAACGTGCGTTGATGGGATAGAGATTTCCGGGCAAATGCCCAATCGTGACGTTTTTTGAACGCCTAACTGGTCAGACTCTTGACCAGACGAAGCCACTTTCTGAACAAGTGGCCGAATTGGAACTTTTATTGGAAGGAGCGGTGAGGAAAAACCGCGTAGCCGAAAATTTGCTAACCGAGCAAACCGTTGAAATAAACGGTTTGAAGGCGTTAGGGAAGAGCCAAAAAGCAACCATAATAGAAAAAAATGAGGAAATCGAGGAATTGAAAAAAGCAATGGGAGACTTTGAAACCCGTGCAGCATCAGAAGAAAGAAACCACTACTCTCAGAAGTATGTGGTTGAGCGTCTGTATGCACTGATATGTCAAATGGTTCCAATGCTTTCAAATCAAAATGCCTTTGATGTAGAAAGGAAACTCGATGAAATCCAAAGATTGATTTCATTTATCGACTCTGACAAGTGAAATTAGAGGATAACCTCAATCGTGAGACTATTCATACACCCAACACGGGATTGCAATCTCAGTTGTAGCGGATGCTACCTGACAGACATTCCCGGGATTGAAGAATTACTGACAGCAGAATTGCCGATGGCCTACTTCGAGGAAATACTCGAAGCAGCCACAACTGCCGGTTTTGACGAACTGGGCCTGCTGGTCAACCCGCAAGCAAAGATGGTTGACCACCTGCGCCTCGCTGAGGTAGCAAAGGAACTTGGAATGAAAGTCAATATGACGACAACACACCAAGTTATCCTAAGCATCAACCCAGCAATGCTCAAGAATTTCGACATCATCTCGATGTCGGTTGATACCGAGCGCTTCAAAACACCAGAACAAGCAATAACATTCGTTGAGAGGGCAGCCGCCCACCTTGATGATAACGGCTGGAAAGGACACTTCAATATCAACCTCACCTACTCTGTCGAAGTATTTGATTGGGCAAAAGACCCGATATTTATCAAGAAACTCGACAGACGCTCAAGCAGTATTTCGCATCTCATGATGAAACCGCTTGCGCAAAATTATGGCTCCAAGGAGCGCTTCATGGAATTGTTTCAAGAAGCGTTTGAACTGGAGCATCTCGACATCACTGGAACAAAGACCCAGAACCAACTCACCGAGCCCTGCACACACCATATGTTGGGGCTAAACCAGTGCTATGCTGGCTACGAGGAATTGAGCATCGACCCCAATGGACAACTGTCTGGATGTGTTTTTGATAAGCACGACCGAGACGTCAGTACCGTTGGCAAGTTCGAAGCATTCCTCGATGAGTGGTTCACTACAAGGGCTCCTGTTGAGCACTGTGCTCTCGTCCAGTGAGTCAATCGTGTCTGATGAAACAGATATACAGGGGAGCACAACTCCCCTCAAATTTTACGTCTCCCAACAGGGAGAAGGTTATTGTGAATACCATGCGGTTCGTAATGGAGGCTCTTATCTCACTGCTGAGATACGGGCACCGCGCAATACAGTGTCACAACGCTATACACTTCACGACGAAGGTTGTGAGATGATTGTGACGCCACTTGATTCGTGGCTTGTTCTGACTGCCGAGCAGGGAGGCTACTGCGAATCCTGCCAAAAACAGGAGGAAGCCTAATGACCCACACTCGCTTTGAGATGGACACCATGGACGCCATTGAGCGCATGGAAGGGCACCTGAACCGCATCGCAAATGTTCTTGAACGTCTGGAAGCGTTCTTCGTCGCAACAAGTGTCGAGGAAGTTCAGAAGCGTGTCGAGGACATGCACAATGGGAAGTCTTGACTTTCCAATCGTTGACAAACCAACAATTCAAACATACAGACGTGCCGTCAGGCTTCGTCTGTGCAATACGACCACACATGACAAGTGGTCAGATAATCGCTGCTCTAAAATTGGGAGAAAACAGCCACCACTCTTACTCGATAAACTTGTTTTTCGATGGACAAAAGTTGGTGTTTCACTCCCGAAGGCACACATTAGTCATCACGGCTTTTGATATACTGGGACCAAACGTCCCATTCAAAGCGACGTTTTTGATATACGGTTCACGGTATAGGAAAGAATCACAGCGACCGATAATTGCGTTGCGAGGTGATACTACCATTGCAATGCACAATTTATCAAACGTGCCAACGCTGCTTGCAAACGCAGCAAGGCCCACGGTAGACTATGGACCAATACACAGAGTAGCATACGAGTTGAAGGTGCCATACAAGCACCTGCGCTCACTTGTGCAGAAAGAGCACAGTATCATTGTCTCTTTCAAAAAAGAAGGCTTCGGTTTCTATTCAATGGACCACAAGCCCATCGACTTCCCCGGCAAAATCGGGGACCTTCAATACCACTCAGACAGCATAATGCCACGAGTCATACACATCACCAAAAAGGATGTGCTACACCATCTGACAAGAGTTGGTGCTCGTGGAAAAGAACTTGTTTCTATTGGGGCTGCTAAAGCCCCCGGGAAGTGGGAAAGCGAGACTTACGGCTACATGCCTGTAATAGGACGTTCAATTGGAGTCAACTGCAAAGGATTCTGGAGCCGAACATGGCTCGGAGACACGAATGTGGTGAGACACCGAATTTCTTCCCTTGAAGATGAAGAACGCAAAATAGAGTATGAAATTGCAGAACACTACTATGAGTTCAAATCCTATGTGCTGCCTGAAATGTTTGACGTAATCACGAACACGAAAAGATTTACGCCTAACTTCGGTGACATGAAAATTGGAGACTGGACAATACCAGTTGACGAGGAAACTGAAATGACAGAAGACGAAAAGAAGATGATGCGTGCCTGCTGGCATGCCTTTATTGCACAAAAAACACGACTTGGAGAGGAAATACCTCCCGAGTATATTGAAGTGGCCGAGAAGTATGGACTCTCGTGACCACAATCGTGACCGTAAATCACGAACACCGCATAACGAATCACGCTTTCAAAAACAGCAGCATCCTGAAATACGGATGGATTCATCTCGGTCTAAACGTGGAGGAATCAATCCCTCCAATGCTTAGAGCGCCGAGGATGCTGGTGGGACGACGAGTGACAAACTTGCTTTTCAGAATTCAAAATGCTGAGAAGAACGTTTCGTCACTTATTGGAGCAACAGGCTTCTTCACTCAAGAAGGCCTGACTCAACGAGGAATTGAGTTCGCTGAGAATGTCCTGCCGTATTTCGTTTATGCGCTAAATACAATTGAACCAACATTTGTGAATGACGAAGACACATGGAGTGCCTTCGTTGAGGAATTCATCACCCGTATATCGGGGGGTGAAATGAGTTGGACGACCGTTGGCTGACGCAGCACCCTGCTGCATCAAAGACGGTGGAACGGCGATACGGAGAACATGGGCCAAAATACATTGATGTTCAGGATTTTCTTGACCATGAATTCATTGACAGGCACCAATACAAGTTCCCGATGGAATCCTTTCCAAAACTCAAACGCCAATACACAATCACAATGCTTGAAAAACACGAGGACTACGCTGTCTTCGATGTTGATGTGTTGTTGATTTCAGGCGACAGAGAAACAACTGCCAAACACCGAGTGTATCTTACAATCCGCCCTTGGGAGGGCATGGAAGAAATACTTGGAGAAAACCCATTCACGGTTCAACATGAAGGTAAGAGCAATGCGTTGAAACAACTCAACTCTGGAACCTATGCCTTCTCCAAGTTCTTTGGCCTATGTCACTGTGACATTTTGATAGGCTAAGAACAATCGTGGGATTTATCACCCAACCAATAACGGGACTTTGGTCTCGCGCTATCAAGCGATTAAGCGACAACAAGGAAGTAAAATTCATTGAAGTCGTATTGAAAGAACAAGACATTGAACGTCTTAAGGGACTTCGTGTTGGCGACACTCTCCAAATCTGGGAGAATGAGCATCGGAAGAACAATGACTCTCCGACGCACAATATGCGCCTTCGCCGAGAAGATAAAAACTGAGGCCCAATAGGGCCAATCGTGACAGAACAATCACAAACATCAAGGAGCCTGCAAGACTTGCTTCTTGAAGAAATACAAATCAACCCTGAACATGAATGTTTTGAATTCATCAAGTATTTGAACCACAGAGAATGTTTAGGCTACTCCATCAGGGGAGTGTATAGTGGAACTGTCGTCCCATCGACTGTTCGAGGTATCTCTACCTTCACACATACCGCCCCTACTGGAGCAACTTCGGGAAACGAAGTACACTGGGTAATTCTTGAAATTACCAAAGATTTTGATTTCTGGATTATGACTTCAAACGAAATCACAAGTCCAGAAGAAGGTCAATTCAGACCTCTTACAGCCCTGAGAATGACTATTCCAAGTTGGATAAATCACGGGCTCGAAGAAAAAGACAAACTCAAAAACATTCAAACAGATAGTTGGACAAAAACCTCAACAATGATATTGAGACGTGATGTTTCTTTGCGCCTTCAAACTGAAGAGCAATACAAAGTGGATTTTCCATATTACAAAGGAGCACCGTGCTATCAAGCGGAGCACTTGGTTGAAGACCCAGAGAAATTGGTTCTTCGGCCAGAAGTTCAGCACGATAATCGGTCATTTGGACCGGCTATCACAGCGGAATCATTCAATAATGCCGAGCACCCACAAATGCCGTGGGACGGCGCATTTTGGGCTGGCAAAAACAAAGCACTTACTGAAGATAACAAATGGTATTATGTGTCACTGATGGGAGAATACCCCATCCTTGACTTACCTTTCAGTATGCCAGCAGAGATTGATGGAAAAAAGATTACCCTCCCAGAGGGACGCTTTGATATATCGCATTCTGAATTTATTTTGATGAAAATACAGTGGCCTGAAGTTGATAAGCGAATGACTCTTATATCGAGTGTAAAGGAAGCGAAAGAGCAACCTGTGCACCAAGACTCATTCATGGAGCGCCTATGAGCGCCCAATCGTGACAATTGAGGAAAGACTCAATGGGTCTGAAGACAACAGACCTAAGAAGACATACACGAAAAAAGACATCGGAAGCGAAGTGACCCTCAACATTGATGGCGTTGTTTTGACCGATGTCGTTGTTGAGGTGGCGCTGCCCGGACGAGACAGCATCATCGGACCAACGTTTGTGTGTGCTCATATCTTTGCACGTCTGACCATGATGGAGGCCATGATGGCTGCATCTGCTCACGCCAACAAAGAGCGTGACGACTGGTCTGACGAAATGGCTTGAATGCCAACAACCTACGGCTTGCTATGCGAGTCAATCGTGTCAAATGACGCAAATCAAAAAGGCTCTCTTGAAGAAGAGGGCTTTGTAAGTGACAACGCCGACGTTCCATGTCGGGGCCATCTTGGCTTCTTCGCTGTTTTTCAAGGCGAAGTAAATTATGCCGACTTGGTCGAACGTGGACGTGAACTGGGACTTCCCGGTTATTCTGGACCCTCTTTGGGAGAAGACAGAAGTGCTGCTCACTCACATGGAGACAACGGCCACCTTCATTGGGGCCGAAACGGCAACCACTGGGATTGGAGTTCCCTCAATTTCGATTGGGATGGATGGATTCCAAGACCTCGCTCTGGCAGCAAGGCTTTCGCTAACGCAGTGAAGGACCTTAACAGGTCAGTGGGATTTGTTGAAACAGAGGACTGGGAAGACGCTCAAGGGCGTCGACGGGCTCGTGTTTCATATGAGGTTGTTATGTTGCGAAACAACAAGGAGTTCAAACTTGTACGACGATGGCGAGGAAAGAACGTCGCAAGCGGACGGTGGGACAGTATTACGGAGGACTTATTCCGTATTCAGTTCATTCCACCTGAACGTGGAAGTCACCTACAACGGTGGCGCCAGCGATATGTTCACCAGACCCTGACTGGAAATCCGCCAAAGGACATGCCACGAGCAGAACCAAGCGAACTAAGTGCACTTTACGAAGTGACACCTTTCGATGCTTCTGTCAGCGTGAGCCCTGAGCAGATTCAGCAAGTGAACCGAACGTTGCGACTCGCACTCCTTCGTGAGTGTACTACTGTTGACCAAGACGGACTTCGCTCTATCATCCGACGTGCTATCAAGGACGTTGGTGGTATGCAGTTCGGTGGGTCTTCTGGTGGTGTCTATTACATACCAGACTGGAACAACACCCAGCATTACATGCAGGCGCTTGTTCCGTTCTCTGAACTTATCAACTGGTTCGGTGAACAAAACTATCAAGTCGAAGAATATGTCGAAGATGAAGATGGCAATTTTGTCCGCCAACAAAGGACTCCGCCAACAACATTCCGACTACTTGGCTATGTTGAAAGTGCTCGTCAGATGGAATACCTCCGTCAGGACATTGCACGAGAAGTTGTTTCCTCAATCAACGACTACTACGATGACCTCGTCAAGGTTGTCAGTCAGACGACGATTGAAGACCTTCCACGGGAAATTGACCGACTATGGCGCGAGCAACGAACGCTTCGTGACCGACTCGGCAACATGCGTGGAATCATCGGAGACAGCATCAACGAAGCACTTGCACCTCACTCTGGGGTTCAAGCAATCTTTGACGAGCGGTTAGGTGCAATTACTACGGGTAGCCAACAACAGGCCAATCGCCTGAGGCAACTCATGCGCATTGAACTGCGTGATGAAAACGGGGACGAATGAGCCCCAATCGTGTCGACAGATAATGAAGACCAATGCACATGTATTGAATGCGTGTGCCCTAAATGTCATACCCCATGGCTTCCGAGCACGAAGTTCGAAGTCTGCGGGGCATCAAAATTGTATAAAGGCAAAGTATGGCTCAACAGATATTGCCATGGGTGTTATGAAGAAACATCCATTCCCTTCTTTGTCAACCAAGATTGGGTTGATGAACAGAGAGTCAAACGCTTCAAACGCCTGTTTGAAGATAAACATGGAGATGCATGACTGATATTGAACGGCGACTTTCGGGAGAACCCGAAGAACAAGTGACAAAGGCCGATATGGAAATCGCTGATAAACTCGGCGTGCCCTTGGAGAATTTTTTGAATGATTTCAAAAAGTGCTCCATTTGTGGCAAGTATTTCTCTGGATATGGACACAACCCATATCCATTTGGCTCAAATGGCAAAATGCCATTTGGCTCGCAACGTGGAGACCGCTGCTGTGATGAATGCAACAACGATGTTGTCATCCCACACAGAATACAGCGCGCAATGCAGATGCGACACCAAGAGCGAAGAATGGATTCATTGAAATAAATAACGGCTGTCACAAGCCAATCGTGGACAGAGATGTCTCAATTATGTCTCGGCTTATGCCGGGAGAAATCTTAACGAACCCCGAAACAAGGGAATCCAATCTCAAGCATGAACTTCAACTGAGAGAACAACGAATTGCTATACTGGAAGCAGAAATTGACTCAGTAAGACAAAATAAAAAAAGGCAGATTTACAGACCGTCAGTCGGTCTGTCTCCTTCTTTTTGTCATGGCGCATACGAAAACGACTTATTCATTGGACAATGCAGTGGTGGCGCCGCGATAATGTTTCGGCAGGCTACCTTAACGGATGTTATACTTCAAGTTGACAATGACGATATTGTTATCTTTTGGGATTGCTATTTCAAAAACGTGCGGTTCGAAGGTGAACCGGGCTTTATTTTGCTCAACGGAGAGCAGACCTACATTTCAGATTGTTCTATTACAAGGGACAC
>Ga0208162_1000559_pt1 | contig 21388 bp, 43 predicted proteins | sample CB_VirMetaG_4_FD_184539 | JGI IMG/M metagenome (GOLD analysis project Ga0208162, IMG submission 184539) | Freshwater to marine saline gradient viral communities from Chesapeake Bay - CB_1508_1M Viral MetaG (SPAdes) (version 4) | ecosystem: Environmental > Aquatic > Marine > Coastal | place: USA... | reverse complement strand
AACGGTTTAATAAAAACTGGCGGGGCAGTAGTAACCCGAAACTAAAAGCACAGCGAAACACCCCGCTTGTTTTTATTTATTGTTAGGGTGCGTTATTATTATGAAAATTAAATGGAACGAGTGGGGGCAAGGAAAGACCAAAGACTTGCAGACCATAATAGAGGATAAAAGCTTTGATTACGAAGGTGGTGCGTTAGAGAGTGTTGTGCGGAAAGCAAGCGACATAGCTTTGTTTAGTGCCAAAACAGTAGAGTTATTGTATAAAAAAGGAATATTGACAAAAGAAGACATAAAAAGCTTGCTTGTGGGTTTTGATTATTTTGAGGGTGATATTGAGATTATTGACTAATGCACCCTAACGGTGAATGTATGGCAAGTGCCATAACTGAACTTAATTAATAACACAAAAACTTTGAATTATGAATACAGAGAGAAAAAAGAACGAAACAAAGCAATGCACTATACCCGTTGTTAGCAATAGTTTACAAGAAATGATTGTATTAAAGGAATATTATGAAGCTATTGCAAGAACTTACAAGGGTGGATGTTATAACCATAGACAAGCTGAAGCCAACAGGAAGATAAAAGTTTTAGAAGATAAGATTAGTGAGATTAGTGATAATTATTGCTAACACCTCGCTAAGAACCCGTTAATGGGTCTTGGCGGTAGTTATGAACTAAAATTTTATACAAATGGAAATTGACAAAATAGATTTATTTGAACACTACGATGAGATGCCACCCCAACTTAAGGGGGTGGTATCCAAGTGGGTAGAGATTGAAGCTGGAAGCGGTCTTACCTATGATCAATGCGAACAGTTTCTCAGTGAGGTAAATGCCATAGGTTATACGTTTGAGTATGGTCTATGTGCAGAACCTTTTGGGTTATGTCGTGTAGATGACAATTTAGAGTCAGGAACATTAACAATAAAAAAATAAGCGATGATTAGACATTCGGATATTAAGAAGTTGGGGTTTACCGGGGGATTTCCTTTAGGTTACACAAAGGGTAGAATACGCCTGGACATCTATGAAGATGATGATAGGCTTGATTCCTTTATGGCATACGTGGATGACATCAAAGTAGGATGGATTAGATCCGTTGATGATTTAGAAAAACTGCTTTTGTCATCTACCTGACAATTTTATTTTTCGAACAGTATCATTTTTACACCAATGGAATACGCAAGAATTTGTACAGAAACTAAAATCGGAATGAACTCTGGTTGGGTTGTCAATGATGGAGAGGAATATTACTCTACTGAAAGATTAGCCCTAAAGAGAGTTAAAGAACTTGGTTGTAAAAACTTAGCCGATGCATTCACTAAGGGTGTGTGCTATTGGACTGAGTGGGAAGACCAAGATTGGTTTAATGAATCTAAATCCAAATAAATCATGGAAAAACAAGTAGTAGAAAGAGTACACGAATTATTGAACACCTCATCTTGGCAAGCACAGTATTGTCATCCTGACAAGTGGAAAGATGAAGACATGGATAAGTGTATAGACATCTTGGAGAAGACCATATTCAGTTTTCCACTAGTCAAAAGTTTTCTGAAAGATTGGGAGCCTGAGATAATTGAAATGACCGATGATTATGATGAGGCTTCCTTAGTAAGCTCTTCCTTGCACTTTTGTGCAGACCCTTTAGCATGGCAAGTGTTACATAATCACAAAGAGTTATATGCACCAGAATCAGCAACTTTTACAATAACTAATCAATACAAACATAAATGAGAGTACTAGTAGCGTGTGAAGAATCCCAAGCAATTACAAAAGAGCTTCGTGCCTTGGGACATGAAGCATTTAGTTGTGACCTCTTGCCATGTAGTGGCGGTCATCCTGAGTGGCATTTCCAACAGGATGTATTTGAGGTGATTGAACAAGGGTGGGATATGATGATTGCCCATCCACCTTGTACATTCCTAACAGTAGCAGGGGCGCGATGGTTGTACCATCCTGACGATAGGGAATTACCGGTGGAGGAGCGAAGACCACACCCTAAGTATCCAAACCGTAGGCAAGACCAAATGGATGCCTTAGACTTTGTACAGAAACTTATGGATGCACCGATAGATAAGATCGCTATTGAGAATCCTGTGTCTGTAATAAGTTCTCACATCAGGAAGCCTGACCAAATCGTACACCCTTATCACTTTGGTGACCGAGCAAGGAAAGCCACTTGCCTATGGCTGAAGAATCTACCACCACTTGAGCATACAGATGTGGTTGACCAGGGAGAATCATTTGAGTGGGTGGATGGTAGAACCGGGAAGAAGAAACGTCAACCACTATGGTACTACCAAGCACTATGTGAGGCAAAGACACCGCAACAACGTAGGACTCTGAGGTCTAAGACCTTTAAGGGTATGGCAAAAGCAATCGCTAATCAATGGACTAAATAAAGGATGAGAGAACCTAGCAACAAATTACTAGACACGCTATTGTTTATCGTAACACTAGCATTATTAATAACCGCACTAACTTTCAAGACCTTGGTCTTGGGTTGGTAAAAAAACAAAACGATGGAAGAAATGGGTTATCTAATGACTTGTTAATGGACAGCAGGATGATTGAGTTAGTTTCTATATGGTTTTCTATATCGATTGCTGGCTGCATAGTAATGATTCCGATAATGAGGTATGAGAAACGAATCAAGACCTTTATCTCAGTTACCATCAACGAACACAGCAGGAAGCAAATGAAGTCCTGGTCTTATTACCGGAGGACTATGATTGTTGAGCGAATAATTTTAATGTTAATTCTTTTGTTAATAACTATTATAACCTAATTTAGCCGAATGGAAGGGAGGAGAGCCACATACTATTTGAAGTTTCACGGAAAGGACAAGTTTGGTATCAGGGACTTCACAAGCCTGCAAGATTACAGGAATTGGAAGTATAACCTTGAGAACCAAGGGTACAAGGTCAAGCAAGTTTTTTGGCAAGACGGGTATCCTGGTCTTGATGGTTGGAAATATAATTGGTGATAGTGATGGATAAATACGTAGCATACTATAGGGTTTCAACAACTAAGCAGGGTGAGTCAGGTCTCGGTCTTGAAGCTCAACGGAGAATGGTTGAGACATACATTGACTCTAAGGGGTTATTGACCAATGAGTTCACGGAAATAGAAACCGGCACCAGCAAGAAGAAAAGACCAATACTTCAACAAGCAGTTGATTTATGCATAGCAACAGGGTCTAAGTTGGTGATTGCCAAGATAGACAGGTTGGCTAGAGATGTTCACTTTGTTTCTAGTCTAAGCAAGTCTGGTGTTGACTTCATATGTTGCGATATGCCAGATGCTAATAAGTTCACCATACATATTATGGCGGCAATGGCAGAGAATGAAGCTCAGATGATTAGTGATAGAACCAAAGCTGCCTTGAAGTCCATAAAGGACAAGATAGATTGTGATGGATTCTACGTCTCCAAATCAGGGAACAAGATTTACAGGCTTGGAGGTAACGGAGTCTTTCCAGATTCAGCAATAAACAATAGCATAAGAACTAGGAAGAAGGTTTCAGAGATGAATCTTAACAAGAAGTATGCTAGACCATATGCTGCTGAACTCAGGAGGCAGGGAATGAATCTTCAAGACATAGCTGATAAGCTAAATGAAAATGGATACTTATCTCCATCAGGAGGTAGGTTTCATAAGACTACTGTAAATAGACTTATCAATGAATAAAACACATCAACTAGTATTGTTAGCAATACTTAGCATACCATTCAGTTACTTTTTAGGATGGTTAGTAGGCATAGTACTTAAAATAATTGATCACTTTATATGGAAAATCAGAACATGACACACAAATTTGTAATCAGATTGGCAGACACACATCCTAGTACTCTGCCGCCAAGGAAGAGGAAGATGCAACTTCAAGTAGAGGACTACGAGCAAGGGTTTGATGCAGCTGTTACGTTACTTGGGTTAGACCCTACAAAAGATGACGTTGAATATGGAGACGTATTCTTCCAAAAGAATGATGTACTAATTGAATTAGATAAGGCATGAGTGATTTACACGTATTGCCTATGGAAATAGGCGCAGCAGAATTAATAGTTGAATTTGAATTTATCAAAGGAGAAGAACCGGTATACAATTATGGTGACGGATCAGGTTACCCAGGTTCTCCTGATGAGGTTCACGTAACATCTGTAAAATATCTAGGTGATGGAGAGCCAATGCAGGTGTCTCAGTTGATTGAGGATCTTGACCTGATGGTGGAGGTAGAAAGGCAATGTTACGAACATATGGAAGACTGATGGTAGATAAAACACTAGCGGTTGTCAATAGTTGCAGGACTCCGGAACACTTGATGTCTGCAATTAGGTACGCAAGGTTGGCAGACCTAAAGAATCATGCACAAGTCAAAATAGCCATTATCTCCATGGCTCTTCATTTGGGGATTAATCCGAACACAGTAATATAATGGAAAACAGAAGTAGAGAGCAAAAGGTAGCAGACATCACAAAAATAGTATGCGAGACAATGCACGTTTCATCAGATGAATTGGTTAGCATAAAAAGGGAAAGGCATATGGTTGATGCTAGGAGAATTTTCGTCAACATGTTGATTGAGGAGGAGAAGTTTACATACAGTCATATGGCAAAACTCCTTAACAGAAATCACGCAACAGCCATACACTATAAGAGGTCTCACAGTGGGCTTTACACTGGTGACGAGGATTACAGGTACAAGTACGATCGGTGTATGAAAAAGTACAGGGGAGAAAATATGGCAACAATAAACGACCTAATCAATAGCAAGAAGGACACAAAAAAGTTAGAAGAGAAGGTCAGTCATTTGGAAGAGGTGATCAAGGACTTAAAGTACCAAAACTTGAAGCTTGAAAATAAAATTAGAATGAAGCACTATTGATATGAAAGGATACGATTTATCTAGGGCTTGGTTCAATTTCTGTTTTGAGAACCCTGAGTTAATTAAGCCTATACATACAGCCATTTTCTTCTTTGCCTGTGAACACTACAACAGGTTGGGTCAGAAGGAGAAGTTTGGATTCCCATCTCAGATGACGATGGAAGCCATAGGAGTCAAGAAATATCAGACATATGGTAAGGCTTTGAACGAACTTGTAGATTGGGGATTCATCAAAATGATTGAAAGGTCTAAAAACCAGTACTCTGCTAACATAATAAGTCTATGTGCTACACCAAAAAACGGCACGGCACGGGACAAAGCATTGGACAAAGCATTGGTAAAGCACGGGTCAAAGCAAGGTCATAGCACGGGGCAAGGCAAGGACAGTATAGATAAACCAATAAACCAACAAACCAATAAACCATTAAACCAAGAACTAGCATTTGATAGATTTTGGAACATGTATGGTTTGAAAAAGTCTAAGGCTAAGTCAATCGACAAGTGGGATAGTTTGGATGATGACACGAAGCGTAAGATTTTTGAAACGCTACCAAGCTACCTGCAAGAGACTCCTGACATAAAGTACCGGAAGCAACCGATCACATATCTGAACCAAAAGGTATGGATGGACTACGAAGGAGGTGACTCAGGATACGATGGTGTTGTCATCGATATGTTTGAAGCAAGGAAGAGAGCTTCTGTACGCTATACAAATCCATCAGATGAGTTGGTTGATTCGTACATGTCTGATCAAGGATACAAGAAAAGAGGAGAGGTATGGATAGTAGGATAAGGTTGTGGGATAGAGAAATCAGCATCTATCAGAATCTGTTTGATGTTGATTCCAATCATGTGACCACTGTTGGCAATGCTCTCAAGAGAATTAAAGAGGGTGCATCAAGGGAGCTTGTTGAGCAAGTACGTAGGCTACCATACGGACCAGATAGAGATGCATGTAAAAAGAGATTGCCCTCTCCGCTATTCTCTGGTGTGTTCAAGTCTCGTAACGACAACAACATAATCTCATACAGTGGTCTGATATGTTTGGACTTTGATGATTGTAAGCCAACGGATGTAAAAGAATCTCTGTCTAAGAATAAGTACATCATTGCATGTTGGACATCTCCATCTAACAATGGTGTGAAGGCGTTGGTGGAGGTTAAGTATCCGGAACGCCATCTTGAACACTTTGATAGTCTGTTAGAGAACTTTCCGAACCTGGATCCGTCAGGGAGAAACCTGAGTAGGATTTGTTTTGAGTCTTATGATCCGGACATACACATCAAAACTAAATGGGAGGTGTATGATCAGATTGTGGAGAAGGTGTATGAACGAAAGGAGATTACAGTCTCTACCAACAACACCATCTACGAGAAGCTAAAGACTTGGATGATGAACAAGGGAGAAGGTTTCTACGAAGGAAACAGAAACAATTTTGTGTTCAAGCTTACATGTGGTTGTCTGAGATTTGGTTTAGAACAAGAAGAAATACGAGAACCTATGATTGCTGACTTCTGCGGAGGTTCATTCACGGTCAAGGAATTAGATGTGATTCTAAATAGCGTGTACCGGAACTACATGAAGGATTTTGGTACGGCTGAGTTTACGGAGGATGAGAAACTAATCAACTCAGTCACCAGGGAGAATATTGAAGCCGAGCTTGAGTACTTGGATGAACCGTTGGAGGATGTCATCTACTTGAACGACATCTTTGACGAGATGTTAAAGGACTTTCATTCCGGTAATCAGGTTGGAGAAACAACCCACTTCCCTAGCGTGGATGAAAGGTTCAGATGGATGCGAGGTGAGATTACAATTGTCGGGGGTATTGGGAATTTTGGGAAGTCTACCATGATGCTACAGTTGATGCTGATGAAAGCGTTGAAGGATGGATACAAGTGGGCGGTGTTTAGTCCAGAGCAATATCCACCGAAGTTCTTCTACAACCAATTGATTCATGCCTTGGTGGGCAAGTCTCCATACAAACATCATCAGAATCAGATGTCCGAGCAGGAGTACAGAGAGGCTGCTGAGAAGATTAACGACAAGTTCTACTTCATCTATCCTGAGAAAGCAATGCCAAGTCAGGGCTACATCAATCGTAAGTTCATTGAGGCGATGATTAGGCACAACATTGATGGTTGCATGATTGATCCGTTCAATGCTATCTACAGAGATAGAAGTACTAGGATGCGTGATGATCAGTTTCTAGAGGATTTCTTTAGAGTGCAGAAAAAGTTTGCCCTAGAGAACAATGTCTACATGGTGATTGTGGCTCACCCTAACAGTTCCATACAGAAGGATGAAAGAACCGGGGACTACAAATGTCCAAGGGTCTACGACTTTGCCGGAGGTGCTATGTGGAACAACAAGGCAGACAACATCATTATGTTCCACCGACCTTACTACAATTCTAATCCTGCCGACAGTACATCTCAGTTCATATCACAGAAGATTAAGAAGAAAGAGTTGAACGGAACTACGGGAGAAGCAATTCTAACATTTGATGTACGAAAGGGAAGGTTTTACGATGATCGCGGCAATCCCTTAGAGGAGCAAGAACCGTTTTACGATAGTTCTGCTAACAGTCAGGCGATGATTGATGCTAGAGAGCCTTACAAAGAATCAGATATATTTGACGATGAATTACCTTACTAAACCAAAACAAAATGAATATTGAAAAAAAATTATTCCCAAAATCAGACGAACTTGTTGTAGATAAGAATAAGATAGGTCTAATACAAATAGTTGATGGTGAACTCGACCCTATAAATTGCTCCATAAGTGAAGAAGGTGTTATTGAACTTGACGTTTCTGAATATCAGTACATATCACTTACATACAACAATGTTTTGAGACTTCAGGAGTGCATAGAAGATATGGATGACATATACGAACAAGAGTTGGAAACGGATGGACAGTAGACGTTATTACTCACATACTAAAGAACATGGAACTATGACAAAGACTTACAGACCATTGCCTAGCTTTCTGACAATCAAAGACTCAGAGATTGAAGGACTTGGGTTATTCGCAACCGAAGAGATTTACGAGGACATATGTTTGGGTACAACCCATATATTTGACATTCGGTTTGAGGATAACCTAATACGAACACCTCTTGGAGGTTTCATCAATCACTCCGACACTCCTAACTGTATTATCAGAAGGGAAGAAGAGGGTGCAAGTTTTTTGGAGAAAAGTTTTCCGGTAAGAAACTACCTTTACTCTCTACGAAACATCAAGCCTGGTGAAGAATTAACTGTAACCTACACAACCTACAAAGTATGATTAAGAAAGAATGGATAACGGAATTGGTAGATCGAACACCTGAGTGGTACGAATACCGGAAGAATGGGTTAGGGGCATCAGACTCAGGCATTGTATGTGGATTGAATCCATACAGCCCCACCAAGATGGAACTTTATCACATCAAGGTTGGTACAGAGGAACGTATTGACATTATGTCCGAAGCGGCATTTCAGGGTATTCACAATGAGGAATGGGTTGCCAGTCTGTGGCAGTACTACGATGGCAGGGAGAATGGCTACATCACCAACTATGAATCAGGAAACATTCAGAGGAAGATGTACAACCTAAAAGGATGTGTTTGCAACCCTGACTTCCCTTGGTTGTTCTGTAACTACGATAGGGTTATTAAAGCAGGATCGTCAAAACTCAATCCCGATGGAACATTCTCTGGTGAGATACTTGAGCATGATGCTCCACTTGAAATAAAGACTATGAGGGGCTTTGTATCAAAGGCTTATGATGGGGGTGTTCCCGACTACTACATCTCGCAAGTACACCAACAGATGCTTATTATGGGGTCTGACTATGCTGAGATTGCAGTACTCATTGATGGAAGGAATTTCAAGGTTTTTCCTATTGAACGGGATGAGGCGATTATCGATATGATTATTGAAAAGACTGCTGACTTTTGGGCAAGAGTAATCAAGGGAAGAGAAGCGCACAAGAAAGCTCTCGAAGCTCTTCACTTAGATGATGAAGAGATGTACAATGACTACATACAGGAGGTTATGATGTACGAGCCGGAACCTGATCACAACGACAACTATTCCACCTACCTGTCCGAACGACATAAGGTGGAGGATGAAAGGATGTTGGGAGATGACGAACTACTTGGTCAGGTCAAACATCTTCAGACCGTTAAGGCTATGATTAAGATACTTGAGAAGGAGAAACGTGAGGTTGAGAACAAGGTCAAACACAAGTTCGTACAAGAGTCAGTTGAGAAGATTGAGTTCTCCGGTGAAGGGTATGCCAGGTACTACCAAAGAGGTGGGAATAAGACCAAAACTTTGGATGTTAGAATCAGTAAACCCGATGATTTTGTGCTTGGAGTTCAGCTAGAAAAAATCGATAGAGAAGTAGGCTACCTCCTATAAAATCGTATTTTTACACCTCAATAAGGAGAACATGAAGAAACTCGTAAAGCTTCAGTCAGAACTGAAAGCCCCTAAGAATCAATACAATAGCTTTGGAAAATACAAGTATCGTTCCTGCGAGGACATACTTGAAGCGGTAAAACCGTTATTGGCAAAGCATGGTCTGATCATGTACATGACAGACACAATTAAGGAGGTATCAGGTATACCATACATTGAGTCTACTGTTATGATTGAGGACATTGCTGCACCTGGAGAAGCAGTTAGTTCTACGGCTCAAGCAGGGATTGACCCATCAAGGAAAGGGATGGATATCGCTCAGAGCTTTGGAAGTTCTGCTAGTTACTCTAGGAAGTACGCATTGTCTGCATTGCTTCTACTTGACGAATCAGAAGCTGACCTTGATGCATCTGAAGCACCAAAGAAAACGTCTGCCCCAAGGAAGAAGACAACCGTTGAGAAAGCGGTATCTAAAAAAGGAAAGAAGGTGGTTGCCGGAACACCTGAGTTCAACAAGGTTCTTGATTGGATTGAGGACCCGAAGAAAGCCGGAACAATTGAAAAAGCCCTTGAGATGTACGATATCGACAAGGCAACTGAAAACGCAATAAGAACATATCTAACCAAATAATAAGCAATATGAGTTCAGTTAATAAGGTAATCTTAATCGGTAACGTGGGTAAAGACCCAGAGGTTAAGGAGTTTAAAAATGGAAGGGTTGCAAACATGGTTCTTGCAACTAGCGAAAAGTACACCGACAAAAATGGTGACCGCCAAGAGAAGACCGAATGGCACAACATCGTGGTGTATGGGAAGCTTGTGGACATCGTTGAGAAGTGGGTGAAGAAAGGTGACAAACTTTACATTGAAGGAAGTATCGCCACACGCAAGTGGGAAGACAAGCAGGGTAATGACCGCTACACTACAGAAGTGAAAGCGTTTAATATGACAATGCTTGGAGGAAACAGCAACAACACATCAGCCAAACCTGCTGCAAAGGCTCCGGCAATGGCAGAAGATGATCTTCCTTTCTAAACAAAACAAATAGTTATATTAAGCCCTGTCCTTGGATGGGGCTTTTTTATTGATGATAGTGAAGAAAGATAAGAGAATAAGGTTCAAGACCAGGGTTACTGATGAGATGCATGCTAGAATACAAGCATCTTCTACTCAATGGGCAAACCAAGTTTATGACCAAGCAGAGTCTATAGGAAAATTGTTTGTCAAAAACTTTAGGTTCTTATGCAAGAAACACAACATCACGCAAAGAGATGCGTTCAAACATGTCCGTGAAAATGGATTTAAGTTTAGGGAAGAAAGAATGTCTGAGTTTGCTAGGCTTCATGCTGTGTACCCCACAATAGTTGAAATATGTTTTTTCTCCAAGATATTTGGAGTGTCACCAGGAGAGATGATAAGTAAAGATTTTGAAGCTATAGACTTACTCAGACGGAACGCTAAACATTGAATCTAACATATCCTCTACAGCCTTTGACATCTTGATTGCAATCATATCACCACCAGCCATTGTAAGTATAGCGGCAGAGTATCCGTTTATACGTTTTGTGTAGGCTCTCTGAACGTCATCAGGATGAAACCACGCAACCTCTTCCCGATATTCTGGTGTCGGAACTGGCTGCGGAACCGGTAAGCTAAGATTTTCATTTTCCTGTCTAACCCTTTCAATCTCCTCCATGTTAGTACAGATAAATGTAGATGCTCTCATACTACCAAAGATACGAATCTTATATTTACACCATGAATTACATAACTTACTTACTTAGAACTTACTTACTTAGTACTTACTTACTTAGAACACTTTTCCCATATCTCGTGTGTTTCATAGCAGGTGTTTTGCTTGCGTGGAAGGGATGTGGAGATGGATCAGCAAAGACTGTAACACAAACGATTGAGGTTGAGAAGCCTGTGTATGTAACCAAATACGTTGACCGATGGAAAGAAAAGCCCGTTAGATTTGTTGAGCGTGTAGAGATACGAGACACAATCATCAACAATGTGATACAATACGACACGATCTTTGACATTGACACCGTTAGCATTATTGAGGCTTGGTTGACCGAAGTAAACAAGTACGACACCCTATTTGATTTTGAAGCCTCTACAGTGCGTTTAAGGTGGGATAACTACCAGAATGTCTCTGAGAACCTTAGAGTAGATTACACACCCTTAAAACAGTCTAGAAAGCCATCATTTGGCGCACATGTTCTGTTAGGTGCAACAGGAGACTTCAATCCTAATGCTAGACCATTCTTAGGCATAGGGTTTCATGGAGAAGTTAAGAGGACACACATAGGAGCCACGTATGGTTACAACCTCAACGAGCATTTTGTTGGGCTTACAATCGGAAGAACATTATTACCTAGATAAACCAAAACAAAGATGAGTAAAGAAAAATTGATATCGCATCTATGTTCTAAAATAGAAGAGTATAGATCTGACTCAGAATATAACGAAGGGGTCAGAAGGGGATTGGCAATAGCTATTGCTAATATTAAGAATATAACTGACGAGTTTCCACCAGAAGCCTGTGATTATTGCTCAACATTGATGAAGGTTGATTTGGATGGAAAATGGTGTCCTAATTGTAATGTTTGGATTTCAACAAAAGAATAAAATGAGTAAATGTGAAATATGCGGTAAGGAGGGTTTCCATAAGATGAGCTGCCCAACGCAGAAGGTGACTGTGTTCATTCCAACACTTGAAGGGGACGAAGCGGAGGAGTTCATCCGCAAGGCAGAATCAGCAGAACGTGGAACTGTTGACTGGAGCAGACAGATGAAACAGATGGAACGTATCTTAGAGAAATCGCGAATCGCGAATCGCAAATTGAAGTACGGAAAAGGTGAAGCACCTAAAGTGAAACGAAGTAAAGACGTAGAAGAATAACCATGCCAGACATTACGATGTGTTCGGGCGAGAAATGCCCACTGAAACAGATATGCTACAGACATACTGCAAAGCCGAATGAATTTAGACAAGCATACTTTATGAAACCTCCTGTAAGCGAAGGTGAGTGCGAGTATTTTTGGAGAACAGAACCAAAGAAGTGCAAGTATGTAAAAAGGGAAGGTGAAAGTTGTACCCTGAATGATAACTGTACGTATCCTAACTGTAAAGAATGAAAAAGAGAGAATATCGGATAGCCTATCGAGAAGGATATAATGAATATTACCCAGAAACAAGGGTTGTGTTTCTAGGTATACCTGTTACAAGATGGCGAAGAATAGCAGAACATTCAGGCGGTACTTTTGGTCTTTATGACACACTTGAATACCCAAAATTAAACAAGGAAGATGCAGAAAATCTAATATGGAAGTACAAAAGATCGCTGACACCTAAAAAGATGATATATATACCATACGAAGAATGATGTTTTTCTTAAAGATAATCGCACTTGCTTATATACAGAATATCAGTTTTGCGTTAATATCAAGGGCAAGGAACAGAGACAATATGTATTACCATGCTGTAGCTTCAGTGTTCAGTAATGCAATATGGTTTCTCACAATGAAAGAGATAGTAATAAATGATTTCAGCCTTGATCTGTTCATGCCTTATACACTTGGTACAGTAGCAGGAAGTCTTACTGGTGCTAAGGTATCAATGAGAATAGAAAAATGGTTGGATGCAAAAGCAGATAGTAAATGACAAGCAACATAACCAAGAAGGTAATTAACGACCTGATAGAGTCTGAACCAAAAACAAATAAGATGAAAGCGTACTACATTAAAACATCAGAAGCAAGACTACTCAGCAACGTGGTTAAACACGCAGTCAAAAGGATGTTGATCACAATATGGTGTCTGATCATAGGCTTGATACCGCTTATCATAACGGCAGTCAACAACTCATAGGTCTATTTTTGGGATGTAACGTAAAATGATATGAGTATGTGGCGCATTTGGTGGCAGTGACCTGTTCGATTCAGGTGGTTATGATGGAGTTACATTGTAGCGAGGTTCGAATCCTTCATTGCGCCATTACTTATATCTATTGTTGTAAAAACGTAAATGTGATGAAATATTACCATACAATAGACTCGGAAGAGCTTAGAAATCTAATATTAACACCTAAAGAGAAACAAATAGAGTGCAATAATTGCAAAGGTACAGGATGGGAAAATTGGGATGAAAACGGTGATGACATTCAGCCTGGTCGTTCTTACTCTTCAAAAAGAGCTGATGGAGAATGTCAAGATTGCAAGGGAATAGGGTATAAGTTCTGATTATGTTTTACAACGAGATTGGTATATGAACCTGTAAAAATAAAACGGATTAAACGCAGAAATGATGAAAAGAGTACAAAGAAAGAGAACAAAAGGTTACAGAATGCCAGAAAATACGAAATACGTAGGAAGACCGACAAAATGGGGTAATCCTTTCCGTGTGGAGGATTTAGGAGCAGAAGAAGCCGTAAAAAGATACAAAGAGTGTGTATTGAATAATGCTATGTGCTACGCCTATATTGATGAGATAGAAGCAAGCATACAGTTTGAGAGATTTAAGTGGATGGCTGAAAATTTAGAGCAATTACGTGGGCTGGATTTGGCTTGCTTTTGTTCTCTTTCTTCTCCATGTCACGCAGATGCTTTGATAGAGCTACTACAGTAGTTTTTTTATGGTTTATATCTATTGTTGTAAAATCATTAAAAAGGGAAATATGAAAAAATTACTTTGGATTAGTTGGTATGCGTTTGTTGATAGTCGTCAATATGTGAACCCGAAAAAACTAACAAAATATCTGATTACAGTAACAGTGCTTGGAAAGCGCATACACTTTAGATTTATGAAACAAGACGGTAGTTGGTTTTTGCGATGCGAGAATTTGTATAGTTGGTGGTTGCGATTTAAGTGGAATTACTTAACAAATAAAAATGGCAGCGAACTCCCTTTTTAATGTTTTACAACGGTACGGCTAAAAAATGAATAACCCTTATTGCGCGTGGGGGATTACACGTGCAGAACTAAACATTATTATTATGCTTGTAGAGAAAAAAGAGAAATTGAAGCGAGAAATCGCAGGAGTGCTAAATGCAAATGGTGTTGATGGGTTTTTGAACACCCCAGACTACGCTATTGCTGATATGCTTGTAGGTGTCATTCTGAAAATGGACGATGTGAACAAGGAGAAAGCCATTCACTCAATGACGGTTGACCAATCACTACGGTGAGCGCGGCAAGGGTTATTTTGTTTTTAGCCCTTGTTGGTGAACGTGTGGCGCATTAGTTTGATGAACGGTTGTACAGCCCGACATCTTAATCAGACACGCTTCTGAGCCGCCACATGGACACCAACGGCAAATAATATGAGTAGTGCCGAGCGTAGGGGTGTCGCCCTGCGGAGATATATCGAAGTAAAGCCTCTTGCATAGCAACGCAACGGGAATATCTTTTGAGGCATTACTTATATTTATTGTTGTGTGTAGCGGTTAAAATGTAAAAAACAAATGGAAGGATTAAAGGAGTTTCTTACGTACTTGACAAATCAGTTCAAGTTCTGGTTCATCATCAAAGAATGGGATTACGGTTTGCATCTTCGAAACGGAAAAATATTACGAACACTTGAAGGCGGACTGTATTTTCGAATACCATTTTTAGATGCCGTTTATTCAAAGCCAAAAAGAACTCAGGACATTACGATAAGCCAAGTGAATTTCACTACTAAAGACGGTAAACAGATAACAGCTTCTGTAACCGCTCACTTCAAGATAAACGATATTAAGCAATACTACAACGGGTATGCTGAGCCGTTCAGTTTAATTGATGGCATTATAAAAAATGAAACGGCTAAACACTTCTTGAAATTGGACTACGATGGATTCTGCGTTGAAAAGTATGAGCAGATAATACTTGAGATGTTGCAACAGATTACAGATAAAGGAATGCTATTTGAATCCGTGAAGTTGGTGACATTTTCCAACGCCAGAACGTATAGGCTCATTACGGATAAACTATACTCGCAGAAAGATGGTGACCTTGATATCGAGACGTACTGAGTTACACACAACGGTTTGGCTAAGAAATGTTGCCAGAAAAGACATTTCAAATTAACCACAATGACGGCTGCAATATTATTTAGCCATTGTTGTAAAACGTAAATGAGATGAAACATTATCATACAATAGACTCATGTGAGTTTAGAAATTTAATACTAACACCTAAAGAAAGTCAACTAGAGTGCGACAACTGCAAAGGTACAGGATGGGAGAATTGGGATGAAGACGGTGAGGACATTCAGCATGGTCGTTCCAATGATTCAAAAAGAGTTGATGGTGAATGTCAAGACTGTAAAGGAATAGGATATGTGTTCTGATTATGTTTTACAACGGCAAAGAATATGAATAGTGTGGTTTGTATGGTTGTAGTAAAAGGAGAGTCAGCCGCTCTTGGGATACAAACATCGCCCTTCAAGTTGGTTGGTTGGGTAGCCACATTATTTATATTTATTGTTGTAAAATCGTTTTAATGTTTTACAACGTTTTGGGTATGGCATGTAATTTTACGGATTTGAAAAAATAAAGATATGACAAAGCAAGAAATAGCACAAAAGCATGGATTTATACAAGGTATGTCGATTCATAGCAATACAGCAAAAATAGAAGAATGTTTATATGCAGCAATGGAAGAGTACGTACAACAGCAAGTAAAATTATTTGCTATACCTGTTGTTAGCGAGAGTACATTACCTACTGAAAAGGAAATAATTGACATCATATTAGATGAAGTATTTATTAGAGGTATAGACTTAGAAGATTATAGATTGTATTTTCAAGAACCAAGAGCATCAATTAAGAAAAGGTTGGATGAGTTGTATTCTCGCTAACGGACGAGTGTATGGCAATGTAAGCCACGCACCAAACTTTGAATTGAAACAATAACTTGACTGGCTTATTTGCTATACACATTGTTAGCAACTGGGCGGTTTTAAAAACGAAAAATTATGAAACTTACAAGCAAAGAAAAAAACATTCTGAATTTAGCCTTGACTAAATTAGACGAGTACTACGATGAACGTGAAAAAACGTGCAGAGAGTTTAAATGGATATGTCATGATTACTTACCGCAAGTAGGCGATGAATATATGGCAAATAAAAACGTTTTTGACATACAAGATAAAACCATTGAAGATATTAAAAAGGCTAAAGAAGAAGGTCGTCAAACGATAATGAAGTTGATTAACGGATTGTAGCCTTGTTGCTAACGTCTCGATAAGTAGCCGCGTTCAGTGGCACTTATCGCACGTTAGCGATCCGTTTTAATGATCGCAAGGGGTTTAGGCGTGGATTCTCTCAAATATCCTTATACTCCTCCTTTGCATCAAAGCTTGGGCAAGCCTTATTTGCAACGTCTCTGTGACCGATAATCTCAGCCTTGGGGTATCTAGCCTTGAGGTCTTTTAAGATGCATATAAGCTCTTCTTTTTGAGCCTCTGTACGAGTATCCTTTGGTTTCATATCCTCATCACACCCTCCAACATACACCACGCCTATTGAGTCGCTGTTATGCCCCTTTGCGTGTGCGCCATTTAGGTGTTCCTTTCTGCCCTCTTCAAGAGACCCATCAAGCTCTATTACCCAATGGTAACCGATGTCTGACCAGCCGTTGTCTTGAACGTGCCATCTTCTAATGGTCTCAGCACTTACCTCTCTACCTTCTGGTGTTGCGGTACAGTGTACTATGATCTTATTGATTTGTCTCATTCTTCTTAGGGGTTTTACCGATCAGTGAACACTTACCCGTTCTGATGCACCTGGCATCGCACTCTCTTGGAGATATGTCACACCACTTCTTAGGCTCTTTTTGACCAGCCTTCAATCTTTGTAATCAAGTGTTTCCAGATGTCAACTCCTGTAATGCTTGCGATGTTTTCCATGTTCGACTTGAACTCTACGATAGCAATGTATCCAGCAGTTAACTTAGCAACAGGCATCCAATCCATAAAAGATACCTCCATTACTCTACTCAAGATAATAGCGATAGAGTAGAAGATAATCTTTGAAACAGTTCTAGCTAAACGATTAGAGCGTATCTCCTCACCCCTTAGCTTCGCAGCTCTGCATCCTGTGATAACGTCAAAGAATATCAGGACTGCTAGTCCAATAATTGCTGCCGTTATAGGCGCAAAAAAGAATACTACGTAAGGTACTCCTAGTTTCAATAGTGTACTCAGTTCAAAGGCTTTCATAGTTAATTCTGTTCTAAAAATTCAGCAGCCTTTGCCGCATCTTGAAATACCGTCCAGTTATCTAACTCAGGAAGCAGATCACCCGTCCATTCTAAACACCTGAACTCGCTTTTACTTGCGGATAACACTACGCTGTTCACTTCATAATGTGATAGTGTTATGCTGCTGGGATCGTAGTTTGCTTCGGCTATAAATGCCCAACTATGCTCTGTGGCTCTAAATGTCATGGCGTGTCAGTTGTTACTCCGTAAGGGCTTACAAATCCGTTCATCGTGCAGTCTTGGTTGCCGCTGCTGTCTGTGATTGTTCCAGTAGTAGGTCCATCGGTTGTCAATGGTCGATAGTAACCTTTAATTGTTCCGATAGTTGTCAGGTCTGCGCCCGAACCTCCACCGTAAACGGCTGAGATTTGTCCTGAATCTAATGCCTCCTCCCAGCATCCTATTTCAGACACATAGCCCTTGAACGCATTGAAGGCTGTTGCGTTGTTTGCAGTTCCAAGACAGACATCTACACTCGTGTTGCTCAACGTATTTGCGGATATTGAACCAGTATCAACTGAACTGCCGTTAATATATATCTCAATGTCCTGATTCGCTCCGTTCTGTGTAACCACTACCGCGTAATGTTGCCATACCTGACACTTCGCTGAGGTGATGGTGTACGATGACGAATAGGCTATGTTGTTGCTTTTGATGGACACTTTGCTATCGCTCACCCCATCGTTTTGAAATCTGACCATAGTTTTCGCTGCTGCGTTGTTAGCAATAACCACAGATACTGCCGCCCCGTTATTAATAAATCGAGTCCCGTCTGATTTTGCCCAAAAGCTAACCGTCCAGTCCTTGTTATTAAAAGGCTGGAATCCAGCAGTTGAAAGGCTACCTTGAGAAGCGTAGTCATTCACACCATCAAATCTAAGCGACCGCTCGATGGCAAATGATGGAGTACCTCCACCCCCTTTTTTACCAAACGGTACTCCTATGCCGTTACCTATAAGTGGCATCTGGTCTTAGCTTTTAGTTAGAGTATATAGATTATACAGTCTCCAGAAGCCATTTGGATGTCTGTGATTGCCTGTCCTTCGGGAACTGGTAAGTATGCACCAGCCTTAATGGTCTGACCAGTTAAACCAAGTTTAGCCATGCTGTCAACGCCATTAATTTTGAAAGCGGTAAATTCGGTGTCTGTGTTAGCCACTATTGCATACCCACTTAATCCAGATTGTAAGGCAGTCCCTGTAAGTAACTTAAAGCCTCCAGTTCCAGATACTTTTCTTAGTTGTGATAGGCTTTCTACTTCGCCTGGTGATAATTTTGCCATAATAGATTATTTATGATTTAGTCCAAAATCCGTATTCAATATCACATGGAGCAACATTAGCCAAAGCCTCAAGCCCTATTCCTCCCTTTACGGGTAAGAACGCAAATTCACCAGCACTTAGGTCTATGATTGAATTACCAGCATCGTCTTTTAGCGTGATAACATTTGTAGCATCAGCATTCTTTACAAACACATAAGTGATGTTAGTGTTTGCTGCTGAAGTCAATATGTTAAAAACGCTTACAGTATCTACAGTTGCTTTGGATGTACTTTCAATAGGATTGCCTATGGTCAGTACATCTGAAGCACCGATGTTTAAGTTCTCTGATGTAGCATCAGTACTTGTTATGCCTAATGTTACGTTTAGTGTTGCCATTATATATATTTTGGAAGGGTGTCGTTAGTTACGTTTGAGTGGTCTCCACATGGACAACCACAGTATTCGTCCATTTGGTTTAAGAACTTTCTTGCCATATTGTTTGTGAAGGAAGAAGATGCGGAAGCAGGAGCCTCTGCATCGCTATCTAAAGTTGTTGTTACAACCGTCCCTGCGCTATCTGAATATGCTACAGAAGAAGCTGATGCAGAACCAAACTTACTTCTGTCATAAGTTACAGTTGTTATGAGTTCTGGTGCGGCAGCTTTAGCTCCTGTAATATCTATTTTAGACCTCACATCATAAATACCATCAGTGTATTTATTAGCCCTACTGTAAGAGTTTATATCCTTAGATAGTCTTGAAACAACATTGTAATACTTATCTACACCCGTACTAAGTGATAGACCTTGTGTAGCTATATCAACCGCATCAGAAACACCTTTGCCTCCACTAAACTTTAATGACGTTAATGTCGTTGCTCCAGCTACCGAAGTTGGGAATGTCATTGTATTAACAGCAACATAAGCCTGTGCTGTGGGGTCATCTCCTACGTTAGCCCCAAAGATATTCTCCTCCTCATACTCACACATCTGAGTGATGGCGTAGCGTAGCATCCAAGCCTTCTTCTTCATACAGTTGTATAGCTCAGTATCACCACTAGCTGAAGCCTCCATCATATCAAGAATCATATCAGCATAGCAGCACCTTGCCAATACTGTTCTGTTCTTTATGTTTTCTCTAGTGAAGTTCATCCTCGTCTTATAGCTTTAATGTACCATCCATTAACGGTACATGTGCAGTTATTGTCTGCGCTTACCTTTAACTGTGCAAGGCTATCTCTTACATCTGCGCTACCAATGTAGACACCCATGTATCGGATAACTTCAAATGAACCTGTAGACTTGAAGTTCTGCTGAGAGATAAAAGGAACTACAATAGAGCCTCCGCTACCCATGTATAGGTCTACATCTACAGCCGTATTGTTTGATGCGATAATCATTGTGATATCCATCCTAATGTCAACCATATCGCCCACATCAAGATCACTAAAGTCAAACCCATTGGAAGAAGTATCCCAAAGCTGAGTTACACCGTTATCTCCTACTGGTAGATACTTGGTATTTGTGTTTACGCCCGTCCCGTCATTTGTAAGTACGGTAGGCGTGGCGGTTACGTTTATAGGTGTTCCTATTGTAGCAACATCCTCATAGTCTGCCCACCCTCCTGAGAATCCATCTGGTGATGCAGTTCCTATGTAACCCTTAATAGTAGTTACAAGTTCATAAACAGAGTTTACTGATGGATCATCTATCTTAGATGCCTCCTGGCTGAAAATCGTGTTTACTGATTCATCTGTAGTTTGGGTAATGTTAATATTTCCATTAATCGCAGATACGGACAGTTCTGACTTAGGGTAATAAGTAATGTTCTTCCCATCCGTATCGTAGATGAGAAGTTCTGTTGCCTTATTTTCTATCCTGTATCCCATTAGTCATGTGTCAGGCACAATATCGCTGTGAAATTACCGCTTCCTGCCGTTGTCTTACTTGTTTCAATAGTAATCTGTTCACCAGCAAGGAATGTATTATTTGCTGTTGGTGTTGTTGTAACGATGTTTCCTAAAACAAGACCTGTTGTTATGTCAATCTGAGAACCTGTAAGTACAGCTAAACCATGGTCTTTAAATATAGCCGTAGCCGTATCTGTAACCGCTGCTTTTGTTACTGTAGCGTGAATAGCGTCTACCGTACAATCAAAACACATCGTGTACTTCAAAACACCTATTTCCCCAGCAGTATCAAAATACACAGGAATTGCTATTGATGATTTTCTCGCACCTGCACTCATTTTAGCAGGAGTTACAGCAGCGTCGTCTATCTTAGCAGTGGTTACATTAGCATCTAAAATCTTAGCTGTAGTAATTGCATTATTTGCAATTGTCAAAGCTCCTGCTGTAGAAATAGTAGCATCACCACTAAGAACAGCAGTGGTATATCCTTTACCTGCCGTAACACCGATAAGTAGCTTACCGTCTGTAGCCATATCTACCTCCTCAATGTCTCCACTTGCATTGTAAGCAAGAATAGAACCTGTGGTTCCTGAAGCCATTTTATCAAGAGTTACTGCATCGTCTGCTATTCTAGCAGTACCTACAATTCCAGTTCCTGCATCGTCAGGAAGTAT
>Ga0208162_1000558_pt1 | contig 21426 bp, 25 predicted proteins | sample CB_VirMetaG_4_FD_184539 | JGI IMG/M metagenome (GOLD analysis project Ga0208162, IMG submission 184539) | Freshwater to marine saline gradient viral communities from Chesapeake Bay - CB_1508_1M Viral MetaG (SPAdes) (version 4) | ecosystem: Environmental > Aquatic > Marine > Coastal | place: USA... | reverse complement strand
ATGCTCCATATCTGTTCTGGGACCGCTAGGTTATTTCTCTCACCCAGACTTCGATGCTTACATGGTGAGTGTTGTAGGAGATGACGGATATGTTTATGTGGGACACCCGAAAGAGTTTGATTGGAGTCTCTTAGAAGGAAATAGAGTCCTCTCGCATAACGCCGCTTTTGATGAAACCCTTTACCTTTTCGGCATTGGGATGAAGTGGTGGGATGAAGTGGACTACGCGGAATGGCACTGCACTGCTGATATGGCAGCGTATTGTGGGCATCCAAGGAACTTGAAGGGAGCTTCAAAAGCTGTCTTAGGGATAGATCTAAGTAAAGAAACCCGCGACACAATGAAGGGGCAGAAGTGGGACGGTATGGACTCTTTATTCAAAGAAGAGGTTCTGGAATACGCCACTAAAGACTCCGAGTATTGCTTGGCTCTTTGGCAGAAACTTGAACCCCTGTGGCCGAAAAAGGAAAGAGAGATCAGCGTTATGAATCGGAAAGCAGCCCAGGGAGGTATCCCAGTAGACTCCGACTACATTGAGGAGTGTATCGCTACCCTCAATAAAGAACTTTTTTTGGCCGAACAAAACATCCCCTGGATTGGGGAGAAGAAACTTTTATCGAGAGCGGCCTTTAACGATGAGTGCAGGAAGAACGGGCTAGTCCCCCCTGCATCACTGGCGAAAGATAATGAAGAAACCGAACGCTGGTTTCGCGCCCACAGTAAAAAGTTTCTTTGGATCGGGGCAACTAGGAACTGGAGACGAATAAATGCGCTCAAGAAAAAAATGTTATCCTTCCGGGCCGCTACTATGCAGAATGGAAGATACTACGGGGGGTTGATGTATTGGGGGGCGCACACGGGAAGATTCAGCGGCAGCGGCGGGAACCTAAACCTTCAGAACATGCCGCGTGGTGAACTGTTCGGGGTAGACATGAGGAAAGTAATCTGCGCCCCAAAAGGAAAAAAACTCGTAGTGGTTGACTTATCACAGATCGAAGTTAGAACATTATCCTGGTTGTCGGGGGACTCAGGGATGCTAAAGAGAATCGAGGAATCAGATGACATCTACGAAGCGTTCGCTATCCAGTTTGGGCTGTGGGACGAGTCGAAAGGGTCTTTGAAAAAGGAAGACCCTTCTCTCAGGCACACCGTAAAGACGATGGCTCTTGGATGCGGCTACGGAGTGGGGGCGAAAAGATTTAGTGAGTTTAGCGGAACAACAGAAAAAGAAGCCGCTAAGTCTGTAGCACTCTACCGGAGCAGCCTCCCTAAAGTAACTAGGTATTGGAGGGACTTAAATGATTCTTTGAATGTTGCTTATGATTCAGAATGCCCTTTTGAAATCTCTTTGCCTTCTGGCAGGAAACTTAGATATGGGAGTTTGTATTCCAATAAAACATCTAGGGGGATAGAGCTAGTAGCCAAAATTACAAAAGGGTCAAACAAAGTCGCTATGAAACTTTGGGGTGGGATTTTAGCGGAAAACGCCGCCTCTGCATTGGCGAGGGATATTTTCACTGACGCGATGCTCCGAATCAGAAAAGAAGGATATTGGATACTGTTTCACGTCCACGATGAGGTGGTCGTAGAGGTGGACGAAGACAAAGCTGAGAAGGCTCTGGAGGACATAACTAGGATATTATCCACGCCACCAGAGTGGATTTCAAAGATTCCACTTGAAGCCGAGGGAAAAATACTGCAAAGATACGAAAAATGAGATACATCAAAAACCTGAGAGATAAAGAAGCCCGAAACATTGAACCAAGTAAACTCCCGAAGAATAAACCGAACTTCAAAAGTAAAGCGGAGTTTAGGGATTGGAGTTCCTCCGTGGACACTGACCACGCCTTCATTAGTATGTGCGAGGGAGATACCCCTGGAGAGAGAGTTTCAAACAGCAACCACGTCAATAGAGTATTGGGGTTCATTGCAGACTATGATGCCCCAGTAGATTGGGATGTCGCAGAGATACAAATAAATGATACGACTCCCTACGCTCCGAAGTGGATTTGCAAAACCTTCAGTGGATACGCCAGGGCTATTTGGGAGTTTGAAGAGCCGCTCCCCATTGATAAAAACCTTTATGACACCTTCATAAGAGAGATTGGCAAAGCCACGAAAGCACAGCGATTGCTGGCGGGGTTCGATGATTGCGCTTTCAAGCCTAACCAATATTTTGAAGCGGGAGAAGATTGGAAAGAAATAGGCAAGCCCCTGCCCTGCTCCGTTATTCATGCGGCTCTTAACAGAGCGATCCAGAAGAAACCAATCGTAGCGTCAGACATCACAGTCCCGCTCGATGTTATTGCCGAAAAAGTAGAAGAAGTCTTCCCCGGTAGGTGGTTAGGGGACTTCGAAATCGGGGCGCGAGGTCCACTATTCTGGATAGGGGATGGGATCAACCGCGAAGGTTGCCAAGTCGGAGAAGATGGAATGATCTGCTACAGCGACAGAGCAGGAAAAGGGTTTGTGTCGTGGAGAGACATCTTCGGTTCTGCTTTCATTGAGAAATATGAGGAGAAGAAAATTGCAGTGGTCCTCGATGACTACTGGTTCAATGGGAGGTCATTTTACAAGCTGCTGCACGGGTGTGCTGTTACAATACCGAAGGACCAGTTAATTCTGGAGCTTAGACAAAAGGGGTTCTCGACAAAAACCAAGAAAGGGCAGTCCATCTCTGAAGTGGATTCGGCGGTATTGATGGTCAGCAACCAAAACCGCGTAGACGAAATTGCACCAGTTGTCTTCTCAAACGAGAGGTTAGTGACCTATAATGGACACCGAATCCTTAACAACGCATCCAATAAAGCAATCCAGCCAGCGGACTCAGGCGACCCAAAAAATTGGCCTTTCCTACACGGGTGGCTTTCCCAACTGTTCAGCCCAGCGGAGGACAGACCAGCCACAGATTACTTTTATTCTTGGATGAAGCGTTTCTATGATGCGGCCTTAAACTTCAAGTTCCAGCAGGGGCAAGCACTCCTCTTAGTGGGAATGACTAACAAAGGGAAGTCACTGCTTTCTAACCGGGTGATCGGGGATTTGGTTGGGGGATTCGCTGACGCGAGCGACTATTTGAGCGGACACACCAAATTCAATAAAGACCTGGGCAGGTCAGCGGCCTGGGTAATTGATGACACGGTTAGTGCGGCATCTTTTGAAGACCAACGAAAAGCGACTGAGCTTATCAAGAGAGCAGTAGCCAACCCAAGAATCGAGTATCAAGCGAAGTATGCTGACACGCTTTCAGTCCCGTGGACGGGCAGGGTGATTATGTCTCTGAACATGGATGCGAATAGCCTCACGGTTATCCCCGCGCTTGACTCATCAAACCGGGATAAGATTATGGCACTCCGTATTTCAGATTTCGCAACGAGTGATTTCCCCCCTAGCCATGACCTTGAGCAAACTATTGAAATGGAACTCCCTCACTTTGCAAAATTTCTTCTTGATTGGCAGATCCCGCAAGAACTAAATGATTTCAGCAGGTTCGGAGTTGACTCATTCATTGATGAATCAATCGTCTCTGCCGCATACGACAACTCAAGTAGAAGTGCTATCGCAGAGCTTGTAGAGTTCTTTGTAGAGAAATACAGAGACGCAGAAAACTTAGATGACGAATCTTGGAGGGGGACATTGACGAACTTCCAAGTCCTAGTGCATGAATTTAACAACGGACGTTCTGTTGGTATGTCACAAAACCTGGAGTTTGTCCGAAGGGGCTTTTGCGCTATGGAAGAAGCTCATAAAGCTAACCCAAGACTACGCCCGATAAACTCTTCGGGACACGGGGGAGGAAAGAAGTGGACAATAGATTTAAGTCCGAAATATGACATAGACAATTACTTGTCTTTCAATGATTCTGAAATAGACACAAACGAACCCTTCTAAGGGTTGGGGTCATCAAATTGGATTTCTGAAGCGATTTCCGCAATAATCCAAGACAGACATAGAAGTATGTCTGTCTTTTTGTATCCCTCATCAATCAAGTATCGAATTGATTTAGTTATAGTGTCGTCTATCGCTTTTTGTTCTTCCCCAAAAAGGGAGTCTCCAAACTCTTCGGATGCCATTTTTCTAAGTATTCTTTGAACTCTTGAGTTCTTTTTTTACCAAAGGGACGTTTATTTCCGATCTTCCTTTTACTACCGGAGTAACCTCGCTCTGTTAGGTATTCCTTAGCTTTATCTATTACCCCAGGACTATCTTTTAAAAGACCCAGAGCAGCATTGCATTTCCTACATAGAATACCTCTAATCTCGTTGTTTTTGTGGTTGTGGTCTACGGTATAGTTCTTCTGGCTTAAAGGTTCTCGACAGATGTCACATTTACCTCCACTTTTCGATAGGATAGATAAGAATTTTTCAAAGCTAGTGTTGTATTTCTTTACTTTAACCGACAAGTCTCTATTCCATTTCTTCCAATACTGTGCTTCCCGCTGTTTTTTTCTTTTTATTTCTCTTTTCTCTTCTTCCTCACTTTTTTTAGACATAATAAATAGGGGGGCGTATAGTCTTCATGAGGAATTAGTTAGGGATAATAGTCTAGTCCTATACTCAGGCATAGGCATTGATAGGGAACCACCAGGATCTACCTTTCTTCCAGGCGAAACTTCATCGTGACCAAGGATGTAGGGGACTTGGAAACAATCGTATTGGTCCCACAACCACAGTAAAAGTTTAGTTAAACTATTTTCCTGCTCCTTGGTAAACTTGTAGTAATACCCTGGAGCAATGTTTTTGTTTTTTCTTACTTCTAAGCGACACTTATCTTCGGGGTAAGGCTCAGTCCGGTCGAACCAAGCGGTCTTGCGTTTGTCCAAATGACCTGGACATATAACCTCGATACCGACCACTCTGTTGGAAACGTAAGACCCCAGCCCGTCGTAGTAACTTTTCCCCGCGTGATACCCCCACTGATTCAGTGGGAAGTTTTGTCCAACATTCCCTTCTTCGTCGATTACAAAATAGGTGAACCCCTGCCTTGCCTGATAAGACAAAGCGGACTTTAGGCTCTGGTTTTCTCTACCAGCCGTCCAGTGGACGATTGCGCCCTCTGGCCCACCACTTGGATACCTCCCTCTTGTCTTAGACGGGGTAAAATTTGTCTCTGCTTGGGGATACCACAAAGACCGCTGGTTGGATCTCTTAGATTCTTTACTACTAAGAGAGATAGAGTTATCGCGATCAACTGCTGCTGACTCACCCAACAAACGGTTAACTACTCTCAGTGCTTTAGCGTGGCTATCGCTTGTCCAGTTTTTAAGATGCCACCGGAGCGTATATAGATCATTCTTGTCCATACTGTTTTCCGGTTATTAAAGCCATTATATAGCTGTAGTGAGAATGAAACTTCTGCCCCCTACCCTCGATCACACCTTCCTTAAACTGATAGGTCTTACCCTTTACCAAGGTCAGGGTAGGCGGATCGTAGAGTGCGGAGCTGTTCTTCTGCGCCTCGCTTTCTTCTAGTGAGGACTTCGATACGCAGCTTGTCAGCAGGGGTAGCGCGATCACCAAGACGATGGATTTCATCTTCATATTTATGGATCTCTCGCTGTATTGAACGCATTTCCCGAATGGGAAAGACAAACTTGTAATAAGAAGCAACAGCAGACAAAGCTGAAGTGACTGCTGCCAGGGCTGCACCCATTTACTCTTTTTCAGCTTTCTGGCGGACAGACCAGACGATACCAATAAGCGTGATAATACTACCAACCGCTTCAAGCATCATCTGTTCATCGAGGCCAATGCCCTTAGTGACCAAAAGCCCCCCGGAAAAAGTGAGAAGGTGGCGTACGACTCCTAGAATGGATTCTTTATTCATGTGGTTTTTTGTGTTTTTGGGTTTTGTCGTTTTGAATTTATTCAAAACATAAATTGGTTATAGTATGTTTACTACTCTGGAAGCTGCCCCACCGAAAGGCTCTATGTTCATTTCGGGTTTCACCATGCCACGGTAGGCACTCTTTTCTTGATCTAGCAACGCATTGCAGACGTTCCAGTGGTAGTCAGCGCGTTGAACATCTGCGTTGTCTTCTGCTACCGTAGCTAAAAGACCATGTTTAATAGCATTTACGTTAGAAAGATAGACAATATCATCGTCGTTAAAGAGCGTCTCAAACCCACGCTTTAAAAGAACAAACACTGATTTGTCTGAACTAGATGGGTTGGAGAGCCTAAACCTACGGTATCGAGCTACTTCGTTTCCTCTACCTTTCGCTAATGTGAGAGTCGCCATATTAATAATAGTATCTTTTTCCTACGGTGGTGCGGGTGAGCTTGATGAGCTTGATGAGCTTGATGAGCTTGATGAGCTTGATGAACTTGATGAGCTTGATGAACTTGATGAACTTGACGCACTTGACGAGCTTGACGAACTTGACGAGCTTGACGCACTTGACGAGCTTGATGCACTTGACGAGCTTGACGAGCTTGAACTTGAAGAACTCGACTCAGCGTCTTCCACTGCTTGAACTTCTACTTTTTCATAAAAGCCTTTGAACCGTATCTCCAATACAGAAACTGCTTTTGTGGCGTGAGGCTCCGTAGTTATCATGCTCGCGCTCCCATCCAACACGAACTCATGGACTTTCTTAGATCCATCCGACCTCTCGTAAGTTACGAACACAGACCCTTCAGAGGGGAGTGCCGTCCGGGGCGTGATGGGAACAACCTTTATCTGATAAAGAGAAGACTCGTTTAAGTCAATAATAGTAGGGTGTAAACCGTCATCGACAATTCCGTAAACTGGGCCTGGACCCCCCGAATAAAGGCCAGAGGTCTTGTAGTCTTGCCACCTAGCCCTCATATCACTAGGTAAGTTATCAACCACAGCAGATAGCACGGACTCCGCGTTTTCTGGTAGAGAAAAGTATTCGTGGTCTGTTACGATAGTCCTTTCAAACACCAAATCTCTCCAGTATCCCAAACCATATAGTCTGGGGAGAACTTGATTCAAATAAGGCAAAAACTGAGATTCAGACTCAAGATAGCTTGAGAGAGTGGTTTTTAAGGTAGCTACGGTAACTGCCATAGGGCATTCTAACGGCAAAACCCCTTTTATTCAAGTCAGAAGCCTAATCAGAATATAGGGCTAAATCAAATTATTAGGGGGTTTCGGGGGTATTGCTACACTATGGGTGAATTTTCTTGAAAATAATCTAATCTTCTATTAGAGGTCAGTAGTAATTTAATTGAAATGAGAAAAATAATATTCCAAAACAAACTTAGCTTAGGGGATGTCGTGGTATGCACCGCAGCAATTCGTGACCTCCATCGTGCGTATCCAGGGGAATTTAAAACAGGTTACACAGGAACCGCGCCAGAACTATTTAAGAATAACCCCCACATAGAAAATTTTAATGATACGGGGGGAGTTGAGACAATAGTATTAAAATACCCCGCAATCAACACAAGCAATCAACGCCCCCTACACTTCATTGGGGCTTACCATGAGTTCTTGGAAGAAAAGCTCTACCTTAAAATCCCCGTAACAGAGTTCAAGGGCGACATCCATTTGTCCGATGAAGAGAAGGGGTGGACGAACCAAGTTCAAAACATCACTAAATATGAGGTTCCTTTTTGGATTATAGTTTCGGGCGGTAAGTATGATTTTACTTGTAAGTGGTGGGATCACAAAAAGTATCAACAAGTGGTCGATTCTCTAAAGGGGGAGATACTATTCGTGCAAGTAGGGTCTGATAACCACCACCACCCTCCCCTCAAAGGGGCGATTGATTTAAGGGGGAAAACCGATGTCAGGCAGCTAGTCAGACTCGTCTACCATAGTTCTGGAGTCGTGTGTCCGGTTACAGGAATTATGCACATGGCAGCAGCGGTCCCCACAAAGCAACCGGGGTCTACAAGACCTTGTGTAGTGGTCGCAGGAGGCAGGGAGCCAGTTTCTTGGGAACATTACCCCCCTCACCAGTTCCTCCATACACAAGGGATGCTGGACTGTTGTAAAAAAGGTGGGTGTTGGAAGTCTAGGGTGGAGCCTAGAAATGACGGGTCTAAGCAAGACTCCTGCCTGTGTAGCTTACCTGTTATCCCCGAGGGAGGGGGAATTGCCGTCCCTAAGTGTATGGACATGATCTCCTCCGACGACGTTGTGAGGTCAATAAGAAAATATATCGAAGGGGGAGCTTCCCCGACTGTTAACGATATAATTTGGTCTGGGGTGAAGCAGCACCTTACTTAAACGGACCCAGAGGTTTTCGGAGATCCATGACTGCTGCTACTGCTGCTACTGCTGCTACTGCTGCTACTGCTGCTACTGCTGCTACTGCTGCTACTGCTGCTACTGCTTCCACTGTCGCTGCCTCCATACCCTCCTCCACTGCTACTATCGCTCATATTATCTATTCGTCTGGGTAAGCTGAGTTAATGAACTTCTCGTTATGTATAAATTGATTCTCAGTTCTATCAGGGAATCTAAGGTTTCGGAACCCTTTGCGAATCCCACTCAGGCGAACGCAAACTCTTTTGGGCCTCATGAACAAGGGGAGAGACAAGATTATTTCTTGACCCTCAACCCTGGCGTATTTCACACCCCCTGAGTCCCCGATAGCAGAAATTACCCTAACCGTATCTGGCTCACACACTTCTAAAAATTTTTCATCTAGCGGGGTCTTACTAAACCTCTTAGTAGGAAAAATCTCTACGTGGTCATCAAAGCGAACTTCCGGCGGCATCTCAGCAATAAATAAAGCGGCATACCCTGTTTCATTCCAAGAACAAGGGACGATAGCGGTGGACTTAGAGCTACTACTACTGCTGCTAGGGGGGCTACTACTGCTACTACTACTACTACTTTCTTCGCTAAATATAAAAGCAGGGTCATTTAAATATAAACCTATCGGGGAAAAATCAGAAATGGGGTTGTCGGGCCAAGGCCCAACCTCTATGGGTCCATACAGCAGATCCGGGTTAGGTATCTGAGTTTCTACCCCAGTTAAGTCCCCAAAAGACTCTTCGGGTGGGGGTGCGTTCACCTGGGGATACTGAAAATCTTCGGCCATTAATCTACGGGTAGACTCCGTTCAGTTGAAGTTCCGTAGACTCAACGATAAACATATCGAGGCTTGTTTGTCTTACGGACACATTTATCAAATAATCTCCAACTAAGTCAGTCCCGTTAAAGCCCGACGTAGCGGCTAACGAGGTAGGCTGAATGTTTCGTTCAATATTTAAGCCAGTAGGTGCGGTAGAAGATCCGTTAGTAGTTCCGTTTATACCAACAGTAATCGCTCCGTGTATAGCAGCAGGGAGAGTGAACTGCCTAGCAGATGCTTGTGCAACAGGGGGGTTAGTGCTATATGCGGCATACTTGTAAGATATGTCTTGTCGTTTTGGACGGGGTAGCAACGTCGAAGAGGACAATATGGAGTTTACTTTTGTTTCTGGGTTTGTAGTTAGGGTTCTTTCGATTTTTGTTTTGAAAGGTCCAGAAGAGGGGGCGGTAACCGGGAACTCTGCCGTGCTGTCTTCACTATATTGCCCTATGTTATCCCCATTAGAATTAGACCCCGTAACCCAAGCAGAAACAAAATCAAAATCTACTGAGTCTAGTCTCTGAGGAATTCCTTCATACTTTTGAGATCCATAAATAGTCTCAAGATCTCTGTCGGCAATGACTCCCTCACTATCCTTAATGCTCTGATTGATAAGCACATCGTGAAAATTATTTCCGTGCCTTACTTCATTAGTGTCCCCTGGAGAGTTAGTGATACCTGCGCCCTCAAGGGTATATCCCGAAGGCACGACGGTCTTAGTTACCTTGATGTTTCCCTCTAGGTTTGCATCATACACGTAATCAACCGTTTGTGGAACTACAAATCTTCTTTGGACTGCTATGTAAATTCCAGATAAAGGATCTCCCACGCTTTTAATGGTATCCCCCACAAACCCATAGTCTGTAAACACGCTGTCTACTGTTCCGCCGGATGGGGGAGTCAAAGAAGACGGGTAATCGCTCCTTTTGATGATGTAAGTTCTAGTAAGCTCAGAACCATCCCGAAGCTCGTAATTATACGAATCCTGTGAGTCCCTAGTGGCTGCGTAATAATACCTGTAAAGCTGCCCCTCCGAACTGTCTTGCTGCACGTAGACAAGTTCATGATTGGGCCATTTAGTAGAGTCGGGATGGCTAGTTCCGTAAGCGGGTATATTCTTCCCCACTCTCTGAGTATCTACCGTCTCATAAAATAGAATGTCAGCTACGTTAGGGCTGACAAAAGTAAGAACTCTTTGTCTTTTGGGAGCAGGTTGGTTTCCAAAATTGACGGGCATATCTAATCTATATTAAGGCTGATAAGAACCCGATGAACTCGATGAACCCGATGAACTCGATGAACTCGATGAACTCGATGAACTCGATGAACTCGATGAACCCGAAGGACTCGATGAACTCGATGAACCCGATGAACTCGATGAACTCGATGAACTCCCCCCACCTCCCGCGTTTCCAATTAGTGTGGGGTTATCAACCCCATACAGAGTATTAGCTTTAGTCAACTTCATTTCTCGTTGTGTTTAGTTTCCCCCTTTTCTACAAGAAGTGCAAGTCTAAATGTAGTAAGGCAAGGGGCTTCCATCCTCTATTTGGCGGATAAATTCTCTCATCATAGGGTGTTCCCTATACTTCTCCCACCTCGTCTGTCCTGGGGAGGGGGGCTTTCCAAAAGATGAACCTCCTCCGTGCTTAGACTCTTTGTCCATTCCTAAGTTGTGAAACTGAATCCCCAATTTAGTCGCCTTGGATCTCCTGTATTCTTCACTACTAATCCAGTTCTCAAATTTAACTGCGGTGGTTTTAGGGGGGAGCGGGGTGTATTTGCGGTAGTGTTTTAGCATCTTGTAATAACCTGATGGGTCAGTCCCAGTCATCCATTCCCCCCAAACTTTCAATGTATCCTCAGAGATAGAAAACTGAGATTTTGGCTGTTCCAGCCTAGCCAGCCTTGATGCAAACACATCTTTTAAATCTCTAGTTACAAATACGTTTACCGAATCCACTCCAGTATCTAGCTCCCTAACCCATTTTGCCGCATCCCACTCTTCAAAACCCAAAACTAATGTCCCCGTTAATTTATCCAAAGGAGTCCTACAAGATTCTGGTAAGTCAGGCATTTCATTTCCTAAGTTAAACCGATTCCCTTTTATATCTGGCGAAGAATTTACAAAGTTCAAGTAAGTGAGTTGGTCTTCTCCCTCCTCGATTAAAGATGCAATTATCCAGTTCGTAATTGCATGAAGCCCTGACCTTTGAAGGCCAAATACTCGATACTCCCTTCGATGTTCAAACTTGATGTCCCTTATGTCCATGTTATAGTTTTCCCCATGATAGTAAACATACTAGAAGATAATCATAATATTTCAAAACCATTTAGGGATAAACTAGGCGTCAGTTCGCTAAAATCTAAGCGGATAGAAACTAATAACGCGATGGCTCTCACATCAGCGAGATTATCAGAAGTTGCTTGTCTTCTAGCTAAGAAATATAAAATAGACTGCATCATCGAGACGGGAACTTTTCTGGGAAGGGGGACCACAACTTCTTTTGCTTTCACAGGACTAGATGTTCACTCTTGTGAGACTAACTGGGTGTCTTACAATAAGGCTCTGGAAAACGTAGGATACCTACCTCATGTGTTCCTCAATCACGCGAACTCCCTAGAACGAAAAGACATACCCAGCAACTGGGTTGAGAGAATACAAATTCAAAATGTAGCGGAAGAAGAAAACTGGCTGTCTAAAATACTCCAAGAGAAAAAAGACCAGCGTGTTATGGTAGGACTTGACTCAGGTGGGCCTAACGGACAAAAGGAACTAGGCGTTATCTTAGAAGCTGCAAAAAGAGAGGGCAATATAAAATGCCTTATTCTAGACGACCTCGATAGGATCAAACACAAGGAGTCCCCGAAGAGACTGCGTGATGAACTTGGTACAGACGTATATCAAGTCGAGGCGAGATGGGGCTTCGCAATAATTGACTAGGGGTTAGCTCCCGCGAACTACCGATCTAACTTCCTCAGTTAGCCCGACTGATATTATCTAAGTGCTTCTCAATAGCTGAGAACAATTCGGCGCGTTGCTTTTGCTCTTCCGCTTCAATAGTCCTGCGATGGAGTGCATCTGCCTCTAGGAAACCTACCCGGTCTTTGTAACTGCTAAGTTCCCGCTCAATAGAGGCGAATCGAGCATCAACTTGGTCTTGATACTCGCCCCATAGTAGCCAGGAGCAAACACCCAAGACAATGGCGAGTCCGAAGTAATTTACGGCCCAACGAAGTAGTTCGGGCTTTACCTCAGATACGGCTTGCGCCCAACTCATGTCAGTCCCTCCTAGTTCCCTTAATTAACTGCTTTGTAAGCAATCACTGATCCAGTGTGGACGGTGAAGGATTTGATGCTCCCCAAGATAGTAAACCCAGCGGGGAAATGGACGTTGGAGTCAATGGTGTCTCCATCCAGCGCATCCATCGTAATAGAGGTAAACTTGGTGTTACTGGTGACACACTGAATAGCGCAGTATTCTCCACTGACTGGGCTTCCCGTCGTGCTAACGAAAGTTGCGCCGCCCCTACCTGCTGATTGTTTATCGATGTCGTTTGTCATGGTATTTAGACTTAATACTTTGATGCACCTTTTTCAACAGCTATAAGGAAGCCCATAGGGCCGTCGTCGCTGTCGTAAACTCCGTCGTCTTCTTCCATAGACTCTCGTTCTTTCTGGCTGTTAACTACATAGTCGCGAACCGAATCAACGTAAGCGTTAGACAACGTAACTTTAGATTGAACCCAGGCTTGAGATAAAAGTGGGCAGTGGGGGTGTTTCTCTAAGTGCCTAAGCAGATCCACTACGTTAGCGTGGATGTTGCGAAGCTGCTGCTCCGCCATCTCCAGATCCTTAACTTCCCCATGATCTTTCTTGTCTGCGTAGTTCATTACATATAGTCCTTGTAGATTTTAAGTGCCAGTTGGCTGTCGGAAAGATCAGGATTCTCAGCTTTCGCTTTTTTCAAGATTTCCATCTTACCTTTGTCCATAGAAGACTTTGTATTGAAAGAACTGCCCATGATCATCTTAAACAGGCGACCGGCCTCTTTTTCATCCATTTCGGGGACAGGCTCTGCGCGTGGTGTAAGCTTTGCGCGTGGTGTAGGCTCTGCGCGTGATGTAGGCTCTTTGAATAAGGAGTCAGCTTTCTCATCTGCTTCCTGCATCGCTTCCATCCGAGACTCGTAGCCTCCTATATCCTCCCCAAATGCTTCCTCAAACCCAGCATCGGCGTCTTTTAAGCTTTCTTCATAACCTTTTTCATCAGCGTAGTCGTCGATAATTAGTGGCTCATCAGCGTAGTCGTCTATAATCAATGGTTTTTCTCGCTCCGCTGCTTCCATTTGTCCTCGGCGAATTCGTTCACCAGACCCAGAGCGATCTCTCTGTGGGGGCGGGGTGGCGGCCCCGGCCACGGCCCCGACCACCGCATCTTCCACGGCTTGAGCGAATGAGTTGACCTGATCAGGGGATTCCCCTTTAAGCTCGGCAAGCTCATCTTTATAACGCTGTCGAAACCTACTGCTGCGAGGCCCACGGTTTTCTAAGTTCTTTTCGAGTTCAGAAATTCTCTCGGCCTTCTTTTGCTCACGCATCCTTCTCTGCGCTTCCGTCATTCGTCTTGCTCGAGCCATGATAATTAGTTGTAAATAGTTAGGCAATTCGCCACACCACCATGTAACAGGTGGTGTGGCAAAAAACGTCTTAGCTGAATGTTACGCCGAGGGCTTCTCCAAGCTCCTGGACAGAGATAGTCTTAACCTTCTGCTCAGAGACATCAAAAACTTGAACGAGGTCTGCTCGCGCAACTTTTTCGGTGTCTGAAACGTCAGCGGTTGTGAGGTCGTCACCCGCGAGGGTTTCGATGGTTGGTGCGTCGTCTAGAGTAGGCATGGCATACTTAGGGTTAGCTATAGCAAGAGAGGGGTGGGATTACCACCCCCCTCAAACTAAGCGGGTTATTACGCAGCGGGAGTTGTGGATGTCCGCTTGAACAAGATGACAAAACCGAAGTCGGTCTTGATTGGCTTCGTCGCGCTGGCGAGAACGCCACGGAAGAAACCGATAGTGCCATCGGGGTTGGTGATCTCGTTAGGGATGTTCGTCCACTTGAAGTCACCACGGTAGCTAACAGGATCGAAGGAGATACCTTGCGCTCCGCTGAACGGATTCGGGATCTGAGACTCACAAACGTGTGGGTGGATCACGAAAGCTGCTTCATATTCAGCAGAATCGTAAGCACTGTTTGGAGTGGTCACACCACTGGAAACCGTGTAAGGAAGAACGCGGGTAATCTGATCCGTATTCGCCAGAGTGAAGCGAGGAGCCAGGTCATCGACAAGGTGATAGAAACCACGGAAGGATTTCTCAACACCGAGAGGAGCGATGAGGTCGCTTACCTTGCTGTTGTTGTAACGAACATCGTCGCGGAAACCTGCTTCGGTCTGAAGCTGGTAGGAAGCCTCAGAACTCAGCACAAGGCCAAACACGGGGCGTCCGTTCTCACGACCATAAGCCTCGCTACCTGCACCCTTGCGGACGAGGTTGAAGTAAGACTTATCGAGGAGAGCGTTAGAGATGTTGCTCGTTGGGACGGTGAAGGAACCAGCAGTGCCGAGATCGACTGTGCCAGTAAGCTCAGTGCCTTCAAAACCGGACTGAATAGCCGTTCCAGAAGCAACAGCACCGATGTAGCTGTCAGAGACTTTCGAGAACTCATCACGGTAGCGATTCTCCCAGGTGTATCGGGAAGACTCAGCCATGTTGTCCATGATAGCACGAAGCTGTTCCTGACGGTGAGCGGCGAATCGGAGGTCTTCCAGCGAGATGCGTGGAGACTCGATCACTGCGCGGTCGATGTTGTATTTTTTAAGCTGCTTGGAGAACTGAACATACGAACGATTGTCGGTAGCACCAGTTCCGCGACCACCCTGGACATCATCAGCAGCGTCCTTGAGGGGCTGTCCGAGGTCAGAGGTGTCAAACGCATTAGCGGCAGCATTCAGAGTTCCGAGTGCAGACCAGTTAACACCAGCAGTATCACCAGCAGAGTCGGTAGTCGGGATAGCCCGGTCATAGACGAGGGTGCTGAGTTGATAGCCCATCCCGTCTGGGAAGGCAGTTTGCTTCATCAGATCCATCCATGCAGAAGTGTGGAGGGTCCGAGTGTATACGTCTTGGTTGATTCGGTTGGCTTCTTCAGCCAGAATCGTGTTAATTGCAGTGGTTCCTGCGGAACCGAGGTCAAATGTTGACATGGTAAGAAAAAATAATTTGGGGTTAGTCCAAACACCTATTTTTTAGATGCCTGTGTTGTCCAATCAAGGTTTCTTAGGACTGCTTATAAGGCCAGAACAACCACCTAGTTTGGTAAAAGTCGTAGTATTAATTTAAGTAATAGGACTAATTAAAGGCTAGAACAACCTACTTAAATTAAATTAACTTATAAAAGTTTCCCATATAGTCTTGATTTTGTCAAATAAGCCCACCTTATCTTCCCTCAAATTAAAATCCCTAATAAAAAAGCCCCCAACCCATTACAGGAAGGAGGCTTTTTGTTAATTAGGAGTTAAGTTTTATTAACCAACTCCTGATAGTCTTTGGCTAATGGCATCCTCGAAAGAAACATTTGACCCAGCAGAATTAGCAACTCTACCGGAATCCGGCACTGATCCGCTAGTTCCAGGCTCTGCTTCTTCATACTCCGCAAGCCTGTCGGTGAGGTTTTCTAGTTCTGCTTGCAAGGCACTGTATTCTTTTACCAAGGAGGGCAGCATTTGGGCCGCTACCGCGTTGTAGGCTGCATCCACTGGGTGGATAACGGCAGGGTCAGTGCCAGCCGCTTTTTCAGTGATTGCATCGAAGTCAATCCCCTCAAATCCAGCCAGAAACGGAACCTTCTCTTTGACTCTCCCCACTACGTTTCTCGTAACTACTTGGCGTTCTTGCGCTTTCTCAGCCGCTTGTTGGTTCTGCCTCTGCTCCTCCAAGTTTTGAGCTTCATAGTAGGCTTCCTCCAGGTTATTAATCATATTTGACCTGTGATCCAAGATAGGGTTGATGTCCTCCAACACCCTGTAAATCTTAGCTTTGTCTCTGTCGGAAACATCCTCTAAGATTTCAGACAATGCCTCATCTTGGTCCTCCCCCTCATCCATAGAGATAACGTCAATAAGCGCATCTGAATCAATGTCGTAATGGTCCGCGACCTGTTCCGCTTTATTCAATAGCTCAAGAAGAGGCGCAGTAACTGTTTCCTGATAGCTAGTGGTGTTCTCCAAGTCGGTGAACATCTTCTGCTGTTCATACTCAGCAAGCTGTTCACGCATCGTTTCTATGTCCTCATTATCAACTGCGCCACTCAGTTCTTGAATCTTACTCTCATATTCTGTGGTCCGCTGCCGAAGTTCGTCCACCTCTGATCGAAGAACCTTTCTTTCCTCTTTGAGTTGCTTAAAACGCCTAGCAGCTTTTGGAGTCCAATCGGCAGTGTCCTGAGTTTCCAAGTCATTGGTGGGGTCAAAATCCTCTTCGGAATTTTCGGACTCTTGAACTTCTTCCCCCTCCGCTAAAGGCTCAGAGGACTCTTCTTCCGTCTCTGCTTCCGGGGCTTCAGATTCCGGTTGCGGGACTTGGGGTTCGGATTCGGGAACTTCTGGTTCGGGTTGGGCTTCTTCAACGGGGTTATCCAAGCGGTCTAACGCCTCTTCAAATGCTTGCGAGAAAGAGTTTTCCACTCCTCCTACATCAAGGTCTGCTTCATTTAATTGTGGCTCCGACTCTGCGGCGAAGTCCATTACGGCTTGTTCACTCATTACTTAGGCTTATGTGCGCCCACTCTTGGGGCAGTTTATTTTGTGTTGTTTTGGGCTGGGTTAGTTTTTCCAGATCCTGGAAAGCGTCTCGATACCCAGCATACCACGCTTGTTTCATGGCATTAGCTTCTGGGTCTGAAGATAAAGTTGCGAAAGTAGGTCCAGCCGCTTCCTTCAATGTCGCGGCGGCAAGTTTGAAAACATCACTATCTAGCATCTCACGCAGTTCTGCGGGAGCCGCCATATCTCTAAACCACTGTTCAATCGGTATTGGTGGCTTCATTTTTCTATTTAATTTACTCATTTATTTTAACTACGTGCTTTTTTACTAGCTTTCTGTGCGGCGGCTGTATTTTTCACAAACTGCTTTCCTTTTCTCATGCCCTCTCTCTTCTTTCTGCTAGTGGCAGCATACTCAGAAGCTGAAAGAGATTTTATTGCCTTCTCAGGTAAATATCTTTCGCCCGTAGCCTTTGGGCCTTGGGTAGATGGTTTCCCACTCTTAGTTCGCCATTTCTGCTTTGTCCACTTACTAAGAGACTTTTGTGATTTTTTCTTTCCCCCTTTGTAGCCCCCTCCAGCGGCCTTATACTTCTGGGCGACTATCTGCGCCTTACGAGCAGACCACTGCCCCGGCTTTCCTCCTTTTCCAGAAGCCTTGACCCTTTGGATTATTCTCTTCCGCAGTCCTGGTTTAGTGTATGCCATCTTATTTGTCAGTTCCCCCCTACTGGAGTCACTTACGGTAACTCCATCTGGTCACGGAGGTCCGCAGCAGCCTTAGCATCTCTAAGTGCTTGCTCCTGCTCAAACTTTCTTTGGCGAAGCTCCATCTCAAGTTCTGCTTTCTGTCGGCGGATCTGCATGTCCACTTGCGCTTGCTGCATCTTCAAGTCAGCGGCGTTAGGTTGGGGCGGTGCGTCCATTCCCTCTTGCCCTTCGGGTGACATCTCTGCGGCACTGGCTTGTGCCTCCGCTGCCTCCCGCTGCATCTTCTGCATCTTCTTAGCGGTATTATTAATCGCCTCTTCAGCATACTGAAGGACTTGCTTCGTGTTGCTGATGAGCGGCTGCAAGTCTGCGTCTCCGGCTGCAAGTTGCAGGGTGTCGCTGATGTGTTGGTAAAATGCTACAAGGGTCTGGTAAACTTGAACGGGGTCTACTGTCCCCTCGTCCATGCCCGTGATAATCTCTTGCAGGGCCGGAACGTGGATTTGCAGGTGCTTGCCGTGCAGTTCGTTCGACAGTGCCGGAACCTGCTTACCCTCCATAAGGTCGCTGTTCTCAAAGTAGGCGATCTTGTCGTCTACGGTTGGGCGACTACCTGGCTCCTTCGGCAAGTATCTGTCCGCAAGGTCATGTCCTACGCTGGTGGCTACCACATCGCGGTCGAGGTTGCGTTGACCCACTTCGTCGAAACGCCCGGACAACGCTTGCATCTCGCGGAGCGCAACCAACCGCCCTGCCTTTGAACCGTTACCAATGGCGCGTAGTGCCTTGGTCTTGGTAAGGTCTAGCTTCTTGATAAACTCTCTGGGGACTCCGCGAACCTCGCAGCGGCGGTAGAACTCCTTGATTAGTGGGTCTTGACGTTTGCTATCGACAACGCGGCGAACAATCTCGCGCATCAACCGCGTCCACGACACATAAAACAGGTTCAAGGACGCACCTGACAAGCGGGTGCTGATCTCCAGGTCCGCCGAAACCTGTAACGAGTTCCTGTATGGTGAACCCTGTGTCGGGCTATAGGTGGAGAATGTGTCGGTGTTCTGCGCCAACTGGTTGCTAAGGTCATCCAAGGCAGGTTTCACTGCTGTCCCCAAGTTCGGGATCGCTCGCTCCACGACTCGCAAATCAGGACTCAGGACTGCGTATCCACCGTAGTAGGTGAACTGCAACTCGTCCAGGGCGCGTTGGTTCTCTGCCTGGAGCATGGGTGCGGAACCCAGCATAGCTCCGTCTACCATCTGGCAGCGGAGTCGGTTGCTTGTCTGGATGTGTGAAAAGATCCGCTGACCAAGACCCCGAATGCTGTGGTAGGTTCCGTTGCTGCCCACCCCGTAGGCGAACATGATGTAAGCCTGTTCGGGAGACGAGAAACGACTCAGCTTCTTATACAGGAAGTCCTTGGGGTTATCTTCGGCACTGATGTAGTGGCTAACCGTCCCGTCCATTTCCCGAACCCAGAAGTGCAGGACCGCTACAGTCGGGTTCTGGATTCCGGTGTAGAGGTCGTTGTTCTTGAGTTCGGCTTGCAGTGACTCGTAGTCGGTATACATCGAACCACTGTCCCCGTAACGGCGACCCGTGGTCTTGGCGTTCTTCATGATGACGCGCTTCACTTCATCGCAGTTCCAACCGATTTTCTCAGCGGCCTTCTCGTTCTTGATGAAGTGAAACAACTCATGCAGCAAGTAGTCCCTGCGACCCACCGCAACGTCAATGCAGCTCTCTGACGCAGGTGTCTGGCGCGGGATAAGGATGTCGGTGAACCCGCCCACCCGAAACTTCCAATCTTCCGGGGTGTCAAAGTAGGCGACCCCCACACCGTGCTTAATGAAGGTGGTGCATAGTCGCAGGTAGCTGCTGTGGAACTCCGGCCACGAACGCATCATGTGAGTCAGTTCCTCCCCAACGATGTCCTCAAACACCCCGCGCTCACTAGCCTCTCCGATGGTCCCCTTGACCTCAACGAGTTTCTCCAGCGAGGTGTATAGGTCCACGTAAGCTGACACGGATATGTCCAGCAGTCGAGTAGCCTCACCGAAGTTAAGGTTCGTCTTCATCGCCTGTCCACTAGCTGCCAACTTGTCGTTGTTGTAGGGGGCGGCTCCGTCAAACATTCCGTCAATCCTAGCGCGGTTAACTGCGGACTTCTCGTCTGCTTTGCGGAGGGTCTGGAAAATGGAGATTGCAGCCTTAACGTCTTTCAGCCTAGACTCGACGGGCTTGCCTTTTTCATCAAGTGACCCCAAATCGAGGGCATCAATTTCGAGGTGTCGGGATTGACTACTCATGTGTGATCTAAATACTTAACATAACTCATAGTCAACCTCAGTCAACCAGTTGGAGCCTTTCAACGGGGGAAGATGTTTTTGAATGTGTCATAAACAAACACCAGTGACATCAACATAGCAAACCCAAAAATGAACACGAAAAGCAGAACCGTTGATATAATAACACCACCCAACCCTGTATCCTGTAGGGTGTCTCTTCCACCCACAATCATCCTTCCTGAGCCTCTTCTTCTACTAGGAGCTTGATCTTGTCCACCGACATATGGACCCGCTTGCCTGTGTTCTTCTCCTGTAGCACAAGATACTCTTTGCTGAAACGGGATGCAGGGTGCAGGACAAAGGGAACCCTGCGACCGCGCCCTTTTCGGTAGGGTTTAACGCGGTAGACCACTCCAGCCCCATCAATGGCGTAGTCCTCAAACCCAGGGACGGCTCGCCCACCCCACTCCTGGAATATCTTCTCATGGGTCAGGGTCTGGTCGAGGATCGGAACACCGCCCACGAAGTCTTCGTGATAGACCTTGCGCCTAATCCCGTCCGAACACTTGATGATGCAGTATGCCATGTTGGAGTTACGCACTACCTCGTAGCGAGTCTTCAACTTCTTTCTGAGGGGGACATAGACCATGACCCCACTTTCGGTCATCACATGGTCTGGGAAGTCAGGGTGTTTGTGTAGATTCATTATATTTTACGTTTTAAGGTGTTTTTATGTGTCTCCGCTGTGGTTACCCTCTGAAACCCCAAAAACGCCTCAGAATCCAATCTGAGGCCATTACGGGGTAACTCTACCAAGTAGTCGTAACCTGGTTCGTTGAGAGTGCGCGGAGACATCGTTCGCCGCCAGAGTAGCGGACACAGGGTTCGGGGTCAAGCAGAAGTTGTGTTTTAATGCGCTTTCGATACAGGAACGTGTGTTTTAATGCACAGCATCTTCTTATAAAAAAGTCTTCTAAGGTTTCAGTTGTGTTTGTCTGGCTCAGATAAACACAACAAGCCTCATAGGAGACTTTTTTTAGGGGTATATAACAATAAAACACACGTTATTTTCTTTCGCACAGAGGGGTCGCGCCATCCCCCGTTCCCCCATCCAATTTTCCCTGTTTCCTCTTTCCAGAATCATGGATCGGGGTTCGGGAATCGGAGACTCGAAATCCCGTAAATTTTTTCACAGACACGTATATACATACAAGACACACGCGGGAAAAACCTGGTGGGGGACGGGTGGCGTAGGGAGCACGGGCGCGGGGCAGTACTTCCCCTTCCCTGTATCCGGCTTCCGGCTCCCGGCTTCACGGTGCCGGGACCAGGGCAAAGGAATCATGATGCAGGATTCCGGTCCCGTTTTCAAAATCGGGTTTTCAAAGTGAGGTCACGCCACACGATATCAGAAACATTCAATTTAATGTTGACAGGTCACTTCATTTGATTTAAATATTACCGTTGACAGGGAACCACCGAATCCCGTTTCCTGAAACCTGAAACCTGAAACCTGAAAACCTATGAATAGAAAACAAGCCTTAGAAATAGTGGA
>Ga0208162_1000557_pt1 | contig 21440 bp, 29 predicted proteins | sample CB_VirMetaG_4_FD_184539 | JGI IMG/M metagenome (GOLD analysis project Ga0208162, IMG submission 184539) | Freshwater to marine saline gradient viral communities from Chesapeake Bay - CB_1508_1M Viral MetaG (SPAdes) (version 4) | ecosystem: Environmental > Aquatic > Marine > Coastal | place: USA... | reverse complement strand
AGGTGCAGTATGTTTTGGATGGTGTAGATTAAAATGTGAATGTACTGATTGTGATTGTGGTACTTCATGCGAATGCCCTTGTTGTAATTGTTAAAAAATAAAAAATGCCTAAAGTAAAATACGGATCAGGAGCTTTTGAAAAGCAAAAGGTAAGAAGAAAAGGAGTTCATGCTAAGAGTAAAAACTCTTCACATAAACACGGAAAACATTATTCTAAAGCATACAGAGGACAGGGTAAATAATATACAAAAAAAGTACCAAAGATAGTTGGAACTTTGGAACTTTATTCTTATATTTAAGTATATTATTAATCAATAAAATGTTTTGTATGTCGAATTTTAATTTTCTAACAAGTACTGAAATTGCTGCTAATTGTCCTGAGGTTTATGGTAAGCCTGATGGTAGAGTTTCTAAAAAGTATGTTCATATTCCAACCTCTCAAGTAATAGATGATCTAGCTACTATGGGTTGGGGAGTAGTAAAAGCTCAATCTCGTAAATCACGAAAAGGATCTACTACAGGTCATCATACTGTAACCTTCCGTAATCCAGATATCAGTATCGATCGTAACGGAGATATTGTTTATCCTCAAATTGTAATGTCTAATGCTCATAACGGATTAGGTGCATTTAGATTTATGGCTGGACTATTTCGATTGGTTTGTTCTAATGGTCTTGTAATAGCTGAAGAAAGCTTTGCAGATATGAAGATTCGTCATATTAACTATACTTACGAAGAGGTAACTAAAGTAATTAATAAGCTTGTAGAAGCTTTACCTCTTACAGTAGAGTCTATGAATAAAATGGCTGAAACTAAAATGTCTCAACAAGAGATGATTAACTTTGCAAAAGATGCAGTTAAGTCCCGCTTTACTGAAAAGCAGTTAAAGACTATTCAGATTAATTATCAAGAGTTAATCGAACCTACTCGTCGTGAAGATGCTGATCGTTCAGTATGGTCTGTATTTAATCTTATTCAAGAGAAAATTATTCACGGACGATTCAATTATGTAATCCAAGATTCTACTCGTAAAGCTCGTCCTATTACGGACTTCAAAAAAGATACTAAAGTAAATAAAGAGCTTTTTGAACTAGCTATCGAGTACGCTCAATAATAATAATGGCCTCTTCGGAGGCCTTATCTTTTCTACTATGAATAAAGTTCATATATTTTTTGATGAAAAACATAATCTTTGGTTTGGATATTTCGAAAATAATCCTATCTTTAAGATTAAAGGTAAAACAAAAGAAGAAGTAAAAAGAAAACTAGGCTTACTAAATGAAACAACTTCAGACAATTCCTGAATATATTTGCCCTCCTGGTAAAGAAAACTTTAGCATTTATACTGATACTGATTCAGTATATGTTAAAGCTCTTCCTATACTAAGATATCTTTATCCAGACTTTGATGAAAAGACTGATGATGAAAAAGATGATCTATTAGAGAAGACTGCTATTAAGTTTCAAGATGTACTAAATGATCATTACCAGAGTGTAGCTACAGATATCTTTAACTGCAAAGATCATAGATTAGAGATGAAGACTGAATGTGTTATACGTTCAGCTTACTTTAGATCCGTTCGTAGGTATGCGCAATGGATAACAAGGGAAGAACATATTAAGAATGAGTATCTTTCTTTTAAGGGATTAGAGTATATGAAAACTAACTTCCCGAAATACTTCTCTGAATTCTTTTATGGAATTATGAAGCAAGCTCTAATGGGTACTCCTAAAGAAGAGATTGATCAAAAGATATTAGACTTTAAGAAAAAAACTCTATCTTTAGAGACTGATATTGTATTACTTGGTAATCCTACAGCAGTTAATACTATGGATGATTATGTAGAGCGTAAACCTAAACCTGGAGAACTATTTACTCCTACAACTAAAGGAGCATTAGCTTCAGTTAAAGCTGCATTACGCTATAATGATCTATTACGTTACTGGGGATTAGATAAGAAACATTCTTTTATAGCTCAAGGAGATAAGATTAAATGGATCTATCTTAAAGATAATCCATATAAAATTGACGCAATAGCCTTTTTAGATTTTGATATTCCAGATAAAGTTCGTACATTTATGAATGAATACGCTGATAGAGAAAAAATATTTGAATCTGTGTTATTAAAAAAGTTACAAGGTTTTTATGGAGATATTGGATGGGTATTGAATCTAAATCCTCATTCATCTAAATTCTTTACATTTTAAAATATGATAAATAAAAGTACATTAGTTGATATTGTAGATCGATATAGCTTAGAAAAGCAAGTCGAAACAGTTAAGTGGGTAGTAAATAATAAAAATCTAGTAGTAGATTTTATGACTCCTACTAGAGATTGTATTGGTAAGGTAGAATGTAATGATTTTGATTTAGAAGATTGTGCATTAGGTATTCATAATACATCTCAATTAAGTAAATTAATTAAGATTACTTTAGGTGACTTATTAGTAGAAGTAGAGAAGAGAAATAATATTCCTGCTAAGCTATTAATATCAGATAAGTTTTTTAACCTTGCATATACTTTAGGTGATCCTGTATTGTTTGATAAAGTAGGAGCTGTTAAAGAGCCGGAAAGCTATCAAGCAGAAATAGAGATTGTTGATGAAGATATCAATAATTTTATTAAGGCAAATGATGCATTACAAGATAATGATAACGTAATAGTTAATACTAAGATTGATATTACCGATCAGAAGGTAGTTAGTTTTTCCTTTGGTGATATTACTGCTCATACTAATAAGGTAGAATATAATATGCCATGTAGTTATACTGGGGAGATACAAGGTATTCCTTTTAATTCTAAACTAATTCAAACAGTATTACGAGCTAATAAATCAAGTGAAAGATCATTAATGTCTATTAATGAAGGAGGTTTAATGAGATTAGAATTTCATGATAGGGAAATGAAGTCTTTATATTATATTTTACGAAAAGGATAAATAATTTCATTTTTTGAAAAAGCATATATTTAATATAGACCACGGAACGGGTCAACTAAGAGAGCGATCGAAAGACGCTCGGGTATTTTTATTTTTTAACTATAAATTTTAGAATTATGGGAAATCTTTTAAGAGAACAAGAACATATCTTTGATGTATTTTTCAAAGACTTTTTTAACGCAGCTGAGCGTTTTCAACCAATCAGCATGACAAAGTTCAACTATCCTGTTGACATTTTTCAAAAAGACGATACTTTAAATTTCAATATTGCCTGTGTAGGTTTAACTAAAGATAATCTTCAGTTGGAAACTAATGAAGATGTTCTAAGAGTAATTTATGAAAAACCTAAAGAGGAAGCGGATGATTCAATCTATTATCTTAATAGAAGTATTACTCGCAAATCATTTAACTTTGGCTGGAAGATTAATCCAAGATTTGATCTTGCAAAAGCTAAAGCTAAAATGGAAAACGGTTTACTTGAAATTAGTATTCCAATGAGAGAAGAATCTAAACCAAAAACACTACAAATTAAATAAGTTATATTTGACCCGTTCCTTGGTTATTTTTAAAAATTAAAAATTTTATATTATGAGTTTTAGACCAATGTTTGATGCCGTTATCTTTAAAAAATTAGAAAGAGATGAAACTTCATACGGCAATATTATTGTTCCTGATATGGGAAAAGATTTAAATGAAGTAGGAGAAGTAATTGAAGTAGGTCCTGGATACTATACAGTAACAGGTACCTTTATCGAAACAACCCTTAAACCAGGCGATCGAATCGTCTTACCAGCAACAGGATATTCTAAATTTGTTTATATGGATGAAGAATATTATATTATTAATGAAAAAGAAGTTTTAGCAAAAATACAAGACAATGAGTAAACAAAAAGTAGTATTAGGAGCACAAGCTCGTAAACAATTAGCAAAAGGTATCAATACATTAGCTGATGCAGTTATTTCAACATTAGGACCGAATGGTAGAAATATTATCTATGAAGAAGAAGGAAAAGTATATTCAACTAAAGATGGGGTAACTGTTGCAAAGCAAATACAACAACTTGATGATCCTATCGAAAATTTGGGTATTAAACTTATTAAGCAAGCAGCTATTAATACTGCTGATAAAGTAGGAGATGGAACAACTACATCTACATTACTAGCACGCGAAATCGTTCAGTTAGGATTACAAAGATTAGATGAAGGAGGAAATGCTACTGAAATCAAAAAAGGGATTGACAGCGCTGTAAAGAGTATTATTTCTTCTTTATCAAATTTAGCTGAAGATATTTCTGATCCTCAAGAACTAATTAATGTAGCAACTATTTCTGGTAATAATGATGAAGAAATTGGTAATTTAGTATATGAAGGATTAGATACTGCTGGTACCAATGGAGTAGTTCATATTGAAGAAAGTAAGACAGGAGAAACATATCTTGAAGTAGTTGAGGGTATGCAATTCGATAGAGGATATAAATCACATTACTTTGTCACTCATAATGATTCTATGACATGTAATATGAATGATGTAGCTGTTCTTATTGCAGATCATACTTTCCGGAATGTAAAAGAATTACTTCCTATTCTAAATCATGCTTCATCTAATAATAAATCATTACTGATTATTTGCGATGATATTGAAGGTGAAGCTCTTGCAACTCTTATTGTTAATAAGATGAGAGGTTCTTTAAAAGTATGCGCAGTTAAGTCGCCTGAGTTTGGAGATCGTAAAAAATTAGTATTAGATGATATTGCTAAGCTTACTGGAGGAGAAGTATTTTCAGTAGCTAAAGGAATGAAACTTGATAAGTTTGATTGGTCTTGGATGGGATCTTGTCGATCAGTAAAAGTAACAAAGGATAAGACAACTATTATTGATGGTCATGGAAATGAAGATGTTATTAAAACTCATGTAGAATCACTTCAATCACAAATTGATCAGTCATCAACTCCATTCGAAGTACAAGCGTTACAAGATCGTTTAGCTAAAATGACCGGTGGAGTATCTGTCATTCATGTAGGAGGTATGACTGAAGCTGAAATGAAAGAAAGAAAAGATCGAGTAGAGGATGCTTTATTTGCAACAAAATGCGCAATTGAAGATGGTATTTTACCTGGAGGTGGAAGAGCATTGCATTATATATCTGAATACTTTGAATTTACTGAAGATGTATCTAGAGACTTTAATTTAGGAGAAACTTTCGTAAAAGAAGCTATTATGCGACCTTTTGAAACTATTTTATCTAATGCTGGTAAAACTGATAAGGATATTGATACAATTGCTAATTCTTTATTGATTTCTGACTTCTGGAATGGATATAATCTAAAAACCGAAAAAGTAGGAGATATGAAAGAGTATGGTATTATTGATCCTTTTAAAGTAACTAAAAATGCTTTACTAAATGCAGCTTCTATCGCAGGAACTATTCTGTTAACTGAAGGAACTATTTCTGTAGAAGAAGTAGAAAAAGATGGGGAAGAAGTTGGAGTTATGCCACAAATGTTTTAAATTTAGTTAATGGAACAAATAGTCAAAACAGTTATAGCTAATAGAGTACCACCAGGTGATAGATGGAATCTTGTAGGAGACAATCCAGATGAAGTACAGGATACTTTAATGGATGCTTTGGAAGCATTTTATCTTAAAACAGGTTATACTGGAGACTTTTATTTCTCACCTAGAGAAGGTAAAATATTTAAAGTAGGTTTTGAAGAAGCTCCTGCACCTCCACCAAAGAGGTATTCAATTTATGAAAACGATTTTTAATGCAAGATCATAGTTTATTTGTAGAAAAATACAGACCACAATCTGTAGACAGTTATGTTGGTAATCAAGAGTTCAAGGATATCGTTTCTCTGTATATTGCAGAGAACGATATTCAGAACTTGTTACTTTATGGACCTGCCGGAACAGGAAAAACATCAGCTGCTAAATTAATAGTAAATAAAATTGAATGTGATTATATTTACATTAACGCTTCTGATGAAAGAGGTATTGATACTATTAGAGAAAAAGTAGTAGGATTTGCTTCTACTATGTCTTTTAAACCTCTTAAGGTAGTTATTTTAGATGAGGCTGACTATCTTACTATACAGTCTCAAGCTGCATTAAGGAATGTAATGGAGCAATATTCACGTAATACAAGATTTATTTTAACTTGTAATTATGTAGAAAAGATTATTGATCCTATACAATCAAGATGCCAGGTTGTAAATATTATTCCTCCTTCTAAGAAAGATATAGCATTACATTTAGTTTCTATCTTAGATGAAGAGAAGATTGAATATGAAAAAGAATCGTTAAAGGATGTAGTTAATACATACTATCCTGACTTGAGAAAAATGCTGAATACTATTCAGATGTTTTCTAAGAAAGGTAAACTTGATTTAACCAAATCAACTGTAGTATCATCAGCATACCATAAACAAATAATCGATAATCTTAAAAGTAAACGTAACTGGAGAGAGCTGCGACAGATAATAGCTGATTCAGGAGTAAAAGATTTCGAAGAGTTATTTAAAAAGTTATATGACCAAAGTTCTGAATATGCTCCTGGAAAAGAGCATGAAATAGTTATTCTTATTAATGAATATAGTTATAAAGCAAATTTTAGAATAGATAAAGAAATTAACGTTATGGCGTTATTATCAGAAATTATTAATGTGTTAAATCAAAAACAAGTATTATGAATGATGTACAAACCCCTCAACCGCAACTAGATATTGATCTTAGTGCAACAACAGCAGTAACAACCGATTCTGAATCAAATGCTGCTAATATTTTTCAACAAGGATTTATTTTACGAAAAGTATCTAAATTTGTAGCTAATACAAGCGATGATGCTATTCTACCAATCCCTGTATTTTACGATCAAAGCTCAGGTAAGATCTTAGCTGATAGTATTCCAGAAAATTTACGAGAAGAATATAAAGATTTTCTGATTGAAAAAGGATAAGATAAATAATATCTTTGATTGGCTAAATCATCTTAGCTATCTTAAGACAGAGGTAGATCAGTTTTCGGATCAAGATTGGGATAAATTTAATTCCTATATGATACATAGATTTGTAAGTATGTATGGTCCCTATTCAAGTCTAGTCAATGAACTTCAGCTACTTAATCCCCTTGATAAGAAAGCTGTCTACCTTTGTTATAAGAATATACTTCCTAAAAAGAAAATGTTTTTTAAGTATATTAAATCTAAAGTTAAACAACCTAATAAAGAGTTAGTAGATACTTTAACTAACTATTATAAGTTTAGTGAAAGAGAAGTTAAAGAAGTATTGACTTTTTTAGATAAAGATGTACTAGTAGAAATATTACAAAGTGTAGGTAAAGAAGATAAAGAAATTAAAAAAGTTTTGAATGAAAAATAATCCTTATAAGCAAATATCTCAAATAACCGACCAGCTACATACATTAGCTGAAAATAAACAACATAATAGTTGGAAGGCGTGGCGATTAAATCGTAAATTAAAAAAGAATTTAAATTTAATCAAAGAAGATTATACAGTAAATAAATTAATTCATGGCAAGTAAAATAACAGAAGAAATTTACCAAGATCTTCAAGAGCGTAACGAAAGAGGATTAAACAAATATGGTCATTATTTAGATGATAATAATTATCAGGATATGCTACAGCATGCATATGAAGAAGCTCTTGATCTAACTCAATACCTAAAGAAAGAAATTAACAATCATAGTACAATTCAGGAATTGATTAAAACAAATCCAACTAATGCTAAATTAGGTCAGTTAGTTAGAGAGATTTTTACAAAGTAATGGCAAAGAAAGTTCCAAAGATAGTAAAAGAAATTAGAGAGACTGAAGATATTAAGATAGATTATTCCTATCAAAAGAACATATCATACTCTCAATTATCTATGTTTCATCAATGTCCTCGTAAGTGGTCTTTGATGTACAAAGATGGTCACAAGATGTATGAACCAAGCATACACTTTGTCTTTGGTACAGCTATGCATGAGGTAATACAAGAATGGTTAGACCAAATGTATAGTGTTAGCATTAAATCTGCCAATGAATTACCTTTAGAAGATATGCTTAAAGAGAAGATGAAAACAGAGTATATGACTGCTCTGAAAAAGAATAGTAATAAGCATTTCTCATCACCGGGTGACTTAACTGAATTCTATAATGATGGAGTAAAAATATTAAACTTCTTAGTTAAGAAACGTAAAGACTACTTTGGTAAGAAAGGAGTTCATTTAGTAGGTTGCGAAGTTCCTATTAATGTCTCAATGAGAAAGTATATTAATAATCCTAATTTAATTTTTAAAGGGTATATTGATGTTCTTATCTTTGATGAATGGGATGATACATTTAAGATTATAGATTTAAAAACTTCTACTAGAGGATGGAATAAAGATAAAAAGAAAGATAACATAGCTAAGTCTCAGTTACTTCTATATAAACAATTCTTATCTACTACATATGATATACCATTAGAAAGTATTAAAGTAGAATATCTTATCTTAAAGAGAAAGATTTATGAGGAAGGAGAGTTTCTTGAAAAGTCTATTCAAAGATTCGAACCATCAGATGGAAAGGTATCAATCAATCGATCAAATAAATTATTAAAAGAATTCTTAGAGGAATGTTTTGATAAAGATGGTCACAAAGATAAAACACATCGAGCTAATCCAACAGCATTTGGTTGTAAATTTTGTCCGTTTTCCGGAAATAAGGATTTATGTGAATGGGGAATCTCATAAGAGGATTTAGGTGATATTTATATGTAAATATATTTAAAGTCATGAGTACAAACAGAGATAGAGTTTTAACAACCGTAAGGATTGATCCTCAATTATTCGAGGATTTTAAAGTAGAATGTGTAAGAAGAAAATTCACATTCCAGAAATTAGCTGAAAGAGCTATTCATCTTTATTTAAATGATGAAGAGTTCAGAAGAAACGTTCACAATCACAATATTTAAGTTTTAAATGAAAACAGTAAGTTATAAACCAAGATCAGAAAGAAAGAAAATCTTATTGATCAGTGACGATATTCGTACACATTCAGGAGTAGGTAATGTAGCAAAAGATATAGTTGTTCACACATCTGAATATTTTGATTGGGTTAATATAGCAGGAGCAGTTAATCATCCAGATAAAGGTAAAAAAATTGATGTTAGCCAAGCATTCGAAAATGAATTAGGATTAAAGGATATTTACTGCATGATTTATCCTGTAGATGGTTACGGTAATCCACAATTAATTAGACAAATTATTAAGGAGGAACAACCTGATGCAATCATGTTTATTACTGATCCTAGATATTTTACCTGGCTATTTAATATGGAAAGGGAATTAAGAAAGGAGATTCCTTTTATTTACTTGAATATATGGGATGACTGGCCAGCACCACAATATAATGAAGCATTTTATGAATCATGTGATGGACTATTTGCAATATCAAAACAAACTAAATTAATTAATGAAATAGTTTTAGGAGATAATGTAAAAGATAAAGTATTAGAATATATTCCACATGGAGTAAATACTGAGTTATTTTATCCAAAATCCGAAACTGACGCTGATTATAAAGAATATACACAATTTAAAAATCAACTTCTAGGTCAAGAGTATGATTTTACTATGTTATTTAATTCTCGTAATATGAGAAGAAAACAAATACCAGATGCTATGGCAGCATTTAGATTGTTTTTAGATAAATTGCCAAAAGCTGAAGCTGAAAAATGTGCATTTGTATTACATACTGAATTAGTATCAAATCATGGAACAGATTTAGAAGCTGTAAGAGAATATCTGTTTGGAGAAAAATATGAAAATAATATTAAATTTTCTTTAAATAGATTGAATCCAAAGCATATGCATTGGCTTTATAATTTAGCTGATATTCAAATACAACTATCTTCAAATGAAGGATGGGGATTAGCATTAACTGAAGCATTATTATGTGGAACACCTTTTATTGCTACTGTAACAGGAGGTATGCAAGATCAAATGGGTTTTAAAGATAAAGAAGGTAAATGGTTTACACCAACAAAGGATTTACCATCTAATCATTATGGTACAATAAAAGAACATGGAGGATGGAGTTATCCTGTATATCCTTCTTCTATATCTTTACAAGGTTCTCCTCAAACACCATATATTTTTGACGATAGAATTAATATACGAGATGCTGCAGAAGCTATTATGTCTGCATATCAAAATCGAAAACAACTAAAAGAGATGGGCAAAAAAGGAAGAGAATGGGCAACTTCAGAAGAAGTTGGATTTACTTCTAATATTATGTCTAAACGAGTTATGAAAGGAATTGATAAAGTATTAGATAGTTTTGTACCAAGAGAAAATTATGAGGTAATCGATTCATTAGATTACGAACCTCAACGTTTACGTCACACATTAATTTATTAAAATGAATAAACCAAGTTTAATTATATCCTGCCCTATCGATACTTATAGTGGTTATGGAGCAAGAGCAAGAGATTTAGTAAAAGCATTAATCAATTTAGATAAGTATGATGTAAAAATATTAGCACAAAGGTGGGGTCAAACTCCTGAATTCTTTCTAGAGGATAATGAAGAGTGGAGTTATCTACAAGAATATCTTATTCCTAATCTGAATTACAAACCTGATATTTGGGTACAACATTCAATACCTAACGAGTTTCAACCTATTGGGAAGTTTAATATTGGAGTAACAGCAGGAATTGAAACAACTGCATGTAAACCGGAATGGATACAAGGTCTTAATAGAATGAATTTAATTTTAGGATCATCTAAGCATACTATAGATGTTTTTAAAGCAATGGCTTTTGAGCAGGTAGATAAACGTACTAATCAAAAAGTAGGTGTAGTAAAAGCAGATACTGCTATGGAGGTTCTTTTTGAAGGAGTCGATACAGATGTATATAAAGTATCAAAATCAAACTTTAAATTAAATAATATTAAGGAAAATTTCTGCTTTTTATTTGTAGGCCATTGGATGCAAGGTAATTTAGGTCAAGATAGAAAAAATGTAGGTCTACTTGTAAAAGGATTTTTTGAGCTTTTTAAAGATAAAAAGAATCCTCCTGCATTAATTCTAAAAACATCTACAGGAGCATCTTCTATAATGGATAGAAAATCAATATTAAAAAAGATACATTTAATTAGAAAATCTGTTAATGCAAAAAAACTACCAAATATTTATGTAGTTCATGGAGACCTTACTAATGAAGAAATGAATAGCTTATACAATCATAAAAAAGTAAAAGCAATGGTTTCTCTAACTAAAGGTGAAGGGTTTGGTAGACCATTATTAGAATTTACTACAAGTAAAAAACCTGTTATTACAACCGGATGGTCAGGTCATGTTGATTTTTTAGATCCCGAATTATCAGTACTTTTACCAGGAGAGCTGACTCCAGTAGACAAATCAGCAGTGAATGATTGGATAATTCCAGAAAGTAAATGGTTTAATGTTAATATGCAAACATTTGCAAATGCTATGTATGCTGTGTATAATGAATATTCAACCTATGAACGAAGAGGTAAATCGCAAGGTACTAAAAATATTAAAGAGTTTTCATTTAAAGCAATGGAAGATAAACTTGATAATATTCTTACAAAGTACATTCCGGAATTTCCAAAACAAGTTCAATTAAATTTACCTAAATTAAAATTACCTAAACTACAATTGCCTAATTTAGATAATAATAAAAAAGAAAATATAAAATTTCCAAGATTAGAAAAAGTAAGTAATGACTGATAATTTGACAATATGTCCGTGTGAGAGACAAAGTGATGCTTGTTATAAGAACCGAGTAAGTATGGAGGTTACTAACTATATGTGTTATGGATGTGGCTTTCAAACAAACTCTCTTATGAAAATAGGAGAAGAGTTTTATGAAGAGCAATTAAAAACATTGCCGGAGCTATATAAAGATTTGATATTTGAAGATAAAGAGGGTTTAAAATGGATGCCATCTTATATTGATGTGCAAGGTAAAGGATCAGTATTTGTAAAAGGTACAAACACAGATAACTGGAGTTGGGCAGCAATGAAACATAGACAAGTAGAAGATCATGAAAAGGAAATGTTTAAGAATCCAAAAGGAGGTTATTATAAATTTGCATCTGATACAAAAACATTAAGATCATTTGAAAAATATGATTTTATCGAAGCATTAGATTACATAGGAGCTTTTGAAAAAGAAGAAAATGAAGATTAGTTATGCTATTACAGTATGTAATGAACATGATGAATTAGATAGACTTTTATTAGTATTAATAAATACAATACGAAAAGAAGATGAAATAATTATTCAATGTGATAAAGATAATACTACTCCGGAAGTATATAGAGTTTTAGAAAACTATGAAGATATAATAAAAGTTATAGAATTTCCTTTGAATAAAGATTTTGCTTCATTTAAAAATAATTTAAAAGATAATTGTACAGGAGATTATATATTCCAAATAGATGCTGATGAGTATCTGCATCCAATATTTATTGAGCATCTTCCGGATATTTTAGAATCTAATCCGGAAGTAGATTTATTTTGGGTACCAAGAATTAACACAGTAGAAGGTATAACATCTGAACATATACAAAAATGGAGATGGAGAGTAGATGAAAGAAAAAGAATAAACTTTCCTGATTATCAGTCTAGATTATTGAAAAATATTTCGTATATTAAATGGGAGAATAAAGTACACGAAGTAGTTAAAGGATATAAAGCAGAAACTAAACTTCCAACTGATAATATGTTTTGCTTAATACATCCTAAAACTATTGAAAAACAAGAAAAACAAAATAACTTATATAGTAAATTATGAAAATACTAGTTACAGGAGGAGCAGGTTTTGTAGGTACTAACTTACTTAAATCTTTGCAGATACAAAAACCTAATGCTGAATTATATTCTATAGATAATTATTCTACTGGGTATAAAGAAAACGAAATAGATGGTGTTAAATATCAAGAAGCTGATATTCATACTGAGGAAGCAACAGAGATAATAAATTATATTGAACCTGATATAATATATCATTTAGCAGCTTTAGCTCGTATCCAACCATCTTTTAAATTTCCTATATCAACATTTGATTCAAATATGCTTGGTACTCAAAGAGTTTTAGAATATGCAAGACAAAATAAAACTCCAGTAATTTACGCAGGAAGTAGCTCTACACATGGAGGAGTACATAAGAACCCATATACATTTTCAAAATGGGTAGGAGAGGAATTATGTAAATTATATTCTAAGGTATATGATGTACCAACTATTATTACAAGATTTTATAATGTTTACGGTGATCATATGATTCCTGGAAAATCGCCCTACTCAACAGTAATACAAATATTTAATGAGCAATTTAAAAATAATCAACCACTAACAGTTACAGGGACAGGTGAGAAAAGAAGAGATTTTACTCATGTATTAGATATATGTGATGCTTTAATATCTTGTTCTGATCATCCTGAATTAAAAGCTGAATTTTTTGAATTAGGAAGAGGAAAAAATTATTCTATAAATGAGGTAGCAGATATGTACGGAACAACAAAAACATATATTCCTAATAGACCTGGAGAAGCTCAAACAACATTAGCTGATTTTTCTAAAGCTACAAAGATATTAGGATATACTCCTTTTAGAAATCTAAAAGATTATATTGAAAACCAAATATTAGTTACCCCATCCGCTATATAATGTCTAATATATTATTTATAACTACACAATACAGATCTGGAGAAAGGATATATCCTATTATTCCGGAATTATCAAAACAATATAATTTAGATTTATTTAAAACTTATCATATGCATCCTACTAAAGGAAAGTGGGGTGGAAATATTGATGGGAGAAAAGTATTTGATATAACATATGGACAATATTTTACAAATTGTTATAGTGAATTAAGAGATATTAATTTTGAAAAATATAATCTTATTATATCTGATGATTGTAGACTTCAAAGTGGTATGGGTGAAATTTATCAAAAAAGGAAATGCTTAATGATTGGTAATGCTCATGGAAACAATAGATTCAATTATCATGTTATAAATTATCAAAAATGTTTTGATGGATGTTTTGTTTTTGGAGAAAAAGAAGTAATTCATCAACATTTAATACCAGGTGGTGTTCCTTCAAATGATAAATTAAAAGAATATCAAAATATTGAAAAAAAACATATATTATTAATTACTAATTTTTTAGGAAATAAACCAACATATACAGACCCTTGGGGATTTCATTTTTTACCTATGGATAAAAATTTTTTTGATAGCTTAAGATTATTAGACTTACAGAAAAGATATAATTTACCTATTAAAATTAAAATAAAAAGTAGAGAAAATGGGGATTATAAAGAAGATGTTAATTATATAAAAAATTTACTTCCTTTAAAATTAGATTATGAAATAATAATTGATGTAGAGGATGATAATTTATTAATAGCACAAAGTAAAATAGTAATAGGTCATCCTTCTACTATGATGCTTAAACCCCTCCAGTTAAAAATCCCTACAGCTATGTTTAAAAATTATGGATATGGTGATGAAGGGAGTTGTATATATAAAAATTGTAATCAATTAATTGAACTTGAATATAACCAAATGATTAAAACTTTAGAATCTACTCCAGATTTACAATTTATAGACAAAACAGTAATGGGAGGACTTGATTTTAATAGTACAGATTATTATATTCATTATATAAAACAAATTTTAGAAAATTAATTTATGGAAAAAATTAAATTACATTTAGGATGTGGTGATAAAAAAATTAAAGGATGGGTTAATATAGATATTCAAAATTCTCCTGCAGTAGATTTAATATCAGATTGTATGGATTTACCCTATTCATTAAATTCCGTAAGTACTATTTATAGTTGTTGTATGTTAGAACATTTTGGTCGAAATAATAATCTTAAGTTTTTTAGACACACCTGCTGGAAAGATGTATTATTATATTGGTATTCTTTACTAAAGCCTGGAGGAGAGCTTTATATAAGCGTTCCAGATTTTGAGGCAGTATGTAGAGAATATTTAAAAAATAAAAATATTTTAAAAATATTAGGTATAACATTAGGAGGACAAAAAAATGAAGAAGATCTCCATGGTATGATATATGATTATGAACTTCTTTCTACAGAATTAAAATCTATTGGTTTTAACAATATAATGAGATATGATTGGAGAAACTTTGAAGCTTTTCAACAAAAAGGATATGATGATTTTTCTGCATCTTATATTCCTCATATGGATTTTGATAATGGAAGACTAATGATGTTAAATATTAAAGCTGTAAAATGAGAATAGTTTTTTTAGGTAAAAATCCTACTATAGGCAATTGTAAAGGGATAAATGCTTTACAATATTTGCTAGATAATAATATAGATGTAGTAAGGGTAGTTGCATCTGAAAATAATATTCGAGAATATAGTTTAAGTAAAAATTTAATAGTAAAAGATGAAAAAGAAGTTTATAATGAAATAATTAAAGGAAAACTTAATAATATTGATTTGGTAATTTCTTATGGTTTTCCTAATCTAATAAAACCACCATTAATTACTTTAGGCAGAAAGGGTTGTATAAATTTTCATCCTGCTCCTTTACCTGAGTGGAGAGGCATGGGAGGAGTTTTTAATATCGGTTTATATGAAAAAGTCCAAAAGTGGGGAGTAACGTGTCATTATGTTGATAATAGTTTTGATACTGGAGATATAATACAAGTAAATTCTTTTGATATTAACCCTAAAACTAATACATTAATGGATTTTACTAAAAAATGTCAACTAGAAACTTTAAATCTTTTTAAAGAAGTAATCCAATTATTTATTTCAGAAAAAAATATTCCAAGAACGCCACAACAAAATGGAAGATATATTTCAAAAAAATATTTTAATAAAATAAGAAACATTAATTTAGATGATCCTATTGAGGAAATAGACCATAAAATAAATTCTTTTTGGTATCCTCCATATCATGGAGCTTCTATTAAAATACAAGATAAAGAGTATTCTTTAGTAAATTCAGAAATATTAAAAGAATTAGGAAAAATAATTTGGAATAGTTAAAAAAAAATCATATTTTTACATAAATATAAATTTTATATGAAGGTACCACAGTTTAGGCCATATGTTGATATGGAAGAATGGAAAGCAATAAAACCATGTTTTAAAGAAAATTGGATCACAGAAGGTCCCCAATCAAAAATATTTGCAGAAAAATTATGTAAAATAATTGGATGTAAATATGGAGTTTTTGCAAATAATGGAACTCTTGCTTTATATCTTGGTTTACGATCAATTGGCGTAGGACCAGGTGACGAGGTTATTGTTCCATCATGCACATTTATAGCCTCTGGTAATGCAGTACTGATGACTGGAGCAACTCCTATATTTTGTGATATTAATAAAGATGATTTACAAATAAATATAGAAGATTGTCATAAGTTAATTTCACGAAGAACAAAAGCAATCATGCCTGTTCATTTATATGGTTTTGCTGCTGATATGGATAAAGTCATGACCTTTGCTAAACAATATAAAATTAAAGTAATTGAAGATGCTGCTCAAGCATTAGGAATAAAATGGAATAATAAAGGTTGTGGATCTTTTGGTGATGTAGCTACTTTTTCTTTTTTTGCTGATAAAACAATTACAACAGGAGAGGGAGGGTTTGTTTGCACTAATAATGAAAAAACTTATACACGACTATTATATTTACGTAACCAAGGAAGATTAAATAGAGGAACATTTATACATCCAGAAATAGGATTTAATTTTAGAATTACAGATATACAAGCTGCAGTTGGAATGAAACAACTAGATAAATTTGATGATATCATTAAAAGAAAAAAAGAAATTTATAATCAATATTGTAAAAATTTATCTCAGTATAAGGATTGTATTAAAATATATTCTCCTAAAAGCGAAGTATCACCACACATTCCATTTAGAGTTATATTAGAAACAAAAAAGAATAATGCTAAAAATTTAATGTCTTTTATGGAGAAAAAAAATATTGAAACTAGAAGTTTTTTTTATCCATTACATAAACAACCTTGTTTTAAACAAATTATATTAAAACAAAAAAGAAAATTTTGGAGAAAAAAAAGTAAATGTTTAAATGCAGAACATGCTTATGATAATGGTGTATGTCTTCCTAGTTTTGTATCTTTAACCAATGATGAAATAAATTATGTATGTGATGTTATAAAAGAATTTTATACGGAGGCTTATTTACAAACTGATAAAAATGAAATATAAATATAGTAAGATCTTTGGTAAAGATGTAGTTATTATTCAACCAGATGTGTTTTATGATTTTCGAGGTGAATATATAGAAACATGGAATGTTGAAACTTATAAAGGATTTAATTCAAAAGAATATAACAAACAACTTGAGTGGAAGCAAGATGACATCAGCACATCCATAAAATATACTTTAAGAGGATTTCATGGAGATTCAAACACCTGGAAATTAATACAGTGTGTATATGGTGCATTGTATCAAGTTGTTGTTGATAATAGACCAAAAAGTAAAAATTATCTCAAATGGGAGGCATATGCTTTGAATGATAAAAATAGAACACAAATATTAATACCACCAGGATTTGGAAATGCTTTTTTAGTTTTAAGTGATATAGCAGTATTCTCATATAAACAATCAACCTTATACCAAGGAAAAGAAAAACAATTTACTATAAAATGGGATGATCCTAAAGTAGGAGCATATTGGCCTATTGATAATCCTATTCTTTCTGAAAGAGATATAAAAGCTAAATATTTAAAATGAGTAAAAAAGTTGCATTAATTTTAGGCATAAATGGACAAGATGGGTCTTATTTAGCTGAATTCTTATTAGAAAAGAAATATGAAGTTTGGGGAGGTATAAAACGCAATTCAGTAGCAGAAAATCAAACCTCAAGATTAGATTCTATTTATTCTCAACTGATGGGAAAATTACAATATGCTGATTTAACAGATTTAGCTTCACTTATTTCTTTAATACAACAATCTCAACCTGATGAAATATATAATCTTGCAGCTCAATCCCATGTAAGAATTTCATTTGATCAACCCATATATACTACCTTAGCTACAGGATTAGGAGTATTAAATTTACTTGAAGCTATAAGACTTATTAAACCTGATGTTAAATTCTACCAAGCTAGTTCATCTGAAATGTTTGGTAATTGTATAGATAGTGATGGCTTCCAAAGAGAATCTACTCCTATGAATCCGGTATCTCCATATGGGTGTGCAAAAGTATATGGATACAACATTACTCGAAATTATAGAAACTCTTATAATTTATTTGCTGCAAATGGAATTTTATTTAATCATGAATCTCCTCGAAGAGGTACAAATTTTGTTACTAATAAAGTAGCTAAAGAAGCAGTTAAAATTAAAAAAGGACTTAGTAAAGAACTTAAGCTAGGTAATCTTCACGCTACTCGTGATTGGGGTCATGCTAAAGATTATGCAAAAGCTATGTGGTTAATCCTCCAACAAAAAACACCAGACGACTATGTTTGTGCTACCGGGATTTCTTATTCAGTTAAAGATTTAGTAGAATACACATTCAGTAAGTTAGGGCTTGATTGGGAAAAATATGTAAAAATCGACCAGAAGTATTTTAGACCTGAAGAGTTAGAGGATTTAAAAGGAGATTCATCTAAATTAAGAAAATTAGGTTGGAAACCTGAATATACTTTTCAAACTATGATGGATGAAATGATAGAATATTGGTTAAATAAATATAAATAATTAAATATAAAAATATGAAAAAAGTAGGATTATTATTTACTAGTAGAAATAATTATGAGTTATTAGATTTATGGTTAAGTAAAGTTGATACTGAAGGGTTTTCAATATTAAATATTGATGAAGATTCTACAAAAGAAAATAAACAAAAAGGTAAAAATATTTGTAATAAATATGGTGTTACTTACATGGATAGAGAAGAAAGAGGAATGCTTCACAATGTAGTAAGTGCCTGTAATTATTTTCAAAAACATGATTTAGAATGGATAATGTTTATAACACATGATTGTTATCCCTCTACTCCTAATTTTTTTACTAAATTTAATAATTTAATCTCATCTGGAAAATGTGATCAATTTGGAGTGATAGGATTTAATGTGGTTCATAAAATGACTAAAACAGAGCACTTACTCTCTAGATCTCCACTCCAAACTGGAGGGTTTTATGATAGATACCCTATTAATACACCAATACCTACCCAATACTCTAAACCATATGCTATAGAATCAGCTATGTGGACTATAGCAGCTGTTAATATTAATCAATATAAAAAACATATAATCCCAACAGGAGATTATCATTTTTTTCACACATGGGATGATATAGCATTCCAATTTTTGAATAAAAATATTTATAATATTTGTATTCCTTATCTAGAAGCAAACCATACTCAAGATGTTAAAGTAGAGTTTGGTATACCTTTAAAATCACCACTAATAGGAAATCTTCATTCTAAAAATGAAGAAGAAAGAGAATATTATTATAGTAAATGGGGTTTTAAAGAAGTTTGGTTTAAAAGATGGGGATTTTGGTATGATAATAGAGATAGTTTTGAAGCTGTAAAAGAGCATTATAAAGATACTTTACTTTATGATTTTTATTCATATGATAGAGAAAATTCATCAACCCCACTTAAAACCTTTGATCTATGAAAATACTAGTAACAGTACCCATATCAACTTTCCCAGAAGCTTGCTCTAATTTAGATAAATTTGGAGAAGTAACTTATTTAGAATACCCTAATTATAGCACTATATTAGAAATTATAGAAGATTATGATGGTTTTATTCCTAATGCTAGAACTAAAATAGATAACAGGTTATTGTCTAAGGCTAAAAATTTAAAGGTCATAGTAATGCCTTCAATGGGTATAGACCATATAGATCAAAAATCATGTAAAAAACATCAAGTAGAATTACATTGTTTAGCAGATAATAAATCTTTTATTAAAAATATACATTCAACCTCTGAATATACTTTAGGTTTGATTCTTTCCCTTTTAAAAAAATACCCATGGAGCTCCTCTTCAGTAACAGATAAAGGAAATTGGTTAGCTACAAACTATAGAGGTTTTGATCTTCAAAATAAAACTATTGGTATAATTGGATATGGTAATATAGGGAGCCAATTAGATAAATTATTATCTGGTTTTGAAGTTAATACTTTAAAATATGATCCATATATAGAACAACTGGATAATACTTACGTAGATCTTGATACTTTATTATTAAATAGTGATATTATAACTCTTCACGTTCCATTAACAGATGAAACAAGAAATATGATAGATAAAAAATGTTTTAGTAAAATGAAAGAAGTATTTTTTATTAACGCTTCTAGAGGACAAGTAATAAATGATCTTGATTTAATACAAGCCTTAAAAAAGGGTAATGTAAAATCAGCAGCATTAGATGTACTTAATGGGGAATCCCCCGAAGGAGTCGATAATCACATTTTAGTAGACTATGCTAGGACTAATGATAATTTGCTTATTACTCCTCACTGCGGAGGCAGTTCAACTGATGGATTGAGACAAATTTTTAATTATTGTTCTAATCTTTTAATAAAAAGGTTGAAAAATTATAATTAGTTTCGTATATTTAAATAATGAAACAACCTAAAATTTTATGTGTAATATTAGCTAGGGGTGGCTCTAAAGCTGTTCCTGGAAAAAATATCAAACTTATTAATGGACACCCTTTAATTGCTTATACGATTATTGAAGCCCTCCAATCTAAATACATAGATAGAATTATAGTTTCATCAGATAGTGAGGAAATAAAAAAACAAGCAATTAGATATGGAGCTGAAGCCCCATTTACTCGTCCCTCCCATTTGTCTGGGGATACTGCTAAACCTGTAGAATGTATTGCACATGCTACTAAATGGGCTGAAAACAATCAGAATATCAAATATGATTATGTAGTAGAATTATTATGTACTAATCCATTTAAAACTACTCAAGACATAGATAATGCTCTCCAGATGCAAATTGAAACTAACGCAGATTCTGTAATAGCGGTTACTCCTTTAGCAGATCATCATCCTATTAGAATTAAAAAAGTTATAGATGGAAAAATTAAAGATTTTAATTCTACTTTGATAGAAATCCCTGAAAGTAGAAGACAAGATCTTAAACCTGATGCATATATTAGATGTGGTTCTATATATTCTATGAGACGAGATATGCTAGAACAAGGCATTAGATATGGTACTGAAGATAGTAGAGCATATATTATGCCAAATGAAAGAGTTATTAATATTGATGAACCTATGGATTTTACTATTGCTTCTTTTTTAATGGAAAAATTTCCTAGGAATTATGTAAAACCTGTAAATTAAATTATGAGTAAAATATATAAATGTAAAGATTGCAATTTAGATTTAATTAAAAATAAATCTATAGGAATAATAGGATACGGTATACAAGGCAAAGCACAAGCCTTAAATTTAAGAGACTCAGGATGTTCAGTTA
>Ga0208162_1000556_pt1 | contig 21446 bp, 24 predicted proteins | sample CB_VirMetaG_4_FD_184539 | JGI IMG/M metagenome (GOLD analysis project Ga0208162, IMG submission 184539) | Freshwater to marine saline gradient viral communities from Chesapeake Bay - CB_1508_1M Viral MetaG (SPAdes) (version 4) | ecosystem: Environmental > Aquatic > Marine > Coastal | place: USA... | reverse complement strand
GGCGGTATCGGCATTAATCGCGAGCAGCCCGGAAAATTTATGTATGATAACCTTGCAATGGGTATGAATTTAATCGAATCTTGCCGAAAGTACGGAAAGCTGCACAAGTTTGTGATGGTGGGGACTGTGTGCGCATATCCCAAGCATACTCCAGTGCCTTTTAAAGAAACAGATATTTGGAACGGCTACCCAGAGGAAACCAACGCTCCCTATGGCATCGCCAAGAAAACGTTGATGGAGCTACTTATTTCTTACAATAAACAATATGGAATGCAGTCAACCAATCTAATTCCAGTCAACATGTATGGTCCGCATGACAACTTTAATCCCGCTAGTAGTCATGTAATTCCCGCACTGATTCTAAAGATAGACAGAGCCATCACAGTTGGTCATAACAAAATTGAATTATGGGGAACCGGAGAAGCTAGTCGTGAGTTTCTTTATGTTGACGATTGCGCAGAATTTATTTCTTTAGCCTGCAACACGGATACTAAAGCATATCCATTTCCGATTAATATTGGAACTGGTGTGGAAATCAAAATTAAAGATTTGGTTGCCATGATCGCCAAAATCATGGGATACAAGGGCGACATTGTATACAACTCAGAATACCCAGACGGACAACCTCGTAGATGCTTAGATACAAGTTTGTCTAGGGATATATTCGGCATTACAGCTCCAACAGGTTTGTATGAAGGATTGCAAAAAACAATCAGTTGGTACTATGCCAACAAAGAAAAGGAGAAGTTTAGTGGTCACTTCGATCATATTCAGTAGAAACAGGCCAGCACAACTGGACCTCACATTAAAAACTATTGCTAAAAATTTTGACCAATGTACAAATATTATTGTTGTTTATAATATAGATTCGGAGTATGTAGATGCTTATAAGGCTCTAAAACAGGAGCATTCTAATGTTGACTGGAGGCGACAAACTGGAAATTTTTACAAGGATGTCTTTCATTGTTGTTCAGCCCTTGATTGTCAAAATGATTTTGTGTGCCTTTTAACAGATGACTGTATTGTTTATAATCAGGTTCCCGACCTTTCGCGCCCTTTGTCGATATTACAAAAGCAGCAAACCGTTTCATGCATTTCTTTAAGATTAGGAATGAATATCAATAGTAGACAAATAGACAATCAAATAATTAACGATAGTCCTAAACTCCCTATTTACGAAGATGATACAAAGACATGGATTATATTTAATCATTTTCAAAATTGTTACGGATCTTACTGGTGCTACCCCGTGTCTGTTGATGGTACTATATACACTAGAGGTCGGTTAAAAAAAATGTTGCAAGAATTAGTTGTTCTAAACAATCACTATTCAGGATGGCATCAAAATCCAAACGATCTCGAAGCTCACCTGCAAAGGTTTATTGCTGTTGATAGTGGGCATAGCACTATTGCTCCGTTCGTCAGTTGTGTATTTAACAGTCCTAACAATAGGGTTCAGACAAGTCATGGAAATAGATCTGGAGATTGGTACGATCAATCTGCTGAATTTTTACTAAATAAATTCAATCAAGGAAAACGTATAAAATTTGAAAAATTGGAAATACCGAAAATATCTTGCCCACATACAGAAATAAATTTAAGAGAAGGATTGCAATGATAAGTATAGTTACGGGAACCTTAAATAGAATGCCTTATCTTGAAGGATTATTAGAAAATACCATACATGCCGATGACAGAATCGAACTTGTGCTTGTTGATGGAGGAAGCAATGATGGTACTTGCGAATACCTGAGAGACGTAGCAGAAAGTAACAGTCGTCTAAAATTTATTGAGGTGGGAGGCAGAAGTCCATATCCCCATTATATGAATTTAGGGGTCAAAAGAGCGTCTCACGAACTGATCTGCCAATGGAACGACGACGTTTTATTGTGTGGCGATTGGCAAAGCGTGATTGACGTAGTTGACGATGATCATGACGCATATCTTTTTAATTGGAAGCTCGGAGACGCCTCCAATGTAAACGATCCTCAGTGGCTCAAGTGCGACGGGATGCGGGATAATGGCTGGATCATTATAAATAATGCCGAGTACGACTACCCCGAAGCTAGAGGCGAGCAAGAAAAAGAAATATGTCTGAATTATGGTGTTTATAAAAAGCAGATATTTAGAGATTATGGCTTATATAATAATGCGTATAAATTCTACTGTGCCGACGCTGAAATGGCTATACGCGCCCATAGAAGTGGCGCAAAATTTAAGACCTGCTTCGATATAAAAGTTGCCGTTTTGCCCGCAGAAAAACGGGCTGTAATGTACCAGACAGATATTAGACTGTTCGATATGCACGCCAAAATGTATTTGGAAAAGCGTCCCGTCGATGTTTTTGACGGAGAGTTTTTATCATGAAATTAATATCGTTTTCTTTGTACGGTAAAGATCCCAAGTATGTCAATGGCATGTGGGAGAATGTAGAGCTACAGCCCGAGGTATATCCTGATTGGCGAATTATCATATACCACGATCAAAGTGTGCCACAAGAATACCTCACGAAATTCGCTCAAAACGGCGTAATACTTAGAGACATGTCCGACTCTGGGTTTTTTGCAGCTGATTGGCGATTTCTGGCTTACGATGAAGAATGCGAGAGATTTATAGTTCGAGACTCTGACTCTAGGATTTCCGAGAGAGAAGCCGTCATTGTTAAAGAGTGGGAAGAAGATGACACTATACTGCATATAATTAGAGATCACCCGCATCACGGATATCCGATCATGGGTGGCATGTGGGGGATGAAAACCAAATCTATACCGTATGGACACTCGATGGAGAAGCTATTATCGCAATGCAACGGAGACGGCCACAGCAACCCCACAGATCGTGAAAATTGGATAATGAAAGATCAAGATTTTTTAAAAAAAGTTATATACCCAACTTTCGCGCGCCCCGAAACCAGTACGATTCACGCAACGCAAGATTACATGTCGCGAGTTCCGTGGACCAACGAGATCTGGGCGAAAGACACACCGCCAAGAAATCAGCAGAATAACTTTATAGGCGAAATATTTTACTACGAAGACGGCGAACTAAAACGGGAATACCAGTACAAGGAACTATAATGAAAAAAGTAAGTGTAATAATTCCGACTTATAATAGATTCGATCTTCTTTTACAGGCGATTGATTCTGTTAAACAGCAAACTTACGAAAATATAGAAATAATTGTGGTGAATGATCGCTCGACAGACCCTGAGTATTATTCTTACGATTATCCCGGAGTTAATATTTTACATCTAAGCGACGGCTCTATGCGGCGTCACGGTAAAATTGTACCCGGAGCCCATCCTAGAAATCAAGGAATGAAGCTGGCGACTGGAGATTATGTGGCGTTTCTAGACGATGATGATATATGGATGCCTTGGAAAGTTCAAGAACAAGTTAAGGCAATGACACAACATGCGTGGTACATGTCTTGTACGGACGGATATATAGGAGAGGGAACTTATAATCCCCTACTGCAATATAAAAAATATAACGCTGAGTATTATCATAAGGATTTGGTAAATATTTATGCCTCAAAGGGGTCTAGCGATTTATTTCCTGTTAAAGAAACCGAAACAGGATTTCCTAAAATATGGAATTCTAGGTTTCTAGGTGTGCATAATTGCTGCATCACATCCAGTGTCATGGTTCACCGAGCAGTTATTCAGCAGGTGGGCTTATTTAAAATTATGGATTATTTTGAAGATTACGATTATTGGAAGCGAGTCCTTCAACTCACGCAGTGTGTCTATGTAGACAAGCCATGTTTTTATTATAATTTAACACCGTGTCATCACTACGACAAACAATGATGAATATTTGGAGAGATTTAATGCCATTTGATATGAATGAAATATTTGATTATATAAATGGCATGAGATACAGAGAGTATCAGTATAAAGAACTATAAAATTTTAAAAGGACAACACAAATGGCAGGTCAAATTAATTTAGACAGCGAAATGGGGCAACTCATCAAGAGCTACGCTGAAAATCAAAAATATAGTAACTATTTAGAAATTGGCGCTTGGAATGGCGAAGGAAGCACAACATGTTTTATTCAAGGGTTAAAAAACAGAGATGATGATTATAGTTTTATATCTTTAGAAGCGTGCCCAAATTTTTACTCCCAAGCTAAAAAATATTGCGAACAATCATTAAGCGATAAAATACAAATTTTACACGGAAGAATTATAGATGATGAAGAATTAATTAAAGATAGCAAAGAGCCTCAACACTCTGATTTTTTAAAAACAGATAGAAATAATTACAATACGTGTGTCAATGTTTGGGATGAAATTAAAAATCAAAACTTTGATGTAGTATTGTTGGATGGCGGTGAATTTTCCACATGGGCTGAATTTAAAAAGTTGCAACCAATAACTATGGTATTTATTTTAGATGATTGTAAAATGCTTAAAAATAAAAAAGTTGTAGAAGAGCTAAATTCTAGCTCTCAGTGGCGCTTAGTAAAGGCATCAAACAAAAGAAATGGTTTTGCAATTTATGAAAGAGTTTAAATGTCATTTGATATTGAAGAAATATTAGAAATAAATAAATTTTCCCATCTGCACGATGGAGATCGTATATTCTTTTGTAAGACCGATTACTTAAATCAAGCATTCCCTGAAATAGCAAAAGTTCCAAATGACGTAATTTTAATATCGGGAAATTCTGATCTACAGATTACCGAAAATGAATTTTTAAACAAACCTAAGAATGTTGTTAAATGGTTTTGTCAAAACAAGCATGTTGACGAAGATATTTTAGTTCCAATTCCTATCGGTATCGAAAACCGAACGCCCTGTAAAATACCCGGACATGGTAAGGTTTGGGGCCATGCTCCGATAAAGCATGAAATTATAAACAGTCATGCAAACATCGCGCCTGAAAAGATGCTGTATTCTAATTTCACGATAGATTCTAGAAGACATCCAGCAAGAAATATTTGGATGAACATAGCAGAAGCAAGTGAACATATAACAGTAGATCGAAACATGCAAAACCCCTATGGTGTATGGGTTGAAAACGTGTTGAAGCATGAAGCTGTACTTTGTCCTTTGGGTAACTCGCCCGGATCTCCAGATTCCGACAATCATAGAATATACGAAGTATTATATCTAAATAGGATACCTGTAGTGCATGTAAAAAGTTCTTATGATAAACTGCATCATAAATTTCCAGTTATTCTAATTGAAAATTTAGAAGATGTTGGAAACGAAAGTTTTATGCGTCAACAAATAGATGAGGTAAAAAATAAAAATATGGATAAAAAATTTCTTAACTTTTCTCATTGGAAAAATATTATACTTGAAGCAAAGGAAAGCCTTAAATGAAAAACGTGGTATTGCTAGGGAAAGGAAGTTTAGCGATTAAAATTGCCGAATGGTTTAACCAATATGATAAGCTGATCTACGTAGTTCCTGATATGCCAGAACCAACATGGACTGATTCTCTGGCTGATTGGTGCAAAGTAAAAAATGTTAGCTTTATAGAATCTGGTGACTACAGAGATTTGCCCGACACTAATATTGACTTAGCTATGTCTGTATTCTATGGAAAAATTATTGACAAGCACTTCATAGAAAAGTGCGCTAATATAATAAATCTTCATAACGCGCCGCTCCCCAAGTATCGAGGCGTGCGGCCAATTAATTGGGCTTTAAAAAACGAAGAACGCGAACATGGAGTTACCATACACAAAATATATGAAGGCATAGATGATGGAGACATTCTGGGTCGTGTTACATATCCTATATATCCAGAAATAGAAGAAGTTGAAGATGTATATAAAAAATCTCTAGAATATGGATGGATGTTGTTTTGTGACGTTTATTCTAAATTAGATTATGCATTAAAATCTGCCAAACCTCAAGGAGAAGACTACACATATTATTCTTCTAGGCAAAACGATTTATTACAGGAAAGATCGGATTTTAAAAGATGATTTCATTTAAAAATACAAATATAGGATTGATAGGACTTGGCTATTGGGGAAAAATCATACTTAGGAATCTTAGAGAGCTTGGTTACACAAATATAGTAATCTGCGAAAAAGAAGATATTGATTGGCATCAAATTGGCTCTAAGCACGAACAGATAAAAGACTACAGAAATTTAAAATGCGATAAAGTTTTTGTAATTGTTCCCGTAGAGTCCCATTATGAAGTGTGCAGCCACTTTCTAAAACGTGGCATAGATGTTTTTTGTGAAAAACCGTTAGATACCAGCTCTGAAAAGTGTATCGAGTTGTACAAAATAGCTGAAGACAACAATGCTAACCTTTTCGTAGATTGGATTTTTACTTACAATTCAGCAGTATTAAAAATTAAGCAGCTGATTAGTGAATTTGGTAAACCAAAAAGTATCATTGCTAATCGTATGAACTTCGGTCCAGTCAGGCACGACGTAGGAGCTAAATGGGATCTTGCGTCTCACGATGTTTCCATAGGATGCTATCTGTTGAACGAAGCTCCAAAAACATCAAAATGGTTAGAATTCAATAGAAATCAAAATTCTATACAATATGATAGCGCGGTTGGTATATTAAACTTTAGTGAAACAAACATGCAAATCAACGTAAGCTGGTTTTACGGAATTAAAAACAGAATGTATATTTTTGAATTTGAAGATTTTTTTATTCATTGGGATGACACAACTGGCATGTTGCTGTATAGAAATGAAACACTACCTTTAAAACAAGAATCGCCGCTCCATAATTCAATCAATAATTTTATGAGCGCAAATTATATTCAAAAAGATCTAACTATCAACATAACTAAATCATTAGAAGGTGATAATATATGTCAGAATCTGAACTATTAAAAAAGTATGTCAACGAATTGCAGGTCTCTCACGATAATGTCTATGTAGATTTAGGATGTAGTCATATCTCCAATATCTCCAAAGAGATGGTTGACGGTAGCTCTTTGTCGCTTTTTATAGAGCCTAACATCGCTAAAACCAATCAACATCCATATGCAAATCAACAAAATGTTACTTTATTAAATAAATTTGCAACACCGGACAACATCCAGCAAATCATAAAAGACAATGTTAAATCAAAAGAAATAACCATTCTAGATATAGATATTGATTCGTATGATTTTGAAGTTCTAAAATCAATTTTAGAAATAAAAAAGCCATACATACTAATGGCTGAAGTTAACGAAAAAATACCTTACCCAATTAAATTTCATGTTAAGTACGATCACGTTTGGGACGGTAGCCATTTTTTTGGAATGAGCTTTGCTACATTTTGTGATCTTGTTAAGGAAGATTATTACGTAGTTAATTTAAAACAAAATAATGTTTTTGCTATCAGGAAAGACGCTACGAATCTACAACAGGATTCATATAACGACATTTACAATCAGGGATATAAAGAACCTAGAACTAAAGGTAATCTAAGTAATTTTCACTACAATTCAAATGTAGATCATTGGCTAAACTTGACTCCACAAGATGCCTTACAAAGTATTGATAAGTATTTTGAAAATTATCATGGAAAATATGATATAGGAATTTAATATGATTAAATTTAACGATTTAAAATCTCAATGGTTGGCAATTAAAGACAATGCAATGCCTGAGATCGAAGAGCTAATGAATAACTGTCAGTTTATTCTTGGGCCGCAAGTGGAGCGTTTCGAGAAATCTTTTGCTGATTATTGCGAATGTCAATACGCTGTGGGCGTCTCAAATGGCACAGACGGCATCAAAATAGCCGCAAAAGCACTAGAGATAGAGCATCCAAATTTAAAAGTTTATATGCCTGCCAACACATTTGTGGCGACTTGGCTGGGAATCAAGGACGCATATCCAAACAGTGAGATAGAATTAATAGATATCAAAGAGGATGGCACAATGAATCTTGATATACTAAGGTCTAAGCTAGAGCCGCCTCGTCGCAAGCCAACAAAGCCTACAATGTATGCAATTGGCTCCACCCATGTTAATTTGGTTGTTGCGGTTCATATGTTTGGCAACTGTGATAATTTGGATGAAATCAGCCAGATATGCGAAGAAACGCAATCTTTTTTAATGGAGGACGCATCTCAGGCTCATGGCGCAACCACGCCGAACGGAACAGTGGCTGGTAGCAAAGGTCTGGTTTCTGTGTTTTCGCTTTATCCGGGCAAAAATTTAGGAGGATGCGGAGATGCCGGAGTGATCGTAACAAACGACAGAGACATATTTAGAAAAGCTAAAATGCTGAGAAACTATGGATCTGAGCAAAAATATATTCACGAATTTGAAGGATTTAATAATAGGCTAGACTCAATCCAAGCTATAGTGCTGTATTGGAAGCTAAAATATTTAGATAAATGGAATGAAAATAGAAAGAATTTTGTTGACAAATTGAGAAATTATGTTGATAATGAATATATAAGATGGATTTTAAGTCCAGAAAGGGGTCAGGTATACCACATACTGCCAATCAGAGTTGAAAATAGAAAGCTATTTCAGCAGCATCTTGATGCGCATAATATACAGCACGGGATTCATTATCCAATACCTATTCACAAAATGCCGTTCTGCGATAAAGATTTTGATCTACCTATAACTGAAATGCTGTCGAAAGAAATGGCGAGTCTACCAATTCATCCATTTATGACAGATGACGATTTGATTAAAATTGTCGGATGTCTGAATAGATACAAGGGAGAAAATTAAATGCGAGTAGGGTTAATCTTAAATAATTTTGCAGTGTCTAAAGATCGCACATATCTGTGGGATGTAATAGGCGATACTGTGAAACATTATAGGGAAAATCTGCCCGATGTTTATGTGACCTGCTGCGCTTCTGGCACAAAGCCTGAATCAGATTGTGATATAGATCTTTTATATATGGGCGCTCCTGCAAATTCAATACAAAGTAATCATAACAATCCGAAACTTATACGGGCGATCATTAAAAAATGCGATGACGTTGGGTGTGATAAAATTTTATTTGTTAACCCTTACTACAGAATAAAGAATTTTGATTTTTTAGACGAGGGACTTTCTGCGATTATTGGCGATAATGTTTATGCTGAAGACCTTGTTAAAAGCAGAGAGCTTAGCTTCGATTTTTTGTGCTGCAATACTAAATTTATCAGAAAAGCCCTGACCAAAAGACCTTGGAACTATAATTTAATCGCGCCTTCCCAGAATTTATTTGAAAGCATCTATAACATTGTGGGCGCAAAGAGAATTCTAGATCGAGCGAAATTTTTAACCAAAAAAGATTTGGCCATGACGCAGGTTAAAGTTTTTTGGAGATCTAATATCAAATACACACAATACTAGGAGTCCCCATGAATATAGCTGCGGTAGTCAAAGATCTATCCATGTCTCAAAATAGTTTCTATATGATCAAAGCTTTTAATAGCGCGCTTAGCAATCCATCCGTTTCGGCTGGGGCATTCTATCAGCGCTCGTCCATCCCCGCCACACAGCCTCTATTTGGAACAAAAATATGTTCGCATCTTGCGTCGTATCAAGGTGTAGTTATAGCGACCAGTCTAGAACTCGCAGAAATGTGCCTGAAAGTGAGTAGCAATATAGACATATATCTGTATATTTGGGAGCTAGATTGGCTAGATAATCCTGTATATTTTGATACTGCTATGAGCATCATAAGAGATGAAAGAATAAAAATACTAGCTAGAAGTCAGTCCCACGCAGATTGTATCGAAAACTTTTGCAACAAGCAGCCAGTAGCCATAATCGACAACTGGGATATGGGTCAAATATTGGGAATGTTAGCATGAAAATAGAAGTGTCTAATGGCGAGATTGTAGACAAGCTTACAATATTGTTAATCAAGCAGTCAAAAATTAAAAACGAAGACAAGCTGGAAAATATAAATAAAGAAATATCTGCGATTACAAAAATATCTGAAGCTATTATTCCTAGAGACCACTCATTATTTTCTCAACTTTTAGAAATTAACCAAAAACTTTGGAATGTGGAAGATGATATTAGAGCTAAAGACAGATTAAAAGAATTTGATGAATCATTTATAAGTTTAGCTAGATCAGTTTATCTCATGAATGATGAGCGAGCCAGCATAAAAAAACAAATTAACGAACTAACTAAATCCGAGTTAGTAGAAGAAAAATCGTATGAAGAATATTAATGAAAAAATAGATATTATAATTTACCACCATTTAGGCATGGGCGACCATATCGTATGTAATGGGCTTGTGAGATATATAAAAAAAATAAATACCAACAAAAAAATAGGAGTGGTAGTTAAAACCGCCAACAAAAAAAATGTAGAAAGAATGTACGACAACGCGCCAGATATTTTTCCGATTGAATTTAAAAACGACTTAGATTTTATAAATTACTGGATTGAAAATAATAAAAATAACGTTATAAAATTAGGCTTTGACAAAATGCGTGGAAACTTTGACAGCTCGTTTTACAATTGCGCTGGCGCGCCATTTGAAAAAAGGTGGGAATGCTGGTCGCTGAGGAGAGACGCGCTACAGGAAGAAAGAATTATAAAAAAATTAAATATCGAAGGAGACTACATTTTCGTGCATGATTCATACAGTGGCGGTAAATTTAACCTAAACATCGAATCAAAACTACCTCAAATCAAGCCGAAGCTGCTAGAATGCGAACAGTCAATATTTGATTGGATAGGCGTTATGGAAAAAGCGAAAGAAGTTCATTGTGTCAATTCCTCTTTTGTACATATAGCAAACTCGTACAATTTTGATAACAAGAGGTATTATCATAATCTTAGAAGGGGGAAAAATCTTAATTTCTCTCTAGCAAGCGACTGGGAAACAATAACATACTAAAGGAGAGATCATGAAGAACATAGACGAATCGTATGTAATTAAAAAATATGCAGAAGGTTCTAGCACTATTCAGCTGGCCAAAGAATTAAATACATATCCGAAAAAAATCGAGCGAATTCTAAAAAAGAACAATCAAACAATTCGGTCACGATCTGAGTCTCAAAAATTAGCAATTGAAAAAGGAAGGTCTAAACACCCCACCGAGGGAATGAAGCGCACAGAAGAAGAAAAGTTAGCAATTAGCAAGGGTGTGGAAAAGGCTTGGAAAAATATGTCCGAGGAAGATCGCGAGACTTTTTCGCAAAACGCTAAAGATAGATGGGATAATATACCCGAATCTAAAAAACGAGAGATGCAAGAAAAAGCCGGACGTGCGCTTAGATTGGCGTGCTTAGAAGGCTCCAAACAAGAAAAGTTTCTTCAGCGAAAACTAAAGGATCTGGGATATGAAGTGGTTATGCATAAAAAAGGATTAATCGAAGGAAATTTTGAAATTGATTTGCTTTTGCCAGAGTTAAACACTATAATAGAGGTAGACGGGCCGCAACATTTCCTGCCATACTTTGGGGAAGCTAAGTTGGCAGAAACTATTAAAATGGATAGCATTAAAAATGGATTGCTTGTGGCTAGAGGTTTTTGTGTAATTAGGGTAAAATACTTATGCAAGAATATGTCTAAAGCTGTTGAGAGGAAACTGTGGGATGTTGTATCTACTGAGGTCGAAAAAGTTGCAACTAAATTCCCACCTAAAACTAAACGTTTTATTGAAGTAGAGGTTAGTTAAAATGCAAGAATCTATGTTTGACGTAGAAACTATTAAACAAGAAGCAAACGAGGAACTTAGGAAGGAAAGAATGATGAATGATGATCTCATGCCCGCCTATGGATCAGAAGATTGGAATGACTACGTTATGACAAAGTTCAACAAGTCTGAACTGTTTGACGGTAATCCAACATGCGCTGGACTTAGACGAGTAGCAGAAGAGCTGCTGGGAACGATTGTGGTTAGCCGACCCGCTCAGGTTTGGCCTGCAACCGATTCTAATGGCCCCGGCAGAGCAACCGTGGTGTTTGAGATCGTTATTGATTGGATGGATTCGGGACAATTAAGGACTTACTCTGAGGTTGCAGATGTGTGGCACGGAAACTGTGATGATCTATTTTGCGCTCATCCAGTTGCTACAGCGTCTACACGAGCAGAAGGAAGAGCGTTGCGCAAGGCTTTGAAAATCAAGACTATCGCAGCCGAGGAATTAGCAAAGAAGGATATTGTTTCTATCGTTAGGCAGACTGTAGCTGCGGAACCTACCGATGGAGAATGGAAGGAAGACAGCATGATTTCTAGTGCGCAGGTAAACTTTATTGATAGCAAGTGTAAAGCACTTAACATCAACGTAATGTCGTTTATTAATATGGGCGAGAATGTATATGCTGAAATTAAGGATGTTAAGAAAAGCACGGCAGCAAAAATGTTAAAAATATTAAATGAGTACCAGACTAAATCTAAGCCTATTCCTGAAGATATAGGCGGGTACACTAACTGGAGGTAACTATGGAAGTAACTTACAATTCGGGCAAATTAACGGCAACCTTCGACTCGGACACGCCTAAAGATCTTTTTTCTCAAATTTCTTCTTTTCAAGAGGTTTTTGGTCAGTGCGAATGCGGAAAGTGCAAGTCTCAAGATATCAGATATGTAGTGAGAAATGTTGATGACAACGACTACTATGAAATGCGGTGTCAAAGCTGCGCCGCCAGACTGTCGTTTGGCCTTAATAAGAAGGGTGGCGGAATGTTCCCTAAACGTAAAGATAAAGAAGGAAACTGGCTGCCCGATGGTGGCTGGGTAAAGTGGAATCCTAACACTAAAAAGGCTGAATAATGGAAGAAGAATTACAAAATTTACTACACAATCTTGAGTATGCGGACGAATTTATAGTGACTTTAACTATCCTAAAAAGCGGAGAAGAAGGCGCGGGGGCGAAAGTCTACACAGACTGTGTTATTGATAACTGGCCAGACGCCAAGTTGGATGATGCCCGAGGGCAAATTTCAAGCCTGCTGTACAAGATGAAGCTTGAGCATCAGGATAAAACCAGCGATTCTGACGAAACTTCTGTTTGGTAAATTTTTAAAAAGGTTGGGAGGTCGATTTGTGCCATCGGCTAGATCGGAGGTCAGAGGCTGCCTCCCAGCCTTATTTTTTATTATGATAATTTTGACAGAGTATTACGAATCTCAAAACGAACAAAGACGTGACGAGATTCTACACAGCATACAAGCTAACTGTAACAACCCCTATATAGAAAAGGTGGTTCTTTTTACAGATGGTTTTTTATATTGCGATATTTTAGATACTGAAAACGGTCACAAGATTGAAATACACAATATTGGGCGCCGCCTAACCTATGCAGAAGTTTTTGAGTATTGCAATCATTTTCATCGCGACAAAGTGTGTGCCGTATGTAACAATGATATATCTTTTGATGAAACAATATCTCTTGCCCAAGTGGAGCAGGGACAATTTTTATGTCTGACACGTTGGGATATTCAAGAAGATGGCACGTTAATATTCAAGAAGCCTAGCAATTCGAGAAAACATTCTCAAGATGCTTGGATTTTTAAGTCGCCACTTCCTGTTAAAATGTTGCAGAAAGGCGGCTTTCATTTTGGTCGTCCCGGATGCGATAATATGATCGCTTATCTAGCTGTTGTAAGCGGTATGCAGGTTATGAATCCTTCAGAAATTATAAAGGCGAAACATTTGCATTTGTCACAACATAGAAATTATGATCTAAACGATAAAGGCACCGCTGCTAAACATGAGAAAATAGGCAAGCATTGCCTATATATGAATGTGTGTACTACCGATTCTATGATATATAATCCAGACAAATTAATATACAAACTTCAACAAGCATGGAGACCTACTGAAAGCATATGGCGCGGGAATGAGGCGATAAAAAAAGCCCAGCGGTTTGAGGCTGAGCTTGAGAAATGGTGGGTTTGGGACAATTAATCATAGTGACGATAGATATCTTTTGTCTGACGGACGTTCGCCCCTCCCTTGTCTAATCTATGTGTAGGCTGTACAATGTTCTCGCATAGCCTAAAGTTAAACTTATTAGCTAATTCCACTAAAATCTCGTGGTAGTTTTTAACAAAACTAGAATGTTCTATCACATAGATTTTGTTTTTATCAAGGTTATGCGTACCTTCTATAAACTCTTTATAATAATCATCCCAGTATTGGCGTGAAGGTCGATGAAACTTATTATATTTTGCGCAACTTTCGCTCCAATACTTAAAATGCTTGTAAATAATTATCGCGTATTTACAATAATCTAAGCTAGGCTTTGTATGCTTTAACGACCCGTTCGTGTGAATACAGTTTATGTTATTGTATTTAATATCTACAAAGTTGTTGGCTATAGTCCACTCCACAAAATTGGTGCCGGAAAAACAAAGCCCAAAAACTTGAATAGTATTATAATAATTAGAAGTATTCAAGTGAAACATACAGTCCGTAGTTTTCTTTTGTCCCTGTACTAAGCGGACTTGCTGATAAAGCTACTGACCAAGTGTGATGAGTGTCTAAACCAGTGCCGCCGAAAGTTTTGTCGATATTGGCGACCCCTCCGCTTTTAGTGGTATCACTTCCATCGCCAAAGTTAAATCCAAACACCTCGGTTTGATCGCCAGTATTAGTAATGTACTGTGTCCACTTAGGCCAAGCCATGCCAGTACCACTAACCACTTCGCTGCCTCTAAGACCTTTTTGTCCAGATCCGGGGCTATCTAATAGTGGCACAATAATACCAGTTCCTCCAACAGTATCATAACTACCGGCAACACCGGCATCCGACAATCTGGAATCACCATTTGTATTGGTTCCAGTATCTAAACCATTATAGAACACGACGCCTAAACTATTGGTGTAATAATTTTTTGTGCAGTATTCTGAGGGCCAAGGCTCTCCCCACCACCAAAGGTCGCCACTCCCGTAGGCTGCGGACGTTGCTCCGTCATCAGAACCTTGGTTATTATAGTCATTGCCATCCCAGTTTACAATTTCTCCAACTTTGGTATTTACGCCACTAGCAGGATAATTCACATTGTTTCTGTCATAAATTCTCAACTGGCAATTTTTAACCGTGACTGCCGTAGCATTGTTAAATTCAATACCTAAAGTTCCGTACATGGTACGGACACCGCTCAATCCTGTGCTAGATGCAGATCCCGGACCAGCATCTAAAACGCATTGGCCGCTAGGCCAAGTTGATGTAGTTTCAAACTGCACATTCGATGTTGCGTCTGTAAATGTGCTGCCATCTGCGTTTGCAACAAACGAAGTTTGCTGGTATTCTCCAATAGTTACTGAGGAGCCACCAGTTGCCCCATAAAATGCCAAACCCGAACCGCCAAGAGAAGCGCGCGAGGGGCTGCCATCAGCATTGCCTAGTAATTGAAATCTTAATTCTGCCATTTTGGATTATCTCCTTAATAAAATTTGTCATAATAGTATACACATAAAAGTATTATTTTCTGATTTTTTAACCCGGAGGATTATCTCCGTCTTCTTGATCCATACAGTCTTCGCTTGCCGAAGATATTGAAGAAACAACCTTCTCTTCTTCTTTGCTCAAGAAGCAAAAACATTCGCCCTGAGTAGAGACCACATTTCCATTTTTATCTTTAACATCTCCAGTACCGCCGGGACAACCGTCGCCAGCAGGACAGCCAACCCAAACAGGGAGCCATTCATAGTTGATTCTTACTGCCATAACAAAAACCTTATTGAGAACTAATTCTTGCTCCAAGCTAGGGTCTCTATTTGTTAATTTAACTACTTCATTAAGTCTAGCATTACTTAGCGCCTGAGTGTCAAATTCTTGATCTTCTGGCAAATCCCGACGCAAAACCTTCATTTTAAAATATGTTGGCAGACATGGATTTACAGGGGCCACAATATCTTCATCAGCAACTCCTATAAGCATATGATGTCCAGCTCCCCAGACTTTTCTTTGCTTGTCCCATTTTAAATCAATAGGCCCACTTTTCCAAGATCCGCGATCATTAGCAAAAGCTGTATCAAATTGATACTGTGGCACACCTTTTGGAACATCTAGATCAACAAATTGTGGAACAGGTTGATCTGCATGATCAAATCCCCACCCGCTAAGAACCATAGGTCCGCGAAAATGGGTAACTGTCACAGAGTCAAAGTGTCTTGATGTCTTTCTTTGATTAAGATCTGGTTCTTCTAAACCTTGATTTCCAGCACGCACCTCATTGTTTACCATCTGATAATCATTTTCTTTCATGAAAGTGGCATCATCACCATCTAAAACATTGGTAAAATAAGGATCTAGCTCTGCTCTGGTTGGGCCAACATGATCTCCAGCAAATGGACCACATGACTGAATGGTGTCGTTTGGATTTTCAAACGCACTTAATTTATCTGAAGCATTTCTTGGACGACCCCTTCTAATCAAAACTGGAGAAAATAACTGCTCCATAGAAGATGCTGAAACATTCTTTGGCGCTTGCGCCACTTGTGCCGCCGCGTCTGTTGCGTTAGCAACACTACCTTGTACTAGTAAACCCATTAAAAAATCTCCTGTTAATAATAACTTTTCCTAATTTTTCCTTTTCCTGTATTATGAATTACGGGAAGCCGCCTCCCGGTTGATCGCAAATTTCTGGCGTGCAATTAGCTCCATTTGATTCACCGGGGGCTCCAATCATCTTCCAGACAAATGGGTTCCAAAATGAAGACTGTCGTTTAGATCCTTGAATAGCTTGCGCAAAATCAGTTTTTTCAAACTTTTGAGTTGGAAGTGGACGTTTTTCAATTTGATCTCTATTCTTTTTAGAGAACTCAAAAGCCCTCCTTTTAAAATCAGCAATTCTCTGAATATTGTATTTATTCATAGTTCCAAACTGAGGAGTCCATGTATTAAATTGATATGATGTTTTTACGCCTCCTGTAGCATCCACAGTTATACTCATATTGCTAACATACGGTCCAGTTCCAGCAAATCGTTCTCCTAGATTGTTTTGCGGAGCGCCAACCACTTCTATATATCCACTTTCAACCTCTTGCATGTCTGATTGACCAACACTAGCTTCAATGCCGCCTATTCTGTTTAGTTCTTCCAAGCTGCCAAAAGTTTCTGGACGTAAAGATTCTTTTGATTCAACTTGTGTTTTACCATAGCTACTAAATCCTATTTCGCTATTTAGAGTTAGCCACGGTCCCCATTTAAATCTTTGACTTTCTTGTGGCACTCCAAAAAAGTTTGGAGCTAAAATATTTGGAGGAATGGAAAACTGCATGCTGTTCTTTCCAAAAATGTATTTTTCTGGAGGCAGCGTGATTCCAAACATCAAATCAGCCAAAACGGTTAAGCCAAAATCTGGAGTAGTAATAGCGTCAAAATATCTTACTTGAGCGCCAGTATTAAATGGCAAAACCCATACACCAAGAGCATCATTCCAGAGCATTTCATCTTCTGGCTTGGCCTTTCTTGAAAGTATTGTATTAGATCTGTATGGAGCGACACTCAGAGAATAGTCAGACCCAAACACACTAAAATCTGCACCCGGAGCAAGAGAATCATATCCTACCAACGGAACTATTTTACCAAGAGCATCCCAATCAGCGATATCCGCCGTCACTGGCGAAGAATCGAAAGCGGAGCCCGCAACATCCCAGCTTTTAAGGAAAACATATTCTTGGTCTAAACCACTTCCCGGCAGGTAATAATTGTATGTAGGAGCCGATACTTCGTTAGGAAGAAGCAGTACAAATTCTTGACCAAAAGATCGTTCTGCGATACCTTTGACGCCATTAAATATTCTATCAGTGGCTTTTTGCTTATCTTCAAGCCATTGTTTGTTCGCTTTTTCTAGATTGGTTGTAGTTAAATCAAAAGCATTTGCATTACCAGCATTGAGCAGCTCAAGAAGTTCTTTTGTAAAATCGAAAGCTCCCGTCCACGGGCAATCAAGACTATTATTAAACCCGTTAAGCTCTCCTCTATATATTCCATCTATAACAATATTTTCTTCGGCTGCAAGAGTCTGGAATGTTTTAAATATCTCCCACACCTCTTTGCCGCCCAAAGCCATTCGTAACTCAAGCATATTTGTATTATAATTGCCAGTAAGCCCAGCCTCATTTAGTTCTGGTATATAAATACTAAATTCTCTAAACATATTTTCCACACCCAATGGACCAGTATAATCTTCTGATCCATAGTCATAGTATTGGTCTGTAGTGCCAATTAGATTTAACGCGCCTCCAGCGGCGTTGCCAAAAACAGCATAAGCTTTGCCCGGAATACCAATATTTACACCGCCAACATTTTGTCTTTGCGCAAATCCGCTTGGTTTGTTAACCTTGATATATCTAGTTCTATTGCCGCCCCAAATAATTTTTTGTGTTGCACTTTCTCCAAACTCCTTCCCTAAACTGTAGCTCATAATTTTCTTTTGGTCGTCTGGCAGGCCAAGGTCTTCATCTATGATTGCCTGAATCTTTCCGGGATCTGGAGGAGTTGTTCTGTTCAAAATTTTAACAGAAATTTCTGCGTCATCTATTTTGCCGCCACCATCCGCTAGAGAACCAATACCGTTTCGTGGCTGAATATTGTAGTAGTAATCAAACTGGAATAAATCAGCCATTTCACTCATAATAGTATTTAAACTTTTTACTGGTCCCTTCAATCTATAGTCAGCAAATTTTGAAGAAAATTCAGAAAGATAAACATCATCTAAATTTATTGTATATTTTGTGTGATCGTCTTCTGCCGGACCAATCCCAAGATAAAGCGGTCCAGCAAATATACCATCTTCCTCTGGTTTTGACAACGCAGTGATACCTTCCAATATCTTGTCAACTTGAATTCCAGCATTTGTGAATCCACTAGCTCCAAAGTTTTGGAATTGTCCATTTATACCATATAAAGGATTTTCATAATAACCAAATACATTATAACAATTTGTAATATAGGATAACCCATAAAATAAAGTATTCTCATTTAGTGGGTTTTGACCAACATTATTAGAGTATTCATAAGTACTATTATTAAAGCCTACATAATTCTGTAAGACTCCCCAAGAGTCTGTGGCAGCATTAAATTCTTCTAAAATGATTTGCACGCCATCCATCAGCTTTGTTGGCGATTCGATAACGATATCGTAAGTTCTTCCACTAACACTTTCGTTGTATGTCCATCTTTGGAAAATTCCACCCATGAAAAAACTGCCATACTTAAAATACACAGCAGTGCCCGTTGGAGGTAGACCGCCAAATTCGTTGTTTGCCAGAGTTACGTCATTATCAGGATCTTCCACCAACGTCATTTGCAAGCTGCCGCCCTGACCGCCCCAGCTTAAATTTACACTAAGGCTTGAAACGTATATTCCAAACATTGTTACTGGTGATTCCGCCATAATTTTATCCTTTCATTTTGTCCTAGCTACTAAGTAACACTTCCAGTCCACACCCATTCGACAGTCTTGTTATAACTTCCGCTGGTTGGGCTCCAAGTGTCTGTAATATTTGTCTGATATGCTGAGCTGGATGGTTTGTAGCCACTTAAGTCTACTGTTGGTTTTGTGTCTCTTTTATCTTTTGCCATCACAGCCTCAAAAGAAACACTTCTAGTTCTTTCATTTGTGGTTCCCATGTCTTGAATAACCGGCCCATCAGATTTTGCGATAACTGGCAAGATAGCTACAATCTCATTTGTGCCATCATAGTTTGTGTCTGTTATGCTAACATTTTCAGAAATAGCTCCTTCTAAGCTAATAGTAGCATCATCAAAACTGGCCGAAATACTAATTGTGCCGGTAGTTTGGGAATGACTTTGACTTTGAGAAAGCTCAACCGATCTTAGCGTTCCACCATCTGGCCCACGCTCCCCATAAAATAATTCTGCAATAGAAAAGATGCCCGTTTTCCCCGTGACTGCATCCTCGTTTAAAAAATGCGTTTCGGCCACAGATCTTGCATTTTGATATTTGTCTGTAGTGGTAGTTTCGGGATTGTATGGTTGGTTAGCAGTTGATGCGACTATAGTCTCAAGCCCTTGTATATTTACAGAAGCTTCCACGACATTGGCTACGGCGGCATTGTCCGCATTATAAGTTAAATCTATGGTAACACTTGCTGCAAAAGGACTAGCTAACCAGCTTCTATTTACTCCAAAGGTTCCTCCGAGAATATCTTGATTGTAAGAATTTACTTGATTATAACAAACGTAAGTATCTCCGCTCGAAGGCAGTCTGAATGGAGCGAAATTGTTTTTAGCTGCTGTAGTATCATCAAGTTGAAAAATATCTTGTTGGCCCGCGCCGGTGCCGTAGTCTTTAATAGTGCTGGCGGCCAGAGGGTTAGTTCCTAATTCTCTAAGCCTTGTGTTAACATACTTTTTCGCTTCGTAATATCCAGAAGTTCTAGCTCCTGCATTATTACTTACAAGACCAGTAGCACTAAGATTATGACTAATGTTGTATTGACGTTTTACATTGTTGGTGGCCGGCGGTGTATCTCCGGGTCCAGCTTTAGCTTCAAATGCTACCTGCGTGTAGCTGCCATCAGCAAGAGAAAAATCCCAAACTTCAGTAACATCAACAATGTTGTACGTAGATCCTTCCTCTGTAACATTCTCTAAATCTGTAGCTTCAAAAGTAAAAGTATATTCTTGCGCCTGAACGCCTCTACTTTCGGCGTTTTGTTGCGGAACATCTACACTTAATAAAACAGCGTCGTTAAAGACTAGCGTAGACACCCCCCCATAATCTTCTATTGTAAGTTTACCTTGTGTATTTGATATACTTAAAAGCTTTTTGTCTATCTTATGTATTTCTTCCTGTCTATCGCCGCTCGTCAACATATCGGATGACTCAACAATGACGGCAGTGCCAGTAATATTAATTGTATACTTCTGTCCGAGGTATAGATTGTCTTTTCTTAAACATTCGCGAGAAATGCTGAAATTAGGAAACGGACCAGCAACTGTGTTGGCGTCATTTGTGATTGATCCGCCAATTGATATTCCCTGAACCTGATCATTTGGTTGCCATACAATAGCCATTATATAGAATTCCTCCCTCGTGCATAAAGCGTAACATCTGAAAGTGATGGAGTTTGTATTGATAAATCTGCACTGCCCGAGTCCAATAGCCTTCCTTCAATTACAGCCGTAGTGTCAATTGTATCAGAAGTTTGCGCAATAAACAAAGGAGCAGTGGCGCCCGCATCAAAATCGGTTTGTATATGAAGAGTAAGTCTACAATTATCAGTAGAAACTGACAAGTTGGAGATTTCCCATTCATCACTAGAAGTAGCAGAAGCTATTTGGAAAAGACCGCCATCCGTTTGTACGCGGAACATTTGGTTTCCAAGATCGCCACTTCCTGTAATAGTATACACAGTTTCGCCAGAAATTTTAATTTCTAAGGTTCCATCACCACCGCCATTATTTAAGCTATCTACATCAAAAGAAACAAGATAAAATCCGGGATTTAATGCAGCTTGTGTTGTTAAAGTGGGCGTGCTTCCAGCAGATGTATTAGTGAAAGCTGCTCCTGCGCCAAAACTAGTTTCGTTAGTATCCCAACCAAAAGCGCTATCAGTA
>Ga0208162_1000555_pt1 | contig 21530 bp, 34 predicted proteins | sample CB_VirMetaG_4_FD_184539 | JGI IMG/M metagenome (GOLD analysis project Ga0208162, IMG submission 184539) | Freshwater to marine saline gradient viral communities from Chesapeake Bay - CB_1508_1M Viral MetaG (SPAdes) (version 4) | ecosystem: Environmental > Aquatic > Marine > Coastal | place: USA... | reverse complement strand
ATCGCCCATATAAATAAAAAAAATTGAAGAAGTATAACTGGTTATACCAATGGAAAACATAAGAATAAGATGCCGCTCCTGTAATAAGGAATTAGAAGGGCATCAAAATAAAACAGTGACTTGTGGTTGCCCGAATATGGCAACTATTCGTGCTGATAAAATTTCAGCAGTTGACTTAGGGCAAGTTGTTATGCTAAACTCTTATCATAACAAAACAAAATCTGGTGTGCTTACAAGTGAGGATATTGCTTGGCAAGAGGCAAGGCGTCAACGCAAAGTAAGACGATTAGATTTTGAAGTCCGTTGAGGACTTATTTGTGTTTATCTGTATAAATATTTCATAAGATACTGATAAACCACTATGCCTAGAAATCCAAATTGTTCTTGTACTTATTGTGGTAAGGAAATTTATAGGAGACCAAATCAAATAGAAAATGGTTTAGTATTTTGTAGTACAACTTGTACTGGAAAACATAGTAGAAAAAATGAAAAATCTTGCCCTATTTGTGGTAAAATAATTTTTGGTAATTCAAAAACTTGTTCCAGAACTTGCTCAAATAAAAGTAGATATGGAATAAAATATGATGGATTAAATAAAAAGAATAATGCTAATAAAACAAAAATTTTAAAAGAAAATCTTTCTAAAATTAGAGGTGGTACTTGTGAAGAATGTGGTAATGAAAATTATAGTATTCTTCAAATTCATCACATAATAGAAAGATGTAATGGTGGAACAAATGATGATAATAATCTACAACTATTATGTCCTAATTGCCATTACACAAAACATTTAGGTTATTCAAAATATGGAGAATAGCACCGATGGTCGGTAAATCGTCTTGAAAACGATGCCAGGGTAACACCTGATAGTTCGATTCTATTATTCTCCGTTTACAAAGTTACAAATATTACAAAGTTTTAGATTTTCTTAATCTATATTTTTGTATCAACACAAACTTGACATAGTAAAAATACTCACTAGTATAACTAGTAGTATTCAACCTAAACCTTATGGATCAACACACCTACGAAAACTGGGTGAAGATCAAGGAAACTTTCGAAGCTTCTGGAAATCTAGATAATATGTTTTACAAAAGAGCAGTTGAAATTGTCAAAACCCGAAGAGACCCCTTGGCAAAGTTTCTTGGAGATGAAAAATGATTCATGAAAATGATGAGTTTGTGAGTAGGTATGAAGTTCAGGAGATGATTGATGCTGCTATACGAAGGCACAATCGAAATGCTTCCATTATTTCTATGTGCGTTGGTTGGGTTGTTCTTGCTTTATTTGCTGAGGGACTTTTAAGACTTGTAGGTGTTATTCCTCCCATATTCCCATGGTTAGACATTACCCTGAAATAATAGGAATTATTTTCCTTTTAGTATTTGCTGGCACTATGTTTTATCAAGGCACTTGTATCATGAAAGGTCGAAGAGGATATTCACTCAGAGACTATATGAAGCAAGAAAGTTCCAGTATGCGTAAAAGATTAGAAGAACTTTTAAAGGACAAATGATAAGTTTAACAGAAGAAGATTTGCAAGAGTTACAAGAAATAGTTTTGAAACAAAAAATGATTGAATTATTTGAAGAACCATCTACTTACGAGGACGATGACTACGACGGACTGGTTGATATTTATTGAGTTTGCTTCACATATGCTCTATATGTTTATAGCATTTATGTGTGGAGTTATTATTGGATACATAGTCGGATTTAGAAACGGAGGAATGTAATGAAAACTTCCATATCTGCTATTTTACTTTTTTCGGCAATTGCTCTATTCATAAACTGGGGACTTCACAATGCCTACCCACAATAAGAAGTATCATTTTGCTATGTCATCGTTTGTGAGAATACACGGGCATTCAATCATAAACAATCACGACATCAAACAGTTTTGCTTAGAATGGTCTGAGTGGGGTGTAGATGCCCCTCTGTCGGGTCTTGATGAGGTAGACCAATACTTTTACTTTGAATACAAGAATTGGAGAGGAAGATGATTTTTCATATTGTAGAGACCCTCGCAGCAAGTCCAGTCTGGTTGTTTATATGTGGAATGGGGTTGACAGTCGTGCCTTTTATGGGTATAATGCTTATACACCGAAATAAATAAAGGTGTAACGGGGTATAGTAGAAAAGTATAACTCTGCGTTTGGGACGCAGCGAAGAGGGGGCAGTACCTTCTACCCCGATGTCCAGTTTTTCTACTGGCACACTTGACATAAAACCTCAAGCACCTTATAATACTAGAGCAAACAAAACAAAACAATGTCTCTGATTACAAAATTCAAGAAAGATGTTAGCACTCTTCGTCTTGCTGCTAACGGGGAAATCTACCTTGATGTAAAGAATCCGAAACTTTATAAAAAGGTCCGTCGCTTTTATGAAAATGAAGGTGTCGTATTTTCTGGTGACCCCCTTGACGATTATGAAATGTTGATTGATTACATCGCTCAAGATCTTGAAGCAGTTGAGGTTGCCTGATGAAAGTTGTCAGGAAACCCACTGTGCTTCTTGAGCGTTTTCCTTATCGGTACGTTCAAGTTGGTATTCTTGAAATTAACGGCAAACCCGATTATCGCATCCAAAAAGTAGATTCCTACACTGGTCGATATAGGGATATGTATCTTCTAGATAATGAAATGCAACTTATGACTGCTATGGAGGATCACGACTATACCTGCTGGTTAGATCCTGATAGAGTCCCTGCTTATGTAAAAGATGATGACGAAGACACGGATGGTCTATAACAGCACTGGTCGGGAGCAAACCCCTTATGAAAAACACTGATGTATTGCGATACATTGGAAATATTCTCCTCTTATCAGGATATTTTGTCCTCTTATGGGGAGATCCAAAAACTGGATTACTTGTAAAATGTATTGGCAATATCTTTGTCATTCCTTTTGCTATCAAGTATAAGTTTTGGGACATCCTTGTATTATGCGCTTTTTATGGTGCTATTGAAATTCCAAAACTAATCCATCTATCCTTTCCTAATTTGTATGTAAATTAGGTGGTGGAGTCAAAAGACCCATTGAGTTTCCAGTTTCTCAAAAAAACTGGTGGTGCGGATGGGACTCTTTCCCGCCTGGTTTCCAATTTCCAGTCAAAGAATTGGTGGCGAGCCTGAGTTACCAAAAGTGGGTTGCATAAACCCACTTTTTTTAGTATAATAACTACTATAGCAAAATTAATTAAAAAATGCTTGCAAATGATGATTTAGGAAATCTAGGAAGACTTGGAAACCAGATGTTTCAATACACTGCTCTCCGTGGTCTTGCTCAGAGGCACGGTTATGAGTATTGTCTTCCACCAAGAGCAGTTGTTGCCACAAGAGATATTAACTGTGTAAATTCTGATATTACAATGTTTGAGTGTTTTAAGATTCCAGAAGCACCAAAGCATGTAACTAACTTTCCAAAGGTGATGGAGTCTACTTTTTCTCTTGATGAAAATCTTTGGAATAGTTGTCCAAATAATATTAGTTTGTATGGGTATTTTCAGACGGAAAAGTATTTCAAGCATATTGAAGATGATATTCGTCTAGCATTTACTTTTGCTGATGAGATTCGTGAACCAACAGAGGAAGCATTTAAATCAAACTTTGGAGATACTGAGGTAGTTGCAGTTCATTTGCGTAGAGGAGACTATCTAAATTATCCGCATCATCCAGTACAAATCTTAGAATATTATGCTCAGGGATTGACTCATATGCCAGAAGATATTCCAGTCATGGTCTTTTCCGATGGAATTGAATGGTGTAAAGAGCAAAAAATTTTTCAGGGTGATCGCTTTATTTTTGCGGAAGGAAATAATACTGGCGTAGATCTTTGCCTCCAATCTCTTTGCACATATCATATTATTGCCAATTCTTCATTTTCTTGGTGGGGTTCTTGGTTGGCAAAAAGTAAAAAAACAGTTGCTCCAAGTGTTTGGTTTGCTGGACCAGACGCTTCTAAAGATCTTAGCGATCTTTATCTTCCAGATTGGATTATAATTTAAAAAAATACTTATGGAAAATGTCATTCCAAGTGTAATATATTTTCACATAGCAACGATTGGAAAATATCAAGAAATTTTTGATGAAATTTATTCTGAAATAATACAATCTGGATTGATGGATAAAGTTAATTTGTTAAATCTTTCTGTGGTTGGAGGGGGTGAATTGACCGTTCAACCACACAGCAAGATTAAAATTCATAAACATCTTTATGTTGAAACTGGAGAATTTTTTACTTTAAATTTAATTAAAACATTTTCAGATTCAATAGATGAAAATTGTAAAATTTTATATGTGCATACAAAAGGAGTAACAACCCCAGATAATCCTTGTATAGATGATTGGCGTAAATATATGACTTATTTTAATGTTAATCAATATCAAAAGTGTTTTGATACATTGGAAGAATATGATTCTTGTGGAGTTGATTTGGTTAATGAACCTACTATTCATTATTCTGGAAATTTTTGGTGGGCAAATTCTTCTTATATTAAAAAACTTCCCACCATTGATGAAATTAAATTTCCCAAAACTCCCCCCATACTTTCTATACGCCATAACTGCGAATTTTGGATTGGCATGGGTGGTGGTAATTTGAAAAGTCTTTGGAATTCTAATATAAACGTATATGAAAGACATCTAAATAGATATAAAATATTAAAATATAAAAAAATGAAATTGATTGATATTTTGAAAGAATTTAATTTAGATTCTGATTTTTTTAATGAAGGTTATGATAAAGGAGGAACTGATAAAAATACTTGCCATAGTTATATTGAAAATGTATATGAAAAAGAATTTAAAACTTATAGAGAAAAGGAAATTGATTTATTAGAAATTGGAATAGAAACTGGTGGTTCTTTAAAATTATGGAAAGAATATTTTTTAAATTCTAAATCTATTGTTGGTGTTGATATTTCTGATGAAAAAATAGATAAAAAATATAGGGATATTACTGGTGTAACCATGCATTTTGGTGATGCTTATGATAAAAAGTTTTCTGAAAACTTTGGACAATTTGATATTATCATTGATGACGGACCACACACATTGGAAAGTCAACTAAAATCTTTAGAATTATATTTGCCAAAATTAAAGCAAAATGGACTTTTTGTAATTGAAGATGTGCAGAGTATTGAATGGTTTGATTTGTTGATTGATAAATCTGAAAAAGTATGCCAATCTATTGATAACGAAATTGAATATGTTATTGAATGCATTGATCTTCGTGATAAAAAGGGGAGATGGGACGATCTATTATTTTTAATTAAAAGTTAAACACTGTAAACAAAATATGTCATTTGAATTAATTATAGAAACTTTAAAAAATAAACAAGGAATTGAATTCGGTGGACCAACTGAAATTTTTAATTGCCCAGAACATAACATGTACTTATATCCACATGTAAATCTTGATGGTGGCAATATATTAAACAATAATCATTTTCAATCTAATATTGGGTCAAATTTTATATACTCTGAAAAAATTGGAAAACAATTTGATATTGACTGTACAGATGAAAAGCAACTTTCTTTGTTAGAAAGGTATGATTTTATAGTTACCTCTCATGCTATAGAGCATTTTGCCAATCCTATTAATACTTTAAAATTGTGGAAAAAATATATTTTAAAACCTAATGGATATATTTTATCTATCATACCCAATAAAGATTTCTGTTTTGATAGAATAAGACCGTTAACTACTATAGAACATTTGATTGAAGATTATAAATCTAATATGGGAGAGGATGATACAACTCATATCCAAGAGCAAAAACAATTGCACGATTGGAGTTTTGGGGGACTTCCGAATTTTTATGAATTGTGTGAAATAAATCATCTTACAAGAGTTGTACATCATCATACTTTTAATGTAGAATTGGTAGAGCAAATGTTTTCATACTCTGGATTTGAAAATGTTGTTTCTTATGTACATAATTTTTATAGTATCCCACTAAACATTGTAAATTTGTCAAGAGTAAAAAATGATAACTATTAATTATCTTAGTCATGATCGATCTGAAAATTTTTGGAGCATTACAAAACATTTTCTTAATTTGATTAAAGAAAAAAATAAATCAAAAATTAGAGTTAATATTCTTGCAACTCATGATGTCAATTTTCAAAAACTTGATGGTATAGAAACTAATGTAATCGTATTTAATTTGGGATATAATTATATGTCCAAAATTGAGTATGCCGTATCTCAAGATACAAAATATTCTGTAAAATTAGATGAAGATTGTTTTATCGGTAATCATGTGTGGGATTATATGATTGAAAATGTTGATATTTTAGAATCTGATGATAACTTTATCCTAGCACCATTACTTTCAAATAATATTCCTTTGGTAGATCGATTCATAGAATCTTTTATTACTGACGAATCTGTTAAAAGTAAAATTCATTCAAATTTTTTAAAAAGAGATATGCCAAATGGACTTTGGGGTGTTGATTATTCTTCTCTAAATGTATATACACTTCAGGCAAAAACTTGGAATCCTTCTGCTTTTTATGAGGGTGTTAATAATATAAATCATTATTATAAGGGAATTCATCCTATCCGTATTTGTGCAGAATCTCAAATTATTTTAAATGATTATATTTTAAATAATTTTCATAAAATAACAGATAATCAAGATTATTCAATCAAAGAATTTTTCTGTCCATATTATACTAATAGTGTTTTTCTGATTAAGACTGAAGATTGGCATAAACTTCTTTCAATACCAAGATATGATGCATTTGATGAAGTTTCTTTTAACAACTTTAAAAATGCATTTAACAAAAAAACTTTTTATATTGAAAATGGATTTTCAATTCATTTAACTTATAACACTATTCATAATTCTAACCACAATGTTTGGGGTATTGGTATGGTGAATGGTCTTGATTATGAAATTGATTTAATTAAAAAAATTCATGATAAATTAAGTTATTGAGAACAATGAAACATAAATCAAATAAAGTTGCTTTCGTCATTCCGGTTCATCCTCCTCATTATGAATATTTAAATTTTCTTAATAGTCTCCCAAATGATTTGGATTTTGACATCTATTTTGTTTTGTCTTATAGAGAAGATCTGGATATTTTAAATTCATATAATTTCAACCAAATATATAATTTTATATTATTAGAAGAAAAATTTAATCGTGATTTTATCTCTAATGTTATCAATTCTAGAACAATAATTACGTTTAAAAAATATTATGCTATAAACATGTTGAAGAATAGATATGAATATATTGCAGCAGTTGACTCTGAAATTGAATTTGTATCGGTAGATAATGTGTATGAAAAATTTAAACAATATTGTGATAGAAAAAAAATTTTTGGAGCATCTTTAAATGAAAAAAGGCTAGAAATAGCAAAAAGCATAATAGATTGTTCTTCAATCTTTTTTAAACAAGATATTCAAGAATTGGAAAACAAAACTTATGGTTTGACTCATTATTTTTGGTTTTCCGACATCCCAATTTATGATACTAAAATTGCTTCTGAATTTCTTGAATTTATAAATTTTGAAAATTATGAGACATTTGTAAATAAGTTATCTTGGTGGGTATTTGATTACATATCGTACATTTATTATTGTGTTCTCTATAAAGGTTATGATTTAATTAATTTAAAAACCTATGGTGTTACTAGAAATTGGAGTATGGAATCTATGCCTATTGAAACTTATTTTCAAATAAATGAAAAACTGTCATATAAACCATTATGGTTGATACATGATGTATATCATCAGAATAAACATAAAATAAAAAAAGATGGTATAATTATGACATATCACAGAAATGATGGACGTGCTGTATACTTATAATCACTAATGATTGGAGATTTATATGAACAAGTTAGTAATTTTTGATCTTGATGGTGTTCTAATTGATAGTCGAGATATGCATTATGAAGCATTAAATTGTGCTTTAAAAAATGTAGATAAAAAATATATTATAAACAAAGACGAGCATCTGAGTCTTTATGATGGTCTTCCTACTTCTAGAAAACTTACAATGTTGACTGAGAATAAGGGTCTTCCTGTAGATATGCATTGTCAGATTTGGGAAGATAAGCAAAAAGCAACTTTTGATATTTTTTCAAGATTGGAACATGATCATGAATTGATGTATTATTTTCAACAATTGAAAACCAAAGGTTATCAAATTTCTGTTGCAAGCAATAGTATTCGGAATACTGTTAAATTGGTTTTACTTAAATTGGGAGTATTAGAGTTTGTTGATTATTATGTGAGTAATGAAGATGTTGTTCGCAATAAACCATTTCCAGAAATGTATTGGAAGTGTATGATTGTTTGTAATGCACTTCCCAAAGATACTGTAATTTTTGAAGACAGTCATATTGGAAGACAGGGTGCATTGGACAGTAAAGCACATTTAATTCCTATTGAGAATAGGAGTAGTATGAATCAACAAAAAATTGATGAGGCAATTAAAACTCTCTCTAAAATCAATGTAAACCATATTCCTTGGAAGTCTGATAAAATGAATGTTATTATTCCTATGGCAGGTGCCGGTAGTCGCTTTGCGAATGCTGGATATACCTTTCCCAAACCACTGATTGAAGTGAATGGTAAACCAATGATTCAAGTGGTAGTTGAGAATCTTAATATTGAAGCAAATTATACTTTTATTGTTCAGAAGGAACATTATGAGAAGTATAGTCTTCAATATCTCCTAAACTTGATTGCTCCTAACTGCAATATTGTTCAGGTGGATGGTGTTACTGAAGGTGCTGCTTGCACTACTCTACTTGCCAAAGAGTTCATTAATAATGATTCTCCACTTGTAATGGCAAACTCTGACCAGTTTGTGGAGTGGAACAGTAATGAATGTCTCTATGCATTTAATGCCGATGGTATTGATGGTGGTATTGTTAGTTTCAAGGCAACTCATCCTAAGTGGTCCTATGCCAAGGTTGGTGAGGATGGTTTTGTATCTGAAGTTGCTGAGAAAAAACCAATCAGTGATAATGCAACGGTTGGTATCTATTTTTGGAAGAAAGGTTCTGACTATGTGAAATATGCCGAACAAATGATTGAGAAAAATATCAGAACTAATAATGAGTTCTATGTCTGTCCAGTCTTCAATGAAGCAATTCAAGATGGAAAAAAAATTCGAATCAAAGATATTGAAAAGATGTGGGGAATTGGAACTCCTGAAGATCTTAATTATTTCTTGGAGCATTATAAGCAATGAAACTTATAGCACATCGAGGTAATATTGATGGATCAAATCCTTTGGAAGAGAATAACCCAGAATATCTGGAAAAAGCACTAATACAAGGATTCCACGTTGAAATTGATATTAGATATGATACTTATGATAGAAAATTTTATCTTGGTCACGATGAACCACAATATCACGTAGATTGGTTTTGGTTATCTAAGTACAAAGATTTTTTATGGATTCATTGTAAAAATATTGAATCACTCTATGAGTTTTCTTATGGAACCGAAGGTTTCAATTATTTTTGGCACCAAAAAGATGATTTTACTTTGACGAGTAAAAATTATATTTGGACTTATCCTGGTAAAACTTATACTCCAAAATCAGTAATTGTTATGCCAGAATGGAATACGTCAGTAGATGTATTCACTGATCTAAAAGCATTTAATTGTCATGGAATTTGTAGTGATTATGTCAAACGATTATTGTAGGAATATTTAAATTATGGATTTTACCTTTGGTATTATTACTAATGGAACGGAAGATGACAAAATTAATGAAATTATCGATAGCATTGAAGTTCAAAATATTCCAAATTATGAAATTATAGTCGTTGGAAATTCTAAGGTTATCAGAAATAAAACTGAAGTAATAAATTTTGACGAAACTATAAAAAAATCTTGGATTACTAAGAAAAAAAATATTGTTACTAATTGTGCTAGTTTTGAAAACATAGTATATCTGCACGATTACATTAAATTTGATAATGCTTGGTATACTGGATTTTTGAAGTTTGGTAATAATTTTGATTTATGTATGACTAAAATTGTAAATCCGGATGAAACAAGATATCGTGATTGGTGTCTTTGTATGTGGAACGATCCTAGGAATGTGAGTACTTATGGTGAGAGGAATGAATTAATTAGTAGAATTGTTGAACCTGGAATGAAGTGTCTTCTTCCTTATGATGAAGAAAGATTCACAAAATACATGTATTTTTCTGGGGCCTATTGGATTTCTAAAAAAAATGTTATGATAGAGTTTCCTTTGAATGATGAATTAGTTTGGGGAGAAGGTGAAGATGTTATATGGTCTATTGCAGTTAGAGAGAATTATGAATTTAAAATGAATAAGTATTCCAAAGTAAAATTATTAAAGTACAAAGATCCAATATATAATATTGCTGATCATAGTACAATCGAAGAATTATCTAAAAAGTTGTTAAAGTAAATTTGTAAATTATTTTTATGGAAAATCTTAATGGTTGGGACATTAACCCAAATGATGCAAAAGAATATATTAATATTTGTAATAAAATTTTAGAAGATGATGAAGTCTTTTCTAATTTTAAAGTATTGCCAGAATATAATGTTATTCTTGAGCATGTTGATTTTGAGTTGGGGCAAAAATATTTTGACTATATTCAAGAGGTTGGTAAAGAAATTTATGATGAAAATCTAGATCAATTTTTAGAAAATGATTTGATTGGAAATCCTAAACAATTTGTTTATGGTGATGGTAAAATTTCACCAACTACTCTCAGATATATTAAAAATTGTTTAGACTTGAGTTCAATCTGTGAAAATGGAGAGATTTCTAAAGTAGTTGAAATTGGTGGTGGATATGGTGGTTTATGTAAAACCTTAAGTGTTTTATGTGATTTTGATGAATATATAAATGTCGATCTTTCTGAAGGACTAAAAGTTCAAGAAAAATATTTAAAAAACTTTTCAAAGATATACTCAAAAATTAAATTTATTTCATGTGAGCGATTAGATAGTATTTACGATATAGATCTTCTAATTAGTAATTATTCTCTTTCAGAACTTGACATTCAATCTCAATTAAATTATTATGATAAAGTAATCAAAAATAGTAAGATAGTCTACATTACATATAATTTAATGGTTGATAATGTTTATGATAATTATAATTGTATAGTTTCAAAATTAAAGGATGATGGATTTACTTTTTATAATAATTATTCAGAATGTGGAAATACTAAAAATATAATCATAGTTGCTAAAAAATAATTACAGTAAATTGATATGAAAATTTGCATCCTAACTATTGCTACAAACAAGTACATTCAGTTTGTTGAAAGACTTCTTGATAATATCGAAGAAAACTTTCTTAATGGGCACGAAATTGAATGTCTTCTTTTTACAGACCACGAAGTAGAAGCATCTGATAATGTGAGAGTTTGTCAGATTGAGCACGAACCTTGGCCAATGCCTACTCTGAAAAGGTATAATTACTTTATGAAGGAGAAGGAGTTTATTTCTCAGTTTGATTATTGCTACTACTTTGATGTGGACATGGGTTTAGTAGATAAGGTTGGTGAAGAGGTCTTTGGTGACCTTGTTGCAACAATGCATCCATGCCAATCTTTCTATCCAAAAGATCAAAGATCTTATGATAGAAATCCAAAATCATTAGCTTATGTTCCTGTCGGTGAGGAAGGTGAACATTATTATGCTGGTGGATTTAATGGTGGGTCAACAAAGAGATTTCTTGAAATGTCTGAGGTTCTTTCCTACCGTGTAACCAAAGATCTTGAAAATGGGGTGATTGCTTTATGGCATGATGAGTCGCATTTAAATTGTTATCTTATTGATAATCCACCAACCTTAAGTTTAGATCCTTCATACTGTTATCCAGAACCAGCATTAAAAAATCCCGAAGGATGGATTGTTAGCAAATATTATAATCCAAAAATTTTAGCCTTAGATAAAAATCATTCTGAATATAGGAATTAATAAAATGTACAAATTACCTTCAAATTGCCAAGTTGATAATTTAAGCGAGATTTATCAACAATATTTTGGATATCCATCAAAAGGATATTTTGTAGAAGTTGGTGCTTATGATGGAGAATCTTTTTCAAATACATCTTGTTTAGCTGATATGGGATGGGGTGGATTATATATTGAACCAATTTATGAACATTATGAAAAATGTCTTAAAAGACATAGAAATAATGATGTAACAGTTGCTAATGTTTCTATAGGTTTAGAAGAGGGTGAGATGACAATTTATAGGGCTGGATTACTTACTACACTCGATAAAGAGCAGTTATCAAGATATAAAGAAATAGATTGGTCTAAAAATTATCAATTTGTTGAAGATGTTTGTGATCAAATGAGATTGGATACCTTAATGAATAAACTTGAAGTTCCTAAAAATTTTGATGTTTTGGTTGTTGATGTTGAAGGTAAGGAGTCTGAAGTTTTTCAAACGTTTGATTTGAGAGAATGGAATCCAAAAATAGTAATTGTGGAACTAGAAGATGAGCATCCTTCATTTCAAAATTATCCAGAATATGTTAATGAGATGATTAAACTTAGGAAGTATATTAATAATCAGGGGTATATTGAGATTTCTAAAAATCAATGGAATACTGTATTTGTGTATGATAAGTAATAAAATATTAAAATATATTAAGATTATCGCTAAAAATCACAATGAACTTAGATCTTAGAGAAATTCCTGCTGTTTATATGAATCTTGAACAGCACACTGAAAAAAATGAGAATATGCAAAATATTCTTAAAGAGTGTGGGTTCAAGACTATTATTCGTGTAGAGGGTGTTCCTCGCCCCGATCGTCCTGTTGCTGGATGCTCTGCTGCTCACCATAAGGGATTATCTGAGATTGATCCACCATTCATTCTTTTTGAAGATGATTGTATGATCAAGAACTTCCGTCCAGAGATTGAAGTTCCTGATGATGCTGATGCTGTTTATCTTGGTATTTCATCTTGGGGGAGAATGAATGGTCATTCTGGACCATATGTTCAATATGAGCATATAAAGGATGATCTGTATCGAACTTATAATATGCTTGGGGGACATTCAGTCTTGTATCTAACTGATGAGTATGTTAGAATGTGCCAAAGGATAACATATCACGCTGGATACATAATTGAAGATTATCAAGACATTGGATTTGCTGAGATTCAGCGTTGGTTTAATGTTTATACATTTGATGATCCATTCTTCTATCAAACAAGTGGATATCACGGAACTGTGAATCCATTGACAAGTTATCCGACTGAGGAATGCTTTAATTATAATAAAAATTATTTTCTACCTGAGAGAGTTGTATGACTAAATCACTAGTTACTGGTGGTGCTGGATTTATCGGTTCTAATTTGGTAGATCTTTTATTGAAAAACAATTACGAAGTTGTCGTAGTTGATAATGAATGTGCTAATAGTCACGATGAATATTACTGGAATTCTGATGCTGAAAATTATCAGTTTGATCTGAGTTCTCCAGAAAACAATGAAATTCTAACAAAGATATCCAACGGATGTGATTACATCTTTCATCTCGCGTCTGATGTCTCTATACCATATTGTATTGAGAATCCAGTTGAATCCTATCTCAATAATGTCTCAAGTCTTTGTAACGTACTAGAGGTTGCTAGAAAATTAAAAGTAAGAAGAGTTGTCTTTTCTTCTACAGCAGCAATTTATGGATTGACGAATAAGATGTGTGTAGAAACAAATCCTACAGATCCTCTCAATCCATATTCAGTTTCTAAATTGGCTTGTGAGAATTTGATGAAGATGTACTATGATCTTTATAATGTTCAAACAGTTGTTCTTAGGTATTTTAATGTTTATGGTCCTCGTCAACCAAAGAGTGGGCAATATGCTCCTGTTATGGGAGTTTTCTTTGATCAGAAGAAAGATGGAGTACCTCTTACTGTAGTTGGGGACGGCAGGCAAACAAGAGACTTTGTTCATGTATCTGACATCGCTTCAGCAAATCTTACAGTTGCTGAAAAGGATGTGAATGATTATGGTCAAGTGTATAATGTAGGAACTGGAAGAGAAATATCAATCAAAAATATTGCAGCATTGATCTCTGACAATATTGTTCATATTCCTCCTAGACTGGCAGAGGCAAGAAAAAGCATCGCTAATGTTTCTAAAATAAAACAAGTTTATGGTTGGGAATCAAAGGTAGATCTCAAAGATTATATTAAGGAGAATGTATGAAAACGAAAATTATTTGCTGCGTTTTTAATCGTCCAGATTTACTTGACTATCAAATTAAGTCATTAAAAAAATTTATATTTGGTGAAAAAGTTATAAGTGTTGTTTATGATACCAGAGATGACCAGCACTACGAAGATTTTGAAAAGATCTGTAAGGATCATGATGTAGAACTGCATCGCCATAAATCTGAACCGGGAGGATCCCCAAGTTTTTATCATGCTCAAACTGCAAAATGGGCGTATGATAATCTTATACTAACAGAGGAGGAAGATTGTATCGCTCTCTTCTTGGATCATGATATGTTCCTGATTGATGATTATGACGTTACTAATGAGATGTCAGTCAATGATGTAATGGGATGTCTCCAATCTAGAGAAGATGTTAAGTACATTTGGCCAGGTCTTTTCTTTTGCAAAAAATCTGCAACAGAAAATATTGAATTTGATTTCTTTCCACAAACAGTAGATGGTCAAATGCTTGACACTGGCGGAGGAACTTATAAGTTACTTCGTGCTGGTCTAAAGTATGAAAATACGGGAGTTGAGTATCCAGAAGATTATAAAGGCATAGATCTGCAAGACCCTGAGGTGACAGGTGGATATGGATTTGAACTCCATGCAAACGGAAAGTTCCTTCATTTTAGGAATGCCTGTGCCTGGCATAATAATTTTCAACCTAGTAAAGATAAGAAAACTGATGTTCTCTTTCAGATGCTTTCAGATCTGATTGATGATAAGGATAAGTCATACCTTGAAATAGTTGTTTCTAGATATAATGAAGATCTGAGATGGACCAACAGGTACAAAGATTTTGTTACCGTATATAATAAAGGTGATGATGAAATTGAGAATTCTATCAAATTGGAAAACATTGGTAGAGAGGGACATACTTATCTACATCATATAGTCAATAACTATGATAATCTCTCAGAATACACTGTGTTCTTGCAAGGAGATCCTGTTTATCCACATAGTCCAAAACTTCATGGATACTTAAATTATCTTTTGTATGCTAATGAAATTATTCCAGAGTTCTTCTGGTTCTCAGAAAGAATTGTTGAAGGCGATTTTGAATATAAAAGAGAAGATTACCATTCAATTTTTCCAAACATCAAGTATGCTTACGAAAAAGTATTTGGTAAGCAACCAGAAATGGAAACTTTTATTTTTGGTGCTGGAGCACAATTTTGTGCCTCACGTGATAAAATTAGAGAGAGACCAGTTGAGTTCTATAAGAATATTTTAGATATTTTTGAGCATGATCCTGGAGAAGAGTTGGATGAATTGTCAATCAAACTTCTTGGTAATCCTGGAATTGATGAAGAGTTTTTGCCTCGCAATCCAGAATTTGGTCTTCATATGGAAAGATTTTGGGGTCTAGTGTTTAATGTTGTATGATTATTTGATTGTTGGTTGTGGTTTGTTTGGAACCACTTTTGCAAGACTTGCTACAGATGCTGGCAAGTCTTGTCTTATTATTGATAAAAGAGATCATATTGCTGGAAATTGCTATACTGAAAAGGTAGAGAATATTAATGTCCATAAGTATGGAGCACATATTTTCCATACTAGTAATAAATTTGTTTGGGATTTTGTAAATCGTTTTGCGGAGTTCAATAATTATATCAATTCACCTAAGGCAATACATCAAGGTAAGATGTATTCACTGCCTTTCAATATGAATACTTTTTATGAACTTTGGGGTGTTACTTGCCCACAAAAAGCAAAGCAGATTATAGAAGATCAAAGATTTAAAGGAACGCCAACAAACTTAGAAGAGCAGGCATTATCACTTGTTGGTAGGGATATTTACACCAAACTCATCAAGGATTATACTGAAAAGCAGTGGGGAAGAAAGGCAACAGAACTTCCAACCTTTATCATTAAAAGACTTCCACTTAGATTTACATTCAATAATAATTATTTTAATGATAGGTATCAGGGTATTCCAATTGGTGGATATACTCAAATGTTTGAAAGAATGTTGGATGGTATTGAAGTTCAACTCAATACTGATTACTTTTCTAATAGACAATACTTTGATGGTTTGGCGACAAAAATTGTTTATACAGGATGTATTGATGAATTCTTTGATTATAAGTATGGTGAATTGGAATATAGGAGTTTGAAATTTGATGAGAAAGTTTTTGATACTGAAAATCATCAGGGGAATGCTGTTATAAATTACTGTGACAATGAGCAACCTATGACAAGACTCATTGAGCACAAGCATTTTGAAAACTCAATCTCTCCAAAAACAGTAGTTTCTTATGAGTATCCTCTAGAATATGTAAAAGGTAGAACTCCCTTTTATCCAATTAATAGTGATGACAATCAAAAAATTTATTCCAAGTATCGGAATGATTCTTCTGTATTGACTAATTTTATTTTTGGAGGTAGACTGTCTGAATATAAGTATATGGACATGCACGTTGTCATTGAGTCTACAATGAATAAATTCAAAAATGGATAAGAACAAATCAGCATATAAACTTAAAAACATAGGACCAATATATTATCTGAATCTTGATGGGCAACCAGAAAGAAAAGAGTATATGGAAGAACAGTTTAAGTATTGGGAAATTGATAACTATACTCGCATTTCTGCTTATGATGGGCGGGAAGATGACTTAAGTGAAATTATTAAGGGGAAATATCCAGATAATATGACTACAGGGGAGATTGGTTGCACAACTTCTCATCTAAAGGCAATCAAACATTGGATTGAAACATCCGATAGTCCTTATGCAGTTATTATGGAGGATGATGTAGATATTCAAACAGTTAGATTTTGGGACTTTACTTGGGCAGATTTTCTATCAAAAGTCCCATACGATTGGGATGTTATACAACTAGCAATTATTTGCACTGGAGATTTGCATGTTAAGTTGCATAAGAGATTTGTGAATGATTTTTCTACTGCTGCTTATATGATTACTCGTCATCATGCAGAAAAACTTCTCAAGTTTCACACGAGAGGTGATAAGTATAAACTTGATCAAGGTGTCAAACCCAGAGCAGTTGCAGATGACTTGATTTATAATTCTGGGAATACTTTTTCTATTCCCTTGTTTCTTTACAGAATTGAGTTAGGGTCTTCTATTCATCCTGAGCACATTGATCACTTCCATAGAGCAAGTCATGATGGTCTTCTACGCTTCTGGGAACATCAGGGGTATGAGATGAAGATTGATGACCTTATGAATTATGATCCATTCTTGGGGCGTATAACCCACCCCTCTCAGCAGCAAAGTCAGTGATTTCTGACCAAACTCCTTGACATCCCTTTAGATTTCCTATATAATTGTGTAACAATTCTTAATGAATTTAAAAAATGACTGTAACAACTAATGAGCGCGGGCAAATGAATATGTTTGCCAAAGAACCCTCAATGTATATGACAAAAGAAGATCTTGAGCGTTATGGTATCGAACCTTATGCTGAAAGGGCACAGAGAGCAAATTCAAGGTGGGCAATGGTCGGTATTGTTGCTGGGGTTATTTCTTATGCCCTGACAGGTAATCTTTTCTTTGGAGTAGTTTGATACTTGACAATGACTTCACTTTTGTTTACAATAACATCCGTTGCCTTCTTCGTTTTGTTGGCAGCATCTGTTGAAAAAATCTGTGACACTTACTAATGACTACTTTTAATATCACTCTTCAAAATCCTGACGGCACTGAAAACACTATTGAATGTGCTGATGACCAGTACATTCTGGAAGCAGCAGAAGAAGCAGGTGTTGACCTTCCTTCTTCATGTAAAGCGGGTGCTTGTTCTGCTTGTGCGGGCAAACTCATTTCTGGCACTGTAGATAATGAGGAACAATCTTTCCTTGATGATGACCAGATTGCCGATGGTTGGGTACTAACTTGTGTGGCATATCCCACCAGCGACTGTGTGATTCTTACTGAGCAGGAAGAGAATCTGTGAGTGCTGATATGTTAGGACAACTTGGACTTGCTCTCCAAGAACTTGTCGAATCTGGTGCCTGGACTAACGATGATGAACTCAAAGTTTGTGTTGCAGGTACTTTACCTAAAGATAAATTTATTGTAATTCAAAACATTACTAAAAGGGAGAAAAAATAATACTTTATTTTCCTATCATTATAAATAATATTATAGTATCATAGGAAAATAAAATGTTAAATATAAAAATCGGTGACAAATTCAATATGCTTACAGTTGTTGGATTTGATAGACAAAAAGATAAAAGAAAGAGAAAGATATGTGTTTGCAAATGCGAATGTGGTGGAGAAATTAGAAGAGAACCTTCTGATATATTTCACAATAAAGTAAAATCTTGCGGTTGCATTCGCAAGAAAGCAAACGGTCTTTCTCATACAATTGAATATAGAATGTGGAAATCTGCACAAGAAAGGTCCATTAAAAAAGGATGGGATTTCAATATAGAATTATCTGATATTAAAATTCCAAATGTTTGTCCTCTTTTAGAAATACCCTTAATTAAGCATTCCACAAGAGATAGACATTATGATGCCCCATCTTTAGATAGAATTGATTCAACTAAAGGTTATACTAAAGATAACATATGGGTAATTTCTCACAGAGCAAATCAAATTAAAAATGATGCTACTGTTGAAGAATTGGAAAAAATCACTTTTAATTTTAAACAACTATTGCAGGAGAAAAAAAATGAAATTTGGATGGACTGAACAAGCAGAAGCACTTAATGGAAAAATTGCTATGGTGGCGTTTGTGGTTATGGTAGGCACCTATCTCACTACTGGTCAAATTATTCCTGGCGTATTTTGATGTTTAATATTTTTAAGAAAAAGAAAATGACTAAAGAGGTTACTATGCGTAAAGAAGGTTATCAGATTCCTCAAGTGGAATTTGTGTTTCGTGAGAATGGAGAATTTGTAAATCGTACATCCAAAGAACTTTTCGATGGGAAGCGTGTTGTCATTTTTAGTCTGCCTGGTGCTTTCACTCCTACTTGCAGTGCCTATCAGCTACCTGGATTCGAAGAGAAATACGACGACTTTATTGGTAGTGGCATCGACGATATTTACTGCATCTCTGTTAATGATGGGTTTGTGATGAATGCCTGGGCACAAGATCAGAATATTGATAAAGTAAAACTCATTCCCGATGGAAATGCTTACTTTACTCGCTCGATGGGAATGCTTGTCAATAAGTCCAATCTTGGTTTCGGTGAGCGTTCTTGGCGTTATGCTGCTGTTGTTGATAATGGTATGATTGAGAAACTCTTTGTAGAAGAAGGACAGCGTGATAATGCCGATTCCGACCCTTATGAGACATCGACACCTGAAGCAGTGTTTGAGTATGTGACTTCTACCGTTAAGGTTGGCGCTACTGTCTGATATAACACTTAACATATCTTTACTCTGCTTCTAAATAAGAGGCAGAGTTTTTTTGTATATGCCAAGAGGACAACTAACAAAGGATATTATAAGGTGTGAGGTCCTTAAAATAAAATCCGAATTGGATAAAGAGTGGATGGATAAATCTGGTTATGATCCAAAATGGTTGGCACATCAGTATCTCAATAAGGTCCTGGACAAAATAGAGGAATACAGGGCTTGACAGGGATTTGTCAGCGTGTTATGATAAATACATCAACAAGTTAAGGAATCAACACAAACCTTAATTCTTGTTCTTGCCCCACCAGGACTAATGGGCAAGTAAAATCCGTCCTTCATATCTGCGATGGAGGGTGTCGCAGAGCATAATTGTATCAGTTCGTCCCCCCGAACTCTTATCTAACTCTCTTAACAAAAATGACTGCTACAATTTCAGTAAAACAACAAGAAAATCTTTGGGAAAAGTATCTCAACTGGGTCACTTCTACCGATAATCGTATATACATCGGCAATTTTGGAACCTTGATGATTCCAACATTACTCGCAGCAACCATTTGTTTCATCGTTGCCTTCATTGCTGCTCCTCCAGTGGACATTGATGGTATTCGTGAACCCGTTGCTGGTTCACTCATGTATGGAAACAACATCATCTCTGGTGCTGTTGTTCCTTCGTCCAACGCAATTGGACTTCACTTCTATCCCATCTGGGAAGCTGCCTCTCTGGATGAGTGGCTCTACAACGGTGGTCCTTTCCAACTTGTTGTCTTCCACTTCCTTATCGGCATCTATGCTTATATGGGTCGTGAATGGGAACTTTCTTACCGTCAACCCTAGGCGGCTCTTAAAGGAAACTTTAAGATAAACATCGGGTTAATTGCTGGAAACTATGGACATTTACGACGAATATATTTCTTATCTCATAACTATTCAACCTAGTGAAAATGAATATTACGAAAAACACCGTATTATTCCTGGACACGAAGGTGGAGTTTATGAAGATATGAATGTTGTTAAATGTACATTTGAAAATCACAAACTTGCTCACTACTATCGTTGGTTGGCAAAATCTTCTGAAAAGGATAAGTATGCTTGGAGGAAGATGTGTGGTTGGAAAGATGTAGATGCTCGTCGTGAAATGGCTTCTTATGCTGGGAAACTTGGTGGTCGTAAGACCAATCAAATCCATAAAGGGCAAGGAACTAATTTTTATAGTTCTAAAACTCAAAGAAATAATTCTTTGAAACGCCCAAAAGAAGACAAGCAAAAATGGATGAAGGAGTTAAACCAAATTATCACAAATGAACATCGTTCAATTGCTGGTAAAATTGGTGCTCAAAAAACTCTTCAATTTCAAAGAGAAACTAATACTGGTTTCTTTAATCCCAAAGCAACTTTACAAAAACTTGCTAATCTGAAAAGATGGGGTATAAAAATTGATGGAGTTAGAGTTCCTTTTAAAAAGTTGTCTTCGGATTTCGTTGAATATCATATCAACGAAGGAACCGATAAGGAGTATTTTAATCCATACAATCAGCAGCCAAGTCATCCTAGCGAGGATGAAAGGTTCAGAGACTAGCCGGTACAAGACGCTTCTTGTGTAATACGGCATTAACGCCCGACACCTAAACTCTTATGAGTATGGTGAAGATATAGTCCACCACCACTAAAAATGGTGCTAGGTATGCGTCCTTGGATCTGCGTTGCTTACAGTGCTCCTGTCGCTGCTGCTTCTGCCGTATTCCTGGTCTATCCTTTCGGTCAAGGTTCTTTCTCTGATGCGATGCCTCTGGGTATCTCTGGTACTTTCAACTACATGCTTGTTTTCCAGGCTGAGCACAACATCCTGATGCACCCCTTCCATATGCTTGGAGTTGCTGGTGTCTTCGGTGGTTCGCTCTTCAGTGCTATGCACGGTTCTCTGGTTACTTCCTCACTGGTTCGTGAAACCACTGAGAATGAGTCGCAGAATTATGGTTACAAGT
>Ga0208162_1000554_pt1 | contig 21537 bp, 28 predicted proteins | sample CB_VirMetaG_4_FD_184539 | JGI IMG/M metagenome (GOLD analysis project Ga0208162, IMG submission 184539) | Freshwater to marine saline gradient viral communities from Chesapeake Bay - CB_1508_1M Viral MetaG (SPAdes) (version 4) | ecosystem: Environmental > Aquatic > Marine > Coastal | place: USA... | reverse complement strand
GTTAGGCCTGAAAAAGAGTTATAATAATCGACTTCTATAGTTGCTGTTTGACCTGATGCAGTTGTTGTACTTGATACACCAATTACATTTGTAATACCTGCACTACTTGTATTAGATGCTTTATATATTTGCGCTCCTACAAACCTAACAATGTCACCTGCATCTATACTTTCACCTGCTACTGCTGTAAATGCATTAGTTGGTAAGCCGTTATAAGTTGTTGCTGTAATTGAATTAACATTAATATCATAATTACCTGATGACCAAAATACTGGTATCCTTTGAAAGTTATAATCAAATTGTGTTTGTGTGATTAAACTACCGTCATATAACTGAAAATCACTGTCTGATGGATATGCCATTGTTATTACCTCCTAATCCTCTTTGTTTTTTTAATTTATTTTGCTGACTAATTGTTAAATTTCCTGATGTTGTTCTTTCAAGTTGAAATGGCTCTCTTTTTACTATCACTGGTTCATTTGTTTCTGGATGTCTTATAACATCTGTCTTTTGTTCATCATCTCTAACTAATTCTCTTGATAAAACACGGGATAATGCTCTAGCCCCTTCACCAATTTGACCAGGTATTTTACTTTCCATAAACCTTCTCAATCCAAATTGAGCTCTAGGTGTTACGCCTAGTCGTTTAACTAAATTTATTGCTCTTAAATACGGGTTACCAATAACACCAATAGGTATTTTATTAATATCAGCACCTTCTCTTAATAACCTACCAGCTGCTTCTATTTCTAATTGATCTACTAATCTTTTTGGTAGTAATTCCGCCAGTTTAGTTTCACTTAGTACACCTTCTTGTGTTTCTGGTGAAATAAACTTTTGTAATTTTTTAGGTTCAGTAAATAATCCTTTTTCTGTAACTTTTGCTAGCTCTTGATTATCTTTATATATTTTTCTTTTGTTAGCAGGTAATAAATCAATTTGTGCTTGTGTTAATCCTTTTTTAGCACCTTTAAAATTCATTAAATTTTGGTTTCTTTCATATTTTCTTAATAATTTATCTACTTTAAAATCTGTTTGAAATAACTTATTAGATTGCTCTACTAATCTTTCTATTTCTAATAATTTATCTTGATCTGCTAACTTATCAAACTTATTAATAGCTTTATCAAAACTACTTTTAAGTTTTTTAGGATTATATAGATCACTTACTATCTCACCATCTTTTGTAATTGGAATATCTACTTTTGCGCCTTGCATACGAACTAAATCTTGGCCTAATTCCATATGATCACTGTATTTTTGGCTATTATCTTTAAAGAATTTAGTAAATTGCTGGTAAATATCTCTATATAATGCTGGATTTTCTTTAGCTCCTTCTTGAAATCCTTGCTGTGCTTTATCTTGTATATTTCCAAGTTCTTTAAAAATTTCTTGTCTATTTTTAAATGGCTTAGCACCTTTTTTTTCTACAGTTCTTGTAATTGGTATTCCTAATTCATTAACTTGTGTTTCAGTAACTATTTTAGGTTCTAATAAAAATCTTTTTTCAAAATCCTTTAATACTTGTTCTTCTGCTTCTCTTACTTTTTTTTGTCCGCCTTCAATAAGTGGCTCTGCTGCTGTTTTTAAACGTTGATGTTCTTGTCTTATAAAATTATCTATATCTACATCACTTATATCAGTTATAAGTTCAGATTTATCTTTATTAGCTTCATGAAATTTTCTATTAGCATCTTTTAGTTTAGTTGCTGCTTGTTTTGCTATATTTTTATTTGCTTTATCTGCTTTATTAGCTATATTTTCTAATTCTGTTCCTATTTTTTTATTGTTAGCTATTGCTTTCTTTCCTAGCCTTATTATTTGCTTTGTTCTCTGCTCTGCTGTTTTAGATTTATCTGCTACATACTGTTTAGCTTTAGAAACAAGATCTTCTGGCAATTTTTTTGTTAATTGTTTAGCACCAAACCCCAAACCTTTTCCAATCCCTTTTAAAGTTGCCTGTGCGCCAAGTTCTAATCCAAATCCTGATGCAGCATCTAATGCAGATTGCCCACGCAACACACCTTTTTCTCTTTGACCTAAATAAGTAGCTCCTGCTCCTGCTACTGCTTGCGGTACTGTTTGTGCAGCAAATTTTGCAATTTTTCCTGCTTGTGCTGCTTTACTTACTAAACCAGCTGGAGTAGTGGTATAAGAAGCTATATCAAGTACATTTCTTGCCTCTTCTTTAATATCTTTATCTCTACGTGCACCTAATGCAGGAAATGTGCTTTCCATTACTGTTCTAGCAATACTAGCTAGTCTATTTAATTTTGGTTGTTCTACTTGTTGTTGTTTTATTGGTGGCCTTTCTAGCTGTACAAGTCCCCTTCTTTCTAGTTCTTCAAGTCTTAGGTTTTGATCTTCATTCAACAATCCTCTTCTATATGCTTCTGCATATCTTTCTAAATCAATTGCCATTTTATAATCCTCTCATAAGATCATCATCACTTAAGCTAGAATAATCAGTTGTTGTCTGCTTAGGTACATTGCCATAAATAATATCAGTAATATTTGGCTTAGTATTTTGATTATTTTTTATGTTATCTATAGATTTTCTATTACCTTTAACATCATATGGACTTTCATACATTTCTATACCTTCAGTTACATATTTTTTTCCATATGCTTTCTGCGCATTTAATGCATTATTACCAATTTTATTTTGTATTCTTCTTAGTTGTTTTATAAATTGCTCTTTAGATTGATTCGTGTTTAAACTAGCTAGTGAATTAGCAATAACTTCTAATTCTTTTTGATTTAATGCACCAAACCCTGTAGAGCCTCCGCCTTTTTCTTTAAGAGCTAATAAAGTTGATAATATTTTTTCAGAATCTATAACATCTAAATTTGCTAAAAGGTCTTCTTCTGTTTCTGAAAATCCTAATAGCCCTGCCAAAAATCTTTTTCTAAAGTTAAATGGTCCTAGTTTATTTTTTCCTATTAAATTATCTAAGTCTTCATTAAATATTATATCTTCAATTACTTCATCCATAACTTTTGCAGCACTTTGCTGAGATAATAAATCATTAGTATCTATTGCTTTTTGCTCTACAATTTTTGCTACCTTTTCTGGATCAACAAAATCACCACTAACTGCACCACTTTGTTTAAAAACTGTATCTTCTTTAATATCTGCTAAAGAAGCTTCAAGGTTAGGATCTAAAGGAATATATCCTGTAGGTGCTTTAGGTTGACCTTTAAGTGCTAACTCTCCAGCTTCAGTAGCTGCTTTTTGATTAAACAAAGACACTGTTCTACCGCTTGGCAACATAGCTTCTTGTACATAGTCAGGATTATCTCCCTCTCTTGCTTCTCTAAAATCCGCACGAGTATAAGTTCCCAAAGCCTCATAATCTTGTTTTAATAGCTCACTAGCTAATTTAGCTTTTTCTGTTTCTGCTTCTTGTTTAGCAATTCTTTCTGCTCCTAAACCAGATGCTACTCTACCTAAAGCTTGTGATGTATATGGGTCTTCATATGCATATGCAATCTGACCAATATTAGCTAATGTTTCATATGTCCTAGGATCTTTTGCTAACTCAGTTAATTTTTCTAAACCTGTACCTGCTAATTCTTGCCCTCTACTTACTACACCACCTACAACTTCTCCTGCTTTAGGCAATAAATTAGATATAAAGTTAGCAGTCATGGATTCTCTATCAGGTTGCTTGAAATCTTCCTGTTGAAATTGTACTTGATTAAGTACTGGTGGTTGATTTGCTAGATTGCCAACTTGTAAAACTGGTTTCTTTTTTATGTTTCTAAAGTTTATTTGGTCTTGTCTCAAATTATCTACACTTGCATTTTGTCTGGCCACTTGTCCCTCCTATCCGTAATAATCTCTTAGTAAATTTTGTAAGCTACCTTGTCTCACTGTAGGGATACGCCTTGATTGACCAGGCATTATACTAGCTTCATAATCATCTATATCTTTTACTGTCTGTGCTGCAAGCCCAGTAGCATTTGCTATATTTCCTAAATTAAGTAAACTTTTTAATCCGCCTGAAGTACCTGCAGCAGCCCCTGCAGCTTTTCCTGCTGTCATTAATGATTTTCCTACTTGAATTAATGTGGGTAGTAACTGTAACATTTTATTTCTCCTTAAACGTTCATCCCAAAGCTTTTTATCATCGCTTGTGTAGCTTGTTCTGCTGCTAATTTTTGTTTCATTTCTCTATCTTTTAACTGTTGTTGCAATGCTACATTTTCAGCATCTTGTGCAAGCTGTCTTTGTAATGCGTTTGCTTGTTGTTGTTCTAATACAGTTGCATCAATACCTCTTACCCCTTGCTGTTGCCTAGAAATACGGCCTTGTGCCATTGCTCTTTGTTGTTCTGGCAATGATCTTTCACGTATCAACTGCTGTAACCTAGTAACAGCTTGTGGAGTACCGCTTGTTGCTTGTCCAAATTGTTGCATTGCGCGCTCATATTGTTTTTGTGCTTCTTTACCAGTTGAACGTAATATTGCTTTTTCTCTCTCAAATTGAGTTTCCGCTTCTTCTCTTTCAAACTCTCTTTGCCTTCTTCCTTCTCTTGATCTAGAACCCATAATTTAACTCCTTTTCATAAAATGTTTCGCTTTCTAAATACCCATGTTTATGAAGTATTTTGACACTTGGATTTTTAGAATGTGCTGAAATTATCAATCTATCTACTCTGTTTTTGATTGCCCATTCATTTGCTTTTTCTAATAGTCCAACCAACACTTTGTATTTAGTTTTAATTGGTAAATTTTTATTACAATGCCATACCTTTTCGTGCGCTATTTTTTCTAATGACATGAACATAGGTGTTATAGCAAAAGCAATAGAGCCTATAATATGATTCGCTTGTTCTGCTATATATACAATCCCATTTTTCAATGTGTAATCTAATTCATTTTTAGCTTCTGTAAGTGACCACACATAGTTTGGGTTTGTGTTTGTAGAAACCCATTCCAAATATTCTTTACACCTCTCTAAAAATTCTTTTTCTTGATCCATTTCAAGCTTTTTAATAATCATTCTTTATTTGTTAGTCCTTCAATTTCTATTTTGTAGCCACGAAAATTAAATTTTGAGGCACATTCAAACCTTAACCTCAACCAACGTGCATATTTATTCATATGAATTAAAATATAGTCATCTGTACCTGTAGAAGTTTCAAAATAAGTAGGGGAAAAATAATTTTCATCAAAGCCGTCTGCGCTATATCTGAAATTAACAGTATTACTTAAATTTGAGTTATTATCTGGAGTTATGATTACATTTTGGACTACATTACCTGTATTTGAATAATATACGTTCATATATTTCCAAAGTTTATAATTATCATCTACTAATAGCTCTCCAGTCTCAAAAAAAGAATTTACATTTTCTGAACGATACTGATTAGATCGATACATTTCTTCTACTATTCCAGTTCCTGATTGACCAATGTAAAAATTATCATTAAGAAGGCCAAATACACGCCAAACAGGGCTATAACTATTTGTCTTAATGAAATACCTTGACCAACCAAGTATTCGTATATCGTAAATATATATTTCATCATCTATTATCAGGTGATATTTATAATCATAAAAAAACCCTTCTAACTCTCTACCCTCCATTTTTAATCTCATTTCATTTGCATTTAATTGCGCAGAAAAGTTTTCAGTTGCTAAGTTATCAAATGAAGTAGCAAGATTTACTTTCAAATTGCCATTAAATATACGTATGTCATATTCAGTTGAAACAAACATCAAACCACCATCAAATTGTGCTTGTGGTGGTACTTTTGCAATTGAATGACCATCTAAACAGCCAATGTTTGAATTCGTTTGTCTTACTGACGCAGTCGTACCTGATACATCAACTATGTATATACGCTTTTCTGAAAAAACAACAATCTCATTGTAATCAATTGCCATTCCAGTTAAGCCTGTATTATCATTTCCTACCCCTGATACATCCGTTACCCCTATAGTTGCAAACAAACTTTCTATTTCAGTTTCTGAATAATATAAATAGTTTGGTCGTCTACTAACACCTACTCCTACTAACCGTTCATCTTTAACTGTAATAAATTTAGGTTTTGGAGCTTCACTATTAACAGAAGGAATACCTGAACCTAAATTACCATCACCTACATTATCAGTAAATGTAGTTGTCGTATTATCATTAATGTTATGACAATGATAAAGATCAGTTCCACCAGCCTCAGTTCTATATAAATCCCTTTGTGTTGTACCTGTAGGGCCAATGGGCAATGTTACATCAATACGTTCTGATGAAACTGTAACTGTATTTGAAACTGCACCTGTGACTAGTTCTACGCCATCAACTGTGTATGTGATTGCGTAAAAATAATCTCCTGTTAATGAGCCTGCTTCGTTTAAGTTTCGAGCTAAAGGTGCGCCCATTTCATAAACATAAGATCCATCATAAACCAGCACATTATCTACTCCATTGGAAATAAATAACTTGTCATTCAAGACCGCAAAAGTACATTTTTCGTTTGCTGTTAGTCCTGTATAGATTGTTACTGGAGTACTTAAAAAATCTTTAACAACATTACCGCCAACAACAACAATATATTCTTTTTGTAATGTTGAATTTACATCTATATAACGAAACTCAAACATGCCATCAATGCCATCAGTGCCACCAATGTTATATTCAATTTCAGGAAAATTGATTCTATTACACCCTATAATGTCATCAAAGTTATAATTGGCCATATCATAAAAATATTCAGGGCCTATAAACTTACGGCTTCTATCGTTTCTTAAACCTCTACTCTGTTGAAGTTCTAGTTCCATTTAGAAAGTAACTCCTGTGTTATTAACTTCAAAGTCTAAAGGCTGACTAATCATCAACCCTGAGGTTATGTTTGATCTGCCCCATTCCACATCTTCTTTAGCTAATCTTAAAAATTGAGCTGCATCTATTTTGTATGGTTCTGCTCTAACTGCATCTATTTTTTGTAATAGCATATAGGTTGTAAGATCAATTATGGATATCATATGCTCCTCTGGAATAGGTAGTTCTCTAGCCATATCCTCTGGAAAAATAACATCGTTATCATCTACACTAATTTTTTTAACTCTTTTATTATAAAAAATCATCAAGTTATTCTCATTAACAGTTGAACCAGCATCATGCAAAGCCGCAGTTGTATTTTCAATGCCTCTAGTACAATTTAAAAACTGCGTATCATTTTTAGACTGATATAATATTTTCTCTGTCCCTATGGTTAATCTGCCATTTTGTTCAGGAAAATTAGTTGTTGAATCAACTGTTATTGTTGTTTCCGTAATACTTAGCTCACTTGCTAATGTAGCAGTTAAATAATTAGTTGAAGAATCAGGATAGAAATATATTTCATCATTCCAAATACTGACGTACTGGGGAATTCCTGAATAAGTTTGGTATGGGAATCTTGTTTGTGTATAGTTTAATTCTTTTATGTTTAATGAATATCTACGCCCACCACGCCAAAGATATATAAATCTATAGCCTTCTGACCTAATTACATCTGATGGGCCATTAATTGACCTAACATTTAAACCTAAAGGATATGAAAATATTGCCTCTATACCTTTAGTAAATGCAGCATATTGATCTAAACATATTTGAAATTGCGCTACTAAATTTTTATTAGAAAATAAAGCATTAGCATTACGTCCTGTATTGTCATCGTTTGTGTTCGTTTGAAATCTTATTCTTGAAATCGCATCACTTACTAACATTTTCTACCTCCTAAAGTCCTTGCTGAAACCAAATATTGCTATAAAAAATAAACTCAACACTCTGATAGCCTGTTAAAGTTAAAGTTTTTGAGTCTGTGGTATAGATGGGTTGAGTTGCATAATATGAATTGTGATAAAACGTTAATGTCTTTGTTGTGCTGTTAGTTGAACGCATGAACCTTATTTTTTGTCCATCTGCATACCCATTAGAAAACCCATAAATAGACGCTGATGTACTTGATCCATCAAAAACATAAAGCGTTACATACTCAGTATCTGGATTGTTTCCAATGCTAGATGTCCATACAGTTGGAGCTAATACTTCCTTATATATCGGTGAACCTTGCAAACAGTACTCAAACCAATCGCCTTGTAATCCGCTTTGAATTGTTCTTTTAAATTCTCTAACATGTGTGGTCGCTGTATCATAATCTGCACAATATAACTTTTGATAACCACCTGCTCCTGAAGTATGTGTTCTAACCGTTTCCAGTACATTGTAATCAGATCCTGCTGGAAAGTTTTCAGGCCATCCTGAAAGTGGATAAGATGCAGCTAAACTCCACATTCCTGTAGTATCTGTGTAGGTAGATGAATTTAAATTAGCTGCAAAATATAAACTTTTTAAATCCCCTGGAATACCACCTTTTGTAACCAGTACCCAATCTGACCAAGTTCCACTACTATTCCATTCTCTTTCATAAGTCCTTCCTCTTTCAATTTTAGGGGAAGAAGTAGAAAAAGTATTTTCTCGACATATTTGTTTTATCCCAAAAGCTGCTGATGAAGATGATTGGAATATCTTAATTACTTCAACTGTTGACCCTTGAGATAGTAAAGGTGTTGGACGATTATTTGTGCTTGTTGGGTGTATGTAATATATACCTGAATCAGTTAAATCATTAAGATCACCTGTATAATAATTATGAGTTAGGTATAAAGGTTGATATTCATTTTCTACTGCTATTTTTCTCCAAGAACTAAATACAGTGGTACCTGAAACTGACCACATCCTCCAATAGATACGCCCTATCTGAACTGATATTGTACCATTTGTAGTATAAAGTGTTTGTACACCATTATTCCCACCAGCTTCCCATACCTGCAAAGTTAATTCATCTGCCCAAGAAGGTAAATCAGAAGGTATATTTGTTGCTGTTGTATCAACTGAATATATACCAGTATTTACATAAGAATTAAGATTATATGTTCCGGTTGGAATAATGAGATTATAAGGAACATAACGACCATCTAGGTTAGCAGTTATAGCTACTGAGTCTGTTCTCGTAAGTTTTAAATCACCTGTAGATGAATTAAAAGAAGCTGCATTTACATATGTTCCAGCATCTGACGACTCAGGAATATTAACTGTAATAGTAGAGCTTGGATCAGTCATTACTAAACTTAAATCTCTTGTTCCTGAATCAAAAGATGCACTATTAAGATGTGTATTTTCTGTTGGATATCTACCATCAAGATCAACAACTACTGTTCCTGCATCACTTCTAGTTAATGTAAGTTCTCCATTAGAAGAATTAAATGCCGCAGCTGTTAAATATATATCTGTTGTTGAATATCTGCCATCAAGATCAACTGTTACTGTTCCTGTATCTGTACGTGTTAATGTTAAAACGCCATCTGATGTATTAAATGAAGCTGCATTTACATAATCATTTGCATCTGGAATTGTAACAGTTATATTTGATGATGGATTTACCATTGCAAGCGTTAAAATTCTTGTACCATTATCAAAAGAAGCTGCGTTTAAATGTGTGTTTTGTGTAGAATATCGTCCATCAAGATCAACTGTTACTGTTCCTGTATCATTTCTAGTCAAAGTTAATACGCCATCAGTCGTATTAAATGATGCAGAAGTTACGAACGTATTTGCATCTGGACTTTCAGGAATAGTTACGGTTACTGTTGAGCTATCAGTTAATGTCAAAGTTAATACTCTTGTGCTTGCATCAAAAGAAGCTGCATTTACATAGATATCAGTTTCTATATATCTACCATCTAAATCTACAGTTACTGTTCCTGTATCTGTTCTAGTTAATGTTAAAACGCCATCTGATGTGTTAAATGATGCTGATGTTACATAATCATTAGAAGTTACATATCTACCGTCTAATGATTGTGTAATTTCCACACCGTCATTTCTTGTCGCTGTTAAAACACCTGACCCAGTTGCAAAAGCTAACGCTGTAATAAATGTATTTTCATCTGGCTCTAATTGTTGAGGATTATATATACTTGTCATTCACCCTCTACTCCAACTATTGTTTTACCGCCTGCTGAACAAATAGCGTAAATATCTCCTGTATATATTGGGTTCTCAAGAACTATATTCCCCCCATTAGCATTTAATCTAATACCTTCATTCATAACTGCTGTTGCACCTAAAGACACATACAAAACAACGTCAGAATCATTCACTAAAACTAATAATTTTCGTGCTGAATTTGCACTTCTAATTAATGTAGACGTTGACCCGACCGTAACTGAAAAGTTAGTGGCCGAGCCAAAGTCTAAATGACCTTCAATACTCGTTGATATTTCAGGCACGAATGGATCAGATTGAGTACCAGTACCAGTCGACTTAAAATACTGTATGCCCTCTTGTTCTGGAATCCATCCGTAGTTAGTCATTAAGCAGCAGCTATCTCTACTCTACGTCCTGGAACTATAGCTAATTCTATTTGTGAAGCTGTAGTTGCAGTTTTAGCTACTCCAATTGACTTTGTAGATAGTGTAGTTGATCCAGAAGTACCATCTACAGTTACACTAGTACCTGCATTAATTACTTCTACATGATCACCAGCAGCAATCCCAGCAGCAGCAGCAGCTGTTACTACACCTCCAGTTTGTGCAAAGAAATAATAATCTACAGTAATTGCAATATTATTAAATCCAATTAATGCTCCATTAGCTAAAGTTGCATTAGCTTTTGTAACTACTTCTGCATCACCACCAGAACCAGCAGTAATTTGGAATGGTGTTCCTACAGTTGCAAAAGCAGCATGAGCTTTAACGTACATAAACTGTGAAACGCCACCTTTAGAAGTGTCATTAACTTCAATAACAGTACCTAAAGGATATTTTTTTGTAGCTGACTCTTTATCGATATCATCGAGGTCTACAGCAGCTATATTGTTAATTGCTTTATATGCCATAATTTCCTCCTAGCTTTGTAATGCTGTAAACACAGCGTTATAACGTCTTGCGATACATACTAAGTTCATAACTAAGTAAGTTTGTGAACTAATAGCAGCTTGGTTAGGTAATCTCATAGATAGTGTATCCATTGGAGATTTAACTCCACCAAAACCATATTTGTGATACATACGGAAAGTGTTAGTAGAAAGAATATACAATCTGTTATCAGCAGTAGACCCATCCGCTGACCCAGGCGTGTACTCGTCTACGACGAATGGTATCCCGTTGAACTGACAGCCAGCGAACCCAGCTCGTAGATCTGCATCAGAAGTAAATTGCTGTTGTGATTGTTGTGAGTTAAGGAACTTAGAAAGAACAAATGAATTAGATATCATCAAGTTAGGTGCATATGTACCTGTTTCATCTGAAACACCTTGCCCTCTACCCATCAATACTCTAAATACATCATTTAAATTGCTGTAATTGATTGTATTGGTCGTTGTATCTCTCTCAAAAAGCCATTCTGATAAATCAGTGTCATTTAATCCACCATAAGCTGTACCAGAAGCCCCAGCAGCATCAAATAATGAGTTAATCTGGTTGGAGTCAGAAGCTGATGAAGTATGTAAAGCTAATGATAAATCACGAACTGCATCCTGTTTTGCAAGAGCAATTTTGGTCTTGATAAGATCTTTAACTGCTGCACTACCTGTGCCTGTGCTAAAGTCTTTCAAATTAAATGTAGAATTCGAAACGTAAAATTTCCAATCGAACTCTGCGAATGTGAGCTGTTGGTTAGCGTTAGTTGGTACAGTGTCATATTCACCACTAAAGAAACCTTTAGCTGCATTTTCTGCATACTGTACAGGAATTTGGATTTTAGTACCTGATCCTGCTTTAAGTAGAGGTGCTTTGGTTACTACGCTATAAAAATAATTTGCTTTCGCAAATGATGAAGCTAACTCGTCTGCAATTAGTCTGTGTGCAACGGATACGGCTTCATTTAACTGATCGCTTGTTAAGGCCATTGTTTATCTCCTTTAAGATCCCAATATTGCCTCTAATGCTTGATCTACGTTCATGCCTGCATAACCAGACACTGACTTTCCATTACCAGATACAGAACTAGGTATGCTTGAACGATTTTTAAGTGCGGATTCTGCAGCTCTGTTTTGTGCGTTTTTTAGAGCTACATCTGATGCTTGAGACTTAAAATAATGAACCCAGTTATTAGGCTCAATATTATTTGCTTGCATCGCAGATAAAAATTCATCTTTGTCATACTTAATGTTGTACTGTTTAGCAAAATCATCAATCTTATTAAATTGCTCTTGCTGCTGTTGCTGCATAGCTTGTTCATAAGCTTGATTTTCGATTTTTTCTTTCCACTGAGTTATCTCATTTAACTTTGCTAATTCAGCTTGATATGGATTGTCTTGAACGGTCTCTTGCATTGGTTGAGACTTTTGTGGGTTTTGATATTTGTTAATTACGTCTATTAATTGATTTCCTAGCTCAGGATGATCGAATAATTTTTCTAATGCGTTATAGTCATCTCGATATTTAACAAGACTTTCTACTTCATTTTTTAAATTATCGTAGTCACCTTGTCTTTTTTCATGATAACGCAAAGTTTCGTACATCTTGTTGGGGTCTTCTCCCCAGTGATCTTTAAACCTTTTGTCTTCATTCCAATTAGCTATTTCTTGTTCGACTTGTCCGTTATCTACTCCTTCTTGAGTGTTGGCTATCTGACCTTGCCCAAAAGTTAAGGTGGTCTCTTGTTGCTCAACTTGCTCAGGAGCAGCTGTTTCTTGGATGTCTTCCATTAATAATCAACTCCTAGTTTCCTTTACCTTGATTAGGTAAAATCTGATCCAGCTGATACTCGATTGTTGTGAAAGGATCATCTTCCTTCATTTCGGGTAACTCCCGTTTAGTTAATCTCACGATACAACTGTCAATTTGCATAAGAGCCTCTTTCGTTTTTCCAGCAGCAATGGACTCTTTTACACCTTCTAATTTTTTAACGAGGGATTGTGGTGTGTAACCTCCATACTCTTGTACGGTATAAGATTTTTTGTCTTTTTTATCTTCATATTCTTCCGCCATTGAGTTAGGCTTTTTCATTTCTTCTGCGCCAATTTGTATGATGAACATGCCTTTACCTTTTTCTTTATGCATCTTTTTTCTTCCTTGGATTTTTTGATCTAGGTTTTGTTAGCCTTACTCTTTCAATTTTTATTTTTTCTACTTCTGGTTCTGGTTCTGGCTCTATTACAGGTTCTACTTTTGGAGTATCAACTTTTAATTCAAATAACTTTTCTACTTGATTCAGGGGCAAGTCCAAGTGAAACTCATTGATGCATATTCGCAAATGGGTGGTTTTCAAGCCCATTTGCCCTGCTGGTAAAATGCCATCTACCCATACGCTTACCCCTAAATCTTTTTTAAACTGAAGTTCTGTGCCTACGTTATACTCCATACTTCAATTCTATGAATTTAAAGACAATAAATCATTAGAAAGTTTTCTTAAATTTTTACAATTATTCTAATTTTTTAAGAATAATCAACAACAAAACACACCATATTTACTGTAAAATATTTGTATGTCTCTCAAAAATGAAAAGTTCGTAAAATACCTTAATGGTCTATTGCGCCCTGCAATGAACACGCACACTCACAAGCAATTTGTAGAGTATGATAAGTTTTATAACGGTGAGGTAAACCCTACTATTGGTTATTCTTATGGCAATAATCCAAAAAAGGGTAATTACTCGAATGCTTATAATGCTATAAGGCCAATCATAGAAACAAAGGCAACGATTAGTTTAGATGCAATGATATCTACTAATGTTGAGCCTTCTAGTTTATCTCATGCTAATTTTGAATATCTCAAAGAAATAGAAAGTGTTTCAGAAATTCTTAATGATGTTTGGGATAATGTAAAAACTGCTAATGATATGCAGACTATATCGCAGCGTATTGTTAGAGATGGTTTGATATATGGTGTAGGAGTTGGAAAAGTAAGTTGGGACGCAACTGCTGATGATGGACTTGGAAATGTGTCAGTATCAAGGATATCTCCTCTTAACTTTTTCCCAGAGCCACAAGCTACATCTATCGAAAATGCAAATTATATATTTGTACGTAGACGTTTATCTAAGTTTGATTTAATTAATCAATATAAGGGCAATAAACGTGTATTAGAAATATTAGATAAATTAGATCAAAAGCCTGATCAAGAAGTTAGGGAAGGTGATGATACTAATATCTTACAAGGTTATGAAAACTCTAAAGATGCTGGTCAAGCATATCTTAATAAAGGGAGTGTATTTCCTTCATCGACTAAAACTAACTATATTGTGTATGAATGCTACTTGAAAGATGATACAGTTTTTCAGCCTCAAAAGGATGATTTAAGTGATACTAAACAAGTTAAGCGTGAAGAAATATTTAAGTATCCTAATGGTCGGTTAATCGTCTACTGTGGTGATTATATATTAGAAGATAGAGCAATTGATTATCCTTTCGGATTCCCATTTACAACTTTTTCACCTACGGCTACTAATCAATTGATTGGTTATAGTGATGTAAAAGATTTAATGTCTATACAGCAAAAAATAACTGATGCTTATTACAAGCTTTCTGAGCTAATTAATAAATATAAATCTATGTTGATCGTAAGTCCTGAGTCCATTAATCCTGCTGATCTAGCTAAGAATTTTGATATTATTACAGCTAAACGTGGCTCTATGCAGCCACCTGTGCAAATTACTAATAAATTAACTCAAGATATTCAGTTAGTGAGGCAACACATAGATGATTTAAAACGTGATGCGCTATCAATAGCTCGCATAAATGAAATGATGTTATCTGGTGAAAGGCAAGTTGGGGTAAATTCAGGTCAAATGGTAAGGGATTTAAATGAAAGTCCTTTATCTTCAATTAGAGAAGTACAAAGAAACTTTAAAACGTTTTTAGTTGATTTATCTAATAAGGGAATAACATTAATACAGCTTTACTATACACAGCCACGTATTATGCGCTTATCTGGTCAAAGGTTTGCTATTATGAATCAAGACTCACAAATGATGGATATTGTCTCAGAAGATGGATCTGCACCTTCTGTACAAATACCACAAATGTTATTAAATGATTTAACTTTGACTCAGTATGAAGTACAAGTACAAACTGGATCCGCATTACCACAATCTGCATCTGCAATAGCAGCTACCACAATACAATTAGCTGAAAAAGGTGTTTTAGGCGATGTTAATTCTATTGAAACAAAAGAAATAATACTCAAGTCATTAGATTATCCGCACTATCGTGCAATCATCGATAAATTAAAAGCTGAAGAGGGAAGAGCTGCTTCTGTACCTATAGAACCTAGGTTTGAAGATTACCTTAAAAAAGTAAATATTACTTTGTCTGATATTTTAAGTTTGATAAGTACTTTAAGTCCTCAAATACAAGAACAAGCCATGTATCAAATAACTGACGCTTTGGGCTTAACTGATGGGAATCCTGATTTAGAAGATGAAATGCCACAAATGCCTAATATTGGGGATCAGGGTATAGAGCTTAATTTTAATTAATATTAGTTTTAAACCGGTCGAATTCGACCCCTTTAGCTATTTATAAAGCCTACTCGTCGTAAAGTCTGCTTTTAATATGTTTGAGTTGATTAAATAAATTATTTGGCTCGAATTTAAGCTCTTTATTAAAAAATTTATTTACGTCTAACTGGAGTTGATCGTTAGATTCAAAAACAAAGTCTGCTCTGTTAGATTGGCTTTTATCTATTCTAAGTATTCTATGATTTAATGCACTTAGTACTGCTGCTACGTTGATGTTTTTTGTTTTGTATTCCATATTTATCCTTTTACTTATTTTTTTATTATATCTTACCTTTTAATAACAGCAAGGCGTGAAATGAACCTCGCTGTTATTCAATGAAAAAGACTAGCTGGCATTAGTCTTGCTTGATAAAGATCACTAAAACTTTATCATTATGATTATATCATAATATTCAAAAGAGAACATTACGAGGGGAATTTAGCGATACATATGTTCGTTCGATAGGTGTTATAGACTGATAGTAAGGTATAAACACTTGTGCAAGGCGTATTTCTAGGTTTGTTTTTTGTTTCTTTTTAGGTGATTCTTCTTGCTCGTTTTGGCCTGAAAATGCATAGTCATATGGTCTTTTAACTGATGAACTTATGGATTTTTTAAATTCTAAAGTAAGACTTTTTTCACGATTTGGGATTGCTGACATATTATTCTCCTAATAAATTTGAATACATTTTATTAAAGTTAAATCCAATAGCTTTATCAATCTCATCTTGCTTCTGCCAAGCTAGTCGCGCTTCTACCCTTCTTAAAAGCTGTTCTGCAACTCTTTTGGTCAAATTACTTCCTAACTTCTCAGTATATTCCTTTTCCCCTTTCTTATATCGTACATAATAGGTTTTACCTACTTTTCTTAAGCTTGCCATTTACCAAGTATTGACCATTTTTTTTGTTTTTGCAATAATACTAATGACTACTTCTCCCCTTTTTGAAGTAGTGTTTTTTGAATGAGGCCGTCAGAAATCTTTTAAGACTCCTGGCGGTTTTTATTTAAATATGTATTACCATTTAACTTTATCAGCCCAATAAGCAGCACTCATTTTACCCTTTGCTATATTAGCTGCATGCCTAGCTTTAAAGGATTTTTGTCTTGCTTTACCTTTAGATGTTGTTGGATTTGCCCCTGCGCCTGATACACCTTGCTGACCAAACCTAATCGTTTTAACTTGATCGCCTGATTTAGCTACTACTACATGGCTTTTTGTTGGGTGGTTTGGTGTTCTCTTTGGTTTGTTAACTCCTGAAACTCCTATTCTTTTTATAAGTTCTTTAAGTCTGCTCATTATTTTTCCTTTTTTTATAAAAATCTTCGTCTTTTATTTGTTTATATACAATATCTGATGTTTTTTCATCCCATTGTGCAATATATTTCAATGACTCACTATTGGATTTAATAAAGTCATTGTTCTGATACTTATCATGGTTGATTTTATTTGTCATAAATTAGTTCATATTTACTGTTGCATAGAAAAGGATTCGAACCTTTGAAAGACATAATCTACCGCTGTTTATTCTTTGATGAATTGATATTGATCAACGGCTCCTTTGGCCACTTGGATACCTATGCATTTTTATTATACCTTAATAACTCTTTTTTTTGCTTTTCTTTTTCATATCATAAGCTATAGCGAGTGCCTGCGACATATTTTTTCCTGCTTTTAACTCCGTTTTCACGTTTTTCGAGAATGTTTTTTTGCTCGTCCCTTTCTTCAATGGCATTTTTTTCTCCTTCTTTACTATCAATTACCTGTTGTATTTCTTTTATAATTTTTTTCTCACTTTCATTTTTAGGTGAGTCGTTAAATTCATCTAGTTTTTGATTATATAATTTTAATAACTTCTCAGTTGCATCTTTTAAAAAATCTAGTTGGTGGATACGTGGTAATTTGTGTAATTTTTCTTCTACTTTAATTGTTGTTTTGTCTTTATTGTAATCGTATACACAAAATATTTGATAATCCGTTGTTCTTGATCCTAATTTCATATTAATTCATCCTCTTTTTAAACTCATGTTCGATTTGATTCACTATTTTTTCGTCTCTTGCGTCTGATTCTTTTTTATTAATTGCTCGATAACGCGCAGCCTCTCGACATATTTCGTCATGGGATCCATATACAAAGCCTTTCTCTTTGCATTTTTTGTCAATCTGACTAGATGTAATACCTTCTCCATAGTTATCTATATCCTTGTAATAAGTTATACCGTTAAAAATAGCTGGTTTTATATTTCCAAAATAAACAAATACGTTGCATGATTTACAATTTGCACATTTCCATTCTTTTTTTCTATCCAATTGAACCAATTGAGTTGAAACGTGTTTGCAATCATTGCATTTAATATCATGAAGTGGCATTTATTTTATTCTCAAAATACCTTTTCATTAAGTTAAGTCTTCTTAGATCAGGTTTTTTTTCATATCCATTTAAAATCTGATAGAAGCGTGACTTATCTACGTTTAAGTATTTACTCATTTCAACATGGGTACATCCTGATAGAACATATAATTTTTTGACATCCTCTGCTTTAATTTCTGCATCTACCAAAGAATCTTCATTTCTTGTCATTCTATTAGATAGAGTATTAATTTCATTTATCATGTTTTCCATTCTCTGATGTAGTTTATTGACTTTATCACTGAGGACATATGGGTCTGAATGGTATTGCATTGTTGTTACTTTTGAATCCAGTTCGAGTAACTTCTTAGTCAATTGTGCTGAGTTCATAACTTTATTTTCATCAATCATTCTATTGTTTGCCTCTATAGATGCAGTACGTAAAAACTCTTGATTTTTAAGCATTGCTTGCTTGATCTGCATCATTACATTCTTATCTATTCCATCTCTAATTTCATCTACTCTTTGTTTTACTTCATATTTAATTAATTCTTGTCCTTCCATATAGCCTCCTTATACGTCTCTCTCCACCATCTCTTTAAGCGTTGGCTTGCCCGCAACTGCATCAAAGGCGAGTGTGTTTCGAACTTTAATATCTTGTAAATAACGCATCGCGTATTGCAAAGCATCACAACTATGATCATCGAACTTTCTAACTTGTTCTTTTCTGTTTTCAGTACCAGTCATTGACGCTCTTTTATATTGATAACGCTTATGTTGCCCCCAAGTATATTCACAGCTTTCCATGATCTTTAATCTATTAAGATGAAAAGCTCTATTAACCAATAAAATATTTGCCTGTTTGTCTTTGGTACATTCTATAAGGTGTAGACCCATCGTCATCAAATCATCCCAAAGTGAAGCGACATCTACCCTACCAGTCTTCATTGAAAAATCAGCAATAATGGGTAGATTGCCATACATCTTACAAGCAGAAACTATATCTTCTAAAGTAGCACCTTTCTTTTTCCACTCATCAAAAACATAAACATTCCCGTACTCATCTTTAGCACAGAACACAGCTGCTGAATCATTAACAATCCCATGATCAAAACCAATACACTTATACCAATGATCTTGTACAATTAAATCTTTAATCTTATGGTGATCTTGCATAGCGGTATAAACTCTATCCGAAGTTTTATTCCATCCACCATACAAATACCTATCAAGATAATCTTCTGGGTAATTCTGCTTCAAATTTTCTATATAATTCTTAGGCAAGTTTTCAGCATTATCTTTAGTCTCACCACTAATAAAATAAATACCTTGTTTCTCTCTAAACTCCTCAGTCGAATCAATATATAAATCCTTAAGGTGTGTATCAGCCGGATTCCCCTCTGTCAGGAGTATTGGTCGAGGCAAAGCCTGTCCTGAAAGTCTCCCAATAACTTGTAAATATAAACTCTCAGGAATCTCTTCTGCCTGCACTAACAGTGCAAAATCATAATTATTACTCTTAATCTTACTATCAGTATCAAAGGCACGAAAAGTTAATCGTGAGTTATTATCAAAAATAATTTCTCTGTTTGCTGTTTTATAAGAGTACCCCCACTGATCGGGTGGGAACGCTTCTAAATATTGAACAATTGAACTATCCGCTAACTCTCCGTAAGTCATCCTAATAATAGTTCCATTACAGTTAGGATAAGTTAGGCATAACATCATTGTTACTAACATCATTAAAAATGACTTGCCGCATCTAAATGCGCCAAAGAAACTAAAATGAGTATAATTATGATCAGTCCTTAACTCCCCTTTCTCATCAAATATCATGTTATATATTTCATACTGTTTAGAATTGAGTTCAAAACTAACCTTCATATAACCTTCTTAGTCCTGAGTCCTAAATCCTGATACAAATCTATTTCCTTCTATATTCTCTTGTTCTATACCATCTTTCATAATATCTTCTAATGTTCTTTCTTTACGGCTAGACCATCCTTCGATAGGATCATTACCTATATTAAGAAAATAAAAGGCTCTAATGACCAATGTAATAGCAAAGGCTAAGGAAAATATTATTATGAGAGTTGTGAGTATAATTAGTATGTGTTGGGATATAGCCCATCCGATATGATTATGGGGTGTCATCCGGCATACCTTTTTCAGATTTTTGAACTTTTTTTTGTGAAATTATTACTTGTGATATTCTATTATTATTTATATTTATTTCATTTTTGTCTACTTCAAGCAATCCCATTATTTGAGCTAATAACTTAGCTGAACGAACACATTTATAGTTAATACTATTATCTAATAATGTAGTAACAAACGGCTCTATATAAGGCGTTATAGCTTCTCTAGCTTTACTACTATCTTTAATTATATCTTTCTTATGTATGCTTATTGTGCGTTCATTCAATCCAGTTATTTCAGCAATTTGTTTATTTGTAGGCAATGATCTTTGTTTCTTTAATAACTTCAAATAACATTGGATGATATTCTCCCTATTCTTTTCTTGTTCTAGATTATTTAGTGTAAATTCTTTATTTATTTTTTTAATTTGTCTTGATATTTTTTTCATGATTTATGTTTTTGTTATTTTGTGTAAACAAAAAAAATCAATAAAACCCCAAATATTTATAAACCAATTCAATAAAACCATGATATATCTACTATATAACATATATATTAAAAATATTAAAATAAATATGTATGAGTATAATTTATTATATATATATACTTAAGGACTTATATACAATTCAAATAAGTTCAAAAACAGTAGTTTTTATTTTATTTTTTGAAAAAAGTAAGAGTCAGAAAAATACATTGAAAAAATTAAATGCTTTTTTTCAATAAGGGTATTTACCTTTTTTGGTTATTATGATAATATAACAAACGTAAAATGATAAACGAGGTGAAAAATGATAATACAAGTAACAGATAAATGGGCGTATTGTAGCCAAACAAACAAAGTCATCAAACTAAAATAAAATAAATAAATAAATAAGGATAAGAATAAAAATGAACACAGAAAAAGCAAAAAAATACATTGATATTGACGGCGATTTAAATATTGAAACATTAACAAAAGCTTATAAAAAAGCCATATTCAAGCATCATCCCGATCACGGGGGTACAAGTGAAGCATTTATTGAACTGCAAAATGCCTATGAATATTTAATGGGCGAAATTCAATACCCATCAAAGAAATATTCAAGTGATACCAAACAAGTTGAAGATATAATGGCTAATTACAGCCAAGAATTAATTTTTAAAATCATGGAATTAATTGAAAAGTTTGCTACTAATGATGATATTAATATTAATATTGTGGGCAATTGGATATGGCTTGACGGCACGACAAAACCGCATAAAGATATGATTAAGTCTTTAGGCTTTAAGTTTTCAAAAAATAAAACGGCATGGTATTGGCATAGTGGTACCTATAAACGTTTTGGGGGAAAAAAAGAATATTCAATGGATGAAATAGCTTATCGACATGGCGGGATTTTCCAAGTGTCAAAAAAAAGAAACAAAATGTTACAGCCATTACAGCCAGTAATAGCATAAATTAATAAAATAAATAAGGATTAAAAAATGATAATAGAAATAATTAAACATAATGGGAATATAGTAATAAGCGATATCGTTGATAACATATGGGTAACACAAATATACATAGATTAT
>Ga0208162_1000552_pt1 | contig 21554 bp, 24 predicted proteins | sample CB_VirMetaG_4_FD_184539 | JGI IMG/M metagenome (GOLD analysis project Ga0208162, IMG submission 184539) | Freshwater to marine saline gradient viral communities from Chesapeake Bay - CB_1508_1M Viral MetaG (SPAdes) (version 4) | ecosystem: Environmental > Aquatic > Marine > Coastal | place: USA... | reverse complement strand
CCTTCATAAAGATCATGAGCAGTTGCAGTTGTAAATGTTCCAATTCCAGTGAACATATTGTGTACTGCTGTGCTGATCGCAACGGTCGTAACTTCATTGGTTCCAAGTATAGCAGTAATAGCAGCGCCAGTCCCCTGAGATGCACGTACAGTGACCTCTGGAGGGGTTCTATAACCTTGTCCCCTACCAGTCAGTCTAAGACCCGTTAAGGACCCTGTAGTACCGACTCCGACTCTTGCAGAAGCAGCCAAAAGTGTGTAGTATCCACCACCAGTCTGCAATCCAACTTTATTGATTCTTCCAGCTCTAGGAACACCACTTAAGAAATTGATATTATTATCTTCAGCGGTATTAACTTCAAAATCCAATCCAGGAGTTTGAACAATATTATTAATGAGAATAAAAGGATTATTACTAATATCTACTCCACTATTAACATTGTTATAGAGAGACGTAACAATACCAAGATTCTCTGTTACATCAAACTGAGTTCCAGCAACTCCAGTGAAAGAGAGTGAAATATCATCAAGAATTACATTTTTATCTTTTTCATCATATGGATCCAATTTCCTAGAAAACAATCTCCCAGTAAAAGTCGATCCAGTAAGTAGTCCAACAGGACCTTGTTTTCCATATGGGGGATCCGAGAAGAAAATGCTATCTTCTACAATTTGATAATCGCCAGTAAATACAGAAGATATACCAGTACCATGTGTTGTAGATACTGATCCAAATGATCCTCTTTTAACAACAACAGAAGCTCCTGTTGTTTGACTAAAAACTGGAAAATATCCTTCACCTCTGTCAAATACAACGATTTGACTAATCGTACCAAGTCCAGAAATTACAGGAAAGAAAATACCCTCTGTTATAGGTACAGTTGTACCTTCTACAACAATTTTTGGTGGATCCGTTTTTGCATATCCTGATCCACCATCAAGAACCTCGATTCTATCAATTCCATAATTGGAATCAAAGAAAGGTCTGAAAAGAGCTCCAGATCCAGGCGTAGTTCTAGGCATTTATTCCTCTCGTCAGCTAATATTGATGGAGCTACTGCAATAAACTCTGGTAGTACCAGTTGCGTCTCTAATGATACTGAATGTGAGAATATCTTCTGCACTTGTCGATGGTGGTGGATTGCCACCAACCCATCTAATACCACCAGCAATGACTACACCGTTAACCTTACAATTGTCACCATATGTGGAATCCACTCCAGCATCATTAACAATAGTCACCGTAGTAGCCTTACTATTTAATGTGGTTACATTAGTGAAGTTCCATGTACTGACTGAAGTTGTTAATCCACCAAGAACGACTGATCCCTGAGAAACATCTACCGTTAGAGTGCCTCCAATAGCAGTCAATCCGTCAGTAAAGTTGCCAGATACTTTCTCAGTAATATCCCCATTGAGATGAGTAGTACCGTTAAAAGTACTAATACCAGTAATTTGAACATCACCACGAACATCTAATTTTGATGACGGTGCTGTTGAACCAATACCAGTATATGCGTCTTTTGTAACTACAAACGTTTTATTATCAATCAGGTCTTCGGCAGAAGAAACCTGAAGACCATGTGCATTGCCCTTAGTTACTGCCCAAATTGCTGGTCTTTCATTGGAGAATGATGCAACTTGTAATTGAGAGGTGGGCAATGACGTTCCAATGCCAACCATGCCATCCGCTTTGATTCGGAACATTGTTGTTGCAGTTCCGACCTCAATGGGTCCATCCGTAATAGCACCAGGATGTTGGATTGTTATTTTTCCAATATCAGCGTATGTGGAAGTAATGACACCAGTTGTATTGATGTCAATGTCACCAGCAACATATCTAGAACTAGTCGCATAACCAGCCGTTGAAGCTACTCCACAATTAGTAGAATAACCTGCAGTAGAAGCAAAAGAAACAAAACTCAGGAGATTACTTCCATCACCAAAAACATCGTAAATATCTTGGAAGTTGGCGTTAATTTTTAACGTTCCCTGAAGTAAAGTATCTCCAGTTCCATCATTAGGAGCTGTACCAGTATTAATACCTTGGAAAGCCATTACTTAAATAGTTTTTCTGTTATTTATAGTTAATATGGTGGGTTGTCATCGTGAGTGATCAAAGAACTAGAATGAAACTCCACGGTAGAGTTCATTCTATTGGTGTCATAGTAGAAATTGTTGTCAACTGTACTTTCTGCCAAAGCAGTTCTAGATCTAACAAAAGTAGAATCACCAATAGACTCAACTTGAACAAATTCTTCATCAATCTTGATAATATCTCCCTTGGAAATTGATCCAATACCAGATGAAACCACAATTGCTTGATCATCAAGACCAACTGCAGATCCAATGCCAACGGTTAGTTTCTTGTTAGCAAGAGGACTTTGAATAATATTATCAATCAGGATCAAAGCATTTTTACTTGGTTCAGCATACTTAAGAGTATGAATTCCAGTACCAAGTCCAACAAAGTCCATTGGGAGAGAGGTGGATAGACCAGAAAGTCTAAACTTGGTGTCATCTAACTTCTGAACATATACTCTAGATGGAATTGTAGTGCCACCGAGTTCCGTTGGAGTTAAGAACAAATCATCATCTGGAGAAATACCACCGATGTAAGTACCAGCGATAGAAATTCTATTGGTACTTGCATATCCAGATCCACCCGTAACAACTTCAACACTCTCAATATCGAGATTTGCGTCTCTGGTTACGTTAAATGTTGCTCCAGATCCGCCACCGTCATTAGTAGATGGAAGATTAGAATACGTAGTAAGAATACCCGTTCTTGTTCCAGTTACAACATTGACTGGGAAAGAAAGATCGTTTGTAACTGCAGCACCACCCAAATATGTACCACCAATGGTTACGGTATCACCAACATCATATCCAGAACCACCAGTAATCAATTGAACAGAAGTCGATAATGGTTGTCCAGTAGATTGATCATAAACGAACTGAACTATGAATGTAGCTCCCTCTCCACTGCCACTTGTTGTAGATGGAAGTGGATTACCAAAACCATAAACTTTAAATGTTGTAATTGGAGAAACAGTTGTACCGATTCCAGTAACAGGACCAATAACAGTATTGTTATATCCATTTTCATACATTGCACTACTACCAGTTCCAGAAGTAGTGACATTCATAACAATGTCTCTTAGACCTGTAATATGAGAGGTAGTTGCAATACCGATAGAATCTCCGCCATTCGTATCGTAGATCAGTTCCTGGCCTGTCTGGAAATTATGATTTTGGAACGTAATAATATTATTAGGAATATCAACAACAGCAGAACTTGCAGAATTAAAGTCTATTTTAAACACAGGATTTCCATTAGACTTCAATTTAAAGTCCGTTTTGCCCTCAAGAACACCTGATCTATTATATTGTCCAGTAAATCCATCGGAGATATCATCAAGTTTTAGAACTTTATTAGTTTTATTAAGAATATAACTCTTGATGGGTCTACCTTCAGGGAAGAAAATTCTTTGAACAGATCCATCTGGCAGAGGATCGTCCTCTGTTACCATAGCAAAGTTTTCTCTTCTACCCATATAAATGTCGTTATCAATATTAACGATCATATCAATCTTGGTATCTACTGCCTTAATCTTCATATTTGTAGATCTAGCAATACCAACATTAACTTCATTAACTGTAGGTTGACTCAATAATTCAAGATCAGAAAATTCCTTAAATCCAGATGGGTGTACAATCGCTCTTACAGATTCTTTCCACTTATCATATGGTAGATCACTCTTAATGGAATATGAGAATTTTTGATAATACTCATTGTCTGCGATTCTCTGTAAGAAATCATTGAGAATACCTGTGTTCAAATCACCTTTTACGAGTTTTTGTCTACTTGCACCCGTAGTACTTCTAACGTTAAACCTATTAACATCTTTTACATCTGCTCTGAGTCTAGTTTCTTGACCCTCAATGACATCACCAGTTTCCAAAGTACCAAAAGTATCTCTAAGTCTCAATTGACTTAGTTTTGGATTCCAACCATTCTCAGCAACAATACCTTCAAATTTCTTAGAGGTTACTTTTTCTCCAGACAAGAATTTAGCATCATCAATGAGTTTCATGTCAAATTTAGCCATATCCCTATAATTCACAATAGAACCCAGGGTGAAGTCATCATCATATTCACCAAGAGTACCTGTTGCAATTCCAGCAACACTATAAGTCAAGGTGTAATTAACAGTATTGATGCCCGTTACGGTAAAGAATGCATAATCATAGTTTTCAGAATTAAAGTTTAGTTCCCCATTATCTTGAGAATCTGGAGTAATTCTACAATCCTCCACAAAGACTCTATCACCAACAGCAAATGGGAATGTGATTGCAGTAGAAGCATATCCATTAGATACTGGAATATTGAATTGTGGATCTAAAAGAAGTTCTACAGTTACATCAGTTCCACTATGCGTAATAGAATCAATGTCATATCCATTAGAATTTCTAACTGGTATTACACTTAAAGGTTCATCAAATTCAAAAGCATTTTTAACTATTTCCACCCTAGAAACAGCACCACCGTAAACATGTGCTGCAAGTTCAACGTTAGAATTTCCCCTAACAATTAATTTTGGTGGTTGTGAATAATTGACTCCACCATCTAGAACATCAATGCTACCAATTCTGGCAATTCCACTAACATCAACAACAGCTGGAACACTTAGGAAAGGCAATAAAGTTGGGTCAGTAGGATAATCAAATCCATCTTTAACTCTCTCTAGAGTATCAATTTCACCAATAGTATCGGAGAAAATTTTGACAATAGCATTCTTTCCTTCAGTAGTAGCAAATCCTGTTACTTTAGGAAGAACACTGTATCCCTTTCCTGGGAAGTTAATTTTAATTTTCGCAATAGAACCACTCGTATTGCTAGAGTTGGTTTGATAGAAAATAGTAGTGATGCCAGAAACGTTAGTAAAGAATTCGTCTCTAGATGGCCTCTTCAAAAGATTGAAATTAAATTGTTTTTCGTCAATTCTAATAATCGAATGCTTATCGTCAACAACGATATTGTTCAATGTAATACTGTTTCTTCCAGTTACTTCACTATCAGAAGATCCAAATCTCTTCCTTTCATCAGATGGTACAAGAGGAATAAGATCATAGAAACTCTTTCTTGGATATCCAAGTCTAGTATTAACTGTAACTGTAGCACCAGCTGTACCAGGAACACCATCTCTACTTACAGCAAAACCAGATGAAGATCCTACGGTATCCAGTCCATCAATAAAATTAATATCTTCAAAAAATCTCAATTCCATCTCACCCAAAGATGGATCAGAAACATCAAAAACAATTTGATTTCCGTTAGTAAATCTTAGTGGTGGATTTATCTTAGCAATTCCAAATGTTCCACCATTTTGCACAGATGTTGGGATAATCGGATTTCCTTCGATTACATCACTCTTATACTTACATAATTTAATGTATTCTGGATCTTCCCTAAGAACAAAATAAGTTTCATTATCGACAAGTCCATTAATTGTAAAATTGCCAGAGTAGAAGACTACTTTGTCTCCGCTGTTGAAAGAAGAGTCACTAATACGGAATTGGGTTAAATCTGCAGAGAAATCTGTATATTCAAATTCTACTTTCGGTCCAGTAATTTTTGCAATAAAAGGATCGAATCTAATAGAATAAGTTTCGGTTTGAATTGGAAGAGCAGATAAAGTAATAATATCTCCAGTTACCAATTCATGGTCATCTTGAGTGGTAATTTCACCGAAGAATCTTTCAACCGTAGAAGTTACTTTGGGTGATGTTGTTCTAATAGAATGTGCATATCCAAGATCATCTCCAATTGGAGAATACCAATGAATAGCGTCACCAGATGTTGGGAATCCTACAGTAGACAATCCAAGGTAATTTGGACCAATATTAACCGCATAGTATTCGCCATCATTTACAAGAAGTTCAGTACCAATACCAGTGGTAGATCCAGATCCAGTGGGAGACCAGGCAAGGGAAGAACCACCAACTCCAACATTGTAAATTACTCTTTGTCCAGTGTAGAACTTATGATTGGGAATATAAATTGCTTGTTGTGGAACAACTCTGTGTCCAACATTTGCAGACAAAGTACCACCAAGACCAACAACAATTTGATATGTTGATCCAGTTGATCCAGTTCCAACGGTATTATTTGGATCAAAATACACAACTTCGTTAGAGAATGTATTGTAACTAATATTTGCGTTACCAATACCAAATTCGAATTTCGTTGGTTTGAGTTCTACTTTTTGATCACCAGCAGTATGAGTTACAGCAATCCCAACATAATATTCTCTATTAACTCTAAATCTGTTGAATTTAGAATCAATATCAATAATTGTCATGGTTTCGGTTCCAACACCGATGATATCACCTACAGAGAATCCTCTAGTGTCGGTAACTAGAATATGAGTAGTAATTCCAGTTGCTCCAACATCTGGGATGAACGTTGATAAACCTACGGTTCGACCAACAACGCTAACAGTTTGTGGTCCATCAAAAGCAGTGAATTGGGATGTAGAGATTCCAGACAAAAATATGGTTTCTCCATTTTCAATTCCATGGGGAACTGTAGTGATAGCAACGATTCTATTGTTAATTAACTGTAAATCAGTACTAGAAAATGTATCTACGCCAACTTTAACAGATCCAACTAATTTGCCGACGACTTCTTCGACTACGATATTAGCTCCCGTTCCATCTGTTCCCGTGTTATCGAGAATCAGAGAATCCCCTACTTTATAATTATTACCAGGACTAAAAATACTTACAGAAGTAATTCCTGCACTCTTTACAGAAGTTACAGTAAATTCCTGTTTATATGAGTCCTTAACTTTATCAATCAACTCATAGTCAGAGTTTCCAGCTGATAAGTAATATGGTCCAATATTTCTTACGAGACCTCTATCAACAACTGGGAAGTCCTGATTAAAATTAACAAAGAAGTTTTCTTTTTCTGGAAGGTCTTTGAACGATGGTCCTAATAAGTATGGATACTTTGGTTCAGCAACACCACTAGAATCAACATCGACACTATAGAAATATGCATATACCCCATCTGGATATTGTGGAGTAACACAATATCTTCCACCATGCTCATCAAGATCACCAGAATTATTGAATATGTAATCGTTGGTGAAATACCCCAATGCATATCCAGGTGGTCTGAGATTAGCAAAATTTTGAGTGTTTAAAATATATCCAGGAGTTAGTCTTCTAACTGGACCGCCAGTGGTTCCAGAGAATCCATACGGACCATAAATTGGATTTCCATCATATGCCCAACCCAAAATTGGAGAGTGAGCAGCATTTTGAGTTAATTCTAGATTTCCATTATCAATGTTATCACCCAACTGATATCTTAGTCTGGATGGTGGATACATTGATACAGCCTGCAATCCTAGTGCAGGGTCTGTATTTGGTCTAATAACAATAGCATCTTCCCTACTAATAAGGTTACCTTTTTTTGCTACCTGATTAATTTTCCACTCTTTAACACTAGCAATAAACTTAGCATCTCTACCACGATTTTGTAGGAACAGGGTAGTGCTTGAATCATATCCAATTCCACCATCTAGAATATTAACACCAGTAATCTTATCGCCAGTAATAATAGGTTTAATATCAGCAAAGTCTCCATTGTCACTAACAATAATAATATCAGAGTCTTGTCTATACCCTTGACCAGAAGCAAGAATCTGGACATCTACAATACTGCCACCAATGATAATTGGTTTCAGGAGTGCATTAAATCGCACCGTAGAAACCCCCACATTGGGTCTTCTATGGAAATCGATGATATTTGTACATCCATATCCAACACCCCCTTCCTGAAGGTATACGCTGTCAATGGAACCCAATACGATTGGTTCAATGGTAGGAGCTACAATGGTTGTCGATCCTAGAGCAGAAATGGATTCTACTTTTACAATAATATCTGGATATTTAATCGTATGATCACCTGTTCCAACACTTCTAAGAACTACTTCTTTATTTTTTTCAAAATCAGTTAGATCTCTTTCAGTAGAAACTCCAACATTAAATAACTTAAATTTATTGTCATCTAATTTTTTAACAGCATAATTTGAAGTTGTAGAAAGACCGTTAACAACAGATCCAGTAGTCTTATATTCTACAATTTCTCCCGTCTTAAATCCATGGTTTTTAGCAAAGACATAATTATCGGAAGTACTAATTCCAGATTGACTATCACCAAAAGTTGGTCTAGAAGGAACAATAATTTTTCTATTTGAATATCCTTCTCCAGGATTTTTCACATAGATTTTTGTAATTGTATTTTTTGCTTCAACTGTAGAGAACTTATGGAATCCATAACTAACAGACCCAATGTTGATGGTATTAATTCCAGAGATAGCATCATTGGAATCATTATGTAGAGTAATTGTTAATGAATCAATAGGTCTTACAAAATAAGTTGATCCACTTACTAAATTACCAACAGCTGGATTGCCTTGGGATTCATAAACCACACCTTCTCCAAGTTGGAAATTATGATTGTCTGGAAAATCAATAGTATCAGAACCAACATTAACAGAAGATCCGTCAGCTCTAAAATTAGCAATAATTCTTCCTCTAACAAAGTTAGACTCAAGAACAGCACCAATACCGTTACCGCCAGTAACAGTAATCTTTGGTTTTTCTTGATATCCAATTCCAGGTGTGATTAACTTTACCTGATCGAAAGATCCAACAAGGTTTGCATGTGCTACAGCTCCAGAACCAGTATCATCTTGAATGATTAGTGGAGGTCCATTAATAATATCGTATCCTTTTCCAGGATTAGTTACTTTAATATCTTCTAGATTTCCAAAGAAAATCTGTTCATCAAAAACTGTTGGTGGATATATCTCAACACCATTGGCGAGAATACCAACCGCTTTATTATTAATTTGTTTGTCGTTCTCATCAATGAAGAATTCTTTTTTCCTTCTATATGGTAATTTTCTTAATAATTTTTGGTGTTTTAAAGTTTTATTCTGAAATTCATTCTTGAAGATATATTGTCCAGACGTTCCTGTTCTTACAGCGATGTACTTTTTAGAAAATACATCAGATCCACTATAAGAAAGGAAGAATTCTGTTTCATTAATACTAGTTACAAAATATACACCAGTTTGAATTCCACTAGTGGTGGTATTATTCCAATAAATCTTATCTCCAGTAACTAGGTTGTGATTAAATGGAGTAAGAGCGAGAGGATCAAGAGATTGTAAAGTATAGGTATACCCCCCATTATTAATTGGAGTATTATTAGAATCTACTGCTTGAATAGTAGAACTTTTTACAAAAACTTTATTGTCAGTTGCAAATACTGGATAGTTTGGAAGACCAGAGGCAGTAATATAAGCAAAGTCCTCATTTTTATCTAAGTATGAATTCTGAATACCAATTGGGAAAGAATCCAATCCAGAAAAATAATTAGAATTATGAGAAGCTTTTACAATTTTTTTCTTAATGTAACTTGGATTAGTTGGAGGAGCCTGAACAGACTGAACAACGATTTGGTCTGCGAGTTTTTTCTCAGTATTTGAAGAATCATATTCAATCGTCTTAATAACAGCAGTCGCCTCTTGACCAAGGTCGTTTACGATTCTGATTTCTTCGTCAATATAGAAAACAACGTTATCAAATAATGTAATTCTATAATTATTTGAAGATACCTGAGCAAAGTTGGAAATATTATGAGTTGTTGGTAAATTGTAAATCCAGCTATTGAACTTAGCATCTTTGGATAAATCAAATCCAAAAGAATATAGTTTTAAACTATCCCCAACCTGCATATTTGCAGTTTGAGTAGTATCTACATCATCAATAATATTAACTAGTCTCAACTGAACTAAGGAAGTTTGTCCATATCCAGAATAAGTATATGCCAGTTTATCTTCAAAAATACTTGCACCAAATTCAAGTGAAGTTGTAACTCCACTAACTCCAGTAAACTGGTTTAGAGTTTTATCAGTATAGGAAACTTCAATAAAGTTAGATTCTGCAGTTGGTTTGATTAAGAGAGTTCCAGCTTGAGCAAATCCAACAGTAGAGTCTACAAGAATATTATCAGAATTTTGATTAATAACTTCTAAAGTTCTTGTTTTACCTGGTACTTGGAAATTTCCAGTAAAAGAAGTAGAGTCTAAAGAAATTTCATAAAAATCTTTATCATCAACAGGTCTATATTCAACATTATAGATTGATGCTGAGACTGTACCAACTCCAGCAATACTTTGTTCTAAAGAATTTCCAACAGTGTCGAGTGGATTACCTTCAAAAAGGTTTTCTACAAGAATATTCTTTGTTCTAAAATATGAGTTAGCGGAAGGAATTAAAGTATAGTCAATTGGTTTGATAATATCAATGTCCTTACCATATAAAAGTTTGAAAAGAATCTGGTAAGATTGATCTGTTCCTTTTGCAGAATAAAAGTCTTTTGCTCTGGAAAGAATAGTGCTTACATTAGCACCACTGATAAAACTTCTATTTTCAAATCCAGGTAAGAACTCAGATTTAAACTTTTCAAAAAACTTTTGTAGGAATAGATTACTTAGATTGTATACAAGTTTTCCTGGTTGATGCTCCTCTGCATCTGTCAATGCAAAGTTTAAGAATTCCGACGCATCTTCCCTAGAAATTTGATCAATACCACTAAATCCCCTAACACATCCAACAAAAGAAGTATCAGTCTTAGATGTATATGTGATAATCTCATTATCAATTTTCAATAATCCATATACGTCTGGCCAACCCTTTGTGGACAGAACATTAATCGTGTCATCACCAGCAAAAATAAATTGCGTTAGTGCGGTGTATGGAATTAAGGTTTCATTATTAAAAGCAGTGATTTGCTTATAATTTGAGATATTGGTAGCAAGGTCTTCAACACCACCTTTATGTTCTTGAGAATAAGCATACTGTTCCAGAAACTCCTTAAACAAAGGAGATTCTTCATTTAGAAACTGGGGAATTTGGGACTCAATAAAATGAGATACCTTTACCCTCTTGATCTCTGCTGATGGTAATTTGTCGGACATTTTGAATTATCGTGTATACTTGGTTTCGCTTGCGTAGCTAGAAGTAGTAACGTACTGGGTAGCAGATAAGTTTTCACCAGAAGAAACAACGTCAGGAAGTGTTGTGACTTTGCTGTTTCCAACGTCTATTTGCAAATACAAATCTTTCAGTGCAATAATATCATTAGAAAGAGGAATTGCTTCAATTTGAATCAGTCCACTTTCCAAAGACGTTCCTGTTATATTTAATACTTCTAAATTAATCTCTCCAATGACGTAATCGACTGTACCAGCATTGTTTTTAACGATTAGTGGTTCATTATTTTCCAACCTAAAGAGAACTAATCTTCCCCTTTCATCATCAATAGGAATATCACCAAGATATACAGTTCCTTGAATTCCACTTACAGTAAATCCAGTGGATTTTACACTATATCCATCGCATTGTTGATAGAAGGCATTTCCATAGCATAATTCATAAGTTGCAAAATTATTAATTTCAGGATTGATGTCTCTACGCATCCTAACTCTAGTAATGTTTGATGTAACACCGCCATCACTATCATCAATCAGTCCAACAACTTTACTATACTTAAATCTTCCGCCAAAACTGTTAATATCAGAAGTTTTGGAATACGTAGTAAGTGTATTGAATACTTTTGTCCTTAATTCTGTTGGATCGGTAATAGAGTTCGTATTATAGTAAACAGTACTATCAAGTTCAACGTACATGTACTTGAGATCAATAATTTCTGGTTTAATACCAGCAATAGAATATTGTTTTAGTTGTCTAAGGATATCATCCTTTGTAACCTGAGATAGGAAGGAAGAATTTCTTGGTTTAATAGCAATAAAGACTTTTCCATACTCGGGTGGATCCAACTCCTCACCCCCGTAGGCGGTCACAGATTCAACGTTAGGGTATACGAAGGGGATTATACCTTTATAGTCGTTTGCCGTCACTGCACGGTACTGTGAGGAGTAGATACGAGGTGCCAGATACTTGATTGAACTGATATCCTCAATATCGTCTCCATTTTCGGAAGATTGGACGGTAGTAATGGGACCAATACCAGAAGTTAGGGTAGTATCGGTGTCATCCTTCAAAATTCCGACAAATGAGAAGTTTGCAGCACCATTTCCAAGAGATCCATTAGTTACAATATAGGTAACTGTAACAGTTGCTCCTGCAGGTGGTTTTTTTCCTAAAATATCATCACCAAACAGAATTTCATATCTCTCATCTTCAACTTCCTGAAGAAGGAACAGTCTTGAAGAAGAATCAACGTTTAAAATATTGGTATATCTGTCATACGTCTCAATAATATTGGATTCTACTGTAACTCTAACAGAAGAAGCATCAACATTACGGTTTGGAAGAATAAATTTCTGATTTGGTTGAGAATAATCAATCGTAAACCTTTTTGTCAGAAAAATTCCTTCATAAATGTCCAAATTATCGAAATTTGCAAAGTTACTGTTATCAACAGTAGTAACAAAGTCGTCAGGAATGGAATAAATGTACTCTCCACCAGCTTGATTACCCAAAGCAACCTGTCCTGCTTTCAAAGTAACAATTCTAGTATCATTAGTACCCAAATCTACGGCAAAATTGACGGTTGCTCGAGCAGATTTGGTAGATCTTGGCACATAACCAATGTTTCTAGCAAGTGCAACAACATTTTCCCTCAAAGTTGCACTATCAAGGAAGCATTCATTGACTGCCATGTTGGTATTGTAGGCAGTAATGTAAGAATTATACGCTAAGAGGTCGATTAGGATCGAAAAGTTAGATCCTTCGAAGTCAAAGTCAGTAAAATTACTGTTTACACGTAAATAGTCCTTGATTTGCTCCCTTAAGGTGCCAAAATCTAAGTTTGTAAACTGATTAAAAGCCATTACACTCTAGTCGATTGGAAGATGAAGTCTATTTCCTGCTGTGGTCGATCTAATCCACGAATATCAAATCTCACATTAACAGAAATTTCATTACTATCAACTGGATATGCAGTTCTTACTTCAATATTAGTAATTCTGGGTTCAAAATTTTCTAATAAGTTTGCAATAGATGAGTCAATACTGTCTGCAGTAAATTCATCAGCAGTTTCAAATAAAGAATCTTCAACAGTGCTTCCCAAAAGAGGTTCAAAGAACCTCTCACCATACCTGGTTCTTACTAAATTTTGAACCGATCTCTTAATAGCAGCTTCATTTGAAAAGGCGCCAATATCATCCGTTACGGGATGTTTCAAAAACTGAAAACTAATATCCCTGAATGCTACTGAACGCCTTGGTCTATCTACAAGAGCCATGTTTTGGGGAGAAAGTTAATAGTATCTACTATCTATATCACTTTTTCCAAGGTTGACCGTAAGTAGGCTCGGTGCCATACGTCCAATCGTCATAATCTTCATCATTACGAATTGATTCATGAAGAGAATTTTGACGTTTCATGTCATTTAGGTGGTCATAACTGACCTCCCTGAGCATATTCAAGTACTTATCGGACTTTGTATCTGTAATTAATGTCATTCCAGACTCAATAAAGTCCTTGCCTTGATCAGGCACTGGGTGATTTGACATAAAATCCTCCATTGTGTTCTTAAAAAAGAACTTTTAGAGAGGTTTCTATCTCTATTTCTTATTTATTATAGTACTTCCAATGATTATTTGGTCGTTCCCACCAAAAATGAAGGTCTTGAGTGTTGTCATCGTAGTACAAAGAGACAAAATCACTCTTAAATTTGCTATGAATGTTCTCGCATAGTGCGAGAGAGTAGACATTTCGTGGTGCGAGACGGTTGATCGCTTCTGTAATCCAGGTGTAATTACCTCCTCGAATTACTCCAGCCTCACAAAGTACGAAATTGTCCCATTTATTAGCCCATTCGACGTAGTTTTCGCAGAATTTAATCTCATATTCAACTCTATCTTCGTCGGGAAAGGGCACATTTACCGATTCAATATGAAAAATCTCCCCATCCATGGACAATGAATGGGAGAGAAGTTGTGTTACGATTGCTGAATAGTCTGGAGAGACCATCAAAAAACAAGTATTGCTGGGATGAATGTCTAAATTTGACATTTTCATCATATAACTCATCTTTTGGATCAAGGCTTTTTCTTGATCCTCAGAGATAAACAGCAATTCTTTCACTAAATCAACCAGCGGCTAGGGGACTTGCAGGATTTGGTTTGTTTGCCATTTCAGATGCTCTCTTTCTTGCTTGCTTAGAGACATCATATTGGAATGACTGAGCACCTTCAGGAGCAGCAGCGGAAGCATCTGCTGGATTTGGACCAGAACTAGGATTAGTTTCCGTCATTTCTTACCTTGACCTCGATAGCGTTTGCGTTTTCCGTTACGGGAAGAAGCAGAAAACTTAGTATTCTTGCCATTTCCTTGACGGGTTTTCTTGGGAGCGGACTCGATAAAGACGGAACCGCTCTTAGAGATTTTCTTTACAGCCATTATTTAGTAACTTAAAGTGGTTTTCGCGATTTTTTGAAATTTGGAACGCGCCGAAACGCGCTTTTTTAGGTCTGTGGGACTGCTTTGAGTCTTTGAGGAGAGACTCCCTCATTAATATAGTATTCGAGTCTCTCCTTTGCCTGATCTTTAGTTAGATTAGTATCCAGGTTGGGTTCTGGTGAAGCCCAACCATCAGTACCTAACTCCAGTACAGTGTATAACATCAGATAATACGAGTCTTTTCGTGACCGACGCGGATTTTTGGATCACACCAGATCTCAAAACCAGCTTCCTTAGCATCGAGACAGAAGGAAACGTCCTCTCCGCACATGTCTTGGACATCACCAGACTCAAAGACTTGCATCTTAGGAGCGAACCAGGGGTACTTCATCTCAGGATGTTCGAAGACACCCTTCTTGATCAGGACCCAACCGAAACCAGTGTAGTCTACGGTGAAGGGTTTGCGACGACGGGAAGCGGACTCAACGGTCTCGTGATTCATAACACCGCCGTTCTTAGCGAAGTCATCCTCTTCGAGCCAGTGAGCAACCGAGGTGGTCTTTCCGTCTTCCGTGCAGTACCAACCAGCGGCGATGTCCTTGTCCATTGCCACGAGACGGTAGAACTTCTCAGTATCGAAAACGATATCGGAGTCGATCCACAGTTGATAATCGTAGTTCAGTTTACCATCCCAGGGTACTTGGTCGGGACCACGAAGAACGTTAGCACCAAGAACCTTGCATCGTGCAAAGTTAACCATGGAACTATAGTCCTGGGAGATTTGAATCGAAGCACCTGCCTGTACTAGATCAAAGCACAGTTGAACAAATGCTTTCAGAAAAATATATGACGTACCACGACCAGGAAGACAGAAGACAATACTCTTACCTTTGATCATCTCTTTAGCAGATGCGAGATCAAACTCGTCCTCTACTTTCTTAGTCTGCGGTGCGTTTGCTTTTACAGTAAATCCTTTAGCCATAACGTTGTCAGTTTACAAAAATATTCTACCACAGCAAATCAATCATTGCAATGGTTACGAGTTATTTAGCTGGTTAGAAATTCTTGAGAATTCATAGGACCAAGAGGCATTCCAGTATTCAATGGTTCTCCAGGATTCAAACTATTAATGGCAATATCACCAGCAATAGAAATACGAAAACTATCTGAAGTGAAGAATGGATTAACAATGTGAAATAAGTCACTAGGAAAGAATAACATGGTTCCATCAAAACTATCATCAAGAAGAAAACTATGCTTTCTATGAATGCCAGTAATATCACTATAAACAAATGATACTGATCCTGGTTCTGGATGCATAGAATCAAAAACTTCTCTTTCTTTTTCACAAGAGAAAGGTATCTTCAACCAAATAATAAAAGAGAATACAGCGTCATGATTATGTAACGCTTGATATTCCCCTTTACTCATTCTATTACACCAAAACTTCTGGAAAGTAAAAGAATGACAAAATGTAGTCTTTGGACTAAATGGAATGTTATAGGTATTAATATACTGACCAATCACAGTATTCAAAACTTCATTCCGAAATCTGTTATTGTCGTCAATTAGCATCCATTGTTGTTCACCATCATCATACTTATCACTTAATTTACTTAAATGATCAAGTATATCCTCCTTTAACTTAAACTTTAAAATTCTTGGAGTTGGTAAGTCAATTACTTCACTTTCCATTCTTAACGACTTTCAGTTTTTTCTTGGCTAACTCTTCATCTCTATACCAGTCAAAATATTCTTTGACAAAAACGAGTTTATGCTCTAAGTCATACTCATCTACATTCTCCATGATAAGATCTTTACCAAGATAGACATTATAAGTACTCATCTTCTAATAGTGAAAGTAGGTCTTCTAAATCGGATCGAATGTTGGGTGAGTATAACAGTTTCTCGTCGTTATCTATTCTATACTGAATAGTCTCTAAAATCAAGGTCACTTCATAGGAGTCTAAATTCAACCGCATCTTTGCTCCGCGCAGCTTCTTTAAACACTATCTATAAAATTAAAAACTTGCATCTGCAGTTTCAGCATGTTTAAATGAAACAACCTCAATCTCATGATTTTCGAAATTAACAATACCTTCCTTTAATTTCGCTTCCAGTTCTTCTACAGTTAAAGAATGATCTATTACTTCATTCTTCGTATTACGTTCATATACATGAAAGAGTAGTTGATCGCAAAGTGTCATATTTCTAAAAAAATCCTCTACCTCTTATCTATACCGCGAAATTTTTTATGGTTCCAATATATCTAATAACTGATTTTCACACATGAGACGATGCCTCTTACCAGTAGACTTTGCTCTATTCTGAGCAGTTCTACGTGCATTCTGTTCATGATGTTGAGTCTGGTAATGTTTCCAATAACCAAATTGATCCATGTATTCTATATCGATCTTTTTGACCATTGGTATACCTGAAAAATTTTTTAAAAGAGGGAGATATTTCACTCTCTCTTTTGGTTCGTTGTAGGTTAGGGTAGTTAGCTGTTTTTAAAACAGCATCGCGTCAGGGACGCTATAACATTTAACCCGAATTTACTGCTCTTAGAGTATAACATAAGGGGTCAACATTTGTCAACCCCTGCTATAAGGACTCACATCACTTTGTTGCACTTGTTGTTACTAACCACACCAGGAGTTCCAGCAACTGAACCGTGCATGAATGAACCCTTAGGAGCAGCATTGCTCCAAGCACGTTTGCCACTCAGTGCCTTCAAACCACGCTTCGAAGGCTTCAGTTGCACGTAGTTAATCTTCCCTTGGGCATCAGCAATCACGAGATCCAACTTAGTAGCCTTTGCAACGTTAATGCCGTTCATTGAGTAGCGTTCCTTTGACTCTTATAGAATACACGATTCTGGGGTCATGTGGAGGTTTTGTGTTCACTTCACATACTGTCCACTGTTGCTCCCAGGGGGTCTCTAAGTATGGTAGCTATAAGCTGCTACCTGACCTTTGAAACTCCACAGAGTAAGTATACACAATTATCAGAGGACTGTCAAGCCATTTGCTACTATGAGGATCTCTTATATGGGGTTCTGTGAGTTGCTTGGAGTCTCTTGACATTTCGGAGGTCTTGTGGTAGCCTGCCCGCTAAGATAACGACTCTCAGGAGCATTAAATTAACCCATAACTATCAAAGAGATAGAACACTCAAATACGTTTTTTTAGCCATTTATTTAATATCAACCAAAACACACTTTGCTTCACTTTCAGCATCATTCCAGTGTCTTACAGCATTAGAAACGATGGCAACATTAGTGATAAAATAGGAGGCAAGAATCACAGTTCGAATGATTGCAACTGTGTCTGCCTCCTTATCAGTCTTACCGATCTTTTGTCCTAATGCATAACACCAAAGGCGCCATGCACTGCTTCTCTTACGGGTCATAATCCAACTCAAAGTCTACATCGTAATCCACACCTATTTCTTCTACTTCGTCTAAATGTACGTTTTGATTGGTAGTCTTTCCTTCCTCTACTTGCCACCAGGGAGCATACAGAGGATAAGGATAATTACCTTGAAAGATTAACTCTTTCTCATTTTCCATTCTTTCCTCCCTTCACGTTATAAGTGCCGAGGTTTTCTACATAAACCTCTTTGACCTTTTCATTACCTTTCAACTGGAGCAATTCTTTCCAGTTCCAATCTCTCGGATGCACACAGTTAGTATCATCTACTGTGAAGTCAAGAGTGACACGATAGCGAGTAACTTGCGGTTTTGAAAGTAACATGAAAGGAAGGGAGAATAACTATACTATTTTATAAGGTCAGAGTCTTATTGTCAACGTTTCTTTATAGTCCGCAAATACTCATTCTCTTCTCTTATCCAAGTATAATATGCCTGGACTTCTTTATACAATCTGTTCTTCTCATAATTAGACAAATCATCCACGAAGTTAGTCTTGATAGTAGCAGAACTGTTGAGTTTCATAATCTAGCGGCGCGCGTTAATCTTCTGGGAAATTATCATAATGTGGTTGAATAACTTTGAGAATTGGGAGAATACAATTAGAGATGATGTGAGTCCCATTTGAGTAACTGAGAACGTACAACTTTTCTTTGGTTTGTGAATCTGAAGCGTAACGAATAACCATCACTCCTCCAGCAAATGTGGGTAGTATTCTTTAACCTCTTCGATCAACTCATTGTCTGACACTTTGTCGAAATCATTCTCCATATAATCATGAAGAATAGCAAGACAATCTTTCAGGTCCATACCATCAATGATCTCTGCAACATATGCAGTCTGAAGTGCTTTGCGATCCACGTTAGTTTCAGTCATCGTAGGAAGGGAATTGTGCAATCTTTGCATCAGCAAGTGCGCCGATCATTGTCCATACTTTCTCACCAGAAAGTTGATACTCATTGCAAATGTATTCGACCGAATCTTCGATCGTTTCCATTACATCAATCGCTTGCAGTTCGAGTTCAGTCATCATCAGTTAGAAGGGGTAGAAGTGGATTGAATCATGTTACCGACAACATGAAATGCCTCTCCAGTATGATAACGCACAGGAGAGAAAATAAAGAACGCAAGAATGTAAATCAGACCGATCAATTTCATCTTGTTAGGTGACTTGAAAGTGAGTGATTTGCGTCGTGCCATGTTAGTTTGTGAGGTTGAAGATTGCAGTGATCTTTGCATCAATCGAGTCGGCAATGTTTGCCTCCTCATCACCATAATCTGCGTAATCTTTCATCGCAGAACTGATAGCATCCCACTCAACATCAGTGAAGAGTTGTTTGTAGATTGTTGCGGAAAGTTGTTGGTTGGTCATGATTAATTAAGAGAGAAAAGAATCAAACGATGAAGTTAGAATCAGGATCGAAAGTTACCTCAGAAATAACATCGAAATCCTCAGTCATCTTCACATAATTCCAGTTACCTTCATCCTCACCTTCTTGATAACAATGAATGAAATTGTCGGAGTCAGTCTTCACAAAACAACCATCATAGTTGTCCTCATCGAATACATAACCTGCGGCAATCAGTGCATCAGTGAAAGTCATTTGAGTGCGATTCCTTTGACTCTTATAGTATTGCACCTTTCAGGTGCGTTTGGGGAAAAAGGTGTGCGGTTTGTGGACTGTCACACGGTAGGATCAAACCACTCTAGATCGCCACTCAAAATATCATCTAAGAGTGCCAGCAAACTATTACCGTCCACACCAAAAGTGTGCAGGGCAGAGACATAGAATTGCTTCTCAGATGCCAGTTTTTGTGCTTCAGTCAGTTGCATGGTATTGTAAGAGAAATGTGAAACGAAAGACAAGAGATTAATCAGGCAAACATGAAACCATCGCTGAACTCGTAACGGTTATAAACGGGAGAAGATCCTGCCTGTCCGATGAACTTATCAACATACCATTTGAAGTTCTTTTGAAATACACATTCACCCTTGATTGCGTGCTCCGAAAGAATAGCATTGAGACGAGACTTAGTGGTATTGGACTGCCAACCACCGTCGAAGATTTGAACGAAGTCATCACCAACAGTGGCAATGTGGTTGCCGTGCAAATACACTTTAGACTCGTTAGTTTCAGAATCGAAAGTAACAGCAGTGTTTGCAGATTGCCAGTTCTTGTTGTTAGAAATGGCGTTGTTCATTTCCTGTTCGATCTTACGCATGAGAGGCGATTGAGAGTGTTTTGAGTGGGGCACCGATCCCCCCTACAGTGTGGAAGGGGTCTGAGGCATTGCTGCCCTCGCGTCTCCCCTTATGAACATAGTATGGCACCTCTAGGGGGTCTGTGGGGGGTTTGGTGGACACCTTGCGGGGTGTCACACCTATTCTTTGCTCAAATACTCTAGAACCTCTTGTAGAGTTGATTTAGCATATCCTGTAGCATAGGCATAACCCTTGTCAGGATCTTCTGGTGCAGTGTAACATTCATTGATGGCAATTTGTACCATCTTGATCATGTGTTGTTTGTTAGATACGATCATTTAGAATACGTTTGTCCAGCGAGTGTGATTCTCTTTAGTGATACGTCCCTCTGCCAACATGTTGTCACACACATTAGCAAATACCATAAACTTTTCCTCTCGTGTTAATGCTGTGCCCTGGGCGGCAGTCTTAATCACACGAAGCATTTGTGCTTTTGATGTAATCATGATTCAGACAGAAGGAGTAACAGAAACCTCTTTAATGTTCAGTCCACAGAGTTGCTCATAGACACGATCGTTGATAATGTTACATGCATCTTTGGCGCGAGATTGCTCATACCAACTGGTGACACATCCGTCGTTGGTTTCTACTTGAACTCGATAGATCTTAGTCATTAGTTTGTAGGAAAGTTTTTGCAGACAGCATCACACAAGATGCGGGTCAATTCTTCTTGGGTTTCGGGATACTTACCCTCCCACATTTCCCAGCAGAAGGTTTCAACAATGGAGTCAATGTCCTCCATAAGTTGTTCACGAGCAGTCATCATTTCGAGTTTGTTGTTCATTTGTTAAGCGGAGTGAAGAACCAAAGAATAATTAAAGAACCAAGAATGACCGTTGTCATCAGTAGTGTGCCTCCGAAGAATCAACCAGATCAGAATACTTTGCAATGCCATCATAGCACTTCTTTGCCATCAGATCATCACGCTCATCAACATATTGCTTGAGAAACTCGAAGCAATACTTGATACGCAACTCAGGTGCGATTGCAGCGAGTTGTTGTTGCTTACGCTCCTGATAGTTGTTGTAAGCAAACATTTCACGATCAGCGAAAGATGTAGTGTGGATCGGGTGAAGCATTTAGTGCAATTCCTTTGACTCTCTTAGTATTGCAGCAAATGGGGACAAATGGGGAAAAAGGTGTGCGCCTTGCGGATTGGCACACTGTTACCGATCGGGGTGATTTGATAGAGTCTGCCCCCTGCCGTGCTGGTATGATCCCGAGCGGGATCGAAAACCCTTGCCACCACTAGACCGAAAACCCGATTTTTCTGCAATTCTATTGCAAAGGGGCATCAGGTCATCCCCGACGCCCCCGATCTCAAAAAAAGCGAAAGTGTAGCAAA
>Ga0208162_1000551_pt1 | contig 21582 bp, 28 predicted proteins | sample CB_VirMetaG_4_FD_184539 | JGI IMG/M metagenome (GOLD analysis project Ga0208162, IMG submission 184539) | Freshwater to marine saline gradient viral communities from Chesapeake Bay - CB_1508_1M Viral MetaG (SPAdes) (version 4) | ecosystem: Environmental > Aquatic > Marine > Coastal | place: USA... | reverse complement strand
GGATCGCTGGGGCTGTCGCAGGCTTGAACACACCAAAGTCCGGCTGCGGCTGCAGCTGCGGCGCTTGGATTGCTGCTGGGATTTGCGGCATGGCTGGCGCTGCCCGTGGCACAGTAGAGCCAAACGACAACGCTCCTAGCGCCGCAGCAGGTATCGCGGAAGCGGGAACGCCCCGGCCAGCGGTGCCGCCAAACGCCATGCGGGGGTCTACGGCAGGCACGCGGCTGAGTGCGTTTTGCAGCTGCGGGCTTGGCGTGGGCAGGTTTACGCCGAGGTTGAATTTCGGCATCTGCGGCATCCTAAACGAATTTGGACCCATGCTCATTAGAACGCGCTCCTATTGTATTGCGGGCCGTACATAAGCACCTGCTCGTTGCCCCTGCCGAAGTTCATGGACCCGCCCAAGCCGCCAAGCATGCCTGCGCCTATGGCCGCTGTTTTCAGCGCTGGGCCAACCACCGGCACCATTTCCAGCCCCGGCGCTCCAAAGCCGATGTAGGTGGACGCCAACCCGCCAAGCGTGTTCAGCAGGCCGCCGCCCTGTTGCTGTTCTGGCGTTTCTTGCGTGGTCCGCGTGGTGTTCGTGAACTGGCGGCCAAGCTGGCTGGCGTTAATCATGTTCTGCATGCGCATTTGCCGTGCCGCGTTCAGTTCCGCGATCTGCTGGCGGCGTGCTTCCAGTTCGGCTTGCTGCTGCGCCTGTTGCGCGTCGCCGATTGCGCCAAGCATGCCCAGCGACTGCAACTGCATCTGCTGCATCTGCGGAGCCAGCCGTGCTTGGGTTTCGGACGCGCCGGTGAGGCCCTGTGCAATCGACAGTTCGCGCGCCAAGTCGGCCTGTTCGGCTTGCAGCATTGACTGCTGCGCGGCCAAGTCGCGGGCCAGCATGGCGTCTTCGTATCCGGTGATCTGGTTCGCCAACTGCGCGTCGCGTTGCAGGGCGGCTTGTTCCAGATTCGACAGCATCCCAGCGCCCTGCAGCTGCCGTGCAAGGTCGGCTTGCTCCATACCGGCGCGGGTTGTGGCAAGGCCAATGTCCGCTGCGCGGTCTTGCTGGAACGCCTGCCCCAGCAGGCCAGCGGCTTGCAGCTGCCGGGCGGCGTCGGTCTGCGCTGCCTGCTGCAGTATAGGGGCGGACGCAGCGGTTACACCCCGTGCCGCCGCGTCCGCGAACGCCGTAGAGCCGAGTCGGCCGCTACCAGCGTATAGGTTGTTCACGTTCTGCAGCGCGCGGGTTGCAGCGTCGTCAACAGCAGTTTCGAGGTAGGGCGTCACTTCGCGGGTCGTGAAATCGCGGAATATGTCGTTCGCGATGTTTTGCTGGCCCATTAGGCCGCCGAGTTCGCCGAGGTCGGTGGTCGCGGCTTGCGCGTCCTGCAGTAGCCCGGTGTCGGCGCGGCTGCCAATCATGCCCTGCAGCTGGCCCACGTCGGCTTGGCGGCCAAGCATGCCCATGATGCCGCTGGTGTTGATTGCACGGCCCTGCAGCGCTTCTAGGTTAGACGTGTCAATGGTCGGCAGCGGTTCGTTCTGCGTGCGCTCTACAAAGTCGCGCGTCATGTCGAAGAACCGTTCCTGGTCGCGGTTGGACTCTGCTACGCGCGGGCCGGTGTAGACTAGCGGCTGCTGTGCTTGCGCTTCACGGAACGTCTGCTGAATTTGGTTCTGCACAAATGCAGGCGCGGTGCTGCGCGTCGTCTCGATGGACGTCGTCTGCGGCTGCCTTCTATTACGTCTGTTGCCCTTGCCTAGACTCACGGCGTAGTTCCTTGTGATAGGTCATGTACGCCGGTTCCCAGCCGTCTCGGGCCAATATCCGCCCCCATGCGGGACGGCCAAAGCCTTCGATAAGGTCGCAATCACACCGGCGTGCGTGCTGTTCTATTTTTTGGAAAGCCTGCTCGACCCAACGGCTTAGCTCTGAGCCGCCGACCAAATCGACAGCGAGGGCGTTGCGGTTCGGGTAGGAACCCAAGCGCGTGGTATACGCAGCGACGATTGTACCAGAAGATACGTTTGTAACAACCCAGACTAGGTACTCGCCTTCAAGCGCAGCGGCGGCGACTTGCTCTAGGGTAATGCGGCCATGGCAGACGTCGATTGCGCGCTGCAAATGCGGAGCGACCAAGCCCCATACGGACGGCAGGACGTCAGGCCGTACCGGCAGAATTTCGTACTTTGTAACGGACGTATTGTTGCTGCCGGACCGGTTCTTTGAACGTGATCGTGCAACGGCCTTCCGCCTGCTTCGAGACCGTGGCGTCCCTGGTGTCTGCTGTGACTTTGGCGATTTCGATGCGGCTTGTGTTGGTAATGTCGGGGTCTTTGATTTGGACATACGAGGCTCCGGGGATCACGGGGAAACTAACCCAGCACGGCATATGTAAGCGTTCCTGCTGCTGCGGTTGCAGACGCGAACGTGACGACGAACTGGCCGTCGCTGATCGCAACCGTAGCGTCACGGGCGTCTGTGGAAGTCGGGACTATCAGCACGGCCGAAGCGGCGGTGACTTGCGTGTCCGTTACGGTGGTGGTCGTGTCGCCAAGCAGGTAGCTGTGCGTGCCAACGCAGGCCAGCTTGCCGTCGAGGGCTTGATTGACAGCCGTAGCTACGTCACGCGGCGACCCGCCCTGCGGTGGCAGCTTGTTCGCCTGTAACGTCATCGGCGGCCCTGCGCGGTAGCGTCGAACGAGAAACCATGCGCTTCGGACCAGTTGCCCGAGGCAAGGAACTTGAGCGCCATGTACCGGCCAGCTTTGCGCAGCGGTATGATGTTTGCGCTGTTGACTGTAGCGACCTGTCCGAAGATCTGGCTGTCCACCTGTCGCGTGCGTGCCGATACCTGCGCGCGGATTTCTGCGTCGGCAGCGCCGTCGATATGCGGAAACACCGACCGCAGCATAGCGTGCCGTGTTTCGACGGGTTCAAACTCACCGGTCTGTACGGTCAACGGCAGCGGTGTGCCGGACAACGTGGACAGCACCGTGCCGTCGGTCGTGTCCTGCGCCAACGCAAGGATGGACTGGCCGCCCTGATACGCCGCGCTGTCGAACGAGATGGTCAGGCTGTCAATGCCGCCGCCACGGGTCAGGACGGTGTTGCCAGCGCGGTCTTGCACTTCGGTGCCGTCGCGGGCGAAAATCGTTGCAGACGCGTCGGTGTCGAGGGATTCCAGCGTCCGGCCAACCTGCCGCGTGACGCCCACGGTGGTGTGGTCGATGCGGGCCATGCCCCACCGGTCCAGCGTGTAGTCGTAGACCAGAAGCGTGTCGTTGGTATCGGTGTCGGCCGACTTGCTGCCATAAGACCAGACCACAAGGCTGCGCACTGGGTCGATGGTGCAGGCGATGCGTGATGCCGCGTCGCGGTCGAAGTCGCTGAAAAAGAAGTCGTTGACCCGCTGCGCGCCGATGTTTGCGACCTGCCCACCTGCGTAGCGGTGGAAGCCGTCTTCGGACAGGTAGTATACTTCGTCGGAGCTGCGTGCGGCCACGGACCCCGGAAAGTCGCAGCCGAGGTTGCTGACCTTGTCGAACGTAAACACCAACGGAGCGCCGACGTACTGCATTCGCAGCAAGCCTTCGCGGGTCAGGACCAGCCCAGTTTCGCCGCCGACCAAGCCCGTGACTTCCGAGGCGTCTGCGATGATCTGGGCGTCGGCTTGGTTGCTGCCGATGGTCCAGCTGTCGCCGTCGTCAATCTGTGACCAGCGTACTTCGGCTTCGGAGTTGCTGGTATTGGCGCAAACAAGGAAGCGGCCGACTACGGCCAAGTGTGTTGCGTTGGGCGTCGCCGTGCCGCTGGACACTGCCGACACTGCGGCCGGTGCTGCGGTGCCGTCGCTGGGGAAGCGCTGTAGCGTTACAGACGAACCGCCTGCTGCGTACACGTAGCGCGTGCCGCCAGTCGTAGCGAACTCGACGAACTGCCAACGCGGGATATTGGTGTATGTCGGGTCGCTGCCGGTGAACTCGGCGAACTTGGACTGCAGCGTGTCAAACTTCAGCAACCGCGATGCCGTGCCGATATAGGTGCGCGCTTCGATGTCTGCGCCCGTGACTTCGACCGTGCTGTAGATGCCAAGGATTTCGGGGATCGCCGTAGTCGTGCCGCCTGTGACCTGTTCCGGGGCCGTGGTGGCCGTAGCGCTGGGAACGGCCGAGAACCCACGCGTGGTCGGAAACCCGTTGATCAGCGCTTTTGCGCCGGGGTTGTTAAGCGACGGCTGGTCGGGCAGCCACTGGCCGAAATCGACCGGCACTAGAACACCGCCTGTTCATTGCGGCGGCGAACCTGCAAGTCCGCGTTGCCGTAGCGTTGCTTGTCGCTGTCGCGGTCTATTTCAGCGAGGCAGCGGGTAAACTGCGCGTCGTGATACACCGAGCGCTGCTCATCCTGCAGAAAGTCGAACGCCTGCTTCAGCGTGCCGTGCAGGTAGCAGTCACCGTGGCGGGTCAGCAGCGTGTTACTGGTTGCGCTGTCGGACAGCTGCGCCACGCCTTCGTTGTAGATTAGCTCCAACGTCAGGTTCGCGCTGGGTACGGCGGCGAGCTTAATGTTGTTGGCGACAATCGTGTAGAACTCGGTCTGCGTCTGGCCCGCGTCGCGGATGCGTAGGTCGAACTGCGACGGCGTCAGGTACGACAGGTTCGTCCGCGTGCCGTCGGCGTCGATTTTCGCGACTTCGCGGATACTGCGCAGGTCGGTGGGCAGCGCCGTGGTTGTAGCGTTTGCGGTTACAGCCAACTGGGTTGTGGTTTCCAGCAGGGCAATGTCGAGTTCGCGGGACATACGCTGTTCTGCGAGCCGGACGAACGTGCGGATTTGGGTGGTCAGGTCGTCCCTAGCCAAGAAATCAGCGACGAACGACTGCAGTTCAGCGTAGGTGTTCATATCGTGCCTTCCGACGTCCTAAAGAACCGGTTGTCGTAGTCGTTAAGCCAAGCCTTCCAGAAACGCGGGTTTTCTTTCGGCGTGCCGTGTTTCCCGACGAGGTCGTAGTAGAGCGTCGAGGGTATGTCAGCGACGTGCTTCATATGCCGCTGGGTGTTGCCAATCATGGACTGCTTTTCGGCGTTCCGTAGGTCACGGTTTGCCGCCAGCAGCGGATCGACTTTCTGGATCGTGAAAATGTCGGTTACAAAACCTTTGTCATCTTCACGGACTACCGTCTTTTTCTCGGTAGTTTCGCTTAGGGTTTTGACTGTCATTTTGTAGAGAACGGGGCGACCACTACAGCCGCCCCGCCCGTCCCCCGATTAGGAAGTAGTCAGCGAGTAGATTGCGCCGTGTGCGCGTGGAGCCGAAATTTGCATCGAGAACTCGCTAAGGACGAAGCCGCGGGTGCTGTCGCCTTCTTTTGCGAGGTCTTGCTTGATGAAATCACGACCCGGCAGGGTCACGTATTCTGCGAACTCTGGGTCCAGCAGGTATACGCGTTCGTTAGGCATGAACCGGTCAACAACTGCTTCGAGCTGGCCGAAGTCGGACAGGAACACAGACACAGCCGAGACAGCGGTTGCCGCCTTTGGCGTGGTCATGTTGACTTGGTTGTTGATGGTGTCGTTGTTGGTGATGGTTGCGCTGCTGAACTTACGCTTTTGGATCGGAGACATGACCATGAGGGATGGGTTGCCGCCGTCTTCAAACGCAGCCTGCATAACGGTTTCCAGCAGGTCTACAGACAGAGCGCGCGCCGTACCAAAGTCGTCCGAAGTGTCAGCCGGGGAGTCGGCGTCTGCTACGGGCAGGTTGGTGCCGTTCGCGGAGAACGAGCCGGTGCCTTCTGCGTCAGCTGGCAGGCTGGTGTTCTGAATGAACGACGACAGGGTGCCACACTTGCGGTTGCCCGAAGTGGACTTGGCTTGGTCGCTGGTCAGGATTTTTTCGATGTCGCGACGCAGGGTGATACCGGCCAGCAGAGACTGGTACGCGGATTCACGTTCACGGCCTGCGGTGTCAACAGCGTCAATGGTATCGCTTACTTTGAACGCCTTGAACGCAATCTGCATTTGGTTCTGCAGACGGGTCGTCAGGTTGTCATCGTAAGACGAAATGGTAGCGCCTTCGGCCTGTGCGTTGGTCGCGTCAGCAGCGGCCAGCTCCTGCACCTGCCAATCGAACAGCGTGTTTTTGCGAGTGCCTTTTTTCAGCGAGGACAGTACGGGAACCTCGTCTGGGTCGATACGATAAATTACGTCGGCGAGGGATTCCCGTGCGCCAATCGCATTTGCGGTGGATACAACAGCCATTGTAATGGCTCCTTTCGCGTATTAGCCCCGACGGGCTACAAGCGCGTCCAGAGCATCATTGAATTTGCCGGTCTTGCTGAGTTTCTGCATCGCTTCGCGTTGGCGTTTCGACTTTGCAGGCTCTGCAGCGACAGGCGCTTTACGTTTCACAACTCGCGGCGCGGTGCGCTTCTGCTTCGTGTCCGTGGCTCCCTGCTGCATTTGCTGGTATTGCCAAGCAGCACGAAACACCGGCAGCATCCGGGCGTCGTTAAGTTGATTGATTTCTTCGGCGGTAAATCCTGCGGCGAGGGCCGTGTCTACGATACCTTGTCGCTCGCGATTTAACGTCTCTGGGTCAGACCACTCAGGCATTAGTTCCATCGCGCGCTGGGCCTGGTGTTGGACCTGCTGCTGGAACGCTTCTGCCTGCTGCTGATGGATTTCCGCGAGCTTTTGCTCCCGTGCTTCCTGCAGGCGTTTGATCTGTAGAAGAGCCTTTGGATCGGCTTCGCTCAACTGGGCTTCTTGCTCTGGTGTGAGCTGGCTCGCGGCTTGAACGGCCTGTAGTTCCTGTTGCATTTGCATCAGCGTTTGCTGGTAGGTCTGCAACTCGGCGGTCATCTGGTTTTGCAGGTCACGCGCTTCTTTGACCCGTGCTTGGGCCTCTTTGAAGCGGTTCTCTGTTGCCTCCCTTTTTTGCACATTTTCGACCACATCGTCAATGGCAAGGGTACGCTCTTCGCCGTCCACCACGACCCGCATCTGCCAAGTGCCGTCTTCGGCTTGGATCAGCCGTTCGGGTAGTTCTACGGTGTCTGGCTCTGCCGAGGCTTCAGCCTCAACTTCTTCGGTCTGCTCCGGTTCCTCAACGTCCTGCGCAGCAGTCTCGACTGGCGCATCTTCCTCCAACGCTGCCGGTTCGACCTCTGCGGGCGGCTCGACTGGCGTTTCTGCCGGTGCTGCGTCCTGCGTCGGTTCATCTGTTGGGGCAGTGGCGCGGATCAGGTCCAGCGCTTCGGTCATGCTTAGGGTGTTGTCGCTCATTTTTTGGGTGCCTTATCGTCATGCTCTAATTTAGCTATTCGATTTTCGAGTTCACGGCGGATTGCTTTGATCGCGGTTATCGCGTGATACGCCTCTCTACGGGCTTCATCGTCCGCCGCAGACGACGATTCAAAACGCGCGATTGCGCGCTCCCGCATGATGCGTTCGATTTCTACCCAGACGTCGCTGCGAAGTAGCTGCTGCGCGCCCGCTACAAACTCGCGCTCGTTCATGCAACGCCTGGAATATTCGTAGATACGGCCGCGTCGCCCATGGCGAGTTTCGCGCGGCGAAGTTCAAGCTCGACCGACATTTCCTGCTGCTTGAGGGCCAGTTCGGCTTCGAGCTTTTCGCGTTCCAACTGGTGGTCGGCGATCTGCTGTTCGCGCTTCAGCTGGATTTCCGCCTCGAACTCAGCCCGGCGCTGGGCGACTTCCGGGTCTTCCTTGGGCGGCTGCTGCGCCTGCATCTGACGGAACTCTGCCAACTGCTGGTCGGTCGCGAACATTGTATCGACGTCTTTGATACCCGCCATCATGCCAAGCCGCCGTACCGTGGACAGGTACTGCTCCACCGACACGACCGGGTTTTCGAGGCCCAGTTCCTGCAGGATTTCGCGCTGTAGCCCAGCGATCTGCTGTAGTGCGGACATGCGCTCTGCGTCGCGGCCGGTGCCAAGCCCAACGTCGATGTCTACGTCAAACGACACGTCAATGCTGGCCGGGTCAATGGCTTCAAACATGTCGCCGCCTACGCGGACCTGCTGCGGCCCGTCGAGGTGCTTGATCGCCAACTGCAGCAGCAACTGCGCCATGGGCCGGATGCCGGTTTCGGCGATGGTCCGCGCGATCATAAGCGCTTTGGCCTGTCCGCCCTGTATCGCGGCGTTTACGCCAGCTGCGGTCGTGGACTGCAGTGCGTCCGGGTCGAGGTGCAGGTTTTTGCTGCCGGTGCGCTGGTCGCGAACCTGATCCATGTAGTTAAGCAGCGACATGCCTTGCGGGCCAACCTGCGGCACTGGCAGCGGCTGCACCATGCCCGGCGCGTCCATGCGCACGATACCGCCGGGGCGGGACTGCAGCATGTCGTCGAGGTTCACGCGGCCTTCTACAACCGCGACACGGGCGTCGTTGGTCAGGTACAGGTTGTCCAGCACGCCGCGCAGGGCGACGGACTTCACGCGCTGAATGTCCGTGACCATTTCCGCGACGCTGCGGCCAACAAGCCGGTGCGGGACGCGGATCGGGGTCGCGCATACGAACGGAGCGTTGTCTACAGGCTCGACGTCCAGAACGTGGTTGGACTGGCCGATGGTCAGCACCTTATGCAGCGTCGGAATGCCGGTTTCGTGCATATCCAGCGGCATGTAGGATTCGACAACGCGGACCAGTTCGTTGTTGCGCAGGGCGTAGTTGTGCGTGCTGCCGCCGTCGATTTCGTCGTGGCGTACTTGCGTTTCCTGCTCGTCGAAGCCTTCGCCAAGGCCAACGTGGGCCTCAACCTCGTCGCGGTCGTAGCCCTGCGAGACAAGGTCGCCGACGGTCTGGTAGGTCCGCATAGCCAAGAACGTGGCGTCTTCGACCGACGTGGCCTGCGGGCTGAACAGGAAGTCTTCCGGGGCGACGTTCTCGATCTTAATGCGGCTGTCCCGGCGGGTGCGGCGCAGCTGTACGTCAAAGGTTTCAAACAGTGCTGGTTCGGCGTCTGTGCTGATCGACACGGCTTCCAGCACTTCGACGTCTGGATCGTCAGCCAATGCAGCCACGTCGAGTTCGGTCAGCCCTTCGTAGGTTTCGACCGCGTAGGTGATGTCGGTGTCAAAGAACGCGCGCGCTACGCCGGTCTTATACAGCAGCGCGTCTTTAATCAGGTCGCTAAGGATCAGGTAGCCGTTGTTCTGCGAGGCAAAGATGCTGTTGACCAGCACGGTTGCAGCTTCCGCTTTGCTGGCGTCGTCAGGGTGCCGTGGCAGGAAGCGGAAGATTTCGCCGGAGCGCATGAACACTTCCAGCAGCGACGACATAAGGTGTTCGACCACGTCCGCCACTTCGGTCGCCACGATAGACGACTTGCCGTCCGGCACGGTGTTGAACTGCTTGCCAAGATAGAACTCGGTCGCCTCAATGCGATCTGCGGACAGTTCGCTGTCGCTGTAGCCTATCGCGGCGTCAAGTTCAGCGCCTACGCGGGCGCGGATTTCCTCGCGGTCGAGCATGTTAGCCGCAATACTTGCCGGACTTCATTTTGACGCCCTTGGTGCCTTTGGCTTTGGATTTTCCGTACATATCAACAGTTCCACTTCTTGCGTGACCAATAGTTGGCCGAGAATTTATCGGTTGTCCCTTTGATCCCACCGGAGCGGGCGCAGTAGGACGCCTTGCGTTTTGGCTGGTCTTTCTTGATCGACATATTGGGGTCGCCAAAGCGCACCAGCCGGACTTCGTCGCCCTTTTTCGCGGCCACGACAAATTTCTTGGACGAGCCTGGTTCAGCGCGCCGTGGTTTATTGTAACCCTGGAAGGTGATACCGCGATGCTTAATTGCCATAATCAGACGTATTGTTGCCCGTTGTCGTAAGATAATGTCTTACCATAGGAGCGGTGTCTCCCGCTACCCGCCTTGGCTGCTGTGCTGGCAAACGTCAGCATCAGGGCGTCGGCCAAGTCGGGGCTGCGCTGGCCCCGGCGCTTGAGTTCTTCCTTCGACTCTACCTTGAGTTTACCGTTCGACTGGAACTTGAACCGTGGCGCGGTTAGCTCTGCCTGCAGTACGCCGCCGTCTTTGGGCAGGCTGCAATCGCGCTGCTCTAGCCACTCGCGGCACTGGAACCACAGTTCGTCGCGCAGGCGTAGGTACTTCTGTGACAGCGCAGCGGATTCAGCGACGTTGATCCCGCGTACTGGCACGAAGTCCATTTCCTTGAGGCGGTCCACGACGCCAGCGCCAAGGCCAATCACGTCTACTAGGATTTCGGCGGGGCGGTCGTCGTAGCTGCAGGCGTCGAACTCTTCCAGCACGATACCGCAGATTTCCATTAGGTCTTTGCCCTGCCAAGCCTTGATCGGCTCGACCAAGCTGTTGCCGCGTCGTTTGGCTAGAGCAGTCCGGTCGCTGCCATAACGCGCAACGTCGAGGCCCCATACCGGTCGCAGACCCTGTAAAGGTTCCACGTCTCGCGTGAGCGCAGCTTCAACCAAGTGTAGGGGTATGATCGTGTCATCGTCCGCCTCGGGGAACAGCCCGTAGACGCGGACCCGCATCTGGTTGGAATCCTCGCCGTACTGCTCGCGCATTTCTTCGATAAAGCCGGGACGGACGTAATCGGCGTCGGCGCACGACACCGTCATCGTGGCCCAGCGATCTGCGTTTTTGTTGAACGCGTCGTAGAAATACCCGCTACTACGGGTCGGGTTGCCACACATGACGATTTTTGCGCCCGGCGTGGATAGCGACCCTTGCCCGACTTCAAAGATAATATCAGGAATGCCCGACGCTTCATCTAGGATGAACAGCATGTTTTCGGAATGAAACCCTTGCAGAGATTCAGGGGAATCCCGCCGACTGGTGCGAGCCACTGCGTAGGATTCGCCGCCGCCGCGTAGCGAGATTTTGTCGCTGCGGAACTCCAGCTGCTCCTTAAACGCGGGGTGCATCTGCCGCGCCCAGCGCGCTACTTCGGGCCACAGCACGTCGCCAAGCTGGCTGGCCGTGTTGGCCGTACAGGCCGCTTTGACCGGATAGTGCGTACACAGCCACCACAGCAGCACCCACGACAGGAACGCCGTCTTGCCAACGCCATGCCCCGACTTGATCGCTACGCGGTCGTTGTCGCGGATCGCTTCTAGCGCCTCGCGTTGCCACCGCTGCGGGGTCGCGCCAATGATGGTCCGCACAAACAGCGCTGGGTCTTCCCGTAGCCGCAGCAGGGCGCGCTGTTCGTCGGTCAGCTGATCCAGCGCTGGCAGCGCGGCGTCCGGGGCGGCCGGGGCGGCCGGTACAGGCGCAGGAGCGGTCGGCTGTGCGGCGGCTTTGGGTTTGCGGGGCTTGCGGGGTTTAGCCATGGCGGCGGACCTCCGGTAAAAAAATGCCCCGACGGCCAATGTGGGAACCGCCGGGGCCAGTGCAGCAGCGTTGAACTTGATGGGAGGACAAGTCGGGCCGCAGACGCGCAGACAAGAGAGATAACGGAGGAAAGCTCAGCGCGTTTTCGTGGTGTACCAACTTGTGGTGGGTAACGTCAAGCATTCTTTTTCGGGCCGTATCCGTTGCGCTCTGCCCAGGCGACAACGTCCGCCTCGCAGTAGTGGACCGAAGAGCGGTTGTCCTTAATCCGTGGTAGCGGGTCGTGCCTGCGGGTCGCGAGCCTGTTTAGCGACTGCGGATACGTGCCAAGGTATGCCGCCGCTTCGGGGCTGCGCCAGTTGTAGGCCTTGTCGGCGCGGATGACCTCGGGGTACGCCGGGCGTGGGCCGGGACGCGGTACGTCGCCAACGAAGAACGCGCGGTAGTGCTGGTCCACCCAGTCGATGTAGTACACGCGCTCCTGCGGCGACAGTTGGTGGAACGGTTTGTGGAACGCTGGGCGGGCCGGTCTATTCGCCATGGCGTAGCAGCTCCGATAGGGCCAACGCGTTCCATATCACGGCGTCGTCGTGGCAGATGTCGCCCCATTGCGTCGGCTCGTCGGCGATCACGTCGTCGCACAGCTCGAACGCATGGCGCAGCAGCGCGTCTTTGTAGCGCGCGGGGTCCGGTACGTTGCGCCAGTTGTCACGGCCGTACTGGGCCGCTCCGTGGTCGTTGCGCCAAATCGTGCGCAGGAGCGCGTCGCGCCCCGGCAGGCGGACCAGGCCGGACCATTGCGGCTTGTCGGCGTCGTTTTTGCGGAAGGTCGTCATGGGGCGCGCTTAGCCAATGCGTCGTCAAGTGTGTGGATGCTGTCGGATAGGTTTGCGATGACGCGCTCCATTGCGAGCTTCGCGTGTTCGGGAGGCAGCTCAAATTGGCCCAAGCGTTTGTAGCGTCCGTTCGGGCCGCGGGCGGTGAGGCTGAACCGGATGTCGTGGGCGTCGTCGTCCCAATGGAACGCTTCCCACGCGGCGTCTGCGTTCTCGCGCTCGTGTACTAGCTCGTGGCGTAATTCGCGGAGGGTCATCACGGGGCTGTAGTCCTTTCGTAAAATCGCAGGGGGGGGGTGTGGGGGTGTATCAAATAATAAGTACCGGTCGGTCTGCGCGCGACGGGGGGGTCTAGGGGTCGGGGTCGTCGTCCTCTGCCGCCAAGGCGTCCACCACGGCCAGAGCGTCCCTCACGATGTATCGCTTGCTAGTGGCAAGACGCGACTCCACTTTCGGGTCGCCGCTAAGTGGCTGATCTGGCTCGATAAATCCGCGCGCCATATTAGGCTCGATGGGCGGCCGGTGTCCGGTTTCGCGCGCGTCGCCGTCGATCACGCGGCCCAAATCGCGCAGCGCGCCGGTGAGTGAGACGTTTATGTTGGTCTGCTGCTCTGTGCCGCGCCACTGCGGGCCGCCCATGCGCTCAAGCCAGAACTTGGCCGCTGCCGTGTCGCCGTCCTCTGTCGCGCGCTTGTACAGGCTATTGGCAACGCTGGCAGACGCCCCAATCCGCGATCTAGCGAGACTCGCCCGCCCATCAGGTGTGTTTTCGAGCCGCGACTGAAACCGCGCCGACGTCATGCCCAAAAATTGTGCAATCTGTTCCTGCGTACAGCCAACACCGCTTAAACGCTGTGCATCGGCCAGCTCGTCCGGTGTCAGGCCGCCGGGCGGCGTCGCGTTGTCATCCGTCATGGCCGGGCCAGCGCTCCGGGTCGGTGAGTAGCAGCAGGCGCACGGCTAGGGCGGCGATAGCAGGCACCGGCGTTTCGTCTAGTTCCCAGCGCCGATATGTCCGGCCGGTCACGCCAAGCGTTGCGGCCAACTGGTCGCCGGTCATGCCCAGGGCGGCACGGGCCGCGCGTAGTTCTTTCGATGTCATGCCGGGATTATGCCAGAACGTCACGCAAAAGCAATTGATAAAACTGGTAACAAAACTTGTTGTCGGTTAGGGCAATATGTCATATAGATACTGCACACAACAAAACGGAGAAACCGACATGGCTATCAAGGTTCGCATCAAGAACGTCTACGGCAACGAACTTATCTACCCGGTCTGTGAGTACGCCAAGACCTTCGCCCGTATCGCCAACACGAAGACGCTGGCCCACCGTGACATTGAGAGCATCAAGGCCTTGGGGTTCAGCATCCACGTAGAGACGCCTTGCCTTTAACTACCAACAACAACCCGGCGCGCTGGTAACCCGGCGCGTCGCACTGACCAACATGGGAGAATCTGACATGACTACCGATACGCAACTGCAGGACCACTGCAACCATATCGCCCAGCTGATCGCCAACGAGGATTGGACCAACGGCATGACCGCAGCCGACTTCGACAGCGCCGACGAATACGACGAGCAGAACAACGCCTTCAGCTGGATCGCAGACGCGCTTGACGTTCAATGGCTCGTTTCATCCGACCGCAAAGAGATGTTGGGCGCGCGTATCCTCGTTGCCTATGGCGGCCCGAATATTTGGGTCGACACACGTACAGGCCGCGTCGAAGGGCATTGGTGGGGCGAAACTGCCGTCGCTGAATACCCGCAGAACAACGGCGCTGCAGAACTCGACGACGCCTGCGAGACGCTTTTCGCTTGCTAACACTACCAACAACAAACCGGTGCGCCGTCATACCGGCGGCCCGCCGCACCCTGGGAGCAACCGACATGACAACCCACCGGGCCGTTATGGCCGCCTGTACCTGCGCACTGCTGGGCGTGCTCGTTTGGTCGCTGCACGTCTGGGCGCTCACCCCGTACTGACCAAGCAACCAATGGGAGCACCGACAATGACAACCGCACAATTCACCATCGACTGCACCGGCGACGCCTGCACCGGCGACACGATCCTGTTCACAGAAACGGTCTGGGGCGGCAGCTACCGCAAGCCCTACCGCGTCGGCGACCGGACCATTGCCGCCAAGGTGCTGCGCGACAGCTACGGCGCGGCCAAACAGCAGCACACGTTTACGCTTCAAGTGCTGTGGAGCCATGGCGTCGATCCACTAGCGCCGGGCCAGACCACGACCCGCAAGGGCCGCAACATCTACCGCAACGGCACCCGGCGCATGCCATGGGACGACGAGGCAGAACGCCGCCCAGTCCTAGACGACAAGCACAGCCGTGGCGCGTCTGCGCGGCGCGTCCGTGCAATCCGCCGCGACGCAGAAATGCGTTTCTACTGACCAACGACCGAAAAGGACTAAACCAATGAACCTGATCGACAAGATATACACCGACGACAAGGACGCGTTTCTTATGATGAAGATCGACATACCGACAGCCAAGCTGTTGCTTGAGAACATGCGGCACGCGCAAAGGCTCGTCGAGGACCGATTCAAAGCGCTTGCGGCCGAGATGGTCGAAAAGGACGCGGAACCCCGGCCAGAGTTCAAAGGCGGCGATGGCTGCCCTCTAGCGAAGTATGAAAGCGAACTTTGGTTAATGCGGATGAAGGCGCAAGGCGCGGGGAGCGCCGCTTCGGAGCTGGACCACTTCAACGAGGTTTTGTACGGCGCGCTGGAACATTTACTGGAAGACTGGGAAGGCTAAACCAATGAAACGACCAATGTACTGGCTCGCCGATTCCCAAATCCACGGCTATGGCCCAGCGGATGCACAGGGCGACACACACTTGAGCATTTCGCTGGAAGGGCTGCGCACGCTCGCAGAAGTCGCGGCGCGGGGCTATGCCGATATGAAGCGCGTCTGTGACGCCGGGACGGTTAGCGACCAAGACCTAGAGGCGACCGTCGCCGCGCGGCATTGGCGCGACGCATTGCGCGAAATTGCGTACTGGGCCGCAGAGCAGAAACGCCAACAAAACGCGGGTGTCGCGCCCGAATAAGCGACTTAACCACAACTTTTAGGACGAGACAGACAAGACACCTGAGACACCCGAAAAAACGCTTACAGCGGCGTTACCCTATTACTTTTTTCTATTACTAATAAATGGGGTGTCTTAGGTGTCTTGGTGTCTTGTAGCCCATGTTTTCAATGGGTTAGCGAAATAAGGCAGGTGTCTTGAGGTGTCTTGTAGCGTCTCATTCAGCCGCCCAAACGAGACAAACGTCTCAATCTCAACCCCAAAGCGACCCACCGTCCACAATCTCGCCCCGCAGATTGTCGTCGCATTCGTCCGGCACCCCATCGCCCCGCACCCACACCCGCACCTGCTTCCCGGACATATACACCTTTACGTTGCGCCACCCGCCACGTCGCAGCTGTTCGGCCTGCCCGCCACCCCGGAACGACTGCCCCGTGAGATGCCGCACGATGTCCGCCATGGCCTGCCCACGTATCGCCACCGGGCCGGGCCGCTTGTCGGCATGCTCGTTCAGCAGCTCCACGAACGGCGGTACTAGCGATTCCTGCACCAGCGCCTTGTCGGGCGTTTCAGGGGCGCGCAGCGGCAACGGTTCGGCCGCATACGTGCGCAGGTGCGCCGCAATATCGGCCAGCCCTTGCGACGCCTTGCAGAACATCGCGAACTGCAGATAGAAGTCGTCCGGCAACGCCTTGGCCGCTGTGCACACAATCGGGTAGATGCGCCGCTCGTTTGCATCGAAGGGCAGGCCGCCCACGCTGTTGCTGTTGAACCAAAAGCGGTGGTGCGCCCGGACCATCTGTTTGTCGCGGCCCTTTAGCTCCATCATTGTCTGTTCTTCCGTGATCGACGACTTCAACGACTCAAGCGCCGTAAACGCGGACTGCGACACGTCTAGCGTCTCTTGGCAGATCACCAACGACTTCCCCGCCAGCCATCCGTTGAACTTGCCGGTCAGCTGCCCCAGCGTTTCTAGCGAGGCGGTCGCCGGGCCGTAGTGGAGCATGCGCACGGTGTCGGCCAGCAGCGACTTACCGGTGCCGCGTTCCTCGCTGATTAGCAGTATCGCCCAGCGCATGCGCTCGCCATCGCGGAACAGCGAACACGCGATCCAATGCAGCAGGTGGTCCGCCACGTCTTGGCGGTCGCCGCATAGGAACAGCACAAGTTGCCGGAACTTTGCCACGGCCGCGCTGTCCGGGTCGCCAACCGCCGCCCATTCGATTGCGGGATTCGGCCGCCACAGGTTCAGCCGCGCCACGCCGTGTTCATCGCGGCAGATAATCGGCTCGCCAGGCAGCACGTCCGTACCGCGCACAATCGTTTTTTCTGGGTCGTCCTTGTAGCGGTCGATCCATTTAAGCCGCTTAACGTCGCCCTTGTCGGTGAGTTCCGTGTCGTGCCAGTGCCGGTTCACCGTCTCCCACGACCGGTGCGACATGTACTCGCCCGTCCGCGTGTCGATGTAGCGATCATTCCGCGCGTCGAACACTGCGCGCTCTGCCCGCCATAGCTCATACGTTAGCGCGGCGTCCGGTGCGTCCGTGCTCGCTGGCAGCTGGTCGCCGGGCCTGCCCCAGCGCGCCACGGCTGTTTCGATGAACCCCTGCACCTCGCGGGTCGTCTGATCGTAGGTGTAGCCCGGCAGCGTCCATTCCGCAGCCCGCGCGTGGATCTGTTCATCCGGCACGCCACGCTGCACCCAGTGCGCCACCAGCGCTAGGCCGTTGGTGTGCCAGTTCACGCCCTGGCGTATCTGCTGCTCGCACGCCGCCCAGTCCCGGTCGCTAGGGCCGCCACTGCCAGCCGCCTGCAGCGCCATCGCCGCCGGGTCGGCCGGGACAGCCGGTGCCAGCGCAGGAGCGGCCGCCCAACCGGCACGCAGGTCCAGCAAGTCTTCCACGTAATACTCATGCTTCCAGTGCGGGTAGTCGGGCCACGGCTCGCATAGCACCGGGGCCGCTAGGCGGCCGTTGTACGTGCCAGGCAGGCGCAGCACGCGGCTAGGGTTCACGGCAGCGCGGTCCCCGCCCAGCTCGCCCGCTAGGTGTTCGTTCACGCGGCGCACCAGCGCAATGTCGTCCGCTGGGTCGTCCAACCGCCAGTATGCGTGCAGCCCAGCGCCGCTAAACACCACGCTTGACGGCGGCATGGGTAGCGCTGCCAGTTTGGCAACCACGGGCGCAGCGGCGGCACGGGCCGCGTCGGGTGCAGTGCTGGCCTTGTCGTCTTTGGCGATCAGGTCGATGTCCACCCACGCACAGGGCAGCAGCTGCGCGGTGTCGTTACGCACCGGCGCGCGGTCCCGCATGGCGGCGAGGCTATAGGTTAGAAACTGCGGTGTTGCGGCGGTTGCGGGCGCGTCCGGCATGGCGGTCAGTTCGTCAGCCGTGCGCCACGCGCTCCGCTGTGCAGCCGCGCCGTTCGTGAGGTCGCGCAGCTCGATAACCAGCCCGTCGGGAAGCCCGTTCCGCCATAGCTCACGCAGATGCGTGGCGGCGTGTCCCATTAGTCCAGCGTCCTGAAATTCTTGGCCTCGCGGCGCTTGAGCGTCTTAATGATCCGGCGGACCGCGTTGCGTTCGCGCTCCGGCAGCTGCCACCACTCGCGCAGCATCTGCATGCTAATCCGCTGCAGGTCTTTGCTGATCGGGTGCGTCGCTGGGATCGACAGGTCGGCCACCAGCTCGTTCACGCTGCAGTCAAACACCGACGCAATCGCAAGCAGCTGCTCGACGCCCATAGCGCGTTCGCCCGCTTCCCAGTGCCACCAGGTTCGGCCGCTGTAGTCACCCGCACGCGCCGCCGCTTCGCCAGCCGTCATGCCGCACGCGATGCGCTTCTCGCGTATGCGGTTGCCCAGCTCAATCATGTTGGCGGTGCCGCACTTGTCGGCCCAGTGCCGCAGCGCCGGGCTGACCCGACGCGGCGACTCTAGCTTAGAGTTCGTTTTTCTTGGCACGGCGCGACCCTAGAACGGAATCTCGTCGTTCAGCGTGTCGCTCATACCGCCGCCCGGCGACTGCGGCACGGCAACGCCCGACGCCAGCATCGCTTCCGTGTTGGTCCCCATGGGCCTTGCGGCAGGCGCGGCTTCCGGCAACAGGAACGGCGCTGCGGTGTTCGGGTCGCACGGAATGCGGCCAACCAGCGGCTCCACGATCCCGGACAGGTCCGGCGCGTCGGGGTTAAGTGCCGCCTCGCCGGTCGGGTCAACCAAGCCTTTGAACGTCAGGGTCGGCACCTTCACGTTGCCACCAGCACGCGTCTGGATCGTGCTTGGCTTATCGAGTTCCCAGACCGGCGACCAGTCCGCCGCGCGGAACGTCCGGCCCATGAGCTGCTTTACGTTCTGCATGGCCTGCCGCAGCTGGATATTCGACGTTACCGTTGAAGTCGCGAACGTAGCCTGGTGCCACTGCCCTGTTACGAACAGCATGCCGTCAATCGCAAAACCGTCCTGCCAAGCTGGCGCGCCGCTGGCACGATCCGGGTAGCTGGTCAGGTTCGTCGGCAGCCGCTGGCCGAGGCCAAGATATGCTGCGTGTTCCTCAATCGGCGCGGGCTGGTCGTCGCTCCAAGCCGTCTTCGTTTGCCGGAACGTCGGCAGCGCGGCGCAGAACAGGCTGCCCGTGATGTCCACTTCTTCGTCGCCGGTCAGCGGGCGGCAGTACCAACTGCCCTGTTTGAACTTTACAAACGGTGGGCGTTCCGCCGGGCCGCTGTCGAGGAAGTCGAGGTTAAAATCATCCAGTTTTGCTAGTTCGCTGTTCATCTGTTCAGTCCTTGTTTTCGGTAACAGTTAAGCGCGGGAACCCGTTGCCCCGGCGCATGTAGGGGCTGAGGTCCAGCCCATCCGCTTCAGCCGCTTCGCGGTCGAAACTTTCCCGACCTTTCGTCACGCTGTAGCGAATCTTGTAGCCCGGCGTCTGCGCGACGCTCGTGCCGTGTTCTTCGAGGATGTTCCGTATCCGGTCGCCCAGCGCTTCCTTGCTTCGCTTGGCTTCCGCTTCGGTTATCGCGGCCGTCACGCGGTCCCGCGCCAGGTCGTCTAGCTCGTCCAGCAGGTCCGCCGCCATGGCAGGCTTGTCCGGGTCCAGCGCTCCAATCGTCGCCGCCCGTTCGGCCGTGCATTCGTCACGCAGCTTGCAGTCGGAGCATTCCGCCCCGCCCGCTGCCAGCCCTTCGGCCGGTAGGTCGCGGTAGGTCTTTGCGGCATGGGTCAACTGGGCGCGGCGCAGCAGTTCACGCGCCACGACCGGGTCGCGGGGTATCTCGAATATCGTGATGTCCGCGTAGTCGCTGGCGTCCACGTAGATCAGCAACGCCCGCTGCGGCTTGCTGTGGTCGAGCCTATGGCACAGCTCCATACCGAATTGGCACTGCGCGACGTGGGCGGGTTTCGGGTCGTTCAACACCACGCGGGGGTCGATGGACTTAATTTCGAGGTACACGACTTCGCCGGTGTCGCCGAGGCGCATGAACCCGTCTGGGGTGGCGCTAATCCGCAGCGCTTCATCGCGGAGGGTTTCTTGGCGGTCGCCTATCGCGGTGAACCAAATGTCCTGCTGCTGGATCACGCGGAACTCGCGCTCGATACGCGCGAACACCTTGCAGAGCCATTCTTCCATCGTGTCGCCGCGTACCGTGAAACCGTTGCCGGTCCATTCCGCCGCGTCGCGGGTCTGGCTGAATTTCAGCGCGCGTTGGCACCGGTAAACCGTGGACGCGCTGACGTAGGCGTTGCGGTCGTGCTCCCAGGTCTTCGGTGTCGTCAGGTGCGCGAGGATTTGTTCCCTAAGCCAAGCTCCTGCCATGTGAGGCGCGGCCAGCTTCGACCCCAGTTCCGTAGACATTCCTGCGTCTCCTCTAGCGACCGCGCCATGGCCCAATAGCCACCGGCGGCTTGGATGATTTCGCCAACCACGCGCTGTTCGGGAGACAACCGACCCTTCGCGGCTTTCAACTCAATGCAGAGCAAATCGCCGCCGTGCAGGATCGTAATATCGGGCCAGCCCTTGCGCAGCCCGTGCCGCTTAATCGTCTGTTGCGCCTTCCAGCCTCGACGGCCTTCGTTCACGACAGATGTCCAAATCAGCGGCTCTCCCAATTCGCGCTCAACGAAACGCAGCCAGTCGGCGACTTCGGTGTGAATATGGCTTTCCGACTGCGTCATGGGGGCGGTTCATAGCGCAGCTAAACTACAAATGCAATATGAGTATGCGGGTTATATTGACTTTCTGCACCTCACGCCGTACTGTCCCCGCACAACAACGGGGAGCGGCCAATGAGACGCCACCTATTGCCAGCCGCCATCGCCATTGCAGGCGCTACGGCGATCAGCCAAGCCTACGACGCGCTGGCACAGCAACTCGCCACGCCGCCGGAGCACTGGCTTCCGGAACTACTGAGCGCGGGACCAGAATCAGCATTTTGGCTTTACGTCGGTGGGTTGGCAGCGGGCGGCAACGCCACGTATTTCGCCGCGACCGGCGAACCGCTGTACTGCGATGCGCACCATATGGACGAGGTCGAACGCACGCGAAACGTGATCCTCGATTTCATCGTCCACATCGAACTGAACGAATACGCGATCCTCGAAGCGGTCGTCCCGGCGGCCTTCGCGGTGGCCTATCCGTGCGCAGGAGCGGCCGGGGGTGCGCTGTGACCCCACGCATCGCCAACAGCACCGACCCGCTCGTAACCCGCCTGCGCAAGTACATTGCCGCCAGCGACGCCGCACAGCAGCCCGTCGAAAACGTCTGCCCTGCCATCGAAGCGGAAATCGCAGGAGTGCTTGATTATGCGCGCGGCACTGATATACCCGCCCGCGAACTGCTGGTGCTCGAACTGCACGCCCGGTCCCGCAGACCTTTGGTAGCTGCGGCGATTAACGGGTTTCGTGATTTACCGGCTGGTTCTTAGGTATTTTGTTGACGTGTCACGCTGCCACGACTAAATATTGTTTTGTGTGACGAAGAGAGCGGCAAAACGCTCCGTGATCACTGCAACATATTGGGAGTCACTTCTATGGCATACGACCAGCAACGTGCCGCTGCTTTTGCGGCTCGCCTCAAGCGCATCATGCGTGACCGCGATCTCACGCAACTGCAAATCCAACGCAGCACCGGACTGTCGCAGCAGGCCATATCTGGCTGGGCGCGCGGCCTGCACCTACCACGCGGCCGTAGGCTGCAAACGCTCGCGGACTTCCTGCAGATGGACCCGCGCGAACTCTGCCCCGAATCCTTCGATGATACGGTGGTTTCTGTCGCGACCAGCAGCATCAATTTTCAGCCCGTAGACGGCCAGCCAGGGTGGTTCATCCTGCGCATCGGCGGCATGCCGGTGGACGACCA
>Ga0208162_1000550_pt1 | contig 21589 bp, 15 predicted proteins | sample CB_VirMetaG_4_FD_184539 | JGI IMG/M metagenome (GOLD analysis project Ga0208162, IMG submission 184539) | Freshwater to marine saline gradient viral communities from Chesapeake Bay - CB_1508_1M Viral MetaG (SPAdes) (version 4) | ecosystem: Environmental > Aquatic > Marine > Coastal | place: USA... | reverse complement strand
TGCAATCTGATTAAGTCTTTCGTTATCGAAGTAACTGATATTGTTTCCAAATGTTGTCTTTACATTGATTGGTCTTATGATATACTTGTCTGGTCCTGTTTCTTGTTCTGAAAGAACCCTTACGCCAAACGTATATTCAAGATTTCCAGGCTTAGAATTGATTGGCATCTCTCTGAACGTAGAGGTTGCGCCATATTTTGGATTATACTGTTGTCCGCTTAACAGGATAGTCGTGCCGTCTTCAGTTACAGTATATTGGTTATTGCTTCTGTAGTATCTCGCAAGAGGATGCTCGCCTGTTCTTATTTGTTTCCAAGTTGGGTGACCATATGGACCTTGGCGCTTGAGGGTGATCGCATTGAGCATAGAAGCTCTTGGGCGAGCAGTAATACCAGAAATACCACCAGCAAGGCCGTCCTCTATAAGTGTAGTGTTTAAATAATCAGCAGAAGCACTCTCAGGGAACCCAAGGAACGTTGAATCTGGAGAAATTGGCTCATAGACATTGTAATTTAGCCCATTATAAACAGTTGGAATGTAGTATGAGTTGATTCCTCCGAGAGAACCTGACGATATTCCAAAAAGCGTAGCAGTGCCTAAAGCCGACCGTATATATGATACAAAATCAGACTCAAGAGACCCTGACCAGTTGTAAGTGAAGTCTCTTTCTGGTCTTGGGATTGCGTGTTGAACAAAATAGTTGTCATAGAATGAGGCGGTAATGGTTGTTGATCCACTATTCTCAAGTCTTTCAAGCCCATTTCTGTTAACTTGATAGATAGATCCCGTACCATCATAGTTGAGAGGGTTCACAGAAGAAGAATCAACGTCGCCTCGGACATTTGTTGCGGAGAAATATCCAAACTGATTAACGTGTGAAGATAAAAGCTCGTTCAAATCTTCTCTGACTATGATATTTCTCGTGTTCATGTCATTATTTGGAGAGAATTCAGCAGAATATCTGTCCAAACCTGCGCCACCATCGGAGTCACCCATAGTTTCTGGACCACCTGGGGCTGAGAATCTGTTAACAAAGACGTGTTCTGTGCGACCTCTTTGGATTTTTGGAGTATCATTTAGTCCCGCGATCCAAGTTGAAGGAGAACCAGTTGGGTATAGATCCCATCCGGAAGCAGAAACCCAAGCTTTGTTGTTTATATAACGACTGTTTGTTTGAACAATCTGGTAATCTTTGGTGTAGTTGCCGTTATCACCCTTGATATTTTTGATATTAAGTGGTCTTTTCGCCGTCTCGTCTCTGTAGTAAGGTGCTCTTGGCTTATCTGTGTCAACACTTTCTATCTTCAAAGCTGCGCCGGAGGTCAATTTCCAAGCTTCTGGACGAGTTGTGGCATCATCTGAGCCAGTGTTGACTGGAACATGTCTAAATTGGAGACCCCCAACATGCGTTTCGGTGAATGGACCTTGCATTGGTGTGCCAAGATTGTATCCGTAAGTGTCTCTATGAACATTTTCAAGCGCATAGGTGAGACCATCTTGATATCCAGTCTGAACTGAGGAAGAAAATAGCGTATACGGGAAGTATTGGTTGAAATCAACGTTCAAATATTCAACGTTTGGATCTGCCGACATATCTGCCTTGATTTTTCTCTTCTCATTTGGCAATAGTTCGTCAGTGCAATCTTTAAAATCTCTTTGCTGAACCAACTCAATACCATCAGTTGTGCCAAATTTAAGTTGATTTCTCGCCACATCAAGAGCTTTCGGTGCTTGAACATTGTTTCCACCACCAACTTGAGGAACTTCTTGAATATTCAAGCGGTAAACTGTTGTTCTTTGCCTATTAAGGGCGCTTGCTCTTGCTTCTAGGATCTGTTGACGGTCAGCATCGACGCCTGCATCACCAGAAGAAATGACAGGATTTGTTCTTTCGGCTCTCTCATTCCACCATTGGCAGTTGTCATCTTGCAGATTACTGACTGGATGGTGGTAGAACTTCCAGTTAAGAAGAGAATCATTGATACCCTTGGCTCCAATGATTGGATCTTCTGACTTAAATTCAATTGTTGGGAGCTTGTGTTGGTATTTATTTCTTTCCAAGACGTGACTTTCTATCATTGTTCTGATTCCATCGGATACATCGGCAGACATTGGCACCAATTGTTCCAACATCCTACCCAAAGACTCGTCTAGCCACTTGTAATATGCAATATATTTGTCAAAATCAGGTGTATTGCCAACTTTTTCGAAGAAAAGCGACCTCAACTTCTCCATTTGCTTGTAATTTTGCCTATATTTGTTGATTGGATCGCCAACTAGGGTGTTGAAATCGAGAATAGTGGAGAACATCTTGAGCATTTCTTCAGAAATAACCTGATACATGCTCTTTTCGATGGAATAATAGTAATTTATCGGTCTTGTGTCTCTAGAAAAGAACCTATCAGACTCCCCAATGACATTAATCATGTCTGAAGCTTGTGGGACTTCTGGATCTGTCTTGATTCCGCCATAAACAAACTTTGTATCTGTAACTTTTGTGTCATCTGGGAGGTAAAAGTCTCCTCGACCAGTATGTTGTGGCATTACGGTGTCACCAAGCCACTTATATCTGCTTGTTAAACTCACTGAGCCTGAAGAAACGTCTGGAACCGTGTATCCTGCGTCTGAAATGGTTGGGATTCCGGAAATGCCATCGTCAGAAGAAGTAACTGTCTGGAAATCCCAGTTCAAAGCAAGGGTTTCAATCTTTGGAACGAGGGTTCCAGTAAGAGATGTTTGATATAGGAACGCACTTTCGTATGGACTATCGACACCATAGCTTGACGGATCGACCGCATGTGCCTTGAGTGTGCTGTCTTCAAGATAAGAAGCCCAATATCTCAAAGAAGATATCTTTGCGTCAGTCTGCTCTAGTGCAGATCCAGTGAAGTTTGTCCTATGAGCGCCAAGATAAAGTCGCTTATTGGAAGTTGTATACCCCTGAATGTTGCTGACTGAAGCAGTTAGGTAGAATTGATTTACAATAATTCCTGCATCAGCATTATATCCTGTGAACTCCAGCAGGTAATCAGTCGTAGATGATCCACTTACAAGGTCTGCTCCAGTCCTTTGCGGCTTGATTCTTACAGACAAGTTCCATTTTTCATTATCATATACGTCATAAAACTCGTCTGTCTCTAGAGAAACGCCAAGTTGATCTGCCTCTAGCCTAAAGTATAGATCCGAAGATCCCGATTCTACACGAACTGCGTAAACTTTCAAGTCTGTGTCTGGGCTTGGCCAGGTATAGTCTGTCGAGGACGAGGAAGCTGCATGGAAACCAAATAAAGAAGCACTCAAGAAAGGCGTTACGAAGTAATCTCTATCGTCTTTCTCAAGCTTCTTCGGGAAAATAATCTCTGCTTCAACAGTGAAAGGGTTGTAAGAAGCCGAAGAATTTCCTTCAATGTAAGAAACAGAATTAGGATTGGCGCTTGCCGTCTGCTGATAAACAGTTGCGGCAAACCTATCTGGGTGATTAAAGTCAGCATATTTCTTTTTAATTGAGGCTGTTCTATAGTTGTCTCTAAAATCATATTCAGTATTGTTTCCGTATACTTTTACCCTAATAAGGTCTTCATCAACGCCAAAACAACGAATGAGATTTCTAAATGACTTTTCTGTTCCCTTTGTTTTGTAAATGTAATCAAGGTTGTTGTAGATATTTTGGTAAATAATATTTTTGATATCGTAAAGATCTAACTCATACTTTCTATCTTCGTCTCTTTTTAAAATCTGAGCGAGAACATCAGCATCTGCAAAGATTTCTGGTGCCAAGAATCCTTGTGATTGTAGCAGCTTGTAAGCAAGCGGTGTTGGCTTAACCAAAGCTGGATCGTTGTAAACTTTATCTTTAAGTCCTGATAATGCCTGAATCTGTAAATGGAGCGTATCAAAGTAGCTAGATATGATCTGTGTTAGATTTAAGACTTCGGATCCATTTAGTTCATCTTCTTCGATAATCCAAGAAGGAATAGAATTGTAAATCGAGGCATTGTTTTGCAAGTCGTAAGTGTTGCCGGATTGCATCAGAGATTGCTTAAGACTTGAAACATCCGGGTGTGTCGAGTAAATAATCGGATCTTTGAACTCAACCTCTTTATCAAAGTATGTATCGACTGCTGATGCTGTGCTTCTAGCTTGTGCGGCATAACCAGTCCATGTACCATTAGAGATACGACCAGAGTAATCTAAAACATTTGAATCAATCGAAGAGGTGCCTGTTATGCCCTCGTTAAACTTAAAATAAACACCAAGGTCAACATTTGCAAGATCATCGTTGGTGCCCCCACCGACATCTGTAAACCAGAATCTTCCGATTTGTTCTGAAGTCCTAACTGTTTTCCAATATCTAAATTCATCGATAGATCCAGAAAGCTTACCGTAACCATCCAATGGTAGTTCGTATGCCGACGTAGAGTGAAGTAGTTTTCTGCCTGCTCCAATGTTTGCCTTGAGGGCACCAGTAACCTCTTCTATAGCCTTTGAAGAAGCTGTTTGTGAATCTACCAAGTCGCCGTCAAGGTATGCCTTAGAAACGACATCAGAACCAGAATTTTGGAATGTAAACGCAAAGTGGTGCCAAGAGCCAGTAAACTGCGAGTTGGATATACCTGTATAGTTTAAGGTATTTTGAACAGAGCCAGAAGTCCAAATAGCATACAAGGAGTTGTCAGAAGAAGCGCTCAAAGAAGAACTAATAGCAATCCAAAGAGAGCCTGAATCTTCATTTGAAAGCATGAATGGAATCTCGTAACTGGTTGACGAAATAAAATCACCCTTGTTCAGCCAAAACTCAACAGTGACACCTTGATTGAAATCGAACTTAAGATTGTTTTCTCTGTTATTGTTTGAATCGTATTTATTCGATTCTGGGAATTGTTTAGATATTGGTTTGCTTAAAAATTGATCTGGTGCTTGGTTAGGTCCACCTTTGACGTTGACATACTCTGGTGTATCCGAAAGAGCTATTCCATTTGGTGCTGTAAAAGCAACAGATCCCCAACCATTTGGAGAGAAGATTGCATGACCTGTTGTTCTTGGATAAACTCTATCTAAAATATATAAATCAAGATATGAAGACTGGTTTCTGAAGTCTGTCTTTTCTCTCAGCGAGCCGTCGTAAGGGAAGTCCTCACTAATGCGATTAAAAGCGTCCTCGTAATATTTTTCAGCCTTTCCATATCTTGCAAAGTTTTCAGGAAACGCAAAGTTAACAACAGGAAGAAACCTGTTCTTTTCTTCAACCCTCGACTGAACATTACCAGAAGACTCTACTTTTTCTCCAAGAGATTCTAGAGTCTGTGCCGATGTTAACTTGTAAGGATTCTTATCGCTAAAAAGATCTTTTACGCTCATTGTGTTTCCAGTTTTTCTACCCTAAACTTCCACTCTTCGGGCTGCTCTACATAGCCATTAACTGAATCACTGTAATATGCAACCCTAATACCATACGAATATCCAGGTTCGAGGATACTCATGTCAAAGTCAAAGTAATTTCCGCTTACGTCGAAGGACATTTCGGTACTCTTTGTGCTCCCGGTATCGTATGGTACTACTGCCAAATCATCGATTATTCGATATATTTGATAAGAAGAAGACTCTATTGTTAATGTGTCATTAACTGAGTTTGCTATAGTGTAAATAGTTGGACTCCAATCTTTTTGTCTGACATAAAATCTGAATCTTGCTGTTTCGTGAGGATAATAAATCGGTCTCAAATTTGTCATTGCCGTAACATAACTTGGGTACGTGCTATAAGTCTGAGAATCCCTGGAAAGAGCATTGAAACTTCCTGTGTGGAAAGAGGCACTAATGGCTACATCCGTCCATCTATCCTGAACAATACTCGCTGTCGTTGTATAAGCGAAAGAAGCACTATAAACACCCTTGGCAATTCTTGCGCCATAAATAATAGAAGGTGTTGTTGTTGTGATTCTGTTTCCGTCCTCATCATACAAACGAACTACCATAGCCTCTGAACTTGTTGGGATTGTTGGAATATCGTAGTAAACACCATTGTGGATATTGTAAAGATAAATCGTATTTTTATTGACGCTATCTGGCAAGAGGTTGCTTTCAGTATACATTTGACCTCTGTCGTCTTTGATCGCGCTATCCCACTTTGCTTCGATTGTCGGACGCTTAAAGAAAAACTCGGATGTCCTTCCAAAAAATTTCTTTATATAATAAGATTGTCGAGAACCACTTGGGTTTGAAACAATGTCAAATGGCTCTTGAGTATTGACCATTTTCACAATCATACCGTAGTTCAAGACAGAACCAGAAATCCAGGCTTCAACCAAGTTAGTGATATCGATAGAAACATTTTCAGTTCCTCTTCTCAAGAGTGTCGTATAAGAATATGAACCAGTAGAATAATCGCCACCAGCAGTTGTCCAAGATTCTGCATTGTTCGCCAAGAACCAAGTAGAGCCTTCATCACCTGGCTCAACTGTGTCTTTGTATTCGTCCATGTCAAGACCGAAGCCCTCCTGCCACGGAGTCGTCAAAGGAGCGATTTGAAGCTGCATTCCTCTTGGAAGTGTTTGCCCATGAGGAGCATTATAAAGATTCAAAAAGAAGCTCACACTGCCTGATTCTGGGATATTGCCTGCTTCTCTGTCTGCAAGAATATCGTTGGTGGAAAACGAAACTAATGTGCGAGCAAGCTCACCAGATGAAGCTGCTGCTTGACCATAGATAGAAAAGACTTCAAGGATATCAGACGCACCCATGTTGGCGTCCGTACCCCTAGAAGCAAGATTGGAGCGAAAAGCGGTTGTTATCGTGTTATCTTTGTTAGCATAATACTTTTTGCGTGCCATTATCTTACGGTTCCTTTGATGTCTGTGCCTGGATATTTAATCTCAAAAGCCACATTTAGAGGCGCTTTAATATATCTTCCGTCTGCGGACTTTCTTTCGTTTAGGTTGAATCTTGTATCTGAATATTGTAATCCGTTCTTAATTGTAACCTTCACATCTTCTGTGTCGACAACGCCGTCAATATCATTAAGCAGCGTATAAACGTCAGTTAGATAGAAAGGTTCGCCAATCAACAAAGGATTTGAATATTTCTCTCTAAGAGCAACGGCACATGCTTGCAAAATATCAAATTTATTCTTTGAAGAATCTGCGATAATCTTAAAATCTATTGCAAGATTAACGATTTGAGCGTCCAAAATATCCACTGTGTCATTAATCATTCTAACTTGATTTAACCAAGTTTGCAAGTTTTCTTTTAAGGTACCATTAGCTTTTGCCAAGTTTCCATTTGAATCTTCTGATAAGATATAAAGATTAAGATTTCTCTTGAAAGAGTCTGAGTCTCGTACAATCTTACATCTCTTTATAGCGCCAAACTTTCTTGGCATTGCATAAACCATGGACTCATAATCGAGACCAGTGACTGCTCTGTTTTGTGTTGCAAAATAATCACCCGTTCTAATTCTCAACTCTTCAGAGGAGTACTCTTCAACATCACCAACAATCTGTTCTGGGTTTGAAACTTCAAGCGATCTGTTAACAGTTTGAACGATACTTGTTGTCAATGTCCTTGGGTTCTTATATGAAAATACTGGTGTTGTCACTGCGTTTAGAGACCCAACAGCAACATTTACATCGGCTGCGCTGTTAACTCTATAAACAACTGTAATTGTTGTATTAACAGGTGCTACGCCAAACTTATCCGTCTCCAATATTCTAGAAGGGTCAAAATTTGTATCACTAATAAAGCCTCTTCCGTTCATCTCAAGGAGCATACTAGCTGGATCAACTGGGCTTGCTTCAGAATCAAATTCATCATCAGAACCATAACCAAACTGAAGGTAAGTGATGTCTCCGTCTCTCTCTACTGTGAACCTTCTTGGAACTGAAAATGGTCTTAAAATTGACGGAACATCGTCGTCATCAGACTGCCTATTTGAAACGTCTTTATAAATGACATCTTGCGATAAATGATCGACATTAAAGTACTCATTGCCATCAGAATCAAAAACGCTAATGACTTCTGCAACGTCGTCTCTAGAAAGGAATAGTCTTCTAAATCTTTGATAATCACCAATTCTGAAAGATTCTCTAACATTTCTGCCCGATATGACTCTTCCTTGCGCTTTAATAGCATAACTAATCGGAACACCCGACGCATCGTTGACTCTCGCTACAACAATTTCATTATTTGGATTCGAAAAGTTGACGCTATCAAGAAGTGTATAAGGGTTATCGGCAGCAGAAGAGAAAATAGAACCCTTCTTTAAAATAGGAGCATATCTTAAGTCCGGACCTGTACCGAGAGAATTTGCTGGTACAACGATATAAAGGTCCACGATTCCCGTAGAAGACGGATTATTTGAGAATTTGTATCCTTGCTGTCTCGCCAATCTCTGAACATTATCATATTCAACTGCGGAGTCTAGGAAGGATTCGTTTGCTTGATAATCGAGATAAAAAGAAAGGATATCTCCAATGTAAGAAACAGTGTCAATCATCAAGGATCCGAAGGATGCTTCGTTGAAATCCTTGTATGTATCAGGATAATATCTCTTAGCGTGATTTATCAGATCTTGCTTGATTGTAGCAAAATCTCTGTTTGTATAATTGATCGATACTTTCTTTTTCTTCATTAGCTCGATTTTCCTCTATGTAAGTAGTATTTTAAAAATTATTGCACTGGCAAGGTGAATACTAAACTTTCATCAATTTGGGGAATTGAGTATCTTATTGTTATTGCAAGAACATTGCTCTCAACTAACTCATCCAAATCTTGCCCTGCGGTATCTCTTGTGTGAAACTTGACCTCTTCTATGTTGACTTGTGGAAGATATATAGAGACCTGTTCCTGTATTGAATCAGTAATTTCGTCATATACCGAAGGAGAAAAGTTATCAAACAAATAAGAAAGAATGCCTGCACCAAAGTTAGGATCCATGACTCTTTCACCTGGGTTTGTGAGAATAATCATTTTCAAGTCTTGTGTCAAAGCCTCGGAAACTGTCTTTGTCAAGCGGTATGGCCCGTCTTGAACATCTACTTGAAGTGGTAATTTTGGTGAAATTCCTGGCATCTAGTTTCTCCTTTTCCCTAAATATCCTCTAACGAAGGTATTTGCTCCTCTCCACTATAAAGTCTTTCGATAAACACCTCTTCTTTTTCTTCTTCACTGTTATCGACTTCTGGGTTTTGCTCGTCTGCGCTATCTTCTTCTGACTGCAATAAAGACATATCCTCTAGTGGAGGTATTTGTCTCTTTCTCTTCCATCTAGGAAGTGTTTTGACAAATGCCTCTTCTTCCTCGTCATTGTCGACTTCTGGGTTTTGCTCGTCTACATCGCCTTCTGACTGCAACAAGGAAGCCAAATTAAAACCTGAGAACGAAAATCTAGGAAGACTAAGGGCGATCTCTCTGGCATACTTTGGAGTTCTAGCATAGTAAGCTTGTTCTGTCATTAATTTTAGTAGATCCTTTGTTGTCTCAAAGGTTTCTCCATTCCAGTTAAACTCACCAGTTTTTCGCTTGTATCCTCTTTGATCCCTAACAGAGCCGATAAAGTTTTCTATGTTGTAAATGGTAATCGAAGAAAGGATATCTGGCAACAACAAGCAATTGTCGTATAGTGCATCTTGTGCCAACTTTGTATCCTCTGTCCCAAACAATACAAAGTTTATCAAGTTCGTGTCGTCAGTGACAATACCTCTTAATAAGTTAACTTGATCGTTTGATGGATCACCATCAGTATCACCTCCACCTCCAGTGGCGTCGAAAGTAGCTCCACCTTGATTGCCGCCAGGAGTCCCAAGATAATCTTGAAGCAAAATCTGAGTAACGTCATATTCACGAGAAATAAGTGGAATCATAAAGCGTAGCTTTTCTTTGTAAAATAAGTTTTGAAAGATAGGGGCATACTCTGTGTCTTCTACCAAACTTATATACTGTTCCCCTGGATAATAACAAAGACGAATCCCGTAGCTGATTTTTGGGGGGTTATCGGCATCATAATAGTTTGCGTAATCAAAATATTTTGCTGATATTATTTGATAATCACCATTATCTTTAAACAGTTTATAGTACTTCTGATAAACAAAAGGAAGAGGCTTTGGTCTCATGGCGCGAGCTTTTAGGTTTTTAATTGCCTGATTAGCCAAATTGATTATTCGCTGCTGTTCATTGACTTTTTGTATTTGCTCGGCTTTTTTTCCTTCGGCTTTTTCAAGAGCTTGTTCTGCCTTGGAAACCGCTCCTTCAGCGAGAACTAGATCTATTTCTGCTCTTTTTTTGTCAATAATATTTCCTGCATTATTAAAATCTTCTTCTGCCTTATCTCTGGCTACCTCGGCAATGCGTAAGCCTTCTTCTGCTGAAGGCACCTCTTCTAGTGCTTCTAGGTATTTCGATGATGATTTTATTTCTGCTAATTTAACTTCAGCATCTTGTATTTCCTGTAATTTTTCAGCTTCCTGTTCTACAAAATCTTGCACTGAAAGGGTGATATTTTCTGCGGCTCCGGCAAGACCGTCGCCTCCTGTATCTTCAAAAAGTCGTATAGCCTGAGCATCCGCCACAGTTTCATAACTAGAAGGCACGTCTAATACCGACCCGGTAATCCAACTCTCAAACATGTCTGTTTTCAAAGAATCGTAAATAGGCTGATAGGATTCTCTAGTTTCTTCTCCCAAGGTATCGAGGATACTGGAGACCAAATCTTTTAATAATGGTCTCGCAAATGGAAGTGTTTCATCAATGAATGCTTTGAACTTCTGTCTTTTTTGTCGGTTATTTAAATCTTCAGTCTGACCAACATATTGCAAAACAATCTGCCTTTTTATTTCATCAATAGCATTTTTAGATTCTTCCGAAGGCTTGATTAAATCCGTATTAATCATATTGATATAAGTTTGAACAAGCTGCTCAATAAAGATATAATAATATCCTTTTGCTCTTAATTTTTTCCACTGATAAATTGGTGTCCTGTATGCTTCTACCAAGACTTGCTGAATAATTGTCTCTGTCAAATATGATTTAAAGAAATCGCCATAAGACTCATCAGAAAGAGCATAGACCCTAAACATCGGAGTTCCTTTGAGGAATCCATCAATTGTATACATCTTGATTGTAGAGAGAATAAGCGCAGCCAACATAGAATTATTAAGCTTACTATTGGCTCTGGCATACGGCTTTTCTTCTAACTTTTCGAATATCTCTTCTGGCAATTTGACTCTAGGGTCTTCTGGTATTTTAGAGTTATACATTGAGGCTTTTTTAAACTCACTGTTAACATTAAATAAGGAGTTTTCACTATTTGGCGATTCTTCATCCAAAGCAACTTCTTGATATATTTTTCTCCAACCTGAACTCTTTGGTGTGCCTTTCAGATACCAAGCACCTTCTCCAAAAGATTCAGGATCATTCGCATCGATTATTTGAAAGTCGCGACCACCCTTTCCGTAAGACCAGGCTTCGCTACCAACTACAGACAACTTTCTAATAAAGTTTTCTAAAGAAGTTTCAACCATTGCATCCCAACTATTCGAAACGATTTGGCGTATTCTCCCCTGTATATCTTCAATAATGGCGTCATTTAGACTTGAAATGGGATTTGAATCAATAATCATGGCAATAAGGTTTCTACTAACCCAGCCTTGAAGATAACCTTTTGGAGTTCTTTGGGTTCCTGCGGAAATTTTATTTAAATACTCTTTTTTTTCTTGAGGGACTGGTGCTTTATCGATAACTGTTCGAGCTTCTTCAATACTGTCATATCTTATTTCTTGTCCATAAACATACTCAAGATTAAAAAGCTCGCGAAGGTCACCATCGCGATCAAAAGATTCATACTTAAGTTTTACAGAATCAGCACTAACTTCTTCAATGAAGTCGCCAGTGTCATAATATTTTGTTTTCAGAGAAGAAATATATTCACTTTGCTCAATGTCTCTATTTTTAATCTTGATTTTGGAAAAAGGCTTGCCTGGCTTTCTTTCAACTGAGGATAAGACCATATCAAGGAAACCTCTGGTTCTTCTACGTGTCGGATCACCAATAATAAGATCTTGCATAATCATTATGTTAAGTGACTGCCTTAAGTCCCTAAACAGATCTTCTACAAACTCTTCAACAGCAGGATCTTCAAAGCCATAAGGATCTTGAATCTTTTTTTCATCTTCGTCAGGATCGTCAGAGGTGTCAGAGGTGTCACCAAGACCCGGATTCAAAGCGTTCTTCAAAGAGTTTTCAATATTTTCCAACTCTTTGTCTAGAGCTTCTTGCATCTTTTCTTCGATTTCATCTTCTGAAAAACCTGCTTTCTCAAGTGCGAGAACAAGTTCTTCATTAGCCCTCAAGTCTTCTAAGGCTGGCTGGCAGTAATCCGCAGAGTTTAAAGCCTCTTCTTCTCCTAGAATACGTAAGTCTTCTTGTTGTTGCAAGGCAATTTTATCAATTAAACTACCAAGTGAAGTAAACATTGAAATTGCATCTTCGCTCGAAGGAATTGAGACTTTGAGTTTTTCATTTTTTTGAATAATTGCATAAACCCTATCAACTGTTAGTGGAGATGCTACACCGCCATAAAGATCAATAAATTCTTGAGGAGCCATTATCTTAGCAGATTCTTCAAAAAACTCTGCCAAGTCGGTTCCAGAAGGAGGATCTTCTCCTGGAGGAGTTTTGAAGACTGAATATTTTTTCAAAAGCTCAAATGCTTCATCACTTGCTGCAACAGCACTGTCGGCATCGGGTGTTTGGAAGATTTGTCGAATTTGATTTAGAGGCTCTGTTGAAGGATTCGAACCAGCAGCAGAAGCTGCCAGATCATTAGCTGCGAGACCTAAAGCGGAAAGCTCTTGGATAGGAGACAGTTTCTTAAGGTCTCTGGTTTTTGTAGCCATGATATCAATGAGTTTGATACTGAGAGCTTTTACAAGTTGAAATATTAATATCTTTGCTGCCTCTTTTGCCAGCAAAATGAGTACCTTTGTGATATCTCCAAATGAAGGAAAAGGGGGGAGTTGACTTGGGATATACGGTCTAGAAAATACTTTTTTGACTTCGTGGATGTTATTCTTTTCGAAAAACTCTCTTGGCTCTGTTCCCAAAACAGATTCAATAATTTTAGACCCTGGTTTTTGCATATACCGAAGGCTTTTTAATAATTGCTTTGTATCAAACTCTGGCGGCTGTTCTCTAATTACAGCAATAAGTGTCTGCTTTATGTCATTGATAATTTTACTCTGCCCATCAGAAGAAGGGATTGCAAGTTGAATTTCTTGACGAGTTTTCCTATCTTCCTCTTGTATCTCAATATATCTTCTGGCGGTTATAAATTCTGATAGTTTTGCTTTTGTTTCGTTTCCGACTATTCCATCTTCTGCAAGATCATATCTTCTTTGAAATCCCTTAACCGCATCAAAAGTATTTTTACCAAATACACCGTCAATCGTGAGAGAAGAAAGATATACTTCATTAAGTTGTTGCTGAAGCTTGCGAACCTCTGGTCCTGTATCGCCTCTTTTTAAGTACGATTTAATCTCTATTTCATCAAAAACCTCGGCCTCTTCTTCGTATCTTTCTTCTTCGGCTTCTCTAGCAAAATCTTCTGCCGCAGAATGTCTAGTAAGGCTACCCAAGTAAACGCCGCCCGAGCTATAGTCAACGTAATAACCTTCGGAAGTTTCAAGTTCTGGAACAACCTCCTCACCTGGTATCTCTTTTCCGTTATAAGTGGCTTTCCATTTTTTCTCAAAATCTTCTGATAAATCTGGTATTTCAGGGTTTCTGTAAAAACCTACTGGAAGTGCTCCAACACCAGAGGAAGGGAGCAAAACGGAATTTAAATAAAACTGAACAATATCTGGTTCACTTGCTGTTGACATTATTGACGTTGCGAGTGTTCGCAAAGGAAGCTCTCCAAGAGAGCGAATCTTATTAACCGCGTCTTCTTTGAAGAAGCCTTTTATAGCCTCTAGATCATACACTCTCAAGATATTATCATAAATTTCTTGATAATTTTCTGCGTTCTCAATGGCATTTCTAAGTTTTCTAACAACATTGCTATCCGGAGTGCTAGTTTCTTGAAGAGCGTTAAGAACTCTTCTAAAGTTTATGTTTTGATTCTGAAGGGTTGTTTTAAATCTTTGAAAATCTTGATCAGAAACCAATCTTGTTTCTTTAAAAGAGTCTTCAACTGCTTCTTCATAAGAAGTAATGTTACCAGCAGGCTTAATCCCAGGAGAAGTCTCTGAATAAGTTCCCATGATTTTAGAAGATTTTTTCTTGCTACTATAATATTCAGCAGCAGAAGTGGTTTGAATATTTTCCTCGACAGGATAATAATAATATTCACTAATAAACTTTTTAAAATCTTTAATATTCTCGCTTTCCTGCATTGTATCATCAAAGATATTTTTTGCATTCAAGAAAAAATGTATTGGCACAGTCTTGTTAAATGGTGACCTCGAAGAATCTACAGAGATCACTTCCGGATCATACATGTATTTATAAAGAACCTGAATCTCAACTAATTTTAATACTCCAGCTTGTAAGGTCGCTTTAAATCCTATATCTAGGATTTGATTTTTTCTGATGGAATTAGAAGTCAGAAGTGATTTAATATTTAAATCTAAGAACTTTATTTGTCGAAGAATTTTTCCAAACTTCAAATCGGGAACTGGATAATTGTCAAAGTAATAGTTTCTTTCATAATCTCTACCCATCACTTCAACAGTGGTGGTAAGATTATCTATATATTGCTCGTATTTTGAATATTCAAATACTGCTAATACTGACGATCCTTCTGAGATTTTTTGATACGAAGCCATTAAGTTGTCCTATTATAAGTACTATTGATGTAAAGTTGACCAGCCTCTTCAAGATAGTTGTCTGAATCAGTGGCGATATTCTTTCTATTTGTAGAAATTTCATTTTTCGGAAACATTCCAAACAAGTGAGAAACCTGGAGATGTGTTGTCATTACCGGCAAGCTTGGAAGCCCATGATTACCATGAGTATGGAATTGAACCGCTTGGTTAAAGAGCTTTTGCTCGTCAATAAACTTATCAAGTGCTGCCGATAGGTCATCAACCCTTTCTGACAATTGTTTCAAAAACAAAACCAAGTTGTCGCCCTTTGGAATTGGCTGTAAAGCAGAGATTTCCTTTCCACCTACTACATATGTCCCATCTTGATTTCCTGCATTCAATTCTATGCCCATTGTTTTATTCATTGCTGGAGAAGGAGGGCCATTTTGGAAACTAGGATTCAGTCCTGTAACAATCTTGATTCCAAATCTAGAAGTCATTCTGACAGAATCTGCCTTCATGGCAATAGCAGACTCTGCGGTGGACATTCCAATATTACCTGGGGCTATTGACATATTCCTATCAATATCAGATTTTTGAGAAATATAAAATGTAGCAGAGTCCGTATCGATATTTGGATATGCATAGCCATAGTTTGTTGGTCGACCTACAATCATAGAAATAGAACCACAAGAAGAGTGACCACGACCACCATAGCCATGTATCGGATTACTGGTTGAATCTCTCTGCAAAAGAATACAAGCATTGTTTCCGTTTTGGATAATTTTCTGACCTGTTTGCAAAGGTATCATCGCAACCTGCTCAGGCAAAGAAGTATTGTTTACACCAACCGAAGAGTCAGTTATTTTAGCTGCTGTCTGCTGAGAAGGAGATAGATTTCGAACCGTCCTTACAGGTCTTACTTCAATTTCTTCATCTATTGGCATAATCGTCTCCTTTAAGAAGCTGGACTTGCTGGGTCATCATTCTCAGATCTATAATTATTTTGGTTGCTGGTTTCTGCTGTGTCCACCTCTCTGAGCCCAGACTTAAACATCCACATATGAAGCTGCTCTTCTGTGATACCAATGTCTTCTTCACCTGCGATTTTCTTGGCCACAGATCCATTTTTAATCTTTAATTTATTATAAAATTCAGGATCTTGGATCAAATATGGAACTGGGTTCACAGCCACCGATCCCTTGGGAAAGCTGCCCTTGGCACCAGGAGTACCCGTTCGAACCTCAAAATGAAGATGTGGTCCAGTAGTAAATTTACCAGTATTTCCTGAATATGCAATGAGATCTCCTGCTAAAACAAGCGTTCCGGGCGCAACCAAGGGCTGGTTTAAGTGCAGATACCTTGTGTAAATTCCTGGAAATACAGCGCTATGATCTATTGTAATATACAGTCCCGCATCAGATTGTGGTCTGTCAGAGTTTACATAAATCACTTCACCTGGCAACATTGCGACGACTTCTGAGCCGATAGGGACTCCAATATCTATACCAGGGTGTGCTTTTCCTTTAAGTTCTCTAAATTTCTGCTTTGGGCTAGTAAGCTGACCAGAAGTCGGAACAAGTATAAATTCTTCCTGGGATGCAAATCTCGTTTTCCAATCTTCTATATCCTGTAAGGATCTAGTGCCGGCGCCGACCACTGCTTGATTACCAACTGTTCGCTTTAAACCTTGACTTGTCGTAAACCTTTCCACAGCAGAGGGATCAACAGCGGCAGGGGGTGAAGTCTTAAACTGCCCAATTGGGCCATCACCGATCATGATTGCCCGTCTTCGATTGGAGTCTGTGAACTTAAGGTATATAACGCTGCCAAGATCTGGAGGGTTGTGATCTTCTTCATGCACAGCTAAAACTTTAGTATGAAGAGATATCAACTTTCGATCTTGGTCTTCTGACAACATTCTCGGGGAAGAGGTGCCTGTCTCATAATTTGTTTTTAAATAATTTGGAAACTCAAGCATGTGATCGTCATTGGCGTCTTCTGGGAAAAGCCTGACATAACAGATACTATATTTTTTAATTCCATTTTGATCATTTGCTTCGGATTTTTTAAACCACTTAGTGTCTGGAAATTCGATTAAATCTGCGGCTGAAATATCTTCTTGTACCGCAATTACAATTCCGCGTGCTGTATTTTCATCAGGAGCGATTCTAGATTGCTCTACGAGCCTTCTAATCATTGCGCGGTCATGAGCAATCGGGTTCGTTACCTGACTTATGGGCTCTTCAAAGTAATTATTGGCAGAGGCTGATCTTTTATTTTTTGGAGATACGTTTAGGAGATTGCCTTCAATAATTCTTGTTTTTCCCTCTTCAGCCATCAGTTTCGTCCTCATCGGAACCCTGAAGCATTTCGTAAATCTCATCCTTATCAAAAGATGTCAACCCAGCTTGCTTGGATTCTTTTCTTTGAAGAAGTGTTGTGATCTTTACCAGTTGTTCGTTGGATCTCTGAAGAGTTTCGACATATTTTGCGACAGTGATACCGACTTCTTTATGGCGCTCTTCGTTTGCACTCAAGTATATCATAACGTCATCGAGAAGCCGCTTTGTGACTTCTCGATCTTTTCTAATATTCTCAACGGCTTCTAACAAGTATTTTTCTAAGTCACTCACTAATGTTCGCCTCTATCCCATTGTGCCTTAAAGATTTTATATCTTTTTCGCATCTTATTCAGAGAGTTAACAACCTGTTTTGTATTCAAGTTGGTAATCTCCCTGATATAAAGATAAATAGCTTTCTTGTTAAAAATTTCAATATCGTCGCTTCGACTGATTAATATTTTAATAGCCTCAAGAACTTTCTTTTCGTTCTCTTTGAGCGAAGTTCCATCCCAAGTATCTATTTCTTTCATCAAGAAATTCCAGAACTCGTCCCTCTCCCTTGTTTCGTCATAATTGTTTTCAGTTGAAACATATTTTGCTTCAAGTTCTTTTGAGAGATTTTCGAATTCAACTTCTCGTTGGTTCTTCTTTTTATTTTTCTTGACCTTCTGGATAAACCAGTTTTTTGTCACAACAGAGAAATAAGAGAATGCTTTTGATCCCTTGCTTGGATCAAACTTACCAATAATAGTAACAAGCCAAACCTTACATTCTTCGCGGAGGGCGTCAATGTTTGGAAGAGAAGTAAAGCGATAAGTAAAAACAATTTTGTCGACCATTTCATTAAAAGCTGGTCCAATCAAAGTTGAATAAAGCTCGTCTCTTCTTCTTTGGTCGTCAGTGTTGTTAAACTCTATGATTGCGTCTTCGTGCTCTTTCGTGAAATAATTTCTTGAATTCTTTTTTCTTCTTCTAATCTTCTTCTTTCTAGAAGTCGTCTCCGTTGTCATCTTGTTCCTCGTCAGTGATTAAATCCCCATAGGATCTAAAGACACTTGCGATATCTTTGGAATGCCTTATGAGATGGCGAAGTGTTTCGTCGCCGTAAAACATTTCCATTTCGTGAACAGATTCAAGATGAACAACAAAATTTTCAATAACACCAACGATGCTTCTTAATTCATCGTCATAAAATCTTATTTGTCGCATTGAGTTGTAAGCAAACCAAATCAAAAAACCATTCAAAGAAACGGAAATCAATAATGTAATAATAATAAACAGCCAGATCATCCCTTATATTCCCTTCTTTTATCTTTAAGTCTCTGTCTTTCTTCTTCAACAGATTTCTTATTTTTTTCAATATACTCTTCAACAAGGTCACCAGTCTTTCTTTCTTTTTGCTGGGGATCCTTGTGAAGATAAGTTGGAATAGAGGGCACCCTACTATACAAAGAAGACCCGCACTCTATGCAAGAAGTCTTTTCTTCGAGCATAGAGTGTCGAACTTCGTGATACTCATCACATTCTTTGCAATAGTAATTATAGGTCGGCATCCTCTGATTCCTGTTGGTTTCCAAACTCAAGAATTGGAGGGTTTTCAACGACAAGACCGTCGTTGCCTTCGGTAAAAACAAAACCCTTCAAAACAGGAACGATATCAGATTGTTCCATAAGTGACTTTTGAAGCGCAATCATAACAGCGCCGAGTGCTTGATCAGAAAGTTGCATAGTTAAACTCCTTCTAACTTTCCCTTATATTATAACCATTTAATAGTTTAATGTCAAGGAAAAAACTCAATTATTTTGAAAAAAGTTTTTATATAATTTCTCTGCTACTTCGAATTGCCAAGGATAATCTATGTCAAAACTTTCTAACTCTTCCATCTTAAACAAATCAAGCTTTGGGGGATAATGTTTATTCATCCAAAATCCCTCGCCTATTATGTCGAAGCGACTGGCATACAAACAATGAGCAGCTTCGTAAACAGCATCCACAAACTTTGTATTCATGGAAGTCATACCTTTCCAATCAGTCAAGCTTTCACCGTTTTGGTTCCAATAATAAGTCTTTTTTTCGAAAACAGCAAAATGATTTTCGCCATCAGATTCTAAAAAAGACTTTACAAAAGAGTCTATTGTCTCTATTGTCAAAAGGGGATTACAAGCACTGACCATAACCACATACTTGTAAGGCAATTTATCATGCCAATCAAACAATTCTTGTAATTGTATGCCCTCAGAATTAGCAGAAGCCTCTGACCTGTGGTGTATATTAATACCGTGCTTGTTTGCAATCTCTTTTAGTTCACTTTCCCAAGCAGAAAAATAAATATTTTTTGTCGGGATTATAGAAGATTTTTTTAATTTCTCAAAAAGAATTTCAACCAAGTTGGAGCCTGCGAACGGTTTTATCATTTTCCCCGGAACGCGGGTTGAGCCAAGTCTTGCCTGAACAACTATGCAAATATCTTCTATTTTTTTCATTCTTGCTCCTCAATCGCCGTTTTCGACCAATTCCTGTAATAGATTTGAAATCTCATTATCACTTTCGCCAACTCTGGATATAAGCTCTCTTGCTTCCGATGGAGCGTGCGTGAAAGCGAGCCTCAGAATATCCATCCAGTTAACATTGTTTTTTGTTCTAATTTTTTGTATTTCATCAATTATTTCAAGATCTGTTCTTTTACGCACTTTATCTCTCCTAATGTTGTTTGCCATTGATTTGGAAAATGATGCCATATCTTTTGAAGCTTCTTTTTATAATTCAAGCTCCCTTCTTCTGAACTCTGAGGGTTTCTATTGAATCTTTGATTTGTGAAATCTTCCCATTTTTCCATAAACAAATTTTCTATTTCTTGTTTGAGTTTTTCATAAGTTGTCCCAAGCGTATTGTGCTGCTCTTCGAAGTCCACTTCTTTTTGAAAAATAATGTCTCCGGTATCGATACCTTTATCTATAAAGTGAATTGTCACACCTTTTGGTGTTTCATCATAAAAACTCCAAAAATTAGGATCTGCTCCACGGTTCCAAGGAAGATAAGAGATGTGTAGATTTATAATCTCGCAAGTATCAAGAACTTCTTGCTTTATAATGTGCCTATAACCATAGCTGATCACATATTTCGGCTTAATTTCATTTACATCTTCTTTGGTTATCTTTTCTTCTTTTCTTACAACTTCATACTCTTTTTCGAGGAAATCCACCAGTTGAGAGTGCGGACCTAAGTATAAAATCTTATCCATTATTTTACCATACTCCATTTAAAGATTTGATCTTCTGGGATTTCTTCTTTCACTTCCATACCAATAATGTTATAAAATTCCGAAGATGGAATCGAATTTTCAAGCATTGGTCGCTTTGTTGTGATATGATCTTCTGTAAGAATAGTTCCAGGAAGAATCTTTTTCTTTGCGACGACTGACCTTCTCGCTTTACTAAATGTCTTCTCACTCGTTGTGTAAACCTGCTTCTTTGTACCAAGAGTTGTCTCAGTAATCCTGATGTTCTTAACCATTTCTTTTAGCTCATTGGGCTCAATAGCAAAAGGATGATCTGGACCTTCAAGTTTTCTGCTTAGTGTGTAATGCTTTTCGATAGTTGTAGCACCAAGTGCGACAGCAAGCGAAGGAACTAAAATACCATTTGTGTGATCTGATAACCCTATCTTAGTGTTCTCAAAATAATCTTCCTGCTGGTCAATCAAATCCCTCATCAAAGCCAAATTTCCAAGGTTTATGTCTTCAAAGGGTGTTGGGTAAGCACTATTACAGTGAAGATAGGTTACGTCTGGGTTTGAAGATTGACCCGAAGACATAAATAAGTTATGAACATCTAAAATTGTTCGATGTGTAGTTCCGGTGCCAAGAGAAATAATGATTGGTAAACCAGTAGAAGCAACAAAATTCACCCACCTTGGATCGGTCGCCTCAAAGCCAGCAATTTTTAATCTTTTCACACCTAAATCTACAAGCTCCTCAACAGCTTGTTCGTCAAACGGCGTAGACATAAACTCAATGCCCGCGTCATCACAATACAATTTCAAGTCCTTTTGCCAAGATCTTGGTAGCTCGATATCTTTAATGAGCTTTGTAATGTTGTTATATCCAGCAAAATCTGGTGTGTACTTTGAATATAGCGTTTCTGAGGAGTATGTTTGAAATTTTACTGCATCAGCGCCAGCCTCAACAGCTACATCAATTAGCTCCTTAGCCATCTCCCAATCTCTATTGTGATTGGCTCCGGCTTCTGCAATAACGAATGTTTTTGACATTTTACTCCCAAGCGCACCATAAAGGCAAATTTAAAATCTTACTGTGTAAGTCTTCAAGATTAGGAAGAACTTGACTGTTATTATAATACTCCATTTTATGAAGCATTGGATAATTTCTTGTCAGCCCGGTTTGTAATATAACAGACCCTGCTTCGTCTGTCAAACAAGTGGCAAAATAAAAA
>Ga0208162_1000548_pt1 | contig 21614 bp, 16 predicted proteins | sample CB_VirMetaG_4_FD_184539 | JGI IMG/M metagenome (GOLD analysis project Ga0208162, IMG submission 184539) | Freshwater to marine saline gradient viral communities from Chesapeake Bay - CB_1508_1M Viral MetaG (SPAdes) (version 4) | ecosystem: Environmental > Aquatic > Marine > Coastal | place: USA... | reverse complement strand
TGATATCTTACCATCTTTGTTCATGTCCAACTTAGCCTGACCACCATACATCATACCCATGCTGAACTTCTTCTTCTCAGTCATGCTACCCATTGGGTTCATCATGCCTGCTTGACCTGCAGATGATTGTCTGTTTTCACCAGCAAGTCCACCCATGTTCATTTTCTTTGGGGTCGTGCCACCGTACATCATAGGCTTTCTTGGGGTTACGCCACCACCATACATCATACCTTTACGTTGTCCGTTATTATACATCTTCATTAGTCTCTCTCCTTAGTTTAATTGTTTCTTTTGTTTAGGGTATACAACCCCTCCAGATCGCCAGTAGTCTTCTTCTTTGTACATATTATCGTGGTTTAATTGTGTTACATTTTTAAGAGCAGTGGCTGAGAATTTTATCATTGCTCGTACAAAGTAATCAGCATCGGCTTCTAACACTCGTGTAGGATCATTCATCAAATTAAGAATAGTGTTTGACACTCTTTCATCATTCAAGATAGTATTAAGTATCGCACCATCAGCTAAGGCCGCATATCTTATAGCCATTTCTGCCATTACATATTCTTTACTAACCATACCTCTAGCTATGTTAAAGGCTTTAGATAAAGTGTTGTTTAATGTAAATCCGGGATTAGGACCTACTAATTTTGATCCACTTTGGCTGGCTCTTTTTAAAACAGCTTGGGCATCTGTCTTTGTTGAATGTCTATACATTGCTATAAGAACTTCTTTTTGATCTTCAGTTACGCCTGCTGCATCCATAAGAGCATTAAATTTTTGTGAGGAAAAAGATAAGGCAGTCTTTGTGCCATCATTTGCTAAATCATCAAACGCAGTCAATAAAGCAAATGGAACTTCGGGAGTTTGGTAAGAACTTATAGGCATCTTTTGACCATTATAAAATTTAAATGTTGCACCGTTCTTGCTCTCCTGTCCTGATGCCCTTAGCACATCTACCACAAGAGCTTGTAAAGCTTTTTGACCTTGTTGTAATGTCATTTCACCTGCATCAACTAATCTGTTTATATCGGATACATATATGTCTACTGAGTTAGGATCACCTCTCATTATTACATCATTAAAAAAAGATTCACCTGTCATGTTCTCTTTGTATAATCTACTTTTTTTATAAACTTCACTTTGTTCTGCTTGAAATAATTTAACTGTAGCACTTTGAGCAACTTCATTTTCTTTTTTTACTAAATCTACAAATTCTTTATGTGTCTGTTTAAAATTTTTAGAAGACATTATGGTGTTAGTTATGTGTTCCTCTGACCTTATCATATCCCTAACATTAAAAGCTGGCATAGGTATCTCTTCAATTTCACCAGTTTCTTTGTTAACTTTTCTTACAGTTACTGTTATAAGTTCTTCCATTGCACTAATGTATTCTTCATAGTTTTTAAATTGAGTAGGAAGAGGTACTGCTTTAGGTAGATTAAATCCTTCAGTATCTTTTGTTCTTAAATTTCCAAGAGTCATCTGTGTTACGTCAGGAGTATCCCCATTTTTTATTTGTTCGGCTACATTAGACATACCTTTAGTAGATATAAATTTGCTATACATTAATGATTGTAATGTTTCACTTAATGCCTTTAACCCTGCAACTCCATCTTTTTGAGTTAAATCAAATACAGGCTTTACCATACCACTTATCTGTTGGCTTGATGGGTTTTGAAATTTACCTGTTGAATCTTTAACTAATATGTTACTTGGTAGAGTGTCTGATGTGGATGCAAAAGTTGATATAAACCTATCCATTTCACTTTCTACAAATGATCTAGTTGTATCACTAGGTTTAATAATAGCATTTATCATAGGGTCAAATATTTTATTTATGCTACTTTTAGTTATAGTTGTCTCTTTACCATCTATCCCTAAAAATTTAATAGGACTACCACTTGCTACTTGATCTATTTGATCTCCTATAGTATTTTTATCAAACCTTTGTTTTTCAAGCCTTGCTATAGTTCTTGCTCTAATAACGTCATTGTAGGTGTCAACGTTTGCAGATTGACCCCAAAGTTTAAAATCTTGATCAATTAAATTAACCATGCGTACACCTAAAGAACGCAAAGTAGAGTTACTATCTTTTGAGAAAACTTGAAATGATTGTCGTAGTTTTTCAAATTCTATTGGGGATGCTAAGAATCCAAAGTCGTCAGCATTAAAAGCTAACTTATCATTTTGCACCATGTATTGTAGCATTTGAAAATTACTCATGGTATCATTTTCACTCAAGCCATATTTAGTTCTGATTGCAGAATTTGATTGTGCTTCATCTTTAAAATATTTGTAAAGATCATCACCTGATTCAAACGGGGTATCATCTTTATTTAGCTGTTTATTCATTATATCAAGAATATCAGAATCATTAAATACTCTCATAAGACCACGTTTTGATCCCTTTTCAAGATTTCTTAACAACTGTGATCCTGCCGAACTTCCTAAAAGAGGAGACGTATCAAGATTAGTCATCTTAGATATATCCGTACCATACCCTGCCGCAAAATCTTGGAACATAGTAACTATATTATCACCTGTGTTTACAAAATCAATTGACTGTGATGGGTCTATTCGGCTGTAAGCAGTTTCAATTTTAGAGTTAGATACCTCTCTTATTATTGTTGTTAATGCTTTTATAGATTTATTTGAGTTATCTATAGCTGAAGCTTGATTAGAGGTAAGTTCCAATCTCTTGTTAGTTTTTATTATAGCATCTACAAGACCCCCTGCTAAATCTACTAATTTATCTTTTGCTTCATATATAATTTCTACGTTAGTACCACTGGCAAGTCGCCCTGTTAGATACGTCTCTGCTTTATTTCTAAGTTCAAAAAGTTTAGCTAAACCGTTGTCAACGTTTTTTCCTGAAGTCCACATTTTAAGTATCTCTTCATTTTGTGGGTTAGATAATTCAGTAAGGAAATTGTCAATGTCTACAATATCTGATTGTACAGATTGGTCAAACATTAGCTGTTGATTCTTAGCAGTCTCTTCGTATTGACGAGCTACTGTTCTTAATCTGCCTATAACTTCAGGTGCAACTGTTGCTGAATTTTCTAGTTCAAGTATCTGTGCCTTAAGACCATCAGCAACAGCAGAAAAATTTTTAATTCTTTCTTCCCCAAAATCTTGAACATCCATAGCTCTCTTAACATTTTTACTAAACTTAAGAATATCTCTTTTTTTATACCCTAGTTGCTCTAAGCTTAAGACCTGTGATATCCCGTGAAAAACGTTTATTCCTGCTGAGTCTGCTAAACTTAAAACTAGTTTATCTTGTATACCTTTTCTAAACTGTTCAGGTATATCCTTAGTCATAAGATGTATGTCTTGAACGGACTCCATTAAATTTTTTATAATTGCGTCTGATTGGTATTTTGGTAATCCCAAAGCGTTTTTTGTAAATTGATCAATAGTTCTTATACCTGTAACGCTTATATTTAGCTTACCCTTTAAGCTATTTAAACTGCTTAAATCTGGATTGACTAACATACCTTTTCCGTAGCCAAGTAGTAGTATGTCAGCAATACTTTCTATTCCTATCTTAGCCTGAAAAGCTCTGTTTTGTACAAAATCCTCAACAAGTGGTATTTTAATTCCTGATTGATAGTTATATAATTTTTTAATTCCACCAAATAATAAATAACCTGCGACAGCTACACCCTCCCCCATAGAGCCATCTCTTGTTCCATCCGAGCTTGCAAATGCAGTTCTACCCGAAGCTTGAACCATACCTATAGTTAAATCCTGTCTAGGGTTAAGACCAACAAGCAGGGCGTTTGCACCTGCTATTTTATACATTTGATAGTTTCTATTATTTTTTAGTGTACGTAATTCATCAGCTAATTTATCTGCATAGGTAGAATTTTTAGACAAACGTGCTTGTGTAAGAAGTCTTCCTTTTTCATCTATTTGAGTCTGTATAGTTTTAGTTTTATCTTTAACAGATTCGTAATTAAATCTTTTATTTACAATATTAGCTATTCTGTTAGCAGAAAATTTAGCAAGCCTGCCTTCATTAGTATTCATCAAAGCTATTTCTTTTGCTGCATCTTTTACAGTTACACCGTGAGTAAGGGCATACGACTTTGATCTTGCCACTTGACTGTTTATTGTATCTTTTACAAAAGGCACATTTGATGAACCATATTTTCTTTTATGTAGTATTCTTTGTGTACCATTTATACCATCTGATATTCTTTTTGTTAAAATAACAGGAGCAGTTAAAGCTTTAAATGCTACCCCTCCTTCTGCTATAAATGTGGCTACCTGATTAAAAAATCCCATTTCATCTATTGCATATTCAAACACTTGACTAGCAAATTTAGGAGTTACAAAATTCTTTTTAAATACTTCTATTCCATCAACGGTTATTTTTTCATTATAACCTCTTTGTTCAAATTCTTCAGGACTCATAGTTTTACTAATATCATCACGTATTAGATCGTTAAGTATCCTATGCCTGTCTGTGTCAGGTAGCAATTGTGAAAGACCAAACGCACCATCTTTTCTAAACTGTGCTAATTCTTTTTCCATTGTATCAGAAAAAAATGTATCTCTAGGTTCGTCAAAAATAGAATCGGGCAACAGCATCTTAGCAGTTCCCTCAACTAACTCAGGAAGATAAAAAGCAAGACCCTCTTTTAAAAATCCAACAGTTTCATAGGTTCTCCTAGCGAGGTTAGCTCCCAAAGTAGGGTTAAATCTTCTAGCTATTGCTTTAAGTATTTTTGGGTCTGCAGGTGCTTCAGGCTGAGTAGAAGACCACTCTATGAATTTACCTTCAACCTTAGCTTTATCTTCTAAGATAGTTCTATTGTTAGGAAACACATTCTTCATAAATGTATTTTGATCACTTTCAACAAACTTAATATTATCAGGCATCATTACTTCGCCTGTAGCAACGTTTATAGGAAACGAACCTGTTTCCTTAACTCCCTGATATAACGTGTCACTAGTAGGTACAGACCTATCATAACTTGTTTTAAACAAATTAATCTGTTCATTTAATTGTTGTGCATTAGGAAGAACTTGATTAGCTGAAGCAGCAAGGTTTAAAGCTTCGTTAGCACTTAAAGCGTTTTCAATTACAGTAGAATCTATTTTGTTAGGGCCTTGAAAAAAAGAATTAACATCAACTTCTTTATTCAAAGCTTTTTTAAAAACATCTTCCTGCACTTCTCTAGGGTTAAGTTCAACGCTACCTGCTTCTTCTGCCTGAAAATCTACTATGCTTCTTTTAGGATCACCATCATTGCCACTGGGAAACCTGTTAGATACAATATCACTTTGTAAAACTTCAGGGCCTGCTCCTAGATAATCTACAACTGTTGCCATTATGGTCTAAAACCTCTCTCTGCTAATTCCTTAGATGTTAACATTTTTCCCATTTTATCTGTATACACAGGTAGACCTACAGCTATAGGGTCTCTTGTGTTGGTTTTTCGCACCACTTGATATATTTGTAACTCTGAGGATATACCTAACTGATTTGTATTGTGGCTTTGTACTATATCAAGGGAAAAATTACTGGGTATTTTGTTACCTTCTGTAAATCTATCTCTATATTCTTTGACGTTATTTATAGAACTAATCATTTGTCTTATTCTTTTAAAAGCAGGAACTGCACGTATAGCACGAATATTTTTCTTTAATAAGGCTGTGCTATTATCTGTTGATGTGTTTGTAAACACCTCTAGAAGATTTTCATTTATTGTCAACTGTGCTTCAACATCATTTTTAAAACCTATTAACAAAGTTTTTGTAATTTGATTACTTGCAAAAAATGAAGACTCAATACTTTCTAGGGCAGCTTTAAAGTCTCTGTCAGATATTCTACCATTAGGGTCTAAAGTTTTTGCTCTTTGATACGCTATTGTTATTAAATTAGACGCTAACTTTGCACTACTAATTCTTCTGTCCTTTGTTAATCTTGAGTCTGCTGTTAATCTTTTTAACGCAGAGTTCATACTATCTACAGTTCTTTGACCTTGATCTCTTTCAAAGTTATCACCTTGAAATTTTTCAAGAACAAATCCTATAGTAGATGGTATAAGACCAGTTTGAGATGAATATAAATCAGTTACAATATTTTCAAGAGCTATTGCTGCATTGTTTCTGTCACCTTGTACTCCTATATTATTAATAGCACTATTTAAGGTGGAAACATAAGCGTTTAAATTATTATTTTGTTTTGCTAAATCATCTGCATTTAATTGACCTTTACTCAATCTTTGTATAGCAGCATCAATCTGTTCTTGAGAATAACCTAGTGTTCCAGCTTGTTTTTGTATATTAAAATCATCACTCATCAAAGTTGATATTACTTGAAATACATCGGCATCATCGTCAATATTTTGATTAATGATAGTACGAGCTATAGATGCAAAGTCTTTTTGTCTTAGCATAGCAACGTTTGAAATGTTAGGAACTTGTTTAATAATAGCGTTACTGGCTTTAAATATTTTGTTATTGCCTTCTAGCACACCACTCATATTAGCTCTGAATCCACCTGACCCCTCTAGTGCTTCAAAGTACCCGTCATCTTTTAGCATGTCAGAAATTTTACTAAACCCTTTTGCATTTGCAAATTGTACAACTTCAGGTTGTACCGTAACAGTATCTTCATTCTTTAATTTAAATTGATTAGCAGGAAGAGGATTACCTGTTTCTGTTCCATCACTAGTTTGAGCATTTGCTATATTATTATTTTCAAGGCTAAATCCCTCTGGAGGTTGACCTAAACGTGGCCCGTGTATAAACGCTTTTATTTCTGGTATCTCATACAGTGCAGGAAAACTTATTCTGTAATCAATTGGTCTTTCTTGAAACTTTTTTCCACTATCAGTTACTGTCCTTTGCGTAACTAAAGTATTATGGTTTTTCATAGTTGATGTTATATCTGATATAAGCATAGCTTTTTCTTGTTCAGGTAATACTTCTAAGAAACCTTTAATGTCTACTGCTTTACCATTGTATTTTAAGTTTAAGTTATTCATTCTTGACAAAAATGAATCTGCTGTCTCTCTATTTTTTCCTATCTCAGTTATCTTTGCAGGAAATAAAGTAACGTTACCGTAGGTTACTCCTGATTTGCCTTCACCTTTTGCAACTTTATCTACTGTATTAGCTAATGACTTAAGAGCAAAAATATTCATAGCATTTTTTTGTTCTTTTTTATCGGTAGAATTTAACATTGCGTTAAGATCACCACCTGCTAAGTTTTTAATTTCGGCAGTGTTTAGTATTTCTTTTGCAAACATACCTCTAGTGGTGTCATCTTTAATACTATCGGAAGTCATAGTCACAGCTTGTTCAAGTATTTGACTTACTGTCAATGTAGAATTTTCTTTTTTTGCAAATGCACTTTTAAAAGCTTCCAAAAAGAATAAAGATTTAACATCTTTAGGGTCTATTCTTTCTTTTAATTTAGCCACAGTTTGAATAGGGTTTTCTGATTCTTTAATTGTAGCTTTCATAGTGTTTATATTTGTATCGGATAAACCTTCAAACTCATCTTCCTGCTCTGCTCTTGCATTTAATACCCAGAATAAAGAGTTTTTTGTTGGGTTGCCATCCCTGTACTCTGTTAAGTCTCCTGTAATTTCTTTTCCTGTTTTAGTATCAACAGGTCTTCCCCCATCTATTGTAACACTTAAAGGTCCTTCAAATGATTCTTTAGTTTTTATTACAGGAAAATAACTATCTCTTAAGTTTACAGCGTCTTGTTTAGTTCTAACAGATGATAGTATTCTGTTTTGTCCTTCAGTTAAAGTAGGAGAAGCTGCAGTCGTTTTTAAAATTCTAGCAAGGTTAGGGTTTTGTTTTAAGTAATCACCATTACTAGCTATAAAATTTGCTGCAAATGTTGAATTTCCAGAAGCCTGTGTTATAATTTTTTCATTGTAAGGTGTGACTTCTCTTGCACCTAAAGATTTAATTGCTACAGCGTTGTACAAATCTGGATTTGTCTTAGCTAAATTTACCATCCTATTTTTAAAATATGGACTATTTAATGCTATTGAAGAAAGTTCTTGGCTATCTTTTATTAAGTCAACAAAAGTCTGCTGATTGGCTTCTTTTACCTCTACTGCTTTTTTAGCAGCTTCTCTTGCTTGTTTTTTTTCTGCAGTTCTACCTGCTACAAAAACTTCCATGCTACCATTTAAAAGACCAAACCCTACAGGGTCTTTGCCACTTAGCATATCACTAAAAATACTCATCTATTTTCCTTTTCTTAAAGTGCTGTTTAGTCCTTCTCTCAAAGTCTCAAACATAGTAGGATTGTTATCCTTCATAAGCATAAAGAAAGACTCATCATCAACACGATTATCATTTCTGCCACCATCATCTTTTTCAAACATCCTATAGGGAACATCTTCTTCTTCAGCTATATATGCTATGTAAACCCCTAAAGGTCCTTTCGTTAACATACCTACATCTAAATTAAATTTACCACTTTCAAATCCATCAATGACCCAAGTCTCTACTATGTGTTCTATTGATACCCCTGCTAGTAGTAACTTCATCATGTCTTCTCTAAATCTAGGATCATCTAGCCTATCTGATGCTTCTTGTAGTACAACTTCTGGATCAGAGTTCTCAGGAGGATTACCCCACGCCCATTTTTTATTATCGACTGTAAGTGATGTTCCGGGAATAGATTGTGCAAAGGGGTCTTTTGCTTCTATAGACCCTGACCTTACATTAGTCTGTGTTTGTATTTGATCCATTATGTTACCTTACGATGTTGGTACGCCAGTTGTTTTATATGATGCTGTAAAGCCTTTGACTTTTGCATCTGTTGCCACAGTCATTGTAGCAGGAGTAGCTTTTCTTCTTCTGGCAACGTAGTTTTCACCTTGTAGTGTTCTAAAGTTAGTATCTCTTGCAAGATTGTTTGAAAAATATCGGTAGGCTGTTTCTATATTAGGTAACCTCATACCTATAGGATTTTCCATTTCTCTCAAAGGTGCTTTAGCTGCAGTTAAGTTAGAACCTAAATCAACTCTCTTAGGTTGAGCAAAGCCTAAACTTTCATCTTTGTCACTAAGTTCATTTACAATTTCTGCTCCCTTTTTAACTACAGAAAGAACTGTAAGAACACTATCTATAAATTGCATTTACCAAGCTCCTATTACTCTAATAATGTTTGATGCTAACGTTGTCTTATTGGCTGCAGAATAAGCATCTGCATTTGCTGCGGCTTCCAACGCTTGAATTACCTGCTCATGTTTTCTTTGCAGTTCTGATTCAGACGCTGTAAAGTTAAAAGTAGCATTGTCTCTGTACTTCTGCCATAAGTCATTCATTGCAGTAGAACTCATGTTGTACATTAACTGTGCATTTATTCTGTTAGTTTCATTTTGTACTGCAGTATTTGCTGTGTTTGTTTCTCTACGCCATTTAGTGTTAGATTGATCAATTATGTTTCTCATATTAGCATTAAATTTTTCACGTTGATCTTTCATGCTAGCGTTAAATTCTGCAAAAGAATTTTCTTGATTTATGTTGTTTTGTTTAATTGCAACATCTCTATTTATATTAGCTGTGTCTACTTGAACCCCTAACTCTGCAAAATATTCTTCAACCTGCAAATCATTTTTAGCATTAAACTGTTGTCTAGCATTTTCAGCGGCAGCTTCTGTTAAAGCTGACTGAGCTAGTGCGTTGTATTTAATAGCGTTAGATTGTTGTTGGGCATCAAGTTCTTTTACATCTATGGACAGAAGTGCCTGAGCATTACTTATTGCACCTTTAGTTCTAGCATCAGCGTTCTGTCTATCCATTGTAGCAACTTGTAACGCATTTTGCAAGGCTGCTTGTTGCCTATTATCTAAATTCTTAAGTTGTATATTTCCATACGCACCTGCATCTCTGGCTGCAATAGATATACCTGATTCCATAACAGCTTGTGTCAAAGCTGCGGCAGCCATACTAGATGCACCTAACCCTCTTTGTTGCATTATAGCTGTAACTTTTCTAGCCGCAGGAGATGCCCAAGCAGGTAGGGGTTCTCCATCTTCTATACCACCCAATAAAGATTCTAGTTGATACTTTACAGTAGCTTTTTCATCTAAAGCTTCTTGTGCAGGACTTGCTGTTGCACCTGCAGATAAAGTTGCATCGGATATATCATCTAAATCAATTAAGTCAGATGCACTAAAATCAGAGGTTGCACCTGTAAATGTTTGCCCTTGTATTGCAGTTGTTGATCCTGCAACGGGAGTAGTTATCTGTCCTAAATCTGTGGTTGCTGTAGGTTTAGCAGTAGTTCCTACTGTAGTTGGGTCTAACGTTTTAGGGTCTACAGTTGGAATATCGGTCTGCGATAATGTTTGACCTTGAGTTCCTAATAGCTCATTTTCCTGAACTCCTTGAGTAATAGGTGTTACTGTAGTTTCTGAAGTTCCTAATTTCCCTGCTAAATCTTCGGTTTTAGTATCTAAATCTATTGCCATACTCTAATCCTATTTCATTACTATTGCGACAACCAAAGCTACCACGCCTAAAGTTCCCACCATAGACATAGCTTCTATTCGCCACATTCTTTTATCTAGTGCTTCTAATTTATCATTGACTGCTTGATAACGGATGGCACATTCTTTTTCGTGTGCATCTAATTCTAGTTGTACTTTTAGTTCAGGTTGCATACTCATTTTCAATTATTATACTCCATACTTAGGCATACGACTGTCAGGGAATGTCTGCCCTGCACTTGGCTTACCTTGCGATGTAAACGTCTGTGCTGTGCCATCACTTGATAAACCTGTTAGTGATACAACTGCTGCATCTCCACAGTTACTATGACTTTCTGATAACTTAAATGTGTTGGTTGTACTTGCTATTACAAAGTAAGTTGTATTATTTACCAAGCCACCAATTACTGCTGTATTTTCACTATCAGAATTTTGACCTACACTATAATAAACTTGCTCGTCATTTACAAAGCCATGTCCATTACTAGTTATTGTGTTATCAGAGGTACTGACTACACTAGATGATGTTGCATCTATTTCTTTAGCTGTCTGTGATGCACCTGCTACTGTTTCATAACAAGCCTTTAACTCATCTATATCAGAAGCATTGTTAATTGCTGTCTTGAGTGCTGTATAGTTTGTTCTGACTGCTGTTCTGTATGCAGTTATCCCACTTGGTATTGCTACATCTGTTTCTGCTTTACGTGTTATATACCAATCAGTTTGTGATAATGTACTTGCTGACATTGATTTAGCTGAAGCAACTTTGTTTGCCTGTAATCCTGCTAGTGGTTTAGGTAGCAAAGCACTTTCATCAGAGTTCCAACCCCAATAGTATTCTCCATCATATGATTTAGGGTCATCTTCCCATGTAACACCCATTGCTTCTTTTCTATCGGCATCCCAATTAGCCCATCTTCCTGAGTGCATAGTGCCATCATTGTCTGTCCAAACACGACCTACTCTTATTTGTCTGCCATCATATTTCCAAACCATCTTATTGTCTCCTATTATCTTGCGTTTGCATACTTAAATGGTGCTTCGGCAAATGCCATATAGATGAATGTGCCACCACTTGCGTTTCTTGCAGAGTTTGTGTTTCTCATTTTAAATCCATTTGACAACATATCAAAAACATGACCTGCCGTATTTGTAGTTGTGTCACCCTCTGCATCTGACGTATCAGCCAACAAATAATTACTGTCTGGATTAAAAGTTTGTGTCTTGTTATCATCTATTAACCAATTTCCAGTTGAATCTGTCCTTTTATACATTAAGAAAGCAGGTCTAAATCCAGTATAGACAAACGTACCATCTGTAGAGCCATTTCCAATATAACTGCCAATTTTTGAGTAGCCTTCTACTGAATGGAAAGCATATGCCACATAATTAGAACCTGCATTAGCTTCATTCCAATCACCTAGAGTTATTAATGTAGAGCTAGGAGATGTTTCATTTAAAAATTGAGTGTTTCTATTATCTTGAGCAGCAGTACTGTTAAGTAACAAAGCATAACCATTATCTGTTAAATCTTTATTGTAAACTGCCCAACCTGCACTTGCGTTTCTTCTTTTAAACCATATCATTTCAGGTGCGGCACTTAATCCGTGACCTATTGTAGCACCTTTTGTAGAGTTTCCAGCATACAAAATTATGCTAAATCCTGCTGCAACATTTGCTTGTACTGTGCTTGTTATAGAGCCACTTGAATTACTTGAGGTTGTGCCACCATTTGCTTTCCAGTTCCAAGCTACATATGTACTGTTATTTCTATTAACGCCTGCATCACTTCCAAGTGTAAAACCATCACTATCTGCTTGTGTAACTGTATTAGCTTCTACTGATGCACCATCAGTCAAATTAGAAAAAAGTCTTTCTGTATATCCTCTGCTACTGTCTACTAAGTAATTATAATCTGCATCACTTCTTCCTTTTATCCAAGTCCAATCTGGCTGAAATCCAACACCTGATATAGCATGACCTGTTCCACCATTACCAGTATAAAGAACTGTATTAAAATAATCATCAGCTTGTGTATCTGAATTAGGACCTATGGTTGGTTCTGCCATATTGCTTGAGCAAATAGCAAAACAGTTAGTTGGCACAGCGAACATAAAGTCACCTATGCCATTTCCATCTTGATTGCCACCACTTGTTTCTTGACCACTAAAAGTACCATCTTGCCCAAAATTTATACTAAAAGTAGAGTTATATCCTACATGTGCAACCCAATCCCCTAAAGTTAAATCTAAAGTTCCAAGTGGATTTGCACCAGTTGAAGGATTACCAACATTACCACTAGAATCATCTAAATATGTTCCATTTTTATGAAAGAAAGTTTTTCCATCAGATAAAATTGCTACTCCCACTACGTCACCATTACTATAATTACTATTATGTGAACTTAAATTCATAGAAGCACTAGTACTCGTTCCAAAATACGCTGCCATAGACCCATCAGGTGCTGATGGTCTTAGCAAACCTTTGATTGGTAATGAATATGAAGCATTATTTGAACCTGAGTTTTTATTGTTAACACCATTATCACCAATAACACCAACATAAGTTCTAGATACATCTTGAGAATCTAGTCTTATTTCAAAATAAACACCACCTTGAGATGCTATTTCATTAATAGCCATAGTTCCAAAAGCCATTGAAGAATTTCCTGAACTTGCAAATTTTAAATTACCTTCACTAAAAGTACCACTATAAGAATGTCCATATCTTCTGCCTACAGAGTTAAGGGTGCAGAAGTTATTTTCTGGCGAGTCAGGCACAACGTCAGAAGCAGCTAAAGCAGTAACTGCAAAATGATTAGCTTGACCACTTGTATCAGCACCTATACCACTTGAGTTAGCACTAGTGCCTGTTTGCAAAAACTGTAATCTAAAACCATTAGTACCGTAAGTTAAACTAGGGTCTTTTAAAGGAATCCAAACCCCATTCTTCGTCTCTCCAAAGGAATCTGGTTCAAGATATTGACCATCACAATGATTAATTTCTGCCATATAACCATTAAAATCTGTACTTCCGTAGCTATCCCAAGAACCATCTCCAATAACCATTTCAGAACCACTTCTGTTAATACCATAGTTATAATTAGGTGGGTACTTACCTGTGTCTGTGGAAACAAGCTCGTTGTTTATCCATATTTTATGAACAGTATTTGCTGCATCAACTGCCCAAACAAGATGATACCAAGAAGAAGTATCCCTATATAAACGAGGACCAACTGCTCCGTAAGGATTAGCACCAGACGTATCATAATATGTATGTAATTGATCAGCAGCATTAAAATATATAGCAGCAATACCATTATAACCACCGTGAGGAGTACCTGCAAATATATATGAAGCTCCTAAATTTCCTCTTTTTATCCACGCACTAAAAGTCCATTTTTTATCATTGCCAGTAGCACCCGGAGTTTCAGTTAACCTAGCATTCTGCATCCTTATAGAACTGCTAACTGCTCCACTGTAAAAATTAGAAGCGGCACTTTCTCCTGCACCATTTGCTATTAAACTCATACTTGTTCCCTATGTTAGTATGGCTGAAGCTGACACTAGTATGGTATTGTTACCACTAGTCGCTGTTGCATAATATGTTAGATGATAACTACCACTTGCTGATATGGCAGTTAATACATCTGCATTAATCAATATAGATGCGTGTGCTGATATTGTATGATTACTTGCATTAATAAACAATATGTTACCTGACTGACCAATAGCAGGATTTGTAAGAGTTAATGTTAAATCTCCTCCTGTAGTCACTTTGAAGTTATTACTTACAGCTAAATCAAGACTTCCATCATTATCTGTTGTCATAGTTCCTGCAGCTCTGCCAGTAACAAATACATCATCTGCCATTGTAAAAACAGTTGTTCCAGTTGCAATAGAAGCGACTGTGGCATCTGCATCATTCTTAATGGTTACATCTGAAGTTGAACCCTGACCTGTAAGTATTAATCCTTCACCTGCTGTGTAACCAATCGCTGCATTATCACCTGCTGCTGTATCCGTTGTGGCTTCTAGTGTACCACCTGTGATAACTCCAGTTGTTGTTATTGTACTTGCACCATTATCAATAGTACCAAACCCACTTGTAATTGACCCTGCATCTAATGCACCTGTTGTAAGTATGCCTGTACCACCTGCAATAGGACTGAAAATAGAAGCTACAGCAGTACCACCAATCGTGATTGCATCTGCTTCTAACGTACCATCTACATCAACATCACCAGAGAAATCTCCTGTTGCAGCATCTAACTCACCACTTACAGTAAAGTTTCTTATACCTGTGTAATCTTTGTTTGAATCTAATATAACTGCTTTTGATGCAATCGCTGTACCTACTGCTGTCGCACCTAAGTCAAGAGCATTAAGTTCTCCTACTACTGCTGTTATACCGTCTAAGGCATTTAGTTCTGCCGCAGTTGATGTAACTCCATCTAGTATGTTTAGTTCAGCAGCAGTTGACGTAACACCATCTAAAATGTTTAACTCTGCTGTTGTGGCTGTAACACCATCAAGAAGATTAAGTTCTGTTGCTGTGGATGTTACAGCTACATCTTCATTAATTTTAGGACTTGTAAGTGTTTTGTTTGTTAGTGTGTCTGTTGATACAAGAGATACAAGAGTTGAGTTAGCACCTGCTGGAAGTAACATAGTGTTTGTTACACTTGCAGAATGTGGTTGAGCAATAACTGTTTGTCCATGTGAGTTAGATTCACAGTTAAATACTATTGCACCAGAATTTGTATTACCTCTGATAACGACTGTACCTGTTCCGTTTGGTGCAAGGTCTAATGTAGCATTTGATGTAGTAACAATATCATTACCATTTAAATCTAGGTTGCCACCTAATTGTGGAGTGCTGTCTTCTGATAAGTTTGATATAGCACTTGATGTAGCAAGACCTGCAACGACTGCACTTCTAGTAATCTTTTTAAGACCACCACCTGAAGTGTCTACTGCTAGGAATACATCATCGTTAGCTACTGTAGAAATTTCAGATAAGTCACCCACTGCTGTAGGATTAAAGTTTGTACCATCAGCTATAAGTAAAGCACCTGCTGTGTTAGTAGCCATAGTCAAATCATCACCTGATATGGTCAAGTCACCTGCTAGTGTAAGATTTCTTATTCCTGTGTAGTCTTTATTAGCATCTAGTATGACTGCCTTAGAAGCAACAGCAGTACCAATAGCAGTACTACCTATGTCTAGTGCGTTAAGTTCACCTACGACTGCTGTAATGCCATCCAAAGCATTTAACTCAGCTGCAGTAGAGGTTACACCGTCAAGAATGTTTAACTCGGCGGCAGTAGATGTAATTGTTGTACCATTTAAATCTATTGAATCTAGATAAGCAACACCATCAATATATATGTCTTTCCACTGCTTACTAGCTGATCCTAAGTCGTGAGTGTCATCATCGTCAGGTATAATGTCAGAATCTATCTCGCCACCAAACACAATGTTATCTGTGTTAGCATCGCCAAGAGTAAGTGTGCCACCGTTGAATGTGGTTGTACCTGTTACAGTAAGGTTGCCACCAACTCCTAAGTTACCTGATATATCCACTGCACCATTCATATCAATAGTCGTGGATGCTATCTGTATTTCTGTGTCAGCTACGAGGTCGAGTTGTCCGTCTGTACTTGAATTGATGTATATTGCTGTGTCTCTAAATTGTAGCTTTTCTGTAGAAGCAATAAGTATGTCGTCACTAAATTCAAAATAGTCCTCGTCTTCCATCCATTTCATTACACCATCGTTGGTTTCGCCATCGTATGTAATAGTTATATCTGTGCCTGCTGTGCCTGCTCCAAACGTAAGTGTGTTACCTAATAACTTAGTTATAGGTCCACCTTCTGCAGTCGTACCATCGTGGGTATGTCCTGTGCTTGTTGCAAATGCCGCTAGTAATTGATCAAACTCGTCATTGGTATGTGCCGCAGTGATTGTATCACCGTCAGTATACGTAGACTGTCTAGTGTATGTTGCTCCCATTTAACGTCTTGCTCCTAATTGGTATTCTAACTGAAATCCTTTTATTGAATAGGGTGCAGTAGTACCTCCATCGTTAACTCTTAATGCTACTGCAAATCCTGAACCTTCAACTGCCTGTCTAACAAGTGGTTGGGAAGGGCCTCCATAAACCCCTGTTCCGTAAGTTGATGAACCATAAAGTATTGCCACTTCTGCTGAATCAAGAGGGTATGCTGCTGGTCTAGTGGATGCCGCACTTTCGTAATCATATCTAACAAACAAATCTGCATCAATAGTTGATTCAGGTGCGTAGTTAATTACAACTTTCTGCATGTGCTTACGTATTCCCGGATCGTTCATTGTAAGGTCTGGACTACGATACTTTCCATTTATTGCTACCCCATCAAAATCACTGCCCTGTTCTTGTCTTTGAATAAAACCTGATATTGATCCGTGAAGAGCAATAACATCTCCATCATCTACAAACGTATCTGTACAAGTTGGCTTGATTCCTTTTACTTTAGAGAACTCAAACGTTTGACCTTTCATAACACAGATAACACCTGTAGTACCATTTTCGGCTACGTTGTCTTGTGTAAAAAATATTCTGTATTGTGTCTTGTCAGGTATAACCAAAGACTCAAACTTTGTAGAGTTAGCTATCTGTCTATCAAACAAAGGTTGCACATTAGAACTTATAGTTCCCAACTCCACGTCACCGATCCTAGCTGTACCTGCGATGGTACGCAAGCCATCAGGACCAAGAAAGATAAGGTCACCAGCAAATTCCTGAATAGTGTTACCATTTATACACCCGATGTTTCTTGTAACTGGTACAACAGCAAAGTCACTAGATGAACTACCACCTAGTTTAAATATTCTGTTTTCACAAAAGATAAATAAATTATCACGGAAAACCTTAAGTCCTACGATTGTGTCATCGACCTTGATGCTACCTGCACCATCTGAAGCGTCAAAACCATCTTCATCAAAAGGTTCACTGAATACGACTTCTTGTTTAGTTGTTGATTTACCTGCGTAGAACATGTGGTTTTTAAATGCAACTACAAATTTAGAGCCTGATACAGAACTTGTACTTACGTCTGTTGCACTAAATGATGTGTTAAACACGGTAGGTGCATTTGCACCATCCACAACTATTAGTTTGTCGTTGCCATCAAAGTTAAATCGTTCAAAGCTGTATTTAGTAGCACTTGTTCTGCCACTATCTATGCTTGTCCAAGATGATCCTGCAGGAGTAGCTTGGTATATGCTTGTACCTCTAGCTGCCACAACCTTGTCGGCAAATGATGCAACCATAAGAACTTCTTCACCACTGCTTGATGTAAAAGGAACAACTGCAGATACGTACTTGCTAAAACCGTTTATCCTTTTGTACCCACCATCAATGTCAGGTTCAAAGTTTTCTAGCTCCAAAGCCTGTCCGGGTTTCATTATAAACGTAGATTGGTTAAGAACTAATCCACCTTCACAGACGAATGGAAATGCAGCGGTTTCACTTAAGTCAGCCAACTATACTGCCCTCATGTAATTCTTTCTGTTTATTAGTTCGACCCTCATCCGTTTAATACCGTCTTCGTATTCTTTGAGGGCGTATTGTGCTGTCTGTACGTCTGACCTAAACATGTAGGTGTAGTACTTTGCACGTGCATTGACTATTGGTTCAAACCTTGTCGGGATTATTCCTGTGTCACCGTGAGCTGTTAGATCAGTGTTTGTTACGTAGTAATCAAACTTTAATGTTCTATTGCTTGTGTCAGGTATAGGAGTCAAGCCTAATTCGTTGTTGTATGTTGTGTATACGTATTCTGGATCAGCAAACTTATCTGTAGTAGGTCTAGCGTCTCGTTCTCTGTACTTCTCGTTATATTCTTCGTAAGATATATACTTAAGAGGTATAGCAGTTACATCTTCCATAAGTTGCACCAACTTAACAAAAGCCGCAGACCCTGCTGATTCTGTAAATGTAACATAGTGAGTTGTTGCTGTTGCTGTAAAAACTGTTTGGGATATTAAGACTTCGTTGCCACTTGCTATGGTAAGAGTAGACGACTTAGTTTGTGTGCCACCTGAACTAGTACCCACATCTAAAGTAAGAGTAGCACCACTTATCTGAGTTAGTATGGTATAAGACCTACCTACAATTAAATCAGTTACTTCTTGTGTTGCCTTTGCACTAGTAAGTAAAAGTGTGTTACCAAACTTAGAACTTGCAGCAGGAGAACCTGATACTGTAGTCCAGTTAGTTATACTAGCTGAACCATCTATTTCAAAGTCACCATTTGCAATGTAATCTTTTGCTTCTAGAAATACATTGTCGTAGTCTATGTACTTAAGAGTAGACGCTATAGATTCAAAACTATATAGTTGCTTACCTGCAATTGCATCAACTGCACCCTCTGCTCTAGTAAAGGGCCAGTTTAGTTCAGAGTTAAGTATATCAGATATAGCTCTGTTGATGTAGTCTTTGACGGTAGTTTGTACACCTCTAGAACTAGTAAAGTTAGAACTTGTTAACTCCACTTCGTTCATATCTCTCAGTACATTATTAACTAACGTAAGATATGTGCTTGCCATGTATTACTTACTTTCGGAGGTATCAATCTCTTTGGGATTGTTTTCAGCTACTATCTTGTTAAGTAACTGTAACTTTTGATTAGCTATTACCATTTCGCCAAGTGCTTTATCTAGTTCTTGAAGTGGCTTATGGTTTACGTTTATTAACGATGTAGCATTGTCTATCTGTAACTTATACTGAAAGGCTAATGCTTGTGCTGCTAAGTTTTTCATACGAACTCCCTGTTGTCTGATTATACACATAAATTGTATAAATAGCAAGAAGTTTATTTAGCTATGTCTCGCAGACTCTTCATTACGTCATCTATGTTAGGTTCAGAACCTCCCGGATTGTATATGCATTGATACTGTCTAGGACATCCTATGCTCTTATCAGTAAACTCAATCTCAAATGTTCTACCTGCACCCTGATATATACAGGCTAATCCACCTTTGTACGAAACCATCTTCTTACGTAAACATCGAGTGTATTGAGGCTGTGTTATCTTACCTTGATGTATCTTTTGTTGTCTTGTGTATTCTTTAGATTTGTATTCGTATGCAAAGGCTTTGAATGTAACAACTACCCCTATAAACAAAACTGCAATTACACAGAAAATAATACCTATAGTTTGTAGAGTATCAACTAATTCTTTTTGGTGTTGTCTTGCTTCTACCCTTTGTAATCTTTGTGCTTCTTTAACTTCGTTAATCTTGTTAGCTCTTTCGGATATAATCTCATCCCATGCAGTAGGACCAAATCTCATATTGATCATCATCTTTAGTTCGTCACGTTTTTCTTCAAGTAACTTACGGTCTATAAAATCTGTGGCTGAATTTTCTACTGAACCAAACTGTTCTGCTATGGACAAACCTTTGCCAGTTTTTTTGTTCATTTGATCAGCACCAGTAAAGAAGCCATCTATTTGTTTAGCTATATCTTTAATGTCGTTTGCTGTACCAATGTTTGATTTTATAAACTCAACGCTTTTCTGCACTAATGCGATACCCGTTAAAATTTCAGCGACTACCATTATCTTTTCCTCATTGGTTTGCAATATGCAGTTATCTGTAAGTTAGGTCCTTCCTTTTGTGGTATTGAAGGTTGTTTGTGTAATCTCTCTGCGAAGTATAGGCATCTATCTAAATCTTGGAAGGTTTGTGTTTGGTCTACTACTCTTAATCCCATCATAAACACTAACACAAACTCAATCACACAGGTACTCCTTCTACCTCCTTGTGGCAGTCACAGTTACATTCTTCTTTATCACATTCGTAACATTCACAGGTGTCACACTTCTTTTTCTCTTCAGACATATCTATATTTTCTTTTTATAAGATTGCATTTCTTTCATAAATGCTCTAACCCCACCCGGATTTTTAAAAACGTTACCTGAATAGTTATTATATACTTTTCTACCTGTTCTCTTATCATCAAACACATTATTATCTTGTTGTGCCTTTCTAGGTTGTTGATATCTTTTATTTAAATTCATATCCACTCTCCATTCTTCATTGCTAAAGATAACTTCATTGCACGATTTCCCACTTGACTTGCCCATCTTGAGTCAATCATTTCTTCACAAGCAAGAGGATAGTTAACTTTCTCTATCGCCAACCACATGTTCTTAAATAATTTTAATCTTGGAACACCCATATTAAATGCCATGTCAACAAGTACCATTTGTCGTACATCATTAAGCTGATTTACGATAGGCTTACTGTCTAGTAACTCTTTCTCTACAATAGCTATGTCATTCATACACAGATAGTAGGCTTCTTCTTCTGTAAGACCATTGTCGTAAACATCATCTATAGTCTTGTTCATAAACAAAAGCTCACCGTCTGTGATACCTCTGTCATCTAAGTTACGACCAATCCCCACTGTATTTATGCCAAGATGATCTTGGTAGACGTTGAGAACAATCCCCTCGTGTAAAGCTACCATCTTAACTAGTTCGTCACGGTCATATTTCATGTCTAACTCTTTTTCTTTTTCTTAGGAAAGCCTGCTTGCATATTTGCGTATGCTTTGGTAGATATAGTTGACTTCTTCTTAGTAGCACTTGTACCAGCCTTCTTCTTCTGGTTAATGTTGTAATAAAGACCCTTCTTAGCTGTTTTACCAGACTTAGTTTTGTGTGTGTCCATAGCCATGTTATTTTTTCCTCATCTGTAAATTAGTGCTTCTTTGTCCTGCTTTTTTACCCATAGTCTTATATTGAGTTTTTAAATCAGCAGTAGGATTACCTGTTGCTTTGCTAGTTAAATTAACTTTACTTGTGCTTGTTGGCTTTATAACTCCTTCATCTAGCATGTCTCTTAACTCTGATATCTTAAATTGATACCCCCTATGTACACTTGGTATATTTATTACTTTATTCTTGTATTCAAATGTTCTTGAAATTTCAGATACTGGTTTACCATTTTTGTCTATATATACAGGTCTATTTACAGGTTTACCTTTATACGTTGTTTTTAAATTAGTTTTTTTGCCTACTAATTTTTTACCTTTTATGTAATCTTTAAACGCCACTATTTCTTCCCCATCAGTTTCATT